>Ga0207658_10003545_pt1 | contig 11017 bp, 10 predicted proteins | sample KBSS33metaG_FD_184322 | JGI IMG/M metagenome (GOLD analysis project Ga0207658, IMG submission 184322) | Switchgrass rhizosphere microbial communities from Kellogg Biological Station, Michigan, USA - KBS S3-3 metaG (SPAdes) (version 2) | ecosystem: Host-associated > Plants > Roots > Rhizosphere...
CTGCCAACCAGGCAAGTGAGGGCCAGCACCAGGGCCAGTCCGAATCGAGTCATGAGTACCTCCATTAACGGCCTGCCGTACGATGCCCGCCGTGCCGGGCAGCAGCGGCCGGCCGCGCGCCAACGTGCCCGACCGGCGCCGCAGCTGCAAGCCAGCGCTCCAGCTTTTCCTGGAGGATCTGCAACGGCATGCTGCCACCGGCCAGGATCTGATCATGGAACGCCTTGATGTCGAATCTCGAGCCCAGGCGCTCCTGCGCGCGCTTACGGAGCGCGAGAATCTCGAGCTCGCCGATCTTGTATGAGAGGGCCTGTCCCGGATACGCGGCGTAGCGCTCCACTTCGGCGGCCGCCTGCGCATCGGTCATGGAGGAATGTTCCGTCATCCAACGCACACCCTGCTCGATGCTCCACCCCATCTCATGGATCCCGGTATCGATGACGAGGCGATTCGCGCGCAGGATGGCATAGTTGAGATGACCGTAGCGTTGCCATGGATCCGAGTAGAAGCCCATCTCCTGGCCCAACGACTCGGCGTACAACCCCCACCCCTCGACGTAGGCGTTGGTAGAGTCAAAGCGACGGAACGACGGCAAGTCCTGCCGTTCTTGGGCGATTGACGTCTGGAGGTGATGCCCCGGAAGACCCTCGTGCAAGGAGATCGTCATCAGATTGAATTTGTCCTGCACCCCGGGAGCGTAAATGTTGATCCACAGGATGCCGGGACGCGAGCCATCCGCCGCTGCGGGCGAGTAATAGCCGTTGTCGCGCGACTGTTTGTATGAGTCGGGCAAGGCTCGCACCTCGTATGGTGCATTGGGCAAGACACCGAACAGAGTGGGCAGGTGCCCAACAATGCGCACGCGGGCATCCTGAAAGGCGGGCAACACGTCGGCCGGCTTGTCAAAATGCTGTGTTGGATCAGCGCGAACGTGAGCAAAGAACTCCGGCAGCGTGCCTTTGAACCCGACCGCGTCCTGGATACCGGACAACTGCGTCGAGATCTGCCGTACCTGCTCCAGACCGAGCTCATGGATCTCGCGCGGTGCCATATCAGTGGTCGTGTGATAGTGCACGTAGTAACGATACAGATCCTTCCCGCCCGGCAACCCTCCCAGTCCCGCCGATTGACGCGCGTGCGAGGCGTATTCCTTGGAGAGATAGTCGTGCAGCCGCTGATAGGCAGGTTGGATGACCTGCGCGATCTTGATCCGGTAGGCGGCCGACAGCCGTTTCCGGTCAGCGGGCGGGAAGTCGGCCGGCAGTGTCTCGATCGGGTGCCAGAACTGGGTGCGCTCCGGAGGAATCTGCAGGTGAACTTCGAGCTGCGGCAGCATCCGGTCGACAATGAGCGCCGGCAGGACGACTCCCTGCGTAACCCCTTGGCGCAGGCGCTCTATAGCCGCATCTACCCAGCGCGCAAAGCCATCGGCACGCACCAGCGCCTTGTCATAGTCGGCAACTGATTTATAGGGAAACTCGCCCGAGCCGGCGGCCTCCACCGCGTATTGAACGTGCAGCCCCTGAAATTGATTGATTGGCAGCAGCCGCGCTATTTCGAAAGATCGGCTGGCGTAGAAGGGCACGTCGCTATCCAACCGATAGCGCAGCATGCGATAGCTGAGCTGATCCTCCTCGGACAACCGCGCCGGATCGATCTCGGCCAATGCATCGGAGTAGTGCTGGAGCATCCAAAGCATCTTTGCACGCCACCCGTCGCTGAGCGATTCATCGAAACGCTCCTCGGACGAATAGTCACCCACGTCGAGTGCCAACCTTGGATTCAGACGCAACAGATCCTTCCAGTAGTCCTCGAGCAAAGTGCGAAACGGCGACTGCCCTGAGCTGATCCATTCGCTCACCCGGTCGTGAACGGCCCACAAGGGCAGATAGCCGTTCTCCAGGACCACGCGGTGATATTGGCGCACGTCAAACTTCGGACCGAGCGCCTGGCGCGCCCGCTCGCGCTCGGCAATGAATTTGAGCATTCCCACGGTGAATGCCGTCGCCTGCCCTGGTACCGCGAGGTAGCGGTCGACCTCCCTCACGATGGTGCCGCGCGGCGCCGCCGAGTTCTCCTCGAGATAACTGATTGCCTGCTCACGCGACCAATGCTTGTAGTGCAGGCCACTGTCCACGACGAGCCGGCAGGCCCGCCACAGCTCGCCGGTCAACCGTCCCAGGTCCGAGTAAGGGTCCTGGTAGAACCCCATGTCTTTCCCGAGCTGTTCGGCATACAGCCCCCAGCCCTCCACGAACGCAGTGTCCTGCCACCACTGATTGACCTTGCGCAGCTTCGGAATCCCCTCATCCCTGAGGATCGTGGCAATCTGCATGTGATGGCCCGGCAGTCCCTCGTGATACAGCAGGTCCTCCAACTCGTAGGTGGGCTGCAGCCGCATGTCGGACAGATTGAGATACACCGTGCCGGGTCGGCGGCCATCGGGCGAGCCGGGCTCATAGAAACCGCTCGGTGACGAAGCCTCCTTGTAGGCTTCGGTGCGGCGTATCTGCAGGGGTAACGGCGCCGGTGCGAAAAACTGGTCCGTGATGCGAGCTTGCATTGACGCCACGATCTCGTTCGCGCGAGCCAGAAACGCGTCGCGGCCGGCAACCGTGTTCTCGTTGTAGAAGCGAGGATCCGCCCGCGTCCTGTTCATGAACTCGCGCAGCGGGCCCGCAACCGCCAGCTGGCGCATCACAACTTCGATTGCCGCGTGCACTCTCGAGACTTCCTGCAGTCCCAGTGCATGAACATCGGCGGGCGTCATGTCCGTAGTCGTGAACTGACGTATCAGGAACTTGTAAAACTCGTCTCCGTTCGGTAACTGCCACACTCCCGCATCGACCCGGCTCTGCGCGGCCTGCTTCTCGAGCAGCTCAATGAGCCCTTGGTACGCCGGACCCAGGTCGTTCAACAGCGCCGCCCGGCAAGCGCTCGTCAGGCTTTTTTTCCGCTCCTCAGGCACCCCGAGCAGATTCACTCGACGCTTGAAGTCCGCAAAGATCGCACCATCCGGGTGCTCGTCGAACGGGCCCCCGCTGATCACGTTCCGCGCCCCGGCGATCAGCAACGGGTAGACGCTCTTCGGCATGTAAATGCCCTTGGCAGCTTGCGCCGTCATGCGCGTAGTGAGTTGTCGGAAGAACGTGCGGACGGCAGAAATGCGCCGGATGTAGGCGCGCGCAGCGTCAACGCTGTCCAGCCGCTGTTGGTTGATCAGAACGTCGGGTACTACGACGTGTAAGCCGACAATCTGGTTGAGCGGATAGAACTCATCGCGCCACTTGTAACGTTCCAGCAGCAATTGCGATTCATTGACGAATACGCGGTATTGCAGCTTTGCCGGCGCATCGAGCTTGTCATAGGAGAATTGCGACTGCGCGGCTGCAAGCTGCTTGCGGACCGCCTGCGCATCCGCCGCAAGACCCGCTTCCGAAACATCATCCCAGCGATCCTCTCCGAGGTGCTCGCCGAATTCGGCGGCGAGGATGGGACTACGGTGCACAACGCCTTCGTAGGCACGGTCCAGAAAACTTCGGAAGCGCTGCGACTCAGTCTCTTCGGCATGTCCTGTCCTTGGTGCGCACGCGCCCGCGAACGCAGCGGATGCAGCCAGCACCATCCCTTTGCGGAGCCAAACGCGGAACCAGCCCCCCTTCCCCCGGGTCCCCTTCCGATCCAATAATGACAGACACAACATAAATCGGTTCCGCTCCAGCTTTCCGTTTCTGAAGACAGGAGTTTGCATGAAACTCGGCAACCTCGAAGCAGCACTTGCGCTTGGACTGATGTGGATCGGGACCGCGCGGGCGGACGCGCAACCGGACCTTCTCAATATCTACACGACCCTCGCCAGCAAGCGCTTCATCGACCTCACCCACACTTTCGGTGTCGATACACCGCACTGGAAGGGATTCGGCGAGATGCAAGTGCGGACCTTGTACACCATCAAAAAAGATGGATTCCACGTTGAGGAGTTCTGTCACGTCGGCCAGTGGGGCACGCATGTCGATCCGCCAGCCCACTTCCACGATGGCTTGAAGAGCGTGGATCAGATCGATCCCAAGGACATGCTGCTGCCCCTGGTAGTACTGGATGTTCATGAGAAAGTGGCCAGGAATCCCGACTATGTGCTGTCACTGGACGATGTCCGGGCCTGGGAGACGCGTCATGGGCGCATCCCTGCCCATGCCTTCGTCGCCATGCGCACCGATTGGTCCAAGCGCTGGCCGAATGACGCCAGCATGCAGAACAAGGACGCCAAGGGCGTCGCACACTACCCCGGATGGAGCATGGCCGTGCTGAAGCTGCTGTACGAGGATCGGCACATTGCCGCCTCGGGACACGAGACGACCGATACGGATCCGGGTGTGGCGACGACCAAAGACGACTATTCTCTGGAGTCCTATGTGCTGGGCACAAACCACTACCAGATCGAAATGCTGGCGAATCTCGAGCAGGTGCCTGAATTCGGCGCGCTGGTGATGGTGGCGTTCCCCAAGCCGGCAAACGCCAGTGGCTTTCCCGCACGTGTGATTGCGATCCTCCCTTGAGAGTGTGCGTATACCGGAGCACCCAAGATGACTGACGAACACACTACCTTACCCACGGACCCCACTCGGGGTGTGCACCACTACTGCTGGAAGGACATGCCCGCCGAGCCGCTGAAGGGCGGCATCTCGCGCAAGCTGATTACAGCCGAGCGCATGATGATCGCCCATGTGTATTTCAAGAAAGGCGACGATGTACCGCAGCACTCTCACGAGAACGAGCAGTTGACCTATATCCTCGAGGGAGCGCTGCATTTCTGGTTTGGCCCCACCGGTGCACAGCAGATCACGGTGCGTGCAGGCGAGGTCGTGGTCATTCCTTCGAACGTGTTGCATCGCGCCCTGGCGCTGGAGGACACGCTCGACGTCGACGTGTTTTGTCCACCGCGGCAAGACTGGCTGGCCGGCACTGATGCATACCTGAGAAAGTGAGGTTCCTGTCATGACACAGGCCATCGTCCTGCGTGAGACAGGCGGGCCTGAGAAGCTTCTCTGGGAACCAGTCGAAGTGGGTCAGCCCGGTCCCGGAGAGCTGCGTATCCGTCACACCGCGATCGGCGTGAATTTCCATGACACGTATGTAAGGACAGGTCTCTACAAGACACTGCCGTTACCGGGCATCCCGGGCGTCGAGGCCGCTGGCGTCGTCGAGCTCGTGGGGCCCGACGTGACGGCCTTCGTTCCGGGCGACCGGGTCTGCTATGTTGATCAGTCGTACGGCGCTTACTCCGAAGCGCGCCTGTTGCCCGCCGCCCTCGCATTGCGGCTACCCGATGCAATCAGCGACGAGGCTGCCGCAAGTCTCGCCGTGAAGGGACTGACAGCCTGCATGTTACTCCGCCACACCCGGCGGGTGCTTCCGGGCGAGACGTTGCTCATCCATGCAGCCGCTGGAGGCGTCGGTCAGCTACTCGTCCATTGGGCCAAGCACCTCGGTGCAAAAGTGATTGCTACCGTGGGTTCGCCCGAAAAGGCAGCTATCGTGCGCGGCTGCGGTGCCGACGAAGTCATCCTGTATCGCAACGAAAATTTCGTGGAGCGCGTCGCTGCGTTGACCCACGGACGCGGGGTGGATGTCGTGTACGATTCGGTGGGCGCTGACACGTTCAGCGGCTCGTTGGATTGCCTCGGCTACTTCGGGACACTGGTCAACTTCGGACAGTCTTCCGGAGCGGTTCCACCTTTTCCGGTGTCACGGCTGGCTGCCCGCTCCAACACCGTCGTGCGCCCGATAGTGTTTCACTACATCCGCGAGCGAACTGCGCGCGATGCCATGGTGGAGGAGACATTCAAGATGGTGCAGGCAGCGGTATTACGCCCGCGGATAGGACTGCGCCTGCCGCTGAGTCGCGCCGCGGAGGCGCACGCCGCCCTCGAATCGCGCGCCACCACGGGGGCAGTCATTCTCACCGTCGCAAGCCCGACAGCCCGCTAGGCTGTTGCAACCTCCCGCAGACCCATTTCCTCTGCCAACTGCTTGCGCAGAACATACTTTGGAATCTTTCCCGTGACGGTCATGGGAAACTGCTCCAGGAACCGTACGTGCCGCGGTATCTTGAACCGTGCAATCTGGTTTACGCAGAATTCACGGATCTCCGTGGCAGTCGCCTCCATACCCGGGCGCAGGATGATGCAGGCGCAAAGCTCCTCGCCGTACCGTGCATCAGGAACACCCACCACCTGCACGTCCTGCACTTTCGGATGGCGGTAGAGAAATTCCTCGATTTCACGCGGATAGATGTTCTCTCCACCGCGAATGACCATGTCCTTCAGACGCCCCACGATGTTGCAATAACCATTTTCGTCCAGCGTCGCAAGGTCACCGGTGTGCATCCAGCCTTCGAGGTCGATCGCTTCCCGGGTCCTTCTGCCGTCGTCCCAGTAGCCCAGCATGACCGAATAGCCCCGTGTCAGCAGCTCGCCGGGCGTGCCACGCGGGACGACATTTCCCGCCTCGTCCACGATCTTGACCTCCAGGTGAGGTTGGACCAGGCCGACCGACCGCACCCGGTTCTCGGGCGGGTCTGCAATGGAGCTCTGGAAGCTGATCGGCGCAGTCTCGGTCATCCCGTAACCGATGGTGACCTCGCGCATGTGCATACGTTCTACAACTCGTGTCATCACCTCGATCGGACATGGGGCTCCTGCCATCATCCCCGTGCGCAGGCTCGTCAGGTCGTATTGATCGAACTGCGGATGCTCCAGCAGCGCTATGAACATCGTCGGGACGCCATGCAGTGCCGTGCAACGCTCGGCGTGGATCGTCTCGAGAACCGTCCGGGCCTCGAATCCCTCGCCGGGGAAGACCATCGCGGCTCCATGCGTAATACACGCAAGGTTGCCGACCACCATACCGAAGCAATGGTAGAGCGGCACGGGGATGCACACTCGATCGTCACTGCAGAGCCTCATCGCCTCGCCGACAAAAAATCCGTTGTTCAACAGGTTGCGGTGACTGAGCGTTGCCCCTTTGGGCGCTCCCGTGGTACCGGATGTGAACTGGATGTTTATCGGGTCGGTGCATCGCAGGTCTCGGGAGGATGCCGCGAGTTCTGCGAGATCCGCCGCGGCGGGTGCGGCCAGCAGGTCATTGAATTCCAGCAGGCCTGCAGCGACACCCGCACCGAGCTGGATCACGTACCTCAGGTCCGGCAGGGCCTCGCTCTGCAACTCTCCTTGGGTGGCACTCTCCAGCTCCGGAGCGACTTCGCGCAGTGTGGCAATGTAGTCGCTGCTCTTGTATCGCGGAGCAAGGATCAGCGCCTTGCAGCCCACCTTGCGAAGTGCGTATTGCAGTTCCGCTGCTCGGTACGCTGGATTGATGTTGACCAGGACCAAGCCGGCCTTGGCCGTGGCGAACTGTGTCAGGACCCATTCGGCACAGTTCTGCGACCAGATACCTATGCGATCCCCGGGCCGCAGCCCCAGGCGCACGAGGCCAGCGGCCAGGGCAGTCACGCGCCCCTGCAGCTCGGCGTACGTCCAGCGCACTCCCTGGTACGGAACGATCAGGGCCGGGCGGTCACGGTTCGCGGCAGCCGCACCGTCAAAATACTCGCCGAGTGTCAATTCGCTCAAGCCGGTGCGCTCTTCTCCCCGCACATAGCTCGGAGCTTTCTGCGGCGCGTCAGTCTTTGTCGGAAGCACATCCATTGCAGGCACTCCCGATTCAGGCCAGAACCATCGTGGGCCGCAGGAGCAACACGAATGTACCCCACGCCACCACCACGCTCGCTGCCGCGAACAGGCTCACTTCCAAACTGCCCTCCAGGACGGTGATCCAGGGAGCCAGCTTTTCAATCGTCTTCATTGCGTCGTCTTCCTCTTCATTGGGTTGCACATCAGGAAGCGGCAATGGTGGGGATTTGTGCCGGCGAGTTCTGTCAACAGAGTGACATAAGGGAACGCTGGCCGCGGCAAGCGGCAGCGCACCGGGTGCGGGCGACGCGCCGGACGCGTGGAACACGCGCCCGAGACTACATCTCGCGCGCGACTTTCTCGAGAGAGCGGATGTCAGCGAGCGTCACGCTGCCGCGCCCGCTGACGATCCAACCCGCTTGCTTCCATGCCTGCAGATGTTGATTGACGATCTGGCGTGATACGCCCAGGAACTGCGCCAGCTCCTCCTGCGAGATGGTGAGCTTCGTGTCATTCACCGCCTCCTGACCGCCCTGCAGGCGGGCAAGGCTGAGCAGCCTCTTCGCGATCCGCGCCGGCACACCGAGGAGCGCGGAGTCTTCCATGAGCTGCGCCGTCCAGCGCACACGCTCACACAGAAGTTGTATCAAGTGCATTGCGAGCTGTGGCTCCGAGATCAACAACTCGGCAAAGCGGTCACGCCGGATGATGATGAGCTCCGTCGGCGCGAGGGTCGTCGCGGTCGCAGTGCGTGGCTGACCGTCGAGCAGCGCGATCTCTCCAAACGCATCGCCCGGACCCAGGATGTTGAGAAAAACTTCCTTGCCGCCGGGCCGGCTGGCGCTGATCCGCACTCGTCCGCTGACCACGCCGCACAGGGAGTCGCCCGGATCGCCGCGCATGAAAACAACAGCGCCGTCGCAATACTGCCGCCGCGCCGCCAACGCCGCAATCCGCTCGATGGTCGCCGGCGTCAATCCGCGGAACAGGCGGTTGCGCTCAATGACTGTTTTCGCGCTGAATGCCAAGATCTGAACCGTCCGTCGGGAGCCCCGAGTAGTATAGTCCGGTGCATCTTTCTTGCATCGGCTTACGGATGTCTACCGCAATCGCGCGGACGTGCTGTCTCCTGATCTGCGGAGCCTTGTCACCGCAGGTTTACGGACAATACGCGGTCGACACGGACAAGCCGGTCTGGTTGCGGGCGCTACTGGATGTGCGCGTGGTACATGCAGGGCCGGCCCCCAGTTGGACCGATCGTGGGCCGGGCAAGACACGCTATGGCGGCAGCCCGACCGACTCAGGCTTTGAGCGCGCATCCCGCTTCGTTCTGTCCGAGCTCGCAGTCGAGGTCGGCGCCACACTGCCTTGGGACATAAGAGCACAGGCGCAGGTAAATGTGCAGCCGGATGTTGCCGACAACTATCGTCCCTGGTTGGTCCAGGCCACACTGCGCAAGGAATGGGGTAATGAGGGCTTGGGCTGGGGTCTGCAGACGGGGGTCATGAGCACCCCCTTCTCGCTCGAGAACGTCGGCCCCGCCTGGTCGCCCGAATTCTCAATCTCCGCTGCGGCGCTCGATAGTTGGTTGTGGGAGGACATCAGCCTTGCGGGTGCCGAAGGCGAATGGTGGCATACGACGCGATCCGGAGTGAAGCTCGGTGCGTTGGTCGGTGCCGGCTACGGCGGCGATCAGATGGGGCGCCTTCTCGCGCTGCGCGGCTGGGCGATCGGGGATGCGCTGGGCGGGATCAACGGTGATCTGGCGTTGCCTGCCCGCCAGGAGCGCACAGACATTTTCAACGAGCGTGATCAACGTCCAGCCCTCTATACATGGCTGACTGCCGGTGACGAGCATGACATCGCATCGCTCAAATTTGGTTTTATGGACAACAGGGGTGATCAGAGGGAAGCTGGCGTATGGCATACGCACTTCAGTACGGTAGGCCTGGTATTACATCCGCACCCGCGGATCGACCTCCTGGTGCAGTATCTCGATGGGGCGGCGAAGGTAAATGCCCCACCAAACGACAGCTCGATATCCGCGGTCTACGTGCTCCTGTCACATCACTACAGGCGGCAGCGGCTGAGCGTTCGCTATGACGCATTCCGCGTCCACGACCTCGATGCTGGTCCCGTCTCGACGAGCGAGCATGGGAATGCGGTTACCGCCTCCTACCTGGTGCAGATGGGCCTGCGGCATCGGCTCGCATTTGAACATGTCTGGATGAACAGTCGCCGCCTCAACAACGCCTCCCTGAATCCAACCCCGGATGGCTGGCAGATGAGTTACCGCTTCAGGTATTGAGCCTCGAGATACACCGTGCACCGACACAACTACCAGCGCATCCTGTTCGTGGCAGCGGCACTGCTGCTTGTGCGCCCTGCCGCAGCGGAACCATCGATCTCCGGGACAGTCACCGGTGCCGATGGCAAGGGCATTGCGGATGCGGTTGTTTTCGTACTCGCGCCCACGCCCCCTGCCGCATCACACGTTGCGCCACAGGTGGTTGATCAGATCGGCAAGGCATTCGTACCCGAGCTGCTGCCCGTGGTCGTCGGCACGTTGGTCCGCTTTCCAAATCACGATCAGATCCACCACCACGTGTACTCTTTTTCTCCCGCCAAGACATTCGAGCTGCCGCTGTACAAGGGAGAAGACGCGCCTCCAGTGTTGTTTGACAAGGTCGGGGTCGTGAAAATCGGCTGCAACATCCACGACTGGATGGCAGGAATCATCCTCGTGCTGCCGACGCCTCATTTCACGGTTACGGACCCTGAGGGGCGGTTTACTCTGCGGGACTTGCCCGCCGGTACCTATACGTTGTCGGCATGGCACGCACTCAGCAAGCTGAAGCCCGAGGATTCCGCACAGTCGGTACAGCTTTCACAGGACGCCGCGCAGGTAGCGTTCACACTGTCCCTATCGGCCGCCCGGCCACGCCGCGCAATGCATGGAGCTCGAGTCGAGCCCTGAGGTAATGACGTGAGGGGGTGGAACGACAGCAGCCTGCGCACGAAAATTTTCATCGCCTTTTCAGTGCTGATCCTGGCGGTTCTGTTGGCGACCCTTGGGCTCACACAGCTCGTCGTGAGCCGCTCGGTCGAAGCGACGCTCGGCCGGGAGCTGCAAACGACCGGCCAGGTGTTCCAGAGCCTCATGGAGGAGCGCGCCGCCCGCCTGCGGACCAACTCAACTTTGCTGGCGAGCGACTTTGCGTTGAAGCGGGTCATCGCAACTCACTTTGACCCAGTGAACTATGACCCGGCCACGCTGGCCTCAGCCGGCCTGAGCTACCGGCAACGCATTGGTCGAGCTCGTGTGG
>Ga0207658_10003564_pt1 | contig 10983 bp, 9 predicted proteins | sample KBSS33metaG_FD_184322 | JGI IMG/M metagenome (GOLD analysis project Ga0207658, IMG submission 184322) | Switchgrass rhizosphere microbial communities from Kellogg Biological Station, Michigan, USA - KBS S3-3 metaG (SPAdes) (version 2) | ecosystem: Host-associated > Plants > Roots > Rhizosphere >...
TCGCCGGTCTCACCGCTGCGATCGAAGGCTTTGCCGCCCGGCAGCAGGAAATGCATGCGCGCGACTACGCGCCCGAGCTTGCCGCGATCCAGGCGAAGTGGGAAAAGGCCCGCGCGGCTTTCGAGCACCTCTCCAGGCAGCCTGCGCTCTCGCTCACGCCGGAGAGCCTGACAGATAAGCTCAAGACGGCTGCAGCGACCGTCCGCGAAGCCGACCACGAGGCGCTCGATTACGCCCGGCACGATCTGCGCCAAATGATCGGCACGATCGGCAGTGTGACCGCGTCGGCGAGGACAGCCCGTGACCAGAACCGATGGCTGGCGGGCGCCACATCAGCGGCGATGGTGCTCGGGTGCATCCTGGGCGCGTTTGTTCCAACCGCTATCGACCGGGCCGTTCCCGTCAACTGGTATTGGCCTGAGCAACGGGCGGCGAAGATCCTGGGTGCTGACGAGTGGACCGCCGGGGAGCGGCTGATGCAGGTGGCAGACCCGGAAGCAGCGCGGAGGATGCAGGCAGCATGGCAGCTCACCAGCCTCAACGCCGACGCGCTCGCCAGGTGCTCCGCACGGGCAGCGAAGGCGCGCGAGGCCAGGCCTTGCACCATACTGATTGCGCCCGATCGCGGTAGTTCGGGCGCGGCCTCAAATGACCGCTAGGTTGGACCTTTTGGACTGGCCGGAATCAGGAGTGAATTCGCGGCAAGTTGCCGTTCATTCAGGTGCAGCTGATGCAAAATTTAACCAACGCGCTTCCCATCCGCTGAAATGAATTGCCGCCACAACATCATCTCGTTTTACAATCGCTGATTGGAGAATGTCAGGTCGTTGGCCCCTGCCGTGCCGCACGCCTATCGCCGCAAATGCGAGAACACATGAATTGATCTTCAACCGGCGATGACCGGTAAATTTCTAGGCGATCATCGACGCCGGTCTTCCATTCACACTCGAGGCTTTGGAGGCGCTGCCCCATCACGAATCTTTCTCAGCCTGAAGTATAGTGCGTGGCCTAGCCGGTGAGACCAAGCTCACTGGCGTAGCGGCGCAACTCAGCTCGCATTCGCAGAGTATCGAAGAACGAAATGTCATCACGCAGGTCTGCCGCAAACTTGGCCGCATCCTTGATCGTCTTGCCAGTCGCTAAGCCCGAGCCCACCGCTAACTGATAGCCTAGCGCCCCCGCTGCAGACGCCACCGGAAGCAGAACAGCTGCGCCCAGAGCGCCCACTGCGTAAGGTGCGGACTTCATTCGGCCAACCCGCGCGATGATTTCAAGCGAGCGCCATCTGTCACCGACGAGCAAATCGTTCTGAAAGACTGCCACTGCATCTTCGAAGTGCGGGACCAAACCATTGTACTGCCACTCCATCGTACGCCGCAGCACAATGTTGCGGTACCTGACGATGAAGCTCAGCAATGGGTTCGGGGCGACCATCAGCCTTATCAGCTGAAACGGGTCGAGCCGTGCCCACGAACGCGGCTTTATCCCGATGCACGCTAGAACATGCGCAAACAAATAAGGATTTGCCGGGCTGACCGTCCACGGCTCGAGCACCGGCTGCTCGTGCTCGTCAGGCATGCGCCGGGCAATACTGCTGCTGGTGAACAGATAGGCGCCGTGTGCCGCCGCCGAAGCGAGCTGATAGAGCGCATTGGTCCGTGCCAGAGTCGCCGACAGCAGCTTAGGGTCTGCACCGCGCCGCAAATATTCGTCCTCAACCACCGCCCGGCTGAAATGTCCGTCCAAACTGCGTTCGACCAGCGCGCTCATGTTATATTCGGTCCGCCCGCGCCCAGCCGCGCTGAATTGTGCTCCCAGCGCTCCCCAGGACAGATCGCGAAGACTGCGCACATCATCGCCCGGCTCCACATCGCGCGCGACAAGCGCGCGAAACTTTTGCTCGACGCTCGCGATACGCGGAACCACCTTGACTTCGGGACCAATCAAATTGCGCCAATCGAGCGGCGTTGCCCCCGGCTGCTCAAGCAAGAATGGGCTTTCAGGGCGCAATTGCAACCGATCGAAAAGCCGCGTGTCGGACGCGCGCTGAGCAAAATAGTCACCTGCGGTCGCGACCGCCTCGCGGCTTGTTAAGCGAAGACCAGGAAGATCGCGCTCCAAGAGCGGCTGATTACGAGCGACCAGCGCCAGCGTCGCGCGCGACTGCCAAACAAAAGGCGTCCCCACCAGGACCCGGTGGCCCAGCAGCGTCAGCACGTTGTGCTCAAAGGTCAGTCGTTCCTCGGCGCGTTTCGGATCAGACTGGAGGACATTGTCGACCGTGCCGAGATAGATCGGCGCGCCCAGATCGCTAGTGAACATCGCTAGTCCGGCCTTCGCGACTATAGGATGCCGAAAGCAAGGGACACAACCGCTGGCAGCGGCTGCAGCCCGCATCTTGGCTATGAAGGACGCAGCTTTCCAGGCTCGCTCTACGCCGGCTCACCTCTGCCTCCGCCTCGAACGCCGCGGCATCAAAATCGAGCGAGGCCGCCTGCGCAGCAACTTGCGCCGCGCGCAGTCCTTCCTCCATCTGGCGCAGATTGGGCACGCCGCCCAAATGCTCGGCCGCGGTTACCGCATTGATGATGCCCCCACGGCTCAAACTCATGAATCTCGCCGCGCCGATCGCGCACGCCACATGATCCATGCCGGAAAGCCGGTCGCTGACGATAGGACCCAGCGGCATCGGCGTCACGTCCAAAGGCGCGATAATCGCCCAGTAGTCACTGAGCTCAGAAAGCCGGATGTGACCCGGGCCTTCCAACACGACTTGCGCGCCCATCTCTCGCGCCCGGTGAACGAACTGCGTCTGGATCGCGATTTCCTCGCGCACGACCGCATCAAACCCATCCGCCACGGAAGCCGCTCTGAATGCCGTCCCGAGGTTGATGACGCCGCCGTATTGAGCGGCGATCGCGCAAATATCGTCGAAGATCTTGGCAAACAGGCTGCGTGAACGCCCATTGATCAGCATGTCGCGTACCACGATGCCCCCGCCTCGGCTCGTGATCGGCGTCAGCCGCTCGCGCTTCGCCTGTTCGAACAGAGCCAAGGTCGGTGCGCAATGGATCGTAATGAAGTTGATGCCCAGCTTGAACACAGCCTCGATCCGCGCAAGCAAGTCGGCAGGATCGAGACCCTCGCTGGGCGAAAACAAAAGGTAATGCGGCAGCAGACCGAGCGGGCCGTCAAACAACTCGCGGGCCACCTGCCAGGGCTCGCGATCCGCACGCTCGACGCTTAAAATCCATCATCAGGTCTGGCCGCGTCTCAGCACTCAGCAAGCGCTCGACTTTGGCCGTCTCTCGCCGGGCGGCTTCCAGCATCTCGAGCCCGAAACTCAGATGGACGCGAACGGGCAGCTCCGAGCCAACGCGAAGGCGGTTGGGAGAATTGTAATCTACGCGGTGCATGTCAGTCTTGGTTTCGAATAAAAAAGAAAGCGCCGACGCTATCACGGCAGCCCTCGACCTTGACCAAAACAATCATCCTCGCCCCTATTTTCGCAAACGCGCCTTGGCGCCCGTAATGCTAACGACCGTCAGCCTTCGACGATCTTCTTACATTCCGCAATTAAGTGCGAAAGCATTGGCGGCATTTCCGCCGTCATTTCGATGTTGAGTGCTGCTAGAAGGTCGTTGGATTTAATCCTGAGGCGCCCTGTGGCAATGGACATTAGGAACTCCAGTGCGGCCTCGCCACGAGGCCCCTTCCACTCCTCCAGGATCGTCCTGAGAAGCTTGGCCATCGTGTTACTCGAGCTAGCATCGGCTGGATAATCGAGTTCGTGTGGATGCGCCGCGCGCAGGAAGGCCGCTTGAATAATGCCATCATTATATCGCCCAAACATGCTCGGCGCGATTACCGAATGATGGAAAGCCGTATTGACCAGCTTGGGCTTCGGTCCATTCCGCATGTTTTCTAGAACGCTTGCGATCGTCATTAAGACATCGCCTTGGCTGACATCCTTCGGTTCATACCCCGGCGTCCAAAACGCAAATGTTTTGCGAAGCGGCAACGCAGTGCCGGCTGGACTTTCCCAGAAAAAATGTTCCACGTCTTCGTCAGCCAAATTATCAATTTGAGCAAGACGCGCCTCCGCCGCATCAGAGAGCGCTGCACCTTCGTCAACTCCCCAAATGTCTGACATCTTGACTAGATAGTTCCTCTCGGCCTCCCATGCCGACATCGTGCTGGTCAAAGGCAGTACCATCGGTTCAATTATTTCCATGTGGTGCTTGTAGTCTGTAGATGAGTAGGCGAGGTCGCTCGCAAGGGTTTGGGCAGCTTGCAAATGACTATGTTTGGCAAATCCCACCAGATATATTCGTGGCAAATCTCCGGCCGGATCGCGTAAGTCCCTGCTCACAGCATGCAGCACACTCCCTGATGAGGTGCAGCCTGCAGTAACGACAACAGCCCCAGCAATTGAATTTTTCTCTTCCCTAGCGAGTATGCTCTGGTCAATGATCTCAATTCCGGAAAGCCCCGGAAGCGCCTCCACTGCCATTTGGGCGAGCAATACGCTCGGTGAGTCCGAGATGTGGACGACCTTTGTTGCCGAAGCGGGAATATGTCGGCGACAGGCCTTGCTGAACTTAACCCGAAACGCGTCAGTTTGAAGTTTTTCAACTCCAATATGGTAGGTATTTACCGCCACACCACCATGGGTGATATTCATTCCCAGAGCCTTGCGCCCGTGATAGGCCTGCATAAAACTTGCTAAGTGCTTCGGAGCATCCTTGGCAAGGACCTGCACCGGATTGTGGCGAATATCATCGGCAAGAAATTGATCGCCGACAAAATGCACTGGCTGAGACCCCCTAGCGCATAGTGGGCAGTCCCGTTCCCTATGCTCTTCCAGGTTTGCTCCGGGCCCAAGCAAAGAATCCACCCTACTAAGATCACTAAGAATTTGCAGGCCTCTACGATCTTCCGCAAGAGAGTAGAGTGTCACAACTTGGCTCGATGGGAGTCTAATTGAGCGAATTAGTTCGTGAGCGAGATTCCCACTAGTTGAAGCAGAAACTAACGCGAAGGTCTCTTTCGGCAGCGAAAAGGAATAGTCTCCCTGAACGCCTTTCCACGACAAAAAGCTGTCGATTGTCGGGGTGGGATAGTCCGGTTCGAGCGCTTGTCGCAGTTGAATCAAAGCATAGGCGATAGGAGCGATCGAGGACGTATCGACGCAGATGTAGGCGTACCGCTTTTCGAGAAACGGTAGCAGCCCAATCGCGATAAATGTCACCTCCGGACCGCAAGCCATGAGATTGGCGACCCGGATAAAGGCCTGCGAATGCTTTCCCGAGGGGTGCACAAAATGCGCTGACGCGCTCGGTCGAATTAGACCATTGCGCCTAACGAATATCTCGGTGAGACCTGCGCTCAGAATCCGCTGAAATTGCTCGGCCTTGAATGCAATATCAGGACCTGAGACTTTTCTGCTAGCAGAACTGAAATTGCCCCGAACATCATAGAAGGCCAGTCACAGCGTGGTGTCAGAGAGTGGAACTCGCCAATCCGTCTCGTTTTCTAGAAGACGGTCGATCTGCTCGCCAATTCTCGGTGCAGCATTTTCCCGCGCCAGAAAGACTATCGCGTCGGGTCGCAAATTCTCGCCGACGTAGGTTGTCAGCTCATCCCAAAAATCTGTCGCAGGGAAGTCACTGTCACTGCAAGATACGACCAACCAATGCGCGGGTCTTTCACTGCTTTCGCCATCAGCACGAAAAGAAAATAGACGCCCCATGATCAGCGGCCGATCGGAAGGAGTAACGTCAAAAGAGCGCCACTGACCGGCGCATGGCGGGGATCTCTGCCTTTCCCGCGAACCACCATCGATAGTTTGTAGTCGGCCTCAACCAAGTTCCTAACCGAGCTGTCGCTAAAGTCCTTGTACAACGACAATCGTCCAGTTCTCAGCCGCAGGAAGCCGCGATGCGCCTTGAGGCGCTGTAGTATCCTAGTTAACCCAACACCGCCGCCAGGCCGTTCACGGGTGGAGACATTCCGCATGAAGCAGCGCATCACCGCAGCGTACTCGTGCTTCATTGCCAGATCCTCGCTAGCCGCTTTACCAAGCAAGCGGGCGGCATATCCGGGACCACTATCGAATATCGACAATTCTACGAATTGCTTCCGCGCAGCCTGGCGGCGCTCGTCCTGCATCGTCTTGAGATATTCGCCGAGGGGTGTGAACTCGCCGGCAATCTCATCCGGACTATCGTCATCAAGGCCATGGCGCGCAAAATGGATAGTGCGCACTGATCGACGGTATGGCTTCCCCCGCTCATCCACGCGCGCATGTTCATGAGTGTTGGAGAAGAGTTCTCGGAGCATGACGCCGATCGCCTCGCTATCCTCCTCCGTCAGATCTCCGCGTCGTGCTTGCCCGAGCGTCCTATCGAGCATAGCATCAGCAAGGGCGATGAAATCGGCCTCGCCCTTTACGTGGCCGGCCCCATTGGGTGAAATGTTGTAGAGCGGAGTAAGCGCCCGCTTCGTGGTATGGTCTGCGCAAAGCAGGGTGACAGCCGGCCCTACAGCGGATCCCTGCAGGTCCCCCTCATCCATGCGTTCGATCCGTTTGCGCGCGAATTCGTAGGCCTGCGCGCGAAGCGTCTGCGATGTGTGACGCGTTAGCACATCGCTTGCCATCAGAACCCCGACCAAGCCGGGCAACGTGTCTATTAAATTCTCGATTGTCTGTTGGTCTTGCGCGGTTTGGGCGTGGGTAACCAGACGGCCACGCTCTGTATTTCGCGACCAAGTCACCATGAACTGCGCCAGGGAGGCAGCCCCACCACAGTGAGCATATTTGAGATTGTTCGGCACAAGAAGCTCGCGAGACCCGATCGGATCGCGCGCCAATTTGGTGAGCAGTTCCTCACTTACGGCGATCGTTGCCCTTTTCTCTACCTCGAGCATCCCCGCCCATTTCGCTCTAGACCATCCAAGAAGTAGCTATCAGACATGGCCCTGGAAGGTTCAACCCGTATCCTCACGCTTCCAAGCATTTTTCTGTAAAGCTGGCTGGCATCCTCGAACCGAACAAAGTGGATCGGCAGTTGGCATTGCGCGGACTGGACGCCGGTGGCCAGTCAGATATTGGGCCAGATGCCCTCAAAATTGTCGCCGATGGCGGACTCAAATTTTGCGACGTCGATCTCAATTCCGGCGCGAGCGAGCTTGAACGGGTCGTAGGAGGGGCCGCCTAGGTCAAAGAGATTGTTGCTCATGCGAAATCGTTTGCCAGAACCCGCCGCGTCGTTCGGCCCGCATTCGATGCACCACAGCTAACCGCGCAGGCGACGAGCCGTCGTGCACACGCGGGCTATGAATGTACGTCAGCGATGAAGCGCCACTATGCGTCAGCAATGTCAGCGAATGCGGAGGCGGGACACAGCATGCCTTGTCGATCTCGCCGCAGAGCGTGCGGGTAGCAGTTGGTTTACAAAACTCAAGGCGGTTGACAAATATCGCCGTTAGCCCATGATGCGCACAATGACACAGGGGCCAACATGACCAAGCAATTCCCGTGGGATTATCACGCCGATCTTACCGAGGAGCGCCTCGTCACGGTCGCAGAAATGATCGAAGCTGGCCGGCATACCGCGCTGGACCGCTTTGATGAAGAAGTCGGTGACAATGGCTGGACGCTGGGGTGCTGTGCGTTTCAATATGGTCGCGCCCGTATCTTGCGCGCGATCGATGGCAATGAATATCCTTGGCTGACGGCGATAGACCGAACGCTGCAGCTCATCTTCAAGATCGGCGACTTGCCCGTTCGCATCTATAAGGGCGAAGCCGACGATCCGACCGACCGCACAACACGCCGCGCGTTTGGCGAGGTCGCGCAGATCGAGATGCTGTTTCCCGAGCATGATGTGGCGCGAGGTCTGGTCTATCGATTCGCTATCGAGACTGACTTCGATGGCTCGGTCCTCGCCGTAAAGTTTGTTGGCCTGCGGGGCGATACGCCTGTTCTCATCTGGGATGTACCGTTCAATGCCGCGCTGACGACGACTGGTACTATTGGCCTTGAGGCTACCGCAAGCGTCGAGCTAGCCCCGCCTGCCGTTCTGGTGCGCACCGACCGCACCGACAAAAAAAGCGACACCGGCGCCTAACGCCGCTTTCTGATCGATGGATCGACCATGGCGGGATTGGACATTTTTGAGGGCGAGCGGCTGCGCTTGGCGCGAGTTGCTAAGTGCCTGACGCTTGATGAACTCGGCGGACTCGTCGGTGCGACGCGTCAATACCTTAATCAGCTCGAACAGGGCGTGAAGGTGCCCACGGCCGAGATGACCGAGGCATTGTCGGCGGCCTTGGGCGTCACCATGCGGTTTTTCATGCTGACCACGCGCGACGGGGTGCGGCCCGAGCAATGCCATTTTCGCAAACAGCGCACGACCCCCGTCACTGTTGTGAGCCAGGTGCTGGCGCGCGGCACACTTCTCGAAGGCTTCATCTACCGATTGGACCGCGAGCTTGATCTGCCGATAGTCGCCTTTCCCGACATTCAGGCCGACAGCGTTGCGGAGATCGAGCAAGTGGCGGAACAAGTTCGCGACGTCTGGCAGCTCGGATCAGGCCCGATCTCCAGCATGATGCGCGTTGTAGAGAACGCCGGCGCGATCGTGAGCTTCTTCGGCGGAGTGTCCGAGCGCGTTGACGCGCTGTCGATTGATCGCAGGCGCCCCATGATTATCCGCAGCGAAGCAAAGCCATCGGCTTGCCGCCTGCGCTTCGATCTGGCTCATGAATGCGGGCATCTCATTATGCATCGCGGCATCGAGACGGGTGACAGGGCGACCGAAGATCAGGCGAACCGCTTTGCTAGCGCATTCCTTTTACCGCGCGCATCCTTCATCCATGAGTTTCCGAGGGGCCGATACCTCAACTGGCAGGCGATCTATGATATGAAGCTGCGCTGGAAAGTCTCGGCGGCGGCAATCCTTCGCCGCGCCTTTGACCTCAAAATGCTGTCGGCAGATCAATATCGCACCGGCCATATCCATCTCAGTAAAACCGGTCAGAAGAAGGTGGAAAAGTTCGACGACGTTATCACCGCCGAGATGCCGGAACTACTTCCAACTGCGATGTCAGCGTTGGAGGATGCGTTCCCAGGCGCGATTAGGCGGATCGCTGCGGATGCCGGGCTTGAGGATGATATGTTCTCAAGCGTGGCCGGCCTTGATCTTCCGCCAATCATTCCGTTGACGGCTGACAACGTGGTGAGCTTTCCGTCACGCACCACAGGTGCCTGCTGAAAGCATCAAATCTCCGAGAGCCAGCGACAAACGCTCGCGAGCAGGCTGCCACGCGTCGCGTGCCGCCGGGAAACATATTGTTCTGAAGTGCTACTTCCGATCGTGACAGGGGCACCTCAAGGACCAGAATAAATGTCAGGTATCAGGGAGCTGCGAAGGACCCTTAAATGTCCGCTTAGGCGGCGGTTATAGCCGCGATCCGCCTTCAAAACCAAAGCGGCGGCTGTCGACCAGCTCAAGACATTCAGCGTCGTTGACCTGAGCGGCGGCTCTTCCTGAAATCCGACATTCGTATTTCGCAAACCAGCCGGTCGGCTTTGCGCCCCATTCTCGGACATTCCAGCTTCAAACCAGAACGCCTAAAAAGCGGTCGTTCGTCCATGATCGTGATGATGACCGCTCCGCTCACAAAAGGGGGCTTTGCGACGATCGGCGCCGCCAATAGCCGACGTTCCTTTTTTGATCAGTCTCGGCGGAGAACCTTCGTGGTTTGCGCGCTGGCCCCCGCGCTTGGTTGCCTTAAAGTGGCGCGATGCTGGATTTCGGCCTCCATCACGATCATTGGCAGCTGCTCAAGGCCCAGAATCTGGCGGCGCGGCGGCTTTGGGGCTGGGGCTATTCCATCCAGCAGCAGGTGAGCGCCGGGGAGCCGCGACCGCGGGACGCCGGCAAGCTGCTGATCGCTTCGGACTTCGGCGGCGAGCATGCGGGGTCCAGTCACCTCGTCTATTGCTATCTCGTAATCCGGGGAGGGTTTGCCGACTGGTCCGAGGTAATACGGGACGCGCGCGCCAAATTCCTGCGCGATGGCCGGACGATGTCCTACAAGAAGCTCGGCGACCCGATGCGCCAGCAGGCTTTGCTATCCTTCCTGACCGCCGCCGCCAACCTTGATGGCCATCTAGTGGCAGTCGCAGTCGACAAGAAGAAGAAATGGCTGTCGACGGCGCCAGACGTGGCCGAGGAGTTTCGTCAGTCGCTCGGCTTGAGGGCCAACTGGAATCCGCGCGCCTTCGAAGCGATGGCGCGCAAAGTTCATCTTGCCGGGATCCTGATCTCGCTTTGGGCGCGTCCTTATACTGATGTCACCTGGATCACCGACGAGGATGCGTTCGTCGCCAACGAGGTCCGACATGACGACGCCTTGCTGGCGGCGGCACGCTTTTCGTCTTTCTACTCGCCATTTCCGATGGGCGTCTATCGATTGAACACGACCGGCCAAGACCCGGAGTTCCGGGACTATGAGGATCTGTGCGCCATCCCAAATCTTGCCGCCGGCATGCTTTCGGAGATTTCGACCCGGCTGAGCAAGGTGGCGGTTTGGGAGGATCGCATGCGGCGCGTGCTAGACGGCGCCCTGCCCACCAAGACCGAGATCATCGCCGACTGGTTCTGGGACGTAAATATGCCGCTCCGAAAGTCGCTAATATCTATCGATGTCGAGGGCGGGCGCTACGGTGTCCGCAAGATCTGGATGGTCGAAGCTCCAGACGACACCGCCCCCGGGATACGTCTACCAGCCGAAACGGCTGAACCTCGAGCGCTCGCGTGGGAGGATCAACACCTACGACTCTGGTACATCGATGCCGTCGGGGGCGTCCACATGGGGTAATCGCGGGAAGCGAGTCGGCCCTGGTCAGCTAGACATGGAAAGGGGTGGCTGCTCCCCGATAAGATGGAAGTACGGGCTCACGACGCGATGCCG
>Ga0207658_10003565_pt1 | contig 10983 bp, 9 predicted proteins | sample KBSS33metaG_FD_184322 | JGI IMG/M metagenome (GOLD analysis project Ga0207658, IMG submission 184322) | Switchgrass rhizosphere microbial communities from Kellogg Biological Station, Michigan, USA - KBS S3-3 metaG (SPAdes) (version 2) | ecosystem: Host-associated > Plants > Roots > Rhizosphere >...
TGCTCGCCACGATGGCGCGACGGTGGCCTTCGCGATCATGCGTTATGGAGATGATGTCGCGCATCTGAACCTACTCGCGGTCGACCCAGCGCACAGACGTCGGGGTGTTGCACGGAAGGTCATGACCTGGCTCGAAGAGACGGCGCTCACGGCAGGTACCTTCATCATCGGACTCGAGTTGCGCGCGACGAACCAAGCGGCGTTCGCGTTTTACGCCGCGCTCGGCTATCGCGAGTTAGGACGCGTCTCGGGTTACTACCAGGGCATCGAGAACGCGATCCGGATGGCGCGGGATGTGCGTACCGGCCGCGATGCAGTGCCTGGATTGAAGCAACCAGCTCCCTGAGCCAAAGGGCCGCAAACCTAGTCCGGCATCGGGGTCATCTGCCCCAGCAAAACATCTTCGAAACCGAAGTCACGCAGATCCCGGATTCGTTGCGGATACAGAATGCCATCGAGGTGATCAACCTCGTGCTGAACCACCCGCGCATGAAATCCTTCCACGGTACGATCCAGAGGCGTCCCGTGAGCGTCAAATCCCCGATAGCGTAAGCGGTGATAGCGCGGAACCAGGCCGCGCATGCCCGGCACCGACAGACACCCCTCCCACCCCTCTTGCATTTCGTCGCCCAGAGGTGTGAGCTCGGGGTTGACCAGCACCGTGTAAGGCACCGGTGCGACATGCGGATAACGCGGATTCTCCCGCATCTCAAAAATGACGACACGCTGGCTCACGCCAATCTGTGGAGCGGCAATTCCAGCGCCACTCTGGGAGCGCATCGTCTCGTCCATGTCAGCGATGAGCGCTTGAAGCTCGTGATCAAAACGAACCACGGGTGTCGCCACCTGCCGCAACACCGGATGCCCCATTCTCAATACGGGTCGAATCGCCATACGGCGATTCTACCGCATCAGAATGTGATCGGCCGCGCGAGGAACTCGTCCGTACCCAGCAGCATCTCGAATCCAAACCCGAGGCCCAGGCTGGCGTGCCTGTGCTGCCAGGTGAAATCCTTCGGCCAGTCCACGCTGGTCCGAACCTCCATGATCAGCCAGCGGCGCAGAAAGCACTGGCGGTAAGCCGCCTTGGCACCATAGTCATGAAGCGGCACCTGCGCCTGAGTCGCGCCGTCCATCCCGACTTCGAACGCAACCGCACGCCGGTTGGGCAGACCGTGCAGCACCAGGATGGACGAATACCCTTTCAGTCCCGCGGACTTTTGTGAGCGCGTGCCTGACAGCGTGTAGCGCACTAACAGCTGCCGGGCGAAAACGCGCTCGAGATCCAAGCGCGTCGTTTCCCCCGCGCCTTCGCTGTTTTGCCAAAACAGCGTTTCGCGGACGCTGAACAACCCTTTGTCCGATTGCCCGCGCTCAAAAATGTAGCTGCCCTTGATGTAGGGATCCATGGGAAGACTCAGGCGGATGCCCGCGCCGGCGTCAAAGTGACTGCCTTGTTTGTCGGGCTGGTGATAGCCGATGCCCAGCAGAGTCTGATCCTCTGTCGGCGGACCGTAGGTACGCGGAAGCGTGCCTGAGGGCTCATTGCGCTCACTGACGAATTCGTTCGGATCGAAGCGGCCGACGAACGCATGAATCCGATCGTTGACCTGCGGTAACGGAAAGTTCAGGTTGAACCGAACCTGCGCTCGCAGCCCATTGTATTGCGTGTACAGCAGCGCCGGAGAGATGCTGCCGTAGGCCTGTCGATACACAGCATCATCCGTGGTGGAACCGAACCATCGATCGACGTGCTCGGCTGAATGCCACATCGTGTCGTACAGCGTGTCGCGGGTACGATCGAGCCAGTGATACGGGACGTCCTGTTCCGATTGTTTGCCCGGTTCGCCGGTCGAAGACTTCGGTGGTTGGACAGCCTCGCCGGCGGGCAGTTGGGGCTGTTGACCAGGCTCCCCGGTCGGCGACTGCGGTGGCTGGCCAGGGTCAGCGGCCGACGGCGGCGGCTGTTGGCCATGGCTGCTGGCGGTCGCCTGCGACTGTTGGTTCGCTGGCTCGTCGGTCGGTCGAGCTGATTGTGTGCCGGCCGCGCCGGCCGCTGGATCCGGTTGTTGGCCAGCCTCCCCAAACGGCGGCTCCGCTTGACTGGCAGGTTCGCCTGACGCCGAGCCCACTGGACTTGCCGGCGCCCCCACGGGGGTAGCTGCTGTGTCTGGCCCCGATGGAGGCTGTATCGCCTGCGCCCTCACCGCACCGCACACGGCCAGCAAGGCAGGCAACGACAGCGGCACCGCGGTTTTCTGCAACCATCGCACCAAGTGCCCCATGCCTGTTTTTGCCCTCCCTGAATAGAAACCCACCTCACAAAGGTTCGGTTCCAAGGTTTTCCAGCAGGGTACCCGATAGCCGGCGCTTGTTATGTGCGGCCTGACGCACGCGGGTCGGGGAGGCCTGGGCACAAGCCCCCGGAGTGCGCCTACAACGTGATGCGTGTCTCAATAGGCGACTGTCTGACGCTTTCGTCAGACAGTGTCTCATTTTGGGCGGGCGCGGCGCCGCTCAGCCCTGGGGAGCGCCGGCCCCGGGGCGCTTGGCGAGCAGCCGGTCGAGCTGATTGGCAAACATCTGGCGCTCGCGTTGACCAAGTGCCGCCGGCCCCCCGGTGTTGACCCCGCTGCCACGCAGCTCATCCAGGAAGTTGCGCACCGACAGCCGCTCACGCACGTTCTCGCTGGTATACAGCTCACCGCGGGGGTTCAACGCAACCCCACCTTTTTCGATCGCCGCGGCAGCGAGCGGCACGTCCGCGGTTATCACGAGGTCTCCGGCAGCCATCAACTCCACAATGCGTTTGTCGGCTGCGTCAAAGCCTGCAGGCACTTGCACGAAGTGAAGGTTCTGCGCCGCCGGCAGCCTGACCGGTTTGTTCGCGACCAACGTCAGCGTCACACCGGTACGCTCCGCGGCGCGGAACAAGATCTCCCTGATCACGACCGGGCAGGCATCGGCGTCCACCCATATTTGCATGTAGGCTCGATTCAATGTTCCCGCGGAGGTTTACCGTCCACACGGCTGATCCGCAACTCCTGCCCGGCCACGCGCACCTTCTTCAGGCCGCGAAAAATGTCCTTGGGCATGCCTTCGGGCAGATCGACAAAGCTGTGATCGTCACGGATGTCCACCTGCCCGATGTGACGCCCTTCCAGCCCCGCCTCGTTAGCAATCGCGCCAACGATGTTGCCAGGTTTAACCCCATGCGCGTGACCGACTTCCAGGCGGAAGGTCTCAAACACAACATCGTCGGTATCGCCACGCTTGCGGCGCGCAGCTCGCGCACCAGCGTTACCCGGTGGGCCACGGTCGCCACGAGCGTCACGATCCGCGCGCGGTTTGCGCTCACTGTCTGCCGCACGTTCGGTATGCGGGGTGCGCTCGCCGCCTGCCGCATGTTCGGCGCGCGGCCTGCGCTCGCCGTCCGCTGCACGTTCTGTGCGCGGGCTGCGCTCGTCGTCCGCTGCACGTTCTGTGCGCGGGCTGCGCTCGTCGTCCGCTGCACGTTCGCTGCGCGGGCTGCGCTCGCCGCCTGCCGCACGTTCAGTGCGCGGGCTGCGCTCACCGTCTGCCGCGCCCTCAGCACGCGCGTTGCCCCCTTCGTCTACTGCGCGCGCACCACGCTCTGCTGGGACGTCAATGCGGGCGTCACCGTCAACGTGATGGCCGCCTCGATCAGCTCGCGCGTCGCGCTCAACGTCAGTCGCACGCGCATCGCGCACCTCAACGCCAGCAGTGACGCGATCGTCGCCACCGGCTGCGCGATCCCCTGAACGAGTAACTCCGCGGTCTCCACCTCCCTCGCGCCCTCCTGACCGCGCACCCCTGCGCTCCCCACCGCCGTCGCGGCCATGACGCGACTGGAAGCCACGCCCGCGCGGTCCATCACGCTCCTCACCCTGTCGCCCCCACTCCCTGCCTGACTCTTCAGCCTGGGATCTCTCCGGCAACAGCAACGGCGTTGCGCCCTGCAACAAACTCGCGAGCGCGGCTGCTATCTCGATAGCCGGCACTTCGTTCTCGGCCTGGAACTCCTCGACGATCGCTCGGAAGGCAGCCGTCTCACCATCAGCCAGTGTGTCGGCGATGCGCTGTTTGAACCGTGCAACCCTTTGCTCGTTAACCGCGGCAACCGAGGGCAGATTCATCTGCGCAATCTGCTGCCGCGTCGCACGCTCAATAATGCGCAGCATGTTCCGCTCGCGCGGAGCGATAAACAAAATCGCCTCACCGCTGCGTCCCGCGCGCCCGGTCCGTCCGATTCGATGAATGTATGACTCGCTGTCGTACGGCACATCGTAGTTCACGACGTGCGAGACACGTTCGACGTCCAAGCCGCGTGCGGCAACATCCGTCGCGACCACGATGTCAACTTTCCCCGACTTCAGCGCAGCGATTGTCCTCTCGCGCTGCTGTTGCGGGATATCACCATTCAGCGGGGCCGCTTCGAAACCACGCGCTTCCAGGCGCTCTGACAATTCGACCGTCTCGAGCTTGGTGCGCACAAACACCAGCATCGCATCAAAGGTCTCCACCTCGAGAATGCGCGTAAGAGCATCGAGCTTGTGCATGCCGCTCACGAGCCAGTACCGCTGCCGAATGTTGGGTGCCGTGCTCGTCTTGCTCCGGATCGTGATCTCCGCAGGCTTACGCTGATGCCGCTGCGCGATACGTCGGATTGCCGGCGGGATGGTCGCTGAGAACAATGCGATCTGCCGCCCTGGTGGCGACTGTTCGAGAATCCATTCGATTGCGTCGATAAACCCCATCTGCAGCATCTCATCCGCCTCGTCGAGGACGAGGAAGCTCAACGCATCCAGGGGCAATGTGCCGCGCTTCATGTGGTCCATGACACGGCCTGGCGTACCCACGATCACGTGAGCACCTCGCTTGAGCCCCTTCAACTGCGGCGTATAGCTCTGCCCGCCGTAGATGGGAAGCACGTGAAACCCTTTCATGTGGGTGGCATAGCGCTGAAACGCCTCCGCCACCTGGATGGCCAGCTCGCGCGTCGGCACGAGTACCAGTGCCTGCGTCTGTGGCTTGCTCAGGTCGATTTTAGAGAGCACCGGCAACGCGAACGCACCCGTCTTACCCGTCCCGGTCTGCGCCTGCCCCAGGACATCAGAGCCGGCCAGGAGTGGTGGGATCGTCTGGGCCTGAATAGGGGTGGGCGCCTCGTAGCCGACATCGCGGAGCGCCTGAATTACCGCCTCGTTAAGGCCTAAGTCGAGGAAACCATTAGAATCGGCCGCAGTCGCGGCTGCCGTCGCTTGCACAGAACACCTCGGGGAATGGCACGGGCCTGCTGCAAGGAGGCCGGTCGGCCGCAGAGGCTGAACCCATAAGCATATCCGTTTCCTGGCCAGGGTGCCGGGCTCTTTCGGCCTCCGCGCGCCCTTCATCGGCCTTCATCTATCTCATTCGGGCTTGCGACCCAAAGTGTCCGCCACATACGCACCCCGCTCCCCCATGGGCTTCGGCGGCCCTTCGGTGGTGTCTACGGCAGTCTGATGCTCCATCTCGGCGTTGATCTCGGCACCCAACACGACCGCGAAGCCGCCCAGGTAGAACCACATGATCAACACGATGACTCCACCGAGCGCCCCGTAGGTCACCCCGTAACTGCTGAAGTTCTTCACATACAACTCGAACAACACACTCGCTGACAACCAGAGCGTGGCAGCGGCGGCCGAGCCCCAGGTCACCCACCGCCATTTCGCAGTATGCCGGTCGGGTGCATATCGATACACGACAGCCAGCGCGCCGACCGCGAATAACCACAACAACATCCAGCGAAACACAAGAATCGCCGTGGCGGCCACCGGGCCGAGCGGCAGAAGTTGCAGCATCAGCGGCACAGCAACACCCAGACCCAGCATCACGAGAAATGCGGCCACGGCTGCGAGGGTGAAGCCCAGCGAAATGGCGATCTGCTGCACAAACCCGCGGCGTTCGCGCTCGTAGTAGGCAATGTTGGTCGCGGTCATCAGCGCGACGATGCCCTGGCGGGCGCTCCAGAATGCAACCAACGCGCTCACGGCGGCGCCGATACCCAACTTCACATGGGCCGGGCGGACGAGACTCTGCAATTGGTCTTGCAACAGTTTCGCCGCATCCGGGGGCAGAATCCCGATGAAGGGCCTGACGTCCGCCTCGACACCAGCCGGGGACGAGAACAGACCGTAAATCAACACCGCGACGGCGAGCGCCGGAAACACAGCAAGAAGTGTATTGAGCGCAATTCCCGCCGCGACGAGCGAGGTGTGATCCTCGCCCAACTTCTGCCAGACCCGCAGCAGGATGTCACGCCAGCCCGCAGGTGGAAGCTCCGCCGGATGTGCCGCATGCCGGCCACGGCCTGGCTCCAGACGGTCGCCTCTTACGCCCCCCGCCTCAACAGGTAGCTCTACGTGGGCTGACTTGGATGCCACATCGAGATGTGGCAGCAACCGCGATGCCCGCGCCGCAGGACCCGTGCCGCTAGCACCCCGAGTGCTTGGTCCGACAGCTCAGTGTTCGAGATTTCTCGGCACGGCGACCCGTCGCGTCAGCCGTTCTATCGAACGCCGTGCAGCAGCCTTGGCGATGTGTTTGCACCAGGGCGGATCCTTGTGCGTGCTCCAGCGGCGGAATTTCTCGCAATCACAGATCCACTGAATTCGATCGTCCTCCATGAGGACAACCTGGACGGTACGAGTAGGGAACGTGTAGGTACCCAGTACGGCGAGCGGAGGCTGGACCTTGGGTCGTCTGCGAAGTCTTAGTGGCATGGGGCGAGCATAATCCCGCTCGGCTGTGGATTGTCTGTGGATTACTTGTGGGTATTCGGCGACTTTCAGGCCCCACGCCAGAAAACGGGGTCCCGGCCCTACCGCACGCCAACCCGGCTCTCCAGCCCCCGACGTCCCGCCTTCATGAGCGCGCGGTGATTCCACTTGAAGAGTAAGCCAGCGATCCCGGCCACAATCGGGATGCCAGGCAAGGCCACGTTCACAATCCAATCGTGTTGCACCTCCGTACCCGCACCGGCCCGCGTGAGCTGCCAGCGGCCCACCCCGGTAAGCTGACCATCCGCCACGGATTCGATTAAGGCCCGCGGCTGAACCTTCACTGTCCGCAGGTTGAACGTGACCCGCGAGGGAAGCACGCCACGCCAAGTGATTCGCCGGTATGCGCCCGTGCCATTGCCGTCGCCCTGTTCCAACAGGCGGACAGCGAGCATGCCCTTCCACCAGGCGGGCCAACCTTCAGGCCGGCTCAACTCCGTCCATACGGCTCCGACCGGCGCCTCCAACGTCCAGCGCGTCGTCAGGTGGTATTGGGTGACCTGCTGGACCATTCGCGCGCTACTCTACCCTGCCAAGACCAAGGTCCCTAGGGATTTTGCCTAATCGCATCGCTAAAGTCGGGCGTTTTCGCCACGAACGCGCGCTGGAGAAACGAGTGTCGCTGATCTCAACCGCTGTACGTCCAATCAGAGTCGTCATTCCCTGTGCCCTCCTTCTGCTGCTGGTCGCGCTCGCAACTGCTTCCGAGCCCGCCACACTCACCGATCAACAGCACTTTGCGCGCGAGGTTTACCAGGAGCTCGTCCAGATCAACACCACTGCCTCCGTCGGCGACACCTATCAGGCCGCTCGAGCCATGGCCGCCAGACTGAAAGCGGCCGGCTTCCCGGACGAAGACGTTCACGTCTTCGAAACGGCGCCGAGGCGCGGTAACTTGGTAGCCCGTTTACACGGCACAGGCAAGCGTAAGCCAATTCTTTTGATGGCTCACATCGATGTCGTCGAAGCAAAACGCGAGGACTGGACAACGGATCCATTCCAACTGGTGGAAAAGGACGGTTATTTCTACGGCAGAGGTACGGGCGATGACAAGTACATGGCCGCCACGTTCGTTTCCAACCTGATCAGGTACAAGCAGGAACACTACAAACCTGACCGGGATCTCATACTGGTGCTCGAGACCGATGAAGAGAGCGGCGACCCCAGCCGTTACGGCATCGGTTGGCTCGTCGAGAATCATCGCGACCTCGTGGACGCGGAATTCGCTCTCAACGAAGGCGGCGGCGTGGGTGTGAAGGAAGGTAAACCAATCTATAACAGCATTCAGACGAGCGAGAAGGTTTTTCAGAGTTTCTGGCTGGAGGTGCACAACCCCGGCGGTCACAGCTCCCAGCCCCGCCGTGACAATGCCATCTATGAGCTGGCCGCAGGCCTCGACCGGTTGGCGAAGTTCGACTTCCCAGTGCAGCTCAACGAGACCACCCGGTTGTACTTCGACAGAATGTCGAAGATAGAGCAGGGTCAGGACGCGGCAGACATGAAGGCCGTCCTGGCGGAGCCGCCCGACCCGGCAGCAGTAACCCGGCTTTCGCAGAAAACCCCGTACAACGCACAGTTGCGCACCACGTGTGTTGCTACGCGCCTGCAGGGCGGTCACGCCGACAACGCCTTGCCCCAGGTCGCTCGCGCCCTGGTCAATTGCCGGATCCTGCCGAATCATTCGACTGAGGAAATACAAAGCACGTTGGTAGGCGTACTGGCCGATGACAAGATCACGGTAACGCCTGACCAACCCGCCAAGCCGAGCCCGCCTTCCCCACTCAACCCGCAACTGTTCAAGGCCATCGAGAAGCTGACCGCAAAATTCTGGCCAGGCGTGCCGGTGTTGCCGCTGATGTCAACGGGCGCCACGGATAGTCTGTACCTGCGCAAGGCCGGAATTGCCTCCTACGGCCATTCGGGGCTGGCGAACGACATCTTCGACGTGCGCGCGCATGGCAAAGATGAGCGCGTGAACGTGAAAGCGTTCTTTACCGGGCAGGAGTATCTGTACGAGCTGGTGAAGCACCTGTCGGGCGGCCGTTAGCCACCCTGTTGGACTGGCTCTCATCAAGGGGCGTGACGGCGAGCAGCAGACGTGCGGGCCGGGGTGTTACGGAAAACACATCCTCGTCCGCCAGCGCTTGCCGCCCAACCCACACATAACCTGGCGCAGTCACCTGGATGGCATAACGCAGCGGTCGCCCCCGAACGACTGTACGCCCGGAAATCGTTGCGGGCCTGTCCAGATACAACAGCAGCAAGGGCCGCCTCGAATCAGGATCCCACCAGTCGGTGCGGCCCATCGGCTCAATGCCATCCGACTCCAGGATCATTGGCGCCAGACGCGCCACGCGCGCTGCCGCAGGCTCGATGTGCAGGTAGGACTGACCGAGCTGCGTCGGCTCCAACGAGGCCAACAATGACGCATGAGTCCGATTGAGGTTGATTTCGAAGCGGTGGTCCGCATCGAGCCGGACATTGAAAAAATCACCCGTGGTGGGCGGCCCATAGATATCGCCCGTAATGTACGGAAACAGCAGGCGAAACTGCCCTGCGGCCAGGGGTTGCCGCTGGCCGGCGAAGTCGGGGGTCAGAAAGACCAGCTGCGAGCGGATGACCCACTCGGGCCGATCCGGCTCCGCCCTGCCGCAGCTCGCGAGCGCCAGCGCGCTCAGTAATAGCAGCAGCCAACGGTTGCCAGGATTACGACGAGACAATCTTCGCCTTGATGGCCTCGTATTCCGCATCCGTGATCAACCTGGCTTCGAGCATCTGTTTCGCCTCCTGCAAACGCCGTACAGCATCCGAGCCCGCCGCGGAGGCCAGCGACGAGGGAGTAGAGCTCACCTGTATTCCGCCCGAACGCGCCCGGAGCTCCTCCAACTCGCGGACCCGCCGCTTCTCGCGCCACGACTGATCCTGCGCCTGACAGATCCGATATACCGCCTGCGCCTGATCCTTGCGCAGACCGGTGAAATCCAATCGCCTGGAGCCCGTCACTCCCTGGGACGCCAGGTCAGAAGCCTTGCCGGCCCGGATCGCAAGATCGGCGGCAAATATCCCCACCCGCAACGTGACTTCCTCGAGATCCTGCCAGCGGATATCTGAGACATCGAAGCCACTGATCAGATGCCGTGTGATCATGATGAGGCGGCCACTCGTCGCAGCAACCAGAACACGCCGGTGGGAGAGCGCGAACAGCCGGTGCTGGACCGCCCAGGCCTCGAGTGTCTCGGTCGGTATAAGTATCGAGCGCAGATACTCGAGTGGCCGCTGCAAACCGGGCTCGGTAACAAATTCTTCGCTCATCTTGCCTCCCAGATTCTTATTAGCCTCATGGTGGGGGTCGAGATCTTAGTGCGTTACAGGCTCATCCGGGCGATTCACAATGGCCTTACGCAGCTCGCGCAGCTTGGCCTTCATGATCGCCTCGTTGGCCGGTCCCATGCGCAGCAACAGCTTCTGCCCGGCCGACAACGACTCGAGCTTGGGGTCTGCATATTCGTAGAACACCTTCGGCTGCGTCAGCGCGATCGGGCCCTGTATGTCCGGCGCACGCAGCATGTCATCGATCACCTCGACCAGGCGGTCGTTGAAGTATTGGCCGGGATAGCCCAGATCCTCGTACGACTGCTGGAACAAGGGATAGAGCTTGAAATAAACGTTCGCCAGTACCGCTGTGTCGGTATTGTGCACAGCCTTCATGAGCGGTGCGTAGCGCTCGAAGTTGGCGGCGCTCAGGCTCGTTATATCCCCCTGGGTGGCCGTAACCGTCGTTCCGGGGGTTGGCTTGATGGGACGCAGCTCGATCGCGACTTTCTTGCGCGGCAGGTTGTCCACCGTTACAACAATATGACGAACCACGTTCTGCGGAACGAGGAACTGCGAAATCGACTTGGCGCCGAACACACCCACGAGGGACTCACGCACATCAGGATCGCTGTCGTTGAGCGCAGGCAAAGGTTTCGTGTCCGCCGGTATCGGGACAGGGTTGCGGATGGCGGGCTCGGTGGCAGCCTGCGGCGGCGGTGCCGGCGGCGCCGGCCGGGATTCGACCTCCGGTGGTGGCGGCACGGCCCCGTGGTGCTTGTAATAGTAAACAGCACCCAGCACACCCACCACGACCACGGCGGCAGATCCC
>Ga0207658_10003569_pt1 | contig 10981 bp, 8 predicted proteins | sample KBSS33metaG_FD_184322 | JGI IMG/M metagenome (GOLD analysis project Ga0207658, IMG submission 184322) | Switchgrass rhizosphere microbial communities from Kellogg Biological Station, Michigan, USA - KBS S3-3 metaG (SPAdes) (version 2) | ecosystem: Host-associated > Plants > Roots > Rhizosphere >...
CGATCCAGTCGTCAACACACGGCGGGAATAACGTCGTTTGGGTGCGATCCGCACCAGAAATGAAGCGACCCATATGATCCTCCAAACCGTCGGATCATCCTACCACACTAGGCGCGTTTTCACACAGCCTCGGTCGTAAGCGGACTGGCGGAGGAATGACCTAAGTTGGTCGACTCCTTCCGGAAGGTCGTGGGACGAAGCCGTCTTCCCCGAGCCGCCACTTGAACGACGGCTTTTGAAGAGAGCAGACGCTCCAGCCCTGCACCGGTGCCAGCGTCGATTGACCGAAGTTGCGCCGCTTGCTGACTGGCATCTTTATGAAACCGACTGCTGGTTAGCCGCCCTTCTCAGCAGCGGCTTCTAACCTAAACTATCCGGGTGAGACCATCCTTCAGCCACTCTGGGCTGACAGCGAAATGAGAACTGCTGCCATCGTTCGCGTAGATCTCTAATGCACTCAGACCAATTGTGGCTTCGCTGCGCACCACGCAGCCTCGCTGCTTGATCCATCGCTCACTGCGAATGGCCATGCCGATGATGCAGGTCCGGATAATGGGCGTGGCGGTGGACCATCGGCGCATGGCGATGCCAGTGGCTGTGCGGTTCGGTCGCGAGCGTGCCCGGCGGATGATCGTGTTGGTGGTGGACCTCATGGACATGGCGGTTCTCATGCTCGAGCCCCTCATGGACATGGTCGTGGGCGTGGGATTCGGTCAGATGCAGCCAGAGCCCGATTGCCATCAGCATTCCCGCGACGACGAGTGTCACCGTGACGGGTTCGCCGAACATCGCCACCGCCAACAGCGCGCCGATGAAGGGCGCGGTCGAGAAATAGGCGCCCGACCGCGCGGTGCCGAGATGCCGCAGGGCGAGCACAAACATCGCGAGGCTGACGCCATAGCCGAGAAAGCCGACCAACGCCGCGCCTGCGACGACCGGTAGCGCCGGAAGCGATGCGCCAAGCGTCAATGCCAGCGCGAGATTGACGGTCCCCGCGGCGAGCCCCTTCAGCATCGCGATCTGCACGGGATCGGCGCTGCTGAGCTTTCGCGTGAGATTGTTGTCGATGCCCCAGGCGAGACAGGCGCCGGCAATCGCCAGCATGCCAAGGCCGCCGCCGGCTGGCCCACCGCGCCAGGAAAGCAATGCGGCACCGGCGAGGATAGCCGCAGCGCCGATCAGCAGGCGCCGGTCGACATTTTCGCGGAACACCAGCCAGGCGATGACAAGCGTGGCGAGGCCTTCAAGGTTGAGCAGCAAGGACGCGGTCGACGCCGGCGTGGTCGCCAGCCCCACCATCAGCAGGACCGGTGCGATCGCGCCGCCGCACAGGATGACGAACGCCAGCCAGGGCAGGTCGGCGCGCATGAGCGGCGCCTCCGCTGCACCGGTCCCGAGCATCCGGCGGGCAGCATGAACGATCGCTAGGCCACATCCCGAGCCCAGATAGAGCAGGCTCGCCAGCAGCCACGGGCTGACGCCGTTCCCCAGCACCAGCTTGGCGAACGGCGTGCTGGCGCCGAACAGGAGTGCCGACAGCATCGGCATCACCACGCCCGGCGCGATCCCGTCGGGACGGTCGTTCATTCCTGCCTGTCTCGTGCCATGGTCACGCCACCATAGCCTTCGGCGGCCCATGCTTCCACCGCTCGTGCCCCATTTCGATGCCGATGGACGGATTGGGGGAGATTTTCGAGCATGGGCGACGAGGCCGCCCCGCAGGCATGGTCATGCGGGGCCGCTTCGATCTGGATCGTCGCATGCGCAATGCCGAAATGATGCTCCAGGGCATGGGCAACATCCGCCGAGAAGACATCGTCAATCGCGGCGCCGGGGCGAACCAGATGCGCGGTCAGAGCGATTTCGGTCGTGCTCGTCGACCAGATGTGAAGGTGATGAAGCTGCGTGACGCCAGGCAGCCGAGCCAGATAGGCGGCAACCCCGGCCTGATCGATGCCCTGCGGCACCGCATCGAGCGAGAGGCGCAGGGATTCGCGGAACAGGCCCCATGTGCCCGCGATGATGACGGCGACGATGCCCAAACTGACGGCGGGATCGATCCAGGTCCATCCCGTGCCGAGCGTCGCGAGGGCCGCCAGGACCACGCCGGCCGAAATCGCCGCGTCGGCCAACATGTGCAGGAAGGCGCCCCGGATATTGATGTCGCCCTTGTTGCCCTGAGCGAACAGCCAGGCGGTGATACCGTTGATGACGATGCCGGCCGAGGCCACCATCAGGACGGTGATCGCCGCGATCGGCTGCGGCGTGACCAGCCGCTGGATCGCTTCCCATGCGATCATGCCCGCCGAGACGAGCACGAACATGGCGTTGATCATCGATGCCATGATCGAGCTGCGCCGAAATCCGTAGGTGAAGGTGGCCTTCGGCGGGCGGCGGGAGAGCCAGATGGCCGACCAAGCGAGGATGAGTCCGAGGACGTCAGCGAGGTTGTGGCCCGCATCGGCGAGCAGCGCGAGCGAGCCCGAGAGGAAGCCGTACACCACCTCGGCAACGACGAAGCCGAAATTGAGCACGATGCCCACCGCGAAAGCCCGGTCGAAGTTTTGGGGGCCGTGAGCGTGCCCATGGTGATGGCCGTGACCGGCATGGGCATGATCATGGGACATCGGACATGCTCTTTCGTAGGGCTGGATCTTCGTAGGGCTGGATCAATCGGATCGACGGGGTTTCGCTCGGCCGCGCGAGCCGGCGGCATCGAATGCCGGATGCTTGAGCTTGCGCGATGAAGCAGGCTCAGGTCCATAGCCCTTGACCGGCGTCGTGGCGAACGCTCCAAGGGAAAGCGCGGCGATACGAAAGTATATCCGCTCCGTTTCGAGGTGCGCGGTGCCGCGCTGCGTGATAGCCAGATATCCGGATAGTCGATGTTCGCTGCGCAGACGGCACGGTTGAGGTATTTCTTGCACCCTTATGGCCTAAAGGCGACCGGGAGCCGGTTGGGGCGGGCATCGATCATCACGGTGCTCACAACCGCGGTCTTCATTCTCGACACGGTCACCGATCTCGAGATCGCAACGGCCGTCTTCTACATCGTCGTCATCCTCATCGCGATCGGCATGTTCCGCCGGCGCGGTGTGATCCTGCTGTCGATCGTCTGCATCGTCCTGACCCTGTGCAGCGCCCTCCTCACCCGGTCCGGTTCCTACGAGGCCGGCCTGATCAACTCGGGCATCAGCATTGCCGCCATCGCGATCACGACCTGGCTTGCACTCAAGATGATCGCCGCCGAAAGCGCTGCCCATGAGGCCCGCGCCCAGCTCATCCGGATCGCGCGGATAAACAGCCTGGGGGAGTTGGCCGCATCGATCGCGCATGAGGTCAACCAGCCGCTTGCGGCGATTGCAACCAGCGGCGACGCCTGCCTGCGCTGGCTGGCGGCAGAGCCGCCCAATATCGACCGGGCGCGCCTGGCGGCGGGCCGGATCGTCGACGATGCCAATCGCGCAGGCAAGGTCGTCGCCCGCGTCAGCGAGCATATGCGCGGCGAGGTCGCCGAGACGAGGGAAATGTCGCTCAACGACGTTGTCCTCGAGGCCGTTGCGCTCGCGCAGAGCGAGATCGATCGAAACGGGGTCGCGCTTCGCCTCGATCTGACCGATGCGCTTCCTCCGATCCTGGGGGATCCCGTCCAGCTCCAGCAGGTGCTTGGCAATCTGATCCTCAATGCGCTTGAGGCGATGGCGGACTTGCCGGCGCCCCGCCGTTCGCTCGACCTTCGCACTTGGCAGGACGACACCACCGTCCGTCTGTGCGTGAAGGATGCCGGCATCGGCATACGGGAAGATCATCTTCCCCTGCTGTTCGATTCGTTCTGGACGACCAAGGCTGGCGGCACCGGCATGGGGCTCGCGATCTGCCGAACGATCGTCGAGGCGCATGGCGGTGAGATCCGGGCGAGCCTCCCCGGACCGGCCGGGATGGAAATCCATGTTGGCCTGCCTGCGCGAGCCGGGTCATGACCGACGAGATCGACCCCGGCGAACTGCCACCGGTGGTTCGGATCGTCGATGACGATGCGTCGGTGCGCGCGGCGATCGAGGATCTGCTCGCTTCGGTAGGACTCGATGCGCGATCCTTTGCCTCGACCCGCGCCTTTCTCGACAGCGGCATGCCGGATGCGCCGGGGTGCCTTGTCCTCGACGTTCGCATGCCCGGCCAGAGCGGGCTCGAGTTCCAGCGGCAGATGGCGGCGCTCGGGATCAGCCTTCCCGTGATCTTCATTACCGGCCACGGCGATGTCCCCATGTCGGTCCGGGCGATGAAGGACGGGGCAATCGAGTTTCTCATGAAACCGTTCGACGACCAGGCATTGCTCGATGCGATCCACAGCGGAATCGGGCGCGACCGGCTGCGGCGTGCGTTCGAGAGTGAGATCACGACATTGCAGGCCCGGCACCGTGAGCTCACGCTTGGTGAGCGTGCCGTCATGGAGTCGGTCGTCAAAGGCCTGCTCAACAAGCAGATCGCCGGATTGCTGGGCGTGAGCGAGATCACCGTCAAGGTGAGGCGCCGTCAGGTGATGCTCAAGATGGGCGCGACATCGCTGCCGCAATTGGTTCGGATATACGACCTGATCGCTCCCGGGCGCGAGGTCGGACAGACGCCGGGCGTCGAGCCGGGTTCATGAACGACGGCCCGGAGGATCCGCTCCCGAAGCCTTCTGCGCCTGACCCATCGCGCCGGACGCCGCAGCAGCGTGTTGTTGCAGGCCCAGGCGCGACGTCCAGGCCAGAGCGAGTCCGTGACGCTGCGAATCCGCAATCTTTCAGCGACCGGCCTTGGCGGCGATCTTGTCCCCCGGCATGATTCAGGACGAAGTCCTGATCCTCACGTTGCGCGGGATCGGCGAGATCGGTGGACGCGTGGCCTGGATCGCGGGTTCACGTTTCGGGCTCTCGTTCGACCAATCGATTGACCTCTCCCTCATAGGGAAGCAGCCTGTAAGTCCGTCAACGGCGGATCGTTTCGTGCCGCCGGTGGCGGGGGACTACAGGCGGCCGGGACTGAAACCCCGCTAGTAGGGGCATCTATCGCCCTGCGGCGAGCCTGCGCAGGCGGTGGGAGACGGTCATCACCAACCGCGCGTCGGTGGCGAGACCCCAGCGGTACAAGGCCAGGCTCAGGCGAAGAAGCTCGAACGACAGCCGGTAAAGGATCCAGCGTTTCGCACGACCGATGATCTGCCGAGCCCTGTGGGCTGGAAATACATGCTTTCCGCCGAACCTCATGTCCGGTGGCCGGTCGACTGGTGGTCGTGCCCAAACCATGTCGCGTGCGCGATGGGCCTGTTCTGGTCATGGCGGCCGACGGGCGGCATCAGAGCCAACGCGCCCGTTTGAAGCGGATATAGAGCGCGACGCAGACGGCCGAGATCACGCCGAGCACGATGAAATAGCCATATTGTGTCTTGAGTTCGGGCATGTGCTCGAAGTTCATGCCATAAATTCCGGCGATCGCCGTGGGCACTGCGAGGATCGCTGCCCAGGCTGCGAGCTGCCGGGTGATCGCACCCTGTCGCTGCTGTTCGAACAGATGGCTGACCTCGAATACCGATGTGAGCACTTCGCGCAGCGACCCGACCATCGCTTCAGTCCGCCGGACATGATCGAGCACGTCCCTGAAATAAGGACGCACGTCATGGTCGAGATAAGGGAGATCCAGATGCTCCAGCTTGGCACAAAGCGCGGACATCGGGCCCAGAATGCGCTGGAAGTGGACGAGCTGGCGGCGCAGCGTGAACAGGCGGGTTACCTCGCCGCGATCAAGGAAGCTGTCGAGCGCGCGATGTTCCATCTTGAGGACGTCCTCCTCGATCGTCTCCACGATCGGCAGGTAGCCGTCGACGATGAAATCCAGAATCGCATGCAGCACATAGTCGACGCCATGGCCGAGCAACACGGGTGCCGCCTCGAGCTGTTCACGAAGGCCGGAATGGGCGCGTTCCGATCCATGCCTGACGCTGATGATATGGTTTGCACCGACGAAGATGGACGTTTCGCCATAGGCGATGCTGTCTGTTTCCAGATGGGCGGTGCGCGCGACCACGAAGAGTTGGTCGCCATAGACATCGACCTTCGGCAATTGGTGCGCCTTGAGCGCATCCTCGACGGCCAGGGGATGCAATCCGAAATTGTCCTGGAGCGTGCGCAGTTCCTGTTCGGTGGGCTCGAACAGCCCGATCCAGACGAATTCCGAGCTGTCGCTGGCGCAATGTACTGGTTGATCAAGCGAGACGGGTTCGACCCGGCGACCATTTCGATAAAGATAAGCAGCGATGACGGTCATGAATCTCTCTCTTTGTCCTGGCGCGATTGCTTAACAGCATGGACGACCCCCCGGAACATCAAGGAGGGCGGCGATACTTTGGTATACTCAGCCCCCGATTGATTGACATTGCTGCAGTGCGGGAGCATCCGCACCCCGCCGGCAGGGTTCGCCGGCAATCAGGAAAGCCAACCGATCAATGCCAAGCGACAGTAGTCGATTGTCCGCGCCGCTGGGGGCGCCTGGCCGAGCCTGATTGCATCAGTCTCGCCCGGGTGGCCGCCAAGCGGCGCCCGATGAGGTGAGACATGAAAGAAATGACCCCGATTGCCCGGGGCGTGCGGCCCTTCTCGCGCATGCTCCGCCTGACCGCACCGAACCGTGCGGACGCCATCGCCTTCGTCCTGCTGACGGGCATCGCCATGCTCGTCTTCCGCGGGGCCGAAGGGATCGCCGAACCGCTGTCGCGCCTGCGGATCGAGCCGGTCATGCTCGATCCGCTCTATCTTCCCTATTATGCCCTGCGCACCACGCTGCGGATGTTCGCCGCGCTGGTGGCATCGCTGGTCTTCACGCTCGTCGTCGCGACGCTGGCGACCCGGAGCCGGCGCGCCGGCCAGATCATCGTGCCCGCGCTCGACATCCTGCAATCGGTGCCGATCCTCGGCTTCCTCACCTTCACCGTCACCTTTTTCATGGGCCTGTTCCCTGGACGCATCCTCGGCGTCGAGCTGGCGGCGGTGTTCGCGATCTTCACCAGCCAGGCGTGGAACATGGCGTTCAGCTTCTACCAGTCACTGCGCTCGGTGCCATCAGACCTCGACGAGGTGTCGCGCGGCTTCGGGCTCTCGCCCGTGCGGCGCTTCCTGCGGCTCGACCTGCCGTTTGCGACTCCGGCGCTCGTCTGGAACATGATGATGTCGATGTCGGGCGGCTGGTTCTTCGTCGTTGCGTCTGAGGCGATAACGGTCGGCAACACGACGGTCACCTTGCCCGGTATCGGCTCCTGGCTCGCACTCGCAATCGCACGGGAGGACTTCGCGGCAATCGGCTGGGCGGTAGGCGCGATGGCGGTGGTGATCCTGCTCTACGATCAGCTCGTCTTCCGTCCCGTGGTCGCCTGGGCCGACCGATTCCGCTTCGAGCAGACCGCGAGCGCCGAACGACCGCGCTCCTGGGCCTATGATCTGTTCCGCCGTACCCGGCTGCTGCCGCTGCTGTTCGCGCCCGTCATTGGCCTTGGCCGGCTGCTGCTAATGCTCGATCCCGGCAGCGGCCACCGGCGGATGACGAAAGAGCAGCCGGCCAATCGGATCGGTGAACTCGCCTGGCAGGCGCTGCTCGCCGCGGCGGTGATCTTCGCCGCCTGGACCATCATCGGCTTCGTCATGCGCAGCTTGAACTGGAGCGATGCGCTTGCCGTCCTCGGTCTTGCCTGCCTGACGATGATCCGCGTTCTCGTGCTGATCGCGCTCGCCAGCCTGATCTGGGTGCCGATCGGCGTATGGATCGGCCTGCGTCCGCAATGGGCCGAGCGGCTCCAGCCGGTCGCGCAGTTCCTCGCAGCCTTCCCGGCCAATGTGCTGTTCCCCTTCGCGGTGATCGCGATCGTCCACTGGAAGCTCAGCCCGGACGTCTGGCTGTCGCCACTGATGATCCTCGGCACCCAGTGGTATATCCTGTTCAACGTCATCGCGGGCGCGAGCGCGATCCCGACCGATCTGCGTGAGGCTGCCGGCATGTTTGGCGTCAAGGGCTGGCAATGGTGGCGGCAGGTCGCCCTGCCGGGGATATTCCCCTATTACGTCACTGGCGCTCTCACCGCCTCTGGCGGCTCGTGGAACGCCAGCATCGTCGCGGAGGCCGTGTCCTGGGGCAATGAGCGACTGGAGGCATCGGGCCTCGGCGCCTTCATCGCGAAAGCCACCGCGGCAGGCGACTATCCCCGCGTTGCGCTCGGCATCGCTGTCATGTCGCTGTTCGTGATCGCCTTCAACCGGCTGCTGTGGCGGCCGCTCTACGCCTTTGCCGAGCGCCGCCTGCGCCTCGCCTGACACTATCGAAATCGAAAGGAGCCAGGATCATGGCCACCATCGCCACAACCCGCCCGCTCGTCGAACTGTCCAACGTCCGCCATCGCTATGGCAAGGGCCACGGCCAGATGCTCGTTCTCGACGATGTCGACCTGACGCTCAATGAGAATGAGATCGTCGGGCTGCTCGGCCGCTCCGGATCGGGCAAGTCGACCCTGCTGCGCTCAATCGCCGGGCTGCTTCGTCCCGACGAGGGCGATGTGCGGTTCGTGCCGGCCGAAGACGGCCGCGAACCCAGCGTCAGCATGGTATTCCAGACCTTCGCCTTGTTCCCCTGGCTCACGGTTCTCCAGAATGTCGAGCTGGGGCTGGAAGCCCAGCGCGTTCCGCCCGACCAGCGCCGCACCCGCGCACTCGCGGCGATCGACCTGATCGGCCTTGACGGCTTCGAAAACGCCTATCCGAAGGAATTGTCGGGGGGCATGCGCCAGCGCGTCGGCCTGGCCCGCGCGATCGTCGTCGATCCCTCGCTGCTGCTGATGGACGAGCCCTTCTCGGCGCTCGACGTGCTCACCGCCGAGACGCTCAGGACCGACCTGCTTGACCTTTGGTGCGAGGGACGGATGCCGATCAGGTCGATCCTGATCGTCACTCACAATATCGAGGAGGCAGTGCTGATGTGCGACCGCATCCTCGTCTTCTCCTCCAATCCGGGCCGGGTCGCCGCCGAGATCAAGGTCGACCTGCCGCAGCCGCGCGACCGGCTCGATCCGGCATTCCGCGCGCTGGTTGACGACATCTATGCACGGATGACGGCACGGGCGCCCGCGGTGCCGGTTAATGACGGTCTGTTTCCGGGCACGGGCATCGCCATGGTGCTTCCTGTCGTCTCGACCAATGCCCTTGCCGGGCTGGTCGAGGAGGTCGACGGTGCCCCGTTCGACGGCCGCGCCAGCATGGCCGATCTGGCTGACCAGCTGCAGCTCGAGATCGACGAGCTCTTCCCGATGGCCGAAACGCTGCAGCTCATGCGCTTCGCCGAACTCACCGGCGCCGACATCACGCTGACACCGGCAGCGCGCCATTTCGCACAGGCCGATGTCGATGCGCGCAAGGCGGTGTTCGCACAAGCGCTGCTGGCCCATGTCCCACTCGCCGGGCATATCCGCCGCATCCTCGACGAACGCCCGAGCCATGTTGCGCCCGCCCGGCGCTTCCGCGACGAGTTGGAGGATCATATGTCGCCCGATTATGCCGCCGCGACACTCAACGCGGTGACCCACTGGGGCCGTTATGCGGAGATCTTCGCCTATCACGAGGATGCCGACCAGTTCAGCCTGGACGATCCAAGCTAATGCGGTCGGCGACGGGGGGAGCGATCCTGCTGCTGGCGTTGGCGGCGGCGGGGCCGGCCTACGCGTCCGGCGGCGAGCATGTCGTCGATGACGCGGCAGTCGAGACGCCAGGCACCTGCCATCTCGAAAGCTGGGTGACCCTGTCGAGCGGTGACGGTGGCCTCGTCAACAGTGCGCCGGCCTGTACCCGGAAGGCGTGGCCCAATCTCGAGCTGGGTGGATTCATCGCGCATGGCTGGACGCGCAACTCGGATGACACACTGATTGGCGTGTCACCAAAGTTGCTGCTTCGCTCCGAAAATCGCGGGATCGGAATCGGCATCGCCACCAGCGTCGGCTATGGCATCGACCGAGGCCGGTTCGAGACTGCGTCGGTCATCGTGCCGGTGACGATCCCGGCGGGCGAGAAACTGCGGTTCAATCTAAACGCCGGCTGGCTATGGACGCGGGCGAGCCATCGTCACGACGCATTCGTGGGCGCGCAGGCGGAGATTACGCTCAGGAAGAACCTCAACCTGATGGTCGAGACCTTCACTCGCGACAAGGGCAAGGTCGGGGGGCAGGCTGGCCTGCGCTGGACCGTCGCAGGTGGCGCGGTCGATCTCGACCTCATCGGCGGGCGCTATGTCGACGGCGTTACCCGCAGCGCGATCACATTCGGGGTGACTATCCGTCGATAGGTCCGGGAAGCACAACCCATACCCTGCGCGCTCGTATCTCGGGTTCCCGAAAACCGCAATGATTTGGATGTCCGCTTACAGGCGACAGATTTGAACGACGAATGGCCGACAAAGAGCGCGTTTTCGATCGTCCGCTTAGGCCAGCCCGACCGGCGGCTTCCGTCAGGACCGGACGTTTCCCGGAGCGGAAATGAACGACCGGCTGTGGTCGACTCCTTCCGGAAGGTCGTGGTCCAGACCGTGTAAAAACGAGTTCGTAGAACAACGGCCGTGATTTTGGATTGGCGTGGAGGGTGGTGGTTGCCGGTCAGGTCTGGATAGCGGCGATCATCGCCGGAACGCCGAGGATGGCGACCAGCCTTTTGAAGTTATAGGCCAGGATGTGGAGGCTGGCTTCTGTTCTGACGTGTTTTCAGCGTTTTCATTTGGATGTGGGTCGAGCCCATCCAGGATTTCAGCGTGCCGAACGGATGCTCCACCGTCTGTCGACGGATCCGCATTGCCTCTGGCGTACGATCGAGGCGCCGCTCCATCGCTTCGACGACTGCTTCATGTTCCCATCTTCTGACCCGCCGTTCCTTGCCGGTCGTGCATTGGTTATGGAGCGCGCATGTCCGGCAGTTCGAGC
>Ga0207658_10003572_pt1 | contig 10979 bp, 9 predicted proteins | sample KBSS33metaG_FD_184322 | JGI IMG/M metagenome (GOLD analysis project Ga0207658, IMG submission 184322) | Switchgrass rhizosphere microbial communities from Kellogg Biological Station, Michigan, USA - KBS S3-3 metaG (SPAdes) (version 2) | ecosystem: Host-associated > Plants > Roots > Rhizosphere >...
CTGCGAGCCGCTCGAGCGCCGGCTCGTCCTCGGTCGAGACGAGGCAGCGCCGGTCGGCGAGCCGGAAGCCCGGGGCGCGCGGATCGCGGTCGGCGACGGCGACCCAGACGCCGCCGGCACGGGCGGCCTCGAGCAGGCCGAGCTGCGCCGGCCCTCCGCCTAGGACGAGTAGGCGCGAGCCTCCCGAGCGAGAATCGCCTTCCACCATGCCTCATTGTCCCGGTACCACGCGACGGTGCGCTCGAGTCCCTCGGCGAAGGTCGTCCGGGCACGCCAGTCGAGGAGGCGGTCGGCCTTCTCGGTCGTGCCGATGTGACGGTCGACCTGCCCGGGGCGCTCGTCGACGAAGCACTTGCCGATGCCCTCGGCGCCGACCGCAGCTAGCACGAGGTCGGCGATCTCGGAGACGGAGATGTCGATTCCCGTCGCGACGTTGAACACCTCGCCCGCAACGTGCTCGAGCGGCGCCTCGATGGACTTGACGATCGCCTCCGCGTTGTCGAGGACGTAGAGCCAGTCGCGTGAGGCGTGTCCGTCGCCGTGCACCGTGAGCGGCTCGCCCGCGAGCGCCTGGGTGATGAAGCGCGGGACGACCTTCTCGGGATGCTGCCGCGGGCCGTAGTTGTTGAACGGCCGGATGATCACGATCGGGAGCCCGTACGTCGTCCAGTAGGAGTACGCGAGCCGGTCGGCGCCGGCCTTCGTCGCCGCGTAGGGCGAGCGCGGGTTGAGCGGATGCTCTTCGGCCATCGGCGCGACCTCGGCGGTTCCATACACCTCGGACGAGGAGATGAGGACGAAGCGCTCGACGGGCGTCTCGCGGATGGCGTCGAGCAGGATCTGCGTGCCCTCGACGTTCGTCGTCACGAACTCCGACGCCCCGTCCGCGATCGACTTCTCGACGTGGGACTCGGCGGCGGCGTTGACAATCACGTCGACGCCCTCGACGAGCTCGCGCACGAGCGCGGCGTCGCGAATGTCCCCGTGGACGAACGAGAGGCGCGGGTGCGCCATCACGTCGGCGAGGTTCTCGAGGTTCCCCGCGTACGTGAGCGCGTCGAGCGAGACGACCTCGTAGGCGGTCTCGTCGAGCAGGTAGCGGACGAGGGTCGACGAGATGAAGCCGGCGCCTCCCGTCACGAGCACACGTCTGCTCAAAGCTCCTCCTCGATCGCGTAGAGCGGCCTGCCTTCGACATCCCGCTGGATCCGGCCCAGATACTCGCCGATCAGAGCGAGCACGAAGCCCTGAACGCCGAGCACGAGGACGATACCCGCGCCTGCGAAGAGGGGTCCGGGAAAGTTCGCGTTGGCCACCCAGTAGCCGAGCCCGTACGCGCCGAGCGCGGCCGCCGCGAGGGTGCAGACGAACCCGAGCGTCGCGCCGATCCACTGCACCGGCTGCGGCCAGAAGCCGACGAGCACGTGGAGCGCGAGGCGCGCGAGGCGCAGCGGCGAGTAGCGGGAGCCGCCGCCTGCGGCCGCATGGGAGACGTCGACCTCCTCGACGCTGGCGCCGCTCGCGAGCACGAGCGCCTTGGTGAACTTCTGCCGGCCGATGGAGCCGAGGAGCGGCACGATCGCGTCGCGGCGGTACGCATTGAAGGCGCAGCCGAAGTCCGAGATCGGGACGCCCGTGAAGCGTCGCAGCAACGTGTTGATCAGGCGCGAGGGAAGGGTGCGCGAGACGGAGTCCTTGCGGCCGACGCGGCGTCCCGAGGCCACGTCGACCCGGGCGAGCGCCTCGAGGAGCCGGGGCACGTCCTCGGGCTCGTTCTGGAGGTCGCCGTCCATCGTCACGATCCGGGCGCCGCGGGCACGGGCGAGACCCGCGTGCATCGCCGGGTGCTGGCCGAAGTTCCGCTTGAAGCGCACCGCGCGCACCCGCGGGTCGCGCTCGTGGAGGCCGCGAAGCCGGTCGAACGTCGCGTCGGTCGAGCCGTCGTCGACGAAGATCACCTCCCACGCTGTCCCGCCGAGCGCATGCCCGTCGAGGGTCGAAGCGAGTCGTCGGTGCAGCTCCTCGACCGAGGACTCCTCGTCGAGGACGGTGACGACGACGGAGACGTCTGGGCCGTGGGCGCGCTGGGGGCCGTCGGACTCGATGGGCGAAGAGAATCACATCCCAGTGCAGGTCCGGCAACACTCCGCGGCCCCAATACCGGAGGAGTGATACCCGCCGGGGCAACGTTCTAAACTCCCCGTCGATTCACGAGGTGTCACCACTTTGACTTCTACTGCGGCGGCGAGCACCACCGTTACGGCCGTTGGTCCCTGGACCCGCGGCCGGGATCTCGTACGGACCAAGCCCTTCGCCGTCGCGGCGGTCGCTGCGATCGCCGCGACCGCCGTCGGCGTGCCGGCACTCGTAGGGTGGTGGACCGGCTCTCTGCGCCTCCCTCACAACGACGACTGGGCGTACAGCCACGTCGCGCTGGGATTCGCCGCGACGGGTCACATCCACCTCGTCGGCTGGAATCAAATGACCTTGATCGGACACGTCCTCCTGGCGTGGCCGTTCCTCAAGGTCCTGGGAGCATCACAGGAGCATCTGAACGTCGCCGGCGCCTTCGTCTCGACCTGTGCGATCGTCGGCTCGTACCTGCTGGCCCGGCGATTCGCGCCACGTGGTGCGGCGCTGCTCGTCGCCGCGACCGTCGCGGCTATGCCCGGGTTCTCGGCGCTCTCGGTCACGTTCATGACGGACCCTTCGTCGTTCGCGACGGAGGCCGCCGCCCTGGCCCTGGGCGTCGCCGCGGTGACCGCATCGCGCCGGCAGGTCGCGCTCTACTACGGTGCGCTTGCCGTCGGCATCGTCTCGTTCACGATCCGCGAGACCGCCTTTGCCGGACTCGTCGCCGTCACCGCGGTCTTCCTCGCAGTACATCGCGGGAATCCCCGCATCCTCCGCCCGGCGATCGCCGGTGCCTGCACCGCGATCGCCGGGATCGTCGTCTTCTATCTCTGGCGGCAGAATCTCGCCGGGAGCCAGCCGATGCCTCTGCTGCGGGGTCTCTCGACAACGACCGTCGGGCTCGTGCTCCGGATCTTGTTCGTGATCGCCTTCGCGTTGCTGCCGCTCCTGTTGCCGGTGGCGCTCTCCCGGCGTGCGAGCCTCGTCTCGCGGTTGCCGCTCACGCTCGCGGCCGCGACGGCTGCGGTGCTCGGGGCGGCCGCGATCGAGCTCGCCGACACACCCTGGGGGATCTTCCCCGGCAATTACCTCACGCGCCTCGGCGCGACACCTCAGGGCGTTGCAGGCGGCGCGCCTGTGCTCTTCCCACCGGTGCTCTGGTGGTCGCTCGTCACGCTCGGGATCGTCGGTTCGGCGCTCGCCGCCGCCCTCGTGGCGGACGCCGCTCGCCGCCGCGCCTGGAGACGCTTCGCTCCGGCCGAGACGATGCTCGCCGTGTTCGTGGTGCTCAACATCCTGATCCTCGCGTTCCGGAGCGCGAGTCAAGAGCATCTCTACGACCGGTACGCGTGGCCGATCGTCCTGGCGCTCGGAGCGCTCCTCGCCGGCCGGATCTCTCGGCCGGCTCAAGCGCCCCGATCGTCAAAGGGCCTCGCCTGGCTCGTGGTGTTGGCGATCGGCGCGTCGGGCGTCGCCGTCGCCGTGAACGACTCGGCTGCCTCGGCCGGCCGCTGGAAGGCTGGGGAGGCTGCGGTGGCGCTCGGGTACCGGCCGGACACCGTCGACGCCGGGTTCGAGTGGATGGGCGCGCACGCTCCCGGCCCCGGCCCGGCGCCGCTGGGACTCCGGGCGACGTATCCGGTGCACTGGTACATGGTGGGCGCGTTCCCCTATCTGCCCAACTGTGTGATCGTCTCGTACCCGACCATCGCTCACGGCGACATCGTCCCGATCGGCTCTGTGCGCTACCGGTCGCTCCTCCCGGCGGGCGAGCAGACGCTGCACCTGTATCTCAACCGGATCGCATGCCCGGGTGCCCTCATCCGGCGGAGCCCGGGACCGAAGCCCCGGGCTCGTAGCACGATTGCCTAGCCGCTCAGCCGCCGAGCTCGAGAGCCGGCTCCACCGCTGCCGAGCACTCGCGGCGGCGACCGATCGCAAAGGCGGCGAGCGCGCCGACCGCGACGACGGCCGCGCCCACATAGACGGCCGGGCCGAGGCCGTTCACGAACGTCTGGTCGGTGCGGTACCCGCCGGAGTGGGCGAAGATCGAGGCGAGCACCGCGACCCCGAAGACGCCGCCGAGCTCACGGATCGCGTTGTTCGCGCCCGACGCCTGGCCCTCCTCCTCGGGCCTGACCGCCGAGAGGACGACGTTCGCGATCGGAGCGAAGAACATCCCCATCCCCATCCCGGAGATCGCGAACGGCACGACGAGATCCACGTACGGCGTGTCGGCGCCCGTGACCGCGGCGAGCCACGCCAGCCCGATCGCCTGGAGGGTGAGACCGGTGGCGATGATGCGGTACGCCGGAATCCGGTCGGAGAGCGCACCGGCGATCGGCGCGACGACCATCGGCATCGCCGTCCACGGGAGGATCCTCAGACCCGACCCGAGCGGCGAGACGTGCTGCACCGTCTGGAAGAACTGGGCGAGCAGGAAGATCGAGCCGAACATCCCGAACGACATGAGCATCGAGGCGACGTTCGCGAGCGTGAACACGCGGTTGCGGAAGAACCGAAGCGGCAGCATCGGGTGCTCCGCCCGCAGCTCCCACGCGACGAACGCGCCGAGGACGACGGCGCCGGCCACGATCGCGCCGACGATCTCCGTCGAGCTCCAGCCGACCGCGTTGCCGCGTACGAGGCCCCACACGACTCCGAAGAGGCCTGCGCTTGCGAGCACGAGCCCGCCGAGGTCGACCTTGCCGAACGGGCTGTGACTCTCGTCGAGCCGGCTCAGGCCGAGCGGCAGGAGGACGAGCCCGACCGGGACGTTGAGCCAGAAGACCCAGTGCCACGAGATGCCGCTGACGACCGCGCCGCCCACGAGCGGGCCGAACGCGACCGCGAGACCGCTGATGCCGCCCCAGACGCCCAGAGCGAGACCCCGCCGCTCCTTCGGCACCGCCGCCGAGAGGATCGTGAGCGTGAGCGGCATCACGAGCGCACCGCCGAGCCCCTGGATCGCGCGCGCCGCGTCGAGCGCGCCGATCGTGGGAGCGACCGCCGCCGCCGCGGACGCCGCCGTGAAGATCGCGACGCCGATCGAGAAGACGCGCCGCCGCCCGAACCGATCGCCGAGGGCCGCTCCCGTCAAGAGGAGCGCGGCGAAGACGAGGGTGTATGCGTTCACCGTCCATTCGAGCCCGCTGATCCCCGCGTGAAGGTCTTTCCGGATCACGGGGATCGCGGTCGTCACGACGAGGTTGTCGAGCGTGACCATGAAGAGCGCGAGCGAGGTGATCGCGAGCGTCCAGCCGAACGTGTGTTGTTTGTGAGTCATCACTTTCTCCGTAGTGAAAAAAACACTCAGCTGGCGAGACCACAGCCCGAGAGCAGGCGCGCGGCCCACGGCTCGGCGTTCGTGTCGAGGTGCATCGCCGCGACGACGTTGATGAGCATCCCCATCCCGAAGAACCGGCTGACGTGCTCGGTGTCGAGCCCGCTGACCCGCTCGACGTACGCGACGAGGTCGCCGTAGCCGGCCCGCACGACCTCCCGGATCTCCGGGTCGTCGCAGGCGGCGTATGCCTGGAGCTGGGCCTGAAGCTTGAGACGATCCTCATTCAGCATCTCGACGTAGGCTTCGCCCATCGCGGCCAGAGCCTCCTCGCCGCGGAGACCCTCCGCGGCGCGCTGGAAGCGCTCGAGCGTCTCGCGAAAACAGCGCGCGATCAGCGCCGTGAAGAGCTCCTTCTTCGTGCCGAACAGGCGGAAGACGTAGGGCTGCGAGATGCCCGCCCGGCGGGCGATCTCGTCCGTCGAGGCGCCGCGGAGGCCGTCCTCCGCGAACACCGCGAACGCGGCGTCGAGGATCTCCTCCCTACGCTCGGCCTTCGACTTCCGTTCCGTCCCGGTTGCCATCGCCACAAAGATAGTGGCTACTTACTACCTTGTCAAGCCGGCGAGCGTTTCGGCGACCCGATCGAGATCCTCGTCTGAGAGGCTCGTGTGGAACGGCAGCGCGAGCGCACGCCGGAACACGGTGTCGGCTCCGGGAAACGGGCCCTGGTCGCGATACGCGCCGAGGTGGTGGAGCGCGTACGTACCGATCTGCGCTTCGATGCCGGCGGCGCGCAGGCCGGCGAGGATCTGGTCGCGGTCCTCGACCTGCACGACGTACGCCTGCCAGCCGTGGACGTCGCCCTCGGCTGCGGACGGAAGCAGGAGCGGGAGCCCCGCGAGGCGCTCCGCGTAGCCGGCGGCGATCCGTGCCCGCTCGGCGAGCAGGACGTCCAGGCGCCGTGCCTGCGGGATGCCGATCGCGCAGAGGATGTCCGAGAGCCGGTAGTTGAGCCCCGGCGCGGGCAGGTCGGGCGGGACGAGGGTGCGCCAACCGTGGTTCCTGAGGCTCCGGACCTCGTCGGCGAAGGCGCCGTCCGACGTCGTTACCGCACCGCCCTCGCCGGTCGTCAGCACCTTGCGCGGATGGAAGCTCAGGCAACCGGCGATGCCGAGGCTCCCACATGCGCGCCCCTTGCTGCGCGCGCCGAGCGCGCCCGCCGCATCCTCGACGAGCGTCACCTCGCCGGGGAGCTCCTCGACGGGGAGCGGGCGGCCGAAGAGATGGACGCCGAGAATCGCCCGCGTGCGCGGGCCGACCTCGACCCGGGAAGGATCGAGGTTCATCGTCTCGGGATCGACGTCGGCGAGCACCGGCCGCAGGCCCGCGAGCGCGACGACGTTCCCGGTGGCGGGGAACGTGTACGCGGGGACGATCACCTCGTCGCCGGGCTCGAGCCCGAGCGCGAGCACGGCCAGGTGGAGCGCCGCGGTTCCCGACGAGACGGCGACGGCGTGCTCGACCTCGCACAGCCGCGACAGCTCGGCCTCGAACTCGACGACCTTTGGCCCGGTCGTGAGCATCCCGGTCTCGAAGACCGCGGCGACCTCTGCGAGCTCGGCCTCGCCCACGTCGGGGCGGCCGAGGCGGATCGCAGGGGTCGCTCTCACGCCGGAGCTGGGACCTGCTCGCGGTACCACGCGATCGTCCGCTCGAGCCCCTCGTCGAGCTCGACCTGCGGCTGCCAGCCGAGCAGCTCCTTCGCCTTCTCGACGTTCGGGATGCGAAGCTCGACGTCCGCGTAGTGGAGCGGCTGGAAGACGATCTCGCCGGGGCAGCCGGTGAGCCGCCGGACCCGCTGGGCGAGGTCGTAGATCGTGACGGCGGAGCGAGGGTTGCCGATGTTGAACGTCTGCCCGACGGCCTCCGGCCGCTCGAGGCACGCGAGCACGCCCCGCACCATGTCGTCGACGTAGCACCAGGCACGGATCTGCGACCCGTCGCCGTGGATCGTCAGGTCGCGGCCGGCGATCGCCGCCTCGATGAAGGCGCGGATCGCGCCGCCGCCGATCTGGCCCGGCCCGAACACGTTGAACGGGTGGAGCGTCACGGTCGGCAGGCCCAGCTCGTCGTGGTAGGCGTGCGCCATGTGCTCGCCGGCGAGCTTCGAGACGGCGTACGTCCACCGCGCCTCTCCGACCGAGCCGATCGTCGAGACCTGACCTTCCTCGACGCGAAACGCATGCGTGCCGAAGACCTCGCTCGTCGAGAAGTCGACGAACCGCTCGAGCCCGTCGAGCGTCGTCATCGCAGCCTCGAGCGCGTTGTACGTGCCGATGACGTTCACCCGCATCGTCCGCACCGGGCTGGCGAGCACGGTGTCGACGCCGGCGATCGCCGCGCAATGGACGATGTGCGTCGCGCCGGCGGCAGCGGCCCGCAGCGCCTCCGGATCGAGGATGTCGCCCTCGACGAGACTGAAGCGCGGGTGTCCCGCGAGCACGCTGCCGGAGAGGGCATCGCGGTGGAGGTTGTCGAACGCGACGACGTCGTTGTCGTCGACAAGGCGGGTCGCGAGCGTCGTTCCGATGAAGCCCGCGCCCCCCGTGATCAGGATCCGCTTGTCGCGCAGAGGCATTGGACGAGTGTAGAGGCCAGTAGCATCGGCGCGGTGCCCTCGACCAGGACACTCCTCTTCGTGGGCGCGGGCCGCCATCAGCGCCGCGCGATCCTCCAGGCGAAGGCGCGCGGGCTCCGCGTCGCCGCCGTCGACCGCAACCCGGACGCCCCCGGCCTTCAGGAGGCCGATCTCGTGCGCGTCGTCGACTTCGCCGACGTCGAGGCGGTGCTCAAGGCGACGAAGAACCTGCGGATCGACGGCGTGCTGACGGTGAGCGCCGACCGGGCCGTGCCCGTCGTCGCGGCGGTCGCCGAGGCTCGCGGGCTGCCGGGGATCGGCGTCGAGACGGCGCACGTGATGACGCACAAGGTCGCGATGCGGCGCCTCCTGGGCGAGGCCGGCGTGCCGCAGCCGCGTTTCGCTGCCGTGCGGACGCTGTCGGAGCGGCGTCGGGCGGCGGACGAGGTCGGGTTCCCGGCCGTGCTGAAGCCGGCCGATTCCGGAGGTCAGCGCGGGGTCTTCCGGGTCGAGTCGCTCGATGATGTCGACCGGCACCTCCACGAGGCGCTCGCCGCCTCACCGAGCGGGGAGGCGATCCTCGAGGAGTACGTCGAAGGGATCGAGCTCAACGGCATCGTGCTGGCCCGGCACGGCGAGACGATCCCGGTGACGCTCTCCGACCGGCTGCGGCCGCCGGGGATCGGCTTCGGCGTCGGCTGGATCCACGTCTACCCGCCGACGATCCCGGCGGAGCAGCTCGCGGAGGCCCACGTGATCGCGGGACGCACGGTGCACGCGCTCGGGCTCCGCACGGGGATCGCGTTCCCGCAGCTCATCGCCGCGGACGACGGCCGCGTCGTCGTCGTCGAGTGCGCGGCGCGGATTCCCGGCGGGCAGATGGCCGACCTCGTGCGCTGGGCGGTCGGCGTCGATCTCGTCGACGTGCAGATCCGGATGGCGCTCGGCGAGGAGCTGCCCGACGAGGTCGTGCGGCCGCAGTTCAGCCAACCGCTCGCGATCCGGTTCTTCACCGCGCAGCCGGGGCCGCTCCCGACGGGGCGGGTCAAGAGCATCGGCTCGCTCGAGCCCGTGCTGGAGTCTCCGGGCGTCGTCCAGGCCGACACGTACCTCAGCGTCGGCGAGGTGATCCGGCCGGTGCGGCTCGACGGCGACCGCCGCGGCTACGTGATCGCGACGGCGAACACGAACCTCGAGGCGCTGCAGCGGGCCGAGCAGGCGGCGCTGCGCCTCGAGGTGGAGGTCGAGCCGGCGTGAGCTGCGCGTTCTCGGCGGACCACTACCGTGAGCTCCTGCGTGCGGCCGCGGCGGGAGGCTACCGCTGGGCGGGCTTCGACGAGGCGCCGCGAGCGGGCGATCTCATCCTGCGCCACGACGTCGACCTCTCGCTCGAGGCGGCGGTGGCGCTCGCCGAGGTGGAGGCGGAGGAGGAGGCGTGGTCGACGTGGTTTCTCATGACGCGGTCGGTCTTCTACAATCTCGCGTCGGCCGAGGGCGAGCGCACGATCGAGCGGCTGCGGGCTCTGGGCCACCGGGTCGCCCACCACGCGGTCTGGCCGCACGTCGACCTGGACAGCCCCTTTTGGGCCGAGCGCTTCGACCCCGTCGTCGCCTGGCACAACCCGGACCCCGAGTACATGCAGGCGGAGATCGCCGGTGCGGTGAACGTGATGCGGGCGCCGTTCTTCGACGGCGAGCGGTACCGGTCGGACTCGAACCAGCACTGGCGCCACGGCTGCCCGCACGAAGAGCTCGCCGCCGGAGCGTTCGACTGGCTCCAGCTGCTCACGCACCCCGAGATCTGGGTCTACGAAGGCGGCACCATGGGCGCGACGATGCGCACATTCCTCGACGCCGACCGCGACGCCCGCCTCGAGCACATCCGCGCCGACAGGATCGAGCTCGAATGAAGCCGATTACGGTGATGGTCACCGCGTCGGGAGCGCCGGGGACAAGGGCGCTCCTGCGGGCGCTGAAGGAGAACGGCGAGCGCGAGCTCCGGCTCGTCGGCACCGACATGAGCGAGCGCTCGGTCGGCCGGCACCTCTGCGACGCCTTCCAGCTCGTTCCGGCCGGCTCGGATCCGGGCTTCCCCGACGCGGTGCTCGAGCTGGCCCGCCGCGAGGGTGTCGACGCGATTCTGCCGCAGTCGTCCTTCGACCTCGAGGGCCTGGCGGAGCATGTCGAGCGCTTCGAGATGCCCGTGCTCGTCTCGGGCCCCGAGACGATCCGGCGCTCGAACGACAAGGCGGAGACGTACGAGCTCCTCCACCGCCTGGGCCTGCCGGCACCGCAGTTCCGACGGGTGAACGGCGGTCGCGAGGTTGAAGCCGCGGCCCTCGCGCTCGGCTACCCGGAGCGGCCCGTGTGTTTCAAGCCGGTGTTCTCGTCGGGCTCGCGCGGCTTCCGGATCCTCGACCCGACCGTCGATCGGGCGCACCAGCTTCTCTACGAGCGCCCAGGCTCGGTCGCGATGCGGCTCGAGGAGGCGCTCGAGCTCCTGCCGGCCGAGGGTGGTCCCGACCTGCTCGTGATGGAGCTGGCGACGGGCGGCGAGCGGACGATCGACGGGATCGCCGACGGCGAGCGGATCGTGCTCGGCCACGCGAAGACGCGGGAGGCGATGCGCGCCGGCCTCGCGATGTACTTCGAGACGCTCGACGATCCCGAGCTGATGCGGATCTCGGATGCGATCGTGGCCGAGCTCGGGATCGAGCACTTCTTCAACATCCAGCTCGTCGGCGACTACGTGATCGAGGTGAACCCGCGGATCTCGACGATCGTCTACCAGGAGGATCTCAACATCCCGTATCTCGGCGTCAAGCGGGCGCTCGGGGAGATCGGCGACGACGAGCTGCGTTCCCTGGCGAGCCGCGCCCGTCCGGGACGGTCCGCGCTCCGCTTCTTCGACCAGCTCGAGTT
>Ga0207658_10003585_pt1 | contig 10964 bp, 10 predicted proteins | sample KBSS33metaG_FD_184322 | JGI IMG/M metagenome (GOLD analysis project Ga0207658, IMG submission 184322) | Switchgrass rhizosphere microbial communities from Kellogg Biological Station, Michigan, USA - KBS S3-3 metaG (SPAdes) (version 2) | ecosystem: Host-associated > Plants > Roots > Rhizosphere...
CAGTTCCAGCTCGACTTCTTCGACCTCCGGCCGTACGCGGAACGGCTTGCCGAGGCGGAGCTGAACACCGGCCTGGGGGAGGCGATCGTCACCGGTCAGGCGGTGATCGACGGGCAGGCCGTCGAGCTCGCAGTCATGGACTTCACGTTCATGGGCGGCTCGATGGGCAGCGCGGTCGGCGAGAAGTTCTCGCGCGCGTGCGACTCGGCGATCGACCAGGGCGTGCCGCTCCTGACCGTCTCGAGCTCGGGCGGCGCCCGCATGCAGGAGGGGATCTTCTCGCTGATGCAGCTGCCGAAGACGGTCGCGGCGGTCGAGGACCTGCACGACGCCGGCCTGCCGATGTTCGTCGTGCTCGCGCACCCGACCACCGGCGGCACGCTCGCGAGCTTCGCCTCGCTCGGCGACGTCACCATCGCCGAGCCCGGCGCGCTCATCCTCTTCGCCGGCCCGCGGGTCGTCCAGCAGACGACCCGCGAGAGGCTCCCCGACGACTTCGGCCTCTCCGAGCAGAACTTCCGCTTCGGCCATCTCGACGGCATCGTCCCGCGCTCCGAGCAGCGCGACTACCTCGCGCGCGTGCTGCGCCTCTTCGCATGACGGCCGGAGACCGCGAGTACACCCTCCGCGACCGGCTCGCGCAGCTGTCGCGCCTGCCGCTCCTCCGCGGGGCCGGCGTCAGCGGCGAGGCCGCGCGCCTCGAGCGGCAGCTCGAGCGGCTCAAGGCCGATACGACGGACGAGGCGATCTGGCGCTCGGTCGAGCTCGCGCGCCATCCCGATCGTCCGTACACGCTCGACTACGTGGGTCGAATCCTCACCGACTGGGTCGAACTGCACGGCGACCGCAGCCGCGCAGACGACGGCGCGCTCGTGACCGGGCTCGGCAAGCTCGACGGGCGAACGGTCGCCGTCGTCGGGCACCAGAAGGGGCGCGACGTCAAGGAGCGCCTCGACCGCCAGTTCGGGATGGCGTATCCCGAGGGCTACGTGAAGGCCATGCGCGTGATGGAGCTCGCGCAGCGGTTCGGCTTTCCGGTGCTCTCCCTCGTCGACACGCCCGGGGCCTATCCGGGCGTCGCCGCGGAGCAGCACGGGCAGGGCGGCATCATCGCCCGCTCCCAGGCCCTGATGGCGCGCCTCACCGTGCCCACGGTCGCCTGCATCATCGGCGAGGGCGGCTCCGGCGGTGCCGTCGCGATCGCCGTCTCCGACCGCGTCCTGATGCAGGAGAACGCGATCTACTCGGTGATCACGCCCGAGGGCTGCGCCGCCATCCTCTGGCGCGACGCGGGCGAGGCGAAGAAGGCCGCCGCGGCGTTCAAGCCGGACGCCCTCCACTGCCTGGACCTGGGGGTCGTCGACGGCGTCGTCTCCGAGCCGTCCGGTGGGGCCCAGAACGACCACGACGCCGCGGCCGAGCTGCTGAAAGCAGCGCTCATCGGGGCGCTCGAGGAGCTCGACGGAACCTCAGGGGACGAGCGCCGGCGGAACCGCCGCGCGAAGTTCCGGTCGCTCGGCGTGTTTGCCGACGGCCTCGCTGCTCGGTAGCGGCGCCCCGGCGGCCAGGGTTCGTTCAGATCCGCGCGTGCAGGATCTTTCCACAGCGTCCACAGGGTTCTCCACCGGTGATTTCCAGGCCAAAAAGGCGCGAGGGCCCGCACGCATGCGGGCCCTCGGCGCACCTGACCCCCCGGGTCAGCTCGGAGAGAGCCGAGGCTCCCACACCCGTTTTCACCAACTCGGCGCAGGTTTAAACATCGCGATCATCACACCGGCTTGGCAGGGCGTGTGCGCGCTGCCTCTTTCGCCACCGACAGCTCGCGCGAGTCGATCGACGCATAGCGGGCAGCGATGACGCTGAGCTCGTCGGATGCCTCCTTCGCGGCTCGTCCCAGCTGAGCGTCGAGCGTCCGCGGATCGTCCATGTAGAGCAGCCGCGTCCAGAACGTCGTCAGGACGACGGAGACCCACGGCATGAAGATCGCGTTCCGCTCGAGCGCCGCCGAGGGACGCTGCACGAAGAACGCGACGAAGATGCCGACCGTCAAGCCCGCGAGGCCGGTGGAGGCGATCGCCTCTCCGACCGTCGAGGCAGCGAGTCCCTTCACGAACGCTGCACTGACCGCGGCGAGACCGAACACGAGCATGGCGACGTACGCGACGAACACGACCCGGTACGAGCGCCGTAGATACGCGGTCGTCCGGGCGAGCGTCTGCACGTCTCCTTCGAGTACGTCTGCGGCGAGCGCACGCAGCGCGCCGGCCGTGTTCTCATCGTCCCCGTGCCGCGGGCGGGGCAGCGACGTCGTCGTCATGGACTGCCCTCCTGATGATGTGGTGTCGAGCCGCTAATGCTTCCCGGCGGAGCCTGGACCGTCAAGCAGCCGCGCGAGAAGCGCGAGCGCGGCCCCCTTGTCGAGCAGGTCGTTGAGGTTCCCGCATTTCGGGCTCTGGACGCACGACGGGCAGCCGCCGGCGCAGGGGCAGCCGCGCAGCAGCCGTTCCGTATCGGCGACCCAGCCCTCGAACTCCTCGAAGCCCCGCTCGGCGATGCCGACGCCGCCCGGATGCCCGTCGTAGACGAAGACGGTCGGTCTGCCGGTCTGGGGGTGGACGTTCGTCGAGAGGCCGCCGATGTCCCAGCGGTCGCACATCGCCCAGAGCGGCAAGAGCGAGATGAGTGCGTGCTCGGCGGCGTGGAGCGCCCCGAGGAGCGTCGGCATCGTCTCGAGCCCGACGAGCTGCTCGGGTTCCGGCAGGAACCAGACCGCCTCGGTCGGGAACCGCACGGGCGGCAGCTCCAGCGGTACGAGCTCGAGCCGCTCCTGCGAGGCGACCATCCGCCGCTCGTAGCCGACGACCTGCTCTGCGACCTCGATCTCGCCGAAGTGGAGGTCGAGCCCGAGCCGGCGCTCCAGCAGGCGCGGCTCGACGATCGTCGTCGACGTCTCCTTCTTCGCCTGCGTGTACCAGCTACCCGCGAACGGCTCGACGACGGCGACCATCGCGTCCTCGTCGAGCTCCCGGACGAGGTACGACTCGCCGAGGTGGAGGTAGACCGCGCCGGCGTGAACGGTCGAATACGCGCGGCCTCGCTCGACGACACCGACCAGCGTGCCCGTCGAGGCGTCGACGATCGAGAACGAGTCCGGGTCGGACGATCGGAGCGGGATGCGTGCCGCCGGGTGCTCGGTACCGGCCCAGACGATCCCCGCCGGCGTCGCCCGGAGCTGCGGGTCGGCTGCGGCGGACTCGAGCGCGTCCGGGCCGAGGATCGCCGCGTCGGCGGCCGTCAGGGGCCCTTCGTACGCCGCGCAGCGGACATGGCCTGCAAGCACGCGCGGGCTGGCGTGGTCGAGGATCGCCGCCTCGACCCTGCGCCCGAGCAGCGCCTGGGGCTCGCGCATGAAGAACTGGTCGAGCGCGTCCTCGCTCGCGACGAGCACTGCGAGCCCGGCGCCCCGGCGCCCCGCCCGTCCCCACTGCTGGCGAAGCGACGCGACCGTGCCCGGGAAGCCGACGCTGATCACCGCGTCGAGGAGACCCACGTCGATACCCAGCTCGAGCGCGTTCGTCGCCGAGACTCCGAGCAGATCGCCAGCCGATAGCCGCGCCTCGATTTCGCGGCGCTGCGTCGCGGTGAAGCCGGCCCGGTAGGGCGAGAGGTGCGTGTCGTCGCCGAGCCGCTCGGCCGTGAGCTTGTGGACGAGCTCGGCTGCCTTGCGGCTCTTCGCGAACGTCAGCGTGCGCAGCCCGCGCTCGACGAGCATCGCCTGGAGCTTCGCCGCCTCGGCCAGCGTGGAGGCTCGGAGCCCGAGCTCGGCGTCGAGGAGCGGCGGGTTCCAGAGGACGATCGTCCGCTCTGCCCGGGGCGCCCCGTCGTCGGAGACCACCGTCACCGGCTCGCCGAGCAGGCGGAAGGCGAGCTCGCCCGGGTTCGAGACGGTCGCGGAGGCCAGCAGGAAGCGCGGCTCCGCGCCGTACGCCCGCGCGAGCCGCCGGAGGCGGCGCAGGACGTTCCCGACGTGTGAGCCGAAGACGCCGCGGTACACGTGCGCCTCGTCGATCACGACGTGGGTGAGGTTCGCCAGCACGTCGCCCCAGCGGTCGTGGTTCGGTAGGACGCCGAGGTGGAGCATGTCGGGATTCGAGAGGAGGATCCTCGCCTCGCGCCGGAGGCCGCGGCGGTGCTCGACAGGCGTGTCCCCGTCGTAGATCGCTGCGCGTACCAGCGCCAGACCGCTGAGCATTCGAAACTGATCCTGCGCGAGCGCCTTCGTCGGATAGAGGTAGAGCGCGCGAGCATGAGGGTCGCGGACGAGCGCATCGAGCACGGGCAGGTTGAAGGCGAGTGTCTTCCCGGAGGCCGTCCCCGTCGCGACGAGGACGTGCTCGCCGCGCGCCGCCGCATCCCAGACGTGCCGCTGGTGCGTCCAGAGCCGGTCGCGGCCGGTCGCGGCCCGCACGCGAGGATCGAGCGCGTCAGGAAGGGGCGCCGTGCGGCCCTCCCGTGCGGCCTCGGTCGCGACGTGCGCCACCTCCTCGCCGCTCAGAGCCCCCTCCCAGCGCAGTACGTCCACGCTCACCGCGACGATGCTAGCCTCGTGCCACCGGGGTGCCCTGCACGGGGGCTGAGATCACACCCGTCGAACCTGATCCGGCTCGTACCGGCGAAGGGAGTGCACGTGGTGGCGAGAGCACTGACAATCGCCGGCTCTGACAGCGGAGGCGGCGCCGGCATCCAGGCCGACCTCAAGGCGTTCGCTGCCGCGGGTGTCCACGGCATGTCCGCGATCGTCGCGCTCACCGCCCAGAACACGGTTGGCGTCGCCGCCGTTCACGAGGTGCCGCGCGTGTTCGTGCGCGCGCAGCTCGAAGCGGTCTTCTCCGACATCGGCGTGGACGCTGTGAAGACGGGGATGCTCTTCTCGCACGGGCTGGTGGAGGTGGTGGCCGCGTTCCTCGAGACCCACCCGGTGCCGCTCGTCGTCGACCCCGTTCTGCTCGCGTCGTCCGGGGCGCGGCTGCTGCGAGACGACGCGGTCGATGCTCTCGTCTCGCGGCTCTTCCCGCTCGCAACCGTCGTCACGCCGAATCTGCCGGAGGCGATCGCGCTCGTCGGTATGGAGGCTCCGCGCGCCGAGCTCGCGGAAGCGTTGGTCGCGCTGGGCGCCGCCGCCGCGATCGTCACGGGCGGCCACGGCGAGCCCGTCGACCACCTTTTCGACGGTCGGCGTCACGTCGAGATCCCGGTCGAGCGGCTCGATGTTCACGCCACCCACGGTGCCGGGTGCACGCATTCGGCGGCCCTGGCGGCGCTGCTCGCGCGCGGCCTGTCGCTGGAGGATGCAGCTCGCGGCGCGGCTGTCGCCGCCACCTCGGCGGTGCGCCACGGGCTCGCCGAGCTCGGCGCGGGCGACGGTCCCGTCGATGTCCTGGACGTGAGAGCGAGATCTGCATGACGCCTCTCGAGCCGAGTCCCGGGAGCTGTCTGGCGCGGCTCCGGGAGGCCAGGCCGCTCGTACACCAGATCACGAACTACGTGGTCATGAACGAGACCGCGAACGCGACCCTCGCGATCGGCGCCCTCCCGGTGATGGCCCATGCGCGTGAGGAGGTCGAGGAGATGGTCGGGCTCGCGGGCGCGCTCGTCCTTAACATCGGGACGCTCTCGCATGGCTGGGTCGAGGCGATGCTGTTGGCGGGCCGCGCCGCGAACGAGCGCGGAGTCCCAGTCGTGCTCGACCCCGTGGGAGCCGGCGCGACGACGTATCGGACGGAGACGGCGAAGTGGATTCTCGACGAGGTGAACGTTGCCGTCCTGCGCGGCAACGCCGGCGAAGTGGCGACCCTGGTCGGCGTCGCCGCCGAGGTGCGAGGCGTCGAGTCGGTCGGTACCGGGGCCGATCCGGCGGAGATCGCGCGCGCTGCCGGACAGGCCTTCGGCCTCGTCGCCTCCTTCACCGGTCCCGTCGACCACGTCTCGGACGGGACGCAGGTCGTCGGCTTGGCCAACGGGCATCCGCTGCTCGGCTCGATCACGGGCACCGGCTGCATGTCGTCCGCGCTCACCGGCTGTTTTCTGGCTGTTGCGCCGGAGATGCCGCTCGCGGCGGCGGCGGCCGCGCTCGTAGCGTTTGGTGTTGCGGGAGAGGACGCCGCAGTCGATGCGAAGGGCCCGGGAACCTTCCACGTGGGGCTCTATGACGCGCTCGCGGCCCTCGACCCCGCCACGCTCGACGGGAGGGCCGAGGTCACGTGAGAGTCTATGCGATCGTCGGCGACCTGGAGATGGCACGAGTCGCGGTCGCGGCGGGCGCGACGGTCGTGCAGCTCCGCGTGAAGGCATCGACCGGAGAGATCGTGGCACGCGGCGCCGGCCTCCGAGAGCTCGGCGTGACGTTCGTCGTCAACGACGACGTCGAGGCGGCGCTCGCGCTCGGCGCCGACGGTGTGCATCTCGGTCAGGGAGACCCCGGAGCCGAGCGTGCGCGCGGAGCGGGTCTCCTGCTCGGCCGCTCGGTTGCCACGCTCAGGGAGGCTCTCGCCGCGGACGCCGACTACCTCGGAGCGGGCCCGGTCTGGGCGACGCCCACGAAGACGGATGCCGCTCCGCCGACCGGGCTCGACGGGCTCAGGGCGATCTGCGCGGCCACGGCCGCCCCCGTGATCGCGATCGGCGGCATCGATGCGACAAACGCGGCTCGGTGCATCCGGGCCGGTGCCGCCGGGGTGGCCGTCGCCCGCGCCGCCACGGACGCGGCGTTGCGGCGGGTGGTCGATGAGGCTCTCGCAGGTCGGTGAGTCAGGGCTCCTGGCGGAGCTCGAGCGGCGGGGGTTGATCGTCGGCGTCGAGCACGACGCGGCGCGGCTCGCACCCGATCTCGTCGTCACCCAGGACGCGCTCGTCGAAGGGGTCCACTTCCGGTTCGACCTGCTCACGTGGCGTGAGCTCGGCCATCGTGCGGCAGCCGTGAATCTCAGCGACCTCGCCGCGTCGGGTGCTACGCCCGAAGCGCTCGTCGTGACGCTCGCGGCGCCTCCCGAGACGCCGCTCGCGCGGGTCGTCGAGCTCTACGAAGGGCTGGCCGAGGCGGGCGTCCGTGTCGTGGGCGGCGACACGACCGCCTCGCCGGTGCTCGTGCTCAGCGTCACCGCGCTCGGGCGCAGCCCACGAGTACCGGGCCGTGCGGGCGCGCTGCCGGGCGATGTGCTCGTCGTCACCGGCCCGCTAGGCGCCGCGGGCGCCGCCTTCAGGCAGGCCCGGCTCGCGCGGCCGCCGGATCGGCTCGAGGAGGGCCGCCGCCTGGCGGCGACGGCGCATGCGCTGATGGATATCTCCGACGGCATCGCCGTCGACGCGGCGCGTCTGGCGGCTCGCTCGGGGGTGCGCCTCGTCGTCGAGCTCGATCGCGTGCCGCTGGCGCCCGGCGCCACCGTTGCCGACCTCGGCTTCGGCGAGGACTACGAGCTGCTCGCGGCCGTCCCCACGGAGTCGGGCGACCCCGTGGTGGGCAGGGTCGTCGAGGGCGACGGAGTCGAGCTGCTGCTGAACGGTGAGCCGTACGCGCTCGTCGGCTGGGAGCACTTCCGCCTGCCGGGTAGGCGGCTCTAGCCCCCGAGCACGCGCTCCAGCGCCTTCGCGTAGTGCTTCCGCCCCCGCGCGCCGTGGACGTGCTCACGCGGCTCGCCGCCCGCGAAGACGATCACGGTCGGCAGCGACAAGACGGTGTAGCGCTCGGCGGTGAGCGGGCTCGCCTCGACGTCGACCCGCACGAGCTCGACCTCTGGGTTGGCGGCCGCGAGCTCCTCGAGGAGAGGCTCGATCGTCTTGCACGGGCCGCACCAGGGCGCCCAGAAGTCGACGACCACGGGCTTCGCCGCGGCGAGCACCTCCGCCTCGAAGGTCGCGTCCGTCACCTCGCGCACGTCAGCTCCTGACCCGGAGGAGCGGGACGCGCCACATCGCCTCGAGGACGATCGCGCGGCTCATCTTCGAGCTGCCCGCGCGCCGGTCGGCGAAGGTGATCGGCACCTCGACGATCGTGAATCCCTTGCGTCGCGCGCGGTACGTGAGCTCGATCTGGAAGGCGTAGCCGAGCGCGCGCACCTGCTCGAGCTCGATCTGCTCGAGCACCTCCCTGCGGAAGCACTTGAAGCCGCCGGTCGGATCCTTGACGCCCATCTGCAGGAAGAGTCCCGTGTAGAACGACGCGCCGCGCGAGATCAGGCGGCGTGCCGGGCCCCAGTTCTCGACGTGGCCGCCGCGGACGTAGCGCGACCCCAGCGCGAGGTCTGCGCCGCCCTCGACCGCGGCGATCAGCCGCGGAACGTCGTCGGGCCGGTGCGAGAAGTCGCAGTCCATCTCGAGCACGAGCTCGGAGCCGCTGTCGAGCGCGTGCCGGAATGCCGCGAGGTAAGCGCGCCCGAGCCCCTCCTTCTCCGACCGGTGGAGCACGTCGACGAATCCGAGCTCGGCCGCGAGCCTGTCCGCGAGCGCACCGGTGCCGTCCGGGGAGCTGTCATCGACGACGAGTACCCGATCGCCGGGCCTGAGGACCGCGGCGAGCGCGCGGAGCATCGGCTCGAGGTTGTCGATCTCGTTGTACGTCGGGAGACAGATCGTCGCCTGCATCGTCGTCCCTATGATCGCGACGTGGCGCGTGATCTGCTGAGGAACGACGAGCTCGCCGCCCAGTTCGACCTGCTCGCCGACCTGATGGAGCTCGACGGAGGCGACGGATTCCGCATCAGCGCCTACCGCAGGGCGGCCGCGCGCATCCGCGAGACGTCCACGTCTGTGGCGCGCCTCGCGCTCGACGGGCGCGCGACAGAGCTCGAGGGGATCGGCAAGACGATTGAGGGGAAGATCGTCGAGGCGGTCACCGACGGCGAGGTGCACGCCCTCACGAAGCGAAAGGCGGAGGTGCCCGTCGAGGTCGCCTCGTTCATGCGGCTTCCGGGCCTCGGCCCGAAGACCGCCCGGCGGATCTGGCGCGAGCTCGGGATCACCACGGTCGCCGCGCTCAAGGCGGTGGCCGAGGCCGGCGAGCTGCGCGGGCATGCGGGGATCGGCCCGGCGATGGAGTCGCGGATCGCCGAGGCGCTGTCGCGTCCGGCGGCGGCCGAGATCGCGGCGCCTGATCGCGCGCTCCTCGGAGTGACGCTGCCGCGGCTTCGCGCGGTCGTGCAGACGCTCGAGGAGCATCCTGCCGCCGACCGGGTCTCGGTCGCCGGCTCGTCGCGGCGGATGCGGGAGACCGTACGCGACCTCGACATGATCGCGACGGCGTCCGACCCAGAGGCGCTGCTCGAGCACTTCTGCTCGCTCCCCTGGGTACTCGAGGTCGCGGCGCAGGGGCCGACGAAGGCGACCGTCGTCGCGAGCGACGGTCTTCGCTACGACCTCCGGGTCGTGCCGCCGGCGAGCTACGGCAACCTCCTCCAGCACTTCACCGGCTCGGCGGCGCACAACATCGCGCTCCGCGAGGACGCCGTGCGGCGCGGTCTCTCCGTCTCGGAATACGCGGTCACCGTCGTCGAGACCGGCGAGGAGCACCGCTTCGAGCACGAGGAGGACGTGTATCGCTTCCTCGGTTACGACTGGATCCCGCCCGAGCTGCGCGAAGACAGCGGCGAGCTGGCTGCCGCCCGTGCCGGCGCCCTGCCCGCCCTCGTCGAGCGCGCACATCTCCGCGGCGACCTCCATACGCACACGACGTGGTCGGACGGCAAGGACGAGCTCGAGGCGATGGTCGACGCCGCCCGCGCCCGCGGCTACGCGTACTACGCGGTCTGCGACCACTCCCAGCGTCTTCGCGAGGGCCGGCTCGAAGCGCAGTCGGCGGCGATCGACGCGCTCAACGAGCGCGTGGCGCCGTTCCGCATCCTCAAGGGGGTAGAGGTGAACATCCGCAAGGACGGCACGCTCGACCTGGCCGAGGCGGAGCTCGCGACCCGGGACTGGGTCGTCGCGTCGGTGCACTCGCGCTTCGACGACAGCCCGACCGAGCGGGTCTGCGCGGCGATGGAGAGCCCGTACGTCGACTGCATCGGCCATCTCACCGGCCGCCGGATCGGCAAGCGTGCCGCGGCGCCGGTGGACGTCGAGCGCGTGATCGAGAAGGCGCTCGAGACCGGAACGTTCCTCGAGATCAACTCGCAGCCGGACCGCCTCGACCTCTCGGACGTCCACGCCAGAGCCGCCCGCGAAGCCGGGCTCCTGCTGGCGATCGACTCCGACGCGCACCAGGTCGCGGCACTCGACTATGTCGAGCTCGGAGTCGCCCAGGCGCGGCGCGCGTGGCTCGAGCAGGCCGACGTGCTCAACACCCGGACGTGGGCGCAGCTCTCGAAGCTCCGGAAGAGGCGTCCATGACCTTCCGCGACGATCTCGCGCTCGCCTCCGACTGGGCAGCGTCGTACCTCGAGCGCGCCGGCGAGCTTCCGGTGGCCGCCGACGTCCGCCGGGGCGCGCTCGCCGCTCGCCTTCCGGCAGAGGCGCCGGAGCACGGCGAACCGTTCGCCGCGGTGCTCCGCGACCTCGACGAGCTCGTCGTTCCCGCCCTCACCCACTGGAACCACCCGCGCTTCTTCGCGTGGTTCTCCATCACCGGTTCCGAGCCGGGGATCCTCGCCGAGCTCCTGACCGCGACGCTCAACGTCAATGCGATGACGTGGCTGGCGTCGCCCGCCGGGACGGAGCTCGAGCAGCGCACGATGGCGTGGCTCGCACAGCTGCTCGGGCTGCCTGCGGGCTGGCACGGTCACATCGAGGACACCGCGTCGACGTCGACCCTCGCGGCCCTCGCCGCCGCGCGCACTGTCCGGCCCGGCGGCGCCGTCTACGCGTCGGCCCAGGCGAACTTCAGCGTCGAGAAGGCGGCGCGCCTGCTAGGACTCGAGTACCGGCCGGTCGACGTCGACGACGCCTACCGGATGCGGACGGACTTCGCGTTCGAG
>Ga0207658_10003588_pt1 | contig 10961 bp, 6 predicted proteins | sample KBSS33metaG_FD_184322 | JGI IMG/M metagenome (GOLD analysis project Ga0207658, IMG submission 184322) | Switchgrass rhizosphere microbial communities from Kellogg Biological Station, Michigan, USA - KBS S3-3 metaG (SPAdes) (version 2) | ecosystem: Host-associated > Plants > Roots > Rhizosphere >...
CAGATCATGGGACCGATACAAGGCAAGAAAGAGGAGGAGAAGGGGGATGAATAAGTTCGGCTATTCGTTATCGAACCCTTTCAAACCCTTGGGTTTTGGCTCGGTCTTCTTTAAGTTCTTTATTTTGTTGGCGTCCCCGACGGGATTTGAACCCGTGTTATCGCCGTGAAAGGGCGGTGTCCTAGGCCGGGCTAGACGACGGGGACGCTACTTGAAGAGGGCAGATGAGAACGGCAGAACAGCCGGAACGCGCCCTGTAAAAGCGTATCAACCCGCAACTTACCTGTCAAAGAAGGCCCTGATCCAACCCACAGAAGGCGTCCTGGCCCACCCCACAATCGGTGCCCACAATCAAAGCGGTTATACTGGCCCGGCAATCCTTTGGAGTCAAATCACGCATGTCTAAGAAAACGTTTGCCCGCGTCCTCCCGTTGCTCGTCTCTCTTGCATCTACTCTGGCTCTCTCCGCGCAAAGCACCCCCGCCACACTCACCCTTCATCCCGACCAGCCCACCACCGCAATCAGCCCCATCCTCTACGGACTGATGACCGAAGAAATCAACTACTCCTACGATGGTGGCCTCTATGCCGAGATGATCCGCAACCGCACTTTCCGCGGCGACTGGAGTGGTATTCATTCCTGGTATCTCGTCGAAGATGGCAATGCCGTCGCGAAAATGTCCGACGACAAAACTACCGGGCCCAGCACCGCGCTTCCTACAAGCCTCAAAGTCGAGATCACCCAGGCCGATCGGCGCAACCAGGCCGGTGTGCTCAACGACGGCTGGTGGGGTATGGCCCTTCGCCCCAACGCTACCTACAACGGCTCCTTCTACGCCAAAGCCGACTCGACATCCATCGGTCCCATCACCGTCAGTCTCGTCAGCGACAACACCGGCAAACCCGTTGCGACTACCACCGTCGCCGGCCTCGCCTCTGACTGGAAGCAATACACCTTCAAGCTCAAAACCGGCGCCATTCAACCCTCTTCCGCCAACCACCTTTCCATCACTGCTGCTCACGACGGAACCCTTTGGCTGCAACTCGTCTCTCTGTTCCCGCCCACCTACCACGATCGACCCAACGGCTTTCGCACCGATCTGATGGAAAAAATGGCCGCCATGCATCCGCAGTTCCTCCGTTTCCCCGGCGGCAACTATCTCGAGGGCGACCACATCAACGAGCGCTTCGAGTGGAAGGAGACTATCGGCCCGCTTGTCGACCGTCCTACGCACCGCAGTCCGTGGAACTACCAGTCCTCCGACGGCATGGGTCTTCTTGAATTTCTCGGATGGTGCGAAGACCTTCACATGCAGCCCCTGCTCGCTGTCTATGCCGGCTACTCCCTCTCGCAGGAAACCACTCAGCCCGGCCCCGCTCTCGAGCCTTACGTCCAGGACGCGCTCGATGAAATCGAATATGTGACCGGCGGCCCCAATACCAAGTGGGGAGCCGAGCGCGTCAAAGACGGCCATCCTGCACCATTCAAGCTCAGCTATGTCGAAATCGGCAACGAAGATCAGTTCGATCGCTCGCACAACTACGAAGGCCGGTACGCGCAGTTTTACAAGGCCATCAAGGCGAAGTACCCCGACCTTCAGCTCATCGCCACCATGCCTCTCAAGGACATGAAGCCCGACGTGCAGGACGATCATTACTATGTCCGCACGAAACAGAATTTCGCCGATGCCAATCACTACGACAAGATCGACCGCAATGGCCCCAAGATCTTCGTTGGCGAATGGGCCACGCGCGAAGGCTCACCCACTCCCAATATGAACGCTGCACTGGGCGATGCGGCGTGGATGACCGGCCTTGAGCGCAACAGCGACCTCATCATCATGGCCGCCTACGCCCCGCTCTTCGTCAACGTTAATCCCGGCGGCATGCAATGGGAGAGCGATCTCATCGGCTACAACGCCGGCTCAAGCTACGGTTCGCCCAGCTACTACGCGCAGGTGATGTTCGGCTCGTACCTCGGCGATCATACCGTCGCCTCTCAGATTGATAACGGCGGTCCGAAGCTGTTCTACTCCGCAACCATCAACAACGCGAAAAAGCAGCTCTACCTCAAGCTCGTCAACGGCTCATCGGATGCGAAGCCGGTTCATCTCGCGCTGCCCGGAGCTCACCCTGCTGCGGATGCGAAGTTGATACGCCTGAGCGCACCCGGTACGCAGACCACCAACTCTATCGAGGACCCGAGGCGGGTCATTCCCGTAGAGTCTACCCTGCACAACGTCAGTGGTAATTTTTTGATTACCCTGCCGCCCTACTCCATTCAGGTCGTCCAGTTCGACTTGCATTGATTCAGACTGACCGAAATACAAAGGCCGGAACTCGTCGAGTTCCGGCCCCATAACCTACAGCCATTTGTCTCGGGTTGTGCCCCACTCAAGGGGCGCCGTGTCGCTGCATGAGTGGGAGACAAAGCTTACTCCCTCACCGCCCAAGCCAGCCCATCCGGATTTGCCCCAGCATCCACCTTCCCCACAACCTCGAGCGTCTTCAAATCCACCACCGCGACAAATCCATCTTCCGCAAATGCCGCGTACGCTCGCTGTCCGTCAGGCTGCACCAGAATGCCTCCACCGCCTCCGTGTCCAATGCGCAGCCGCTTCACTTCCTTCTGCGTCACCACATCGAACACAATCAACTCCGGACCCGCGGAGACCAGCGCCCGCGCTCCATCTGGAGTGAACTTCAGACGGTTCGCTCCGCGCGCGTTCGCCTGCACTGTCGTTGTCAGCTTTTTCTGCGCAAGATCGATCACCGAGATCGTTCCATCCCACGCATTTGCGACCCAGGCCTGCTTGCCATCCGGCGAAACATCGAATCCCTCGGCTCCTCCTCCAACAGGAATTACCGTCTCATTCCAATCTCCGCCCGGAGGCCCTGGCATTCTCCGCGGTCCGCCTTGTCCCAGCGGTGGCGCACCGGGCGCTTGCCCCGGCGACGCCCCGGGCGGGGGAGGGGGTGGTCCACCTGCCGGACCTTCGGTATGCTCCAGAACCGTCACGGTGGCTGCATTCACATTCGCGGTCACAATCTTCTGCGCGTCAGGAAACACATACAGCATGTGCGTGCGGTTCTGCCCCGTCCCCATGATCCAGTTCACCTTGCCCGAGCCCGGATCGTAGCTGCCAATTGCTTTCGCAGCTTCCGCCGTAAACCACACCTTCCCTTGCTGAAACACCAGCCCGTGCGGCCCGCGCAGCGCACCCAGGTCGATCAACGGTTCTTCATGCTGTGCGATCAGGTCTACGACGGCGAGCGTATGAAAAGCGCCAAATCCATAGTTTGAAACATACGCGGTGTGCCCATCTGCCGACGCGATCACCTCGTGTGGATCGTCTCCCACCGGAACCCGCGCCACGACGCGCAAAGTGGCAGGATCAACAATTGCCAGCGTGTGATCGTGCTTCGAGAGCACCAGCAAGGATGTCTTTGGAGTTGTAGATTGGGCGAAAACCACCGAAGAGACTGTGACAACGAATGCAGCGAGAAATCCACCTTGTGAAATCAAGAGACGATCACCAAAGGTTCAGGGTTATACGGCGTGAACCGCCGGAATTTGACGTGCCAGTTGCCGGGTACTCTCATATCTTCAGAAAGATTTTCATCCTGTACAAAATCCATACCGGGATAAAGCAGAACGCCGTGAATGAAACAGAAAAAGCAAATGCTGCCCAGTGCGGATTCGGAATGTGCGAAACCGTGTTCATCGCAATCCACGAGAGCAGTTCCGTAGGCTTACCATTCGGGCCGGTTACGTGGATGTTATAGAGAATGCCCGGCACCAGTTCGCTGAACATATAGGCGGCAATCGCATTGGATCCGAAGACGAGCCACGGCCAGGTCCATCCCTTGCGCCAGTTCATCTGCTCCACCGTGAAGTGAGCGAAGGTGAGCACCGCAAGCGAATATCCACCCGCGACAAGAACGAATGAACTGGTCCACATGTTCTTGTTCAGCGGAAACTCTAGCGACCATAAATAGCCCACCACCAGGCTACATAGAGAAGCGATCGCCAGCCCGGCGGTCTTGGTGCCTACGGATCGTTTTGAGCGCAGCCAGATGCCGGCGAGAATGCCCATCAATGCCGTTCCGATCGCGGGCAGATCGCTCAACAGCCCTTCAGGATCGCGCACATTGTGATCGGGCGAATACAGGTACAGGTGATAGGGAAACACCTGCTGATCGAGCCATGAAACAAGATTCTTTTCGACATCCATGAAGGGCACATCGCGGCCCGGCATGCCGATCCCCGGGATTGGAACCCAGCGAACAAGAATCCAGTAGCCGATCAGACATCCTGCGAGTGCTACCCACTTGGTGGATGCGCGCTGATCCCACAGATAGAAAAGGCCGACGACCAGATAACAGACCGCAATCCTCTGCAGCACGCCGTAGAACCGCATATGCGCGAGGTGGAAGAACGGGAAGCTGTTGACGATGATGCCGAGAATGATCAGCACCATCGTTCGGATCGCGGTGTGCCGGGCGAGTTGCGCCCTCGCGGTACCCCTGGCCAGTCTCGCGTCTGTGGCAAAGACAACCGAGACGCCGACAACGAAAACAAAGGTGGGAAAGACAAGGTCGGTAGGGGTGAGGCCGTTCCATGAGGCGTGGTTCATGAAGTGCCACGAACCGGGGCCGCCGTTGTTGTTCACCATGATCATGAACGCGATGGTGATACCGCGGACCACATCCAGCGCGAGGAGCCTCTTGATCGGACTCTTCTCGGCGAGGGCGGGATTGACCGCCGTCGTCTGCTTCTCAGTGAGACTTGTATGCATTTGTACCCCGGGAGGAACCTGCCTGCACCCTAAGCTACGCGTTCAAGGCGCTCTGTGCCAAGTAGCCGGACACATCCGCCCTGAGCGGGCGCACTCGACCGATTGTCACAAAAGATTGAAATGTTGTGTTGCGATTGCTACTCTGCATCCGACGGAGGGGAAGGAACATGCCGGCTTCCGCTGTCTCCGCAGTTTCCACGATGGCCACTGAGGCGCGGGGCTCGTCCGCGAGAGTCACGTCGCTCGATATCGTTCGCGGCGTCGCTATGATCCTGATGGCCATCGATCATGTCCGCGTCTACTCGGGCGTGCCCGCTGGCGGGCCCACCTTCGGCGTCTTCTTCACCCGCTGGATCACGAACTTCGTAGCGCCCGCTTTCGTCTTTCTCGCCGGGACCTCAGCCTTTCTCTACGCTCGAAAGTCTTCCGACCGCTGGTCCCTGTCGAAATTCCTCGCCATCCGCGGCTTCTGGCTTATCTTCCTTGAACTAACCTTCTTGCGCGTCGCCTGGACCTTCAATTTCGATTTCCAGCACTACCTGCTCGCAGGGGTGATCTGGATGATCGGCTGGAGCATGATCGCGCTTGCTGGAGCTATTTACCTGCCGAGACCCGCCATCGCGACAATCGGCATCGCACTCATCGCGTTGCACAACATCACCAATCTTTTCCGCCCACAGCTCGCGCATGCATTTGGGCCAGATGGACCAAACTGGCTGCTGCGCATCCTCTATTTCGGAGGCGCCGTGGAAATCGGCAAGTCTGGGCCACCGCTCTTGATCCTCTACGTGCTTGTTCCCTGGGTTGGGTTGATGTTTGCGGGGTACGCGTTTGGCCCGATCCTTCAAAAGCCGGCGGAGGCGCGCCGCCGCATTTCCCTTCAACTAGGTTCGGCCCTCACGGCCCTGTATGTTGCCCTGCGGCTCCTCGGAATCTATGGCGATCCACGCCCCTGGGACCGCCACAGTTTGTTCAGCTTTCTGAACACGGCAAAGTATCCAGCTTCGCTCGAATATCTCTGCATGACGATCGGGCCGATGTTCCTGCTCTGGGCAATCGTGGAAGGGTGGACCGGACGCCTCGCCAAAATCATCGAGACCTTCGGCCGCGTTCCAATGTTCTATTACCTCCTCCACATTCCCCTCATCCATCTCGCTGCATGTATTGTTTCGCTCATTCGAGAAGGACATGTTGACGCGTGGCTCTTCACGAACCATCCACTCGATCCGGGACCACTTCCAGCCGGCTATATGTGGAGCTTGTCGCTCCTATATCTCGTCTACGCGGTGTGCCTCGTGCTTCTGTATTTCCCGTGCCGATGGTATGCACGTTTGAAAGCGACGAAACGATCCGGACTGCTCAGCTTTATCTGAGCAGTCAGTGTGCCTGAGGGATTTTGTCGATGGCGGGTTCCGGTAATTGAGCAGGAGCCGAGAGTTGAATCTCGGGGTTCACTCCCAGCCACGCAAACGCGCCTGCAAAGGCCAGCAGAGCGGCGGCAAGGAACCCCGCCGACCATCCGAACCTCTCCGCGATCCAGGGCGTGAGTGTTGTCGTAACGGCTCCGCCAACCTGGGCGCCGGTGTTCATGATCGAAGAGACAATGCCTGCATTCCTGCCACCAATGTCCGCGGTGACAGACCAGTAGGAACTCTGCGAGATGTAAAGTGCTCCCACGCCGGCTGCGAGTGTCCATGCGGCCAGGGAGGCACTCGTCGCGCGCGAGCCCGCTATCAAGAGCCCTCCGCAAAGGATGAGTCCCACAAACGATGGCGCAACTCGACCCGCACGCAGCCCATAACGACGGGCAACACCGTCGCACAATACTCCGCCGATCAGACAAAATGTTGTCATGGCCGCAAACGGGATCATCGAGTACAGCGCGCTTGCCTTCATGTCGAGGTGCCGCACCTGCGCCATATAAAGGAAGAACCACCCAAGAAAAATCCAGGCGACATATCCAAAGCAGAAGCAGGAGAACGTCAAAAGGATCATCGACCGGCTGCGCACCATTGCGCCCCACGGGATCGGAGGCTTCGGAGAATCGTCAGTGAGCAACCCGGCCCGAATGCTCGCAAGTTCCTCGCTTGACACCCAGGGATGCGTGTCTGGAGTATCCCGCGCAATCGCATACCAGACGATCGCGGCGAGGATGCCCACACCTGCGCTGAACCAGAATCCAGCGCGCCAGCCATACGCGAGGATGATTGCGGTAAGAATCGGCGGCGTCAGCATCGATCCCGCGCCGACACCGGCGAAGATGACGCCATTCACCCGGCCGCGTTCGTTGGCCGGAATCCACCGAGCGACGAATTGGTTCGATGTCGGATAGATGATCGCTTCGCCTATTCCCAGCGACAGGCGAATCGCGATGAGAATCCAGAGAGCCCCGCGCACAGTGGGAGGAACAGCAGCGGTGGCCAGCGTGAATACGCCCCACCACAGGACTCCAATGGTCAGCGCCCGCCGCGGTCCGAGGCGCACGGCAATCCACCCGGCAAGAACCTGTGACGCGGCATAGCCCACCAGGAACGCGCTCAACAGCCAGCCGAGCCGGACATTGTCGAGACCATACTCGCGGCTTATCTGCAGCCCCGCGACGGTGAGATTTGTGCGGTCGAGAAACGCAATGGCGCTCAGCAGGAACAACCAGAAAACCAACAGGCCGCGTATTGGCAATTTACCCATTTCAGGACTGCTCCGATGCTGTCAGCACCGCCGGTGTCTGCGCTACACAATGGCGGCCCCTCACAAAGGGGCCATGCGGCGTGCTCTAAGTCTATGGCTGAGCCGCGGTGCAGGCGATGTCGCAACTCCGGGGATATGACGTAAACTCGTCCTTCAGGTTTTGTCAGACTTTTCACCTGTTTGTGCAGGGGAGGCTCTTGTGGCCGAGTTTCAATCGTTTGTTCCGCCCGATCAGCATCCGCCGGAGTTCACATTCCGCGCACTTCTTCTGGGCTCAATCTTCGGGATTATCTTCGGAGCCGTCACCGTATATGTAGGACTGCGAGCCGGGCTCACGGTGGCCGCTTCCATCCCTATATCGGTACTGTCCATCAGCATTCTGCGCGCGTTCGGGCGTGCCTCGATCCTTGAGAACAACATCGTTCAGACCACCGGCAACGCTGGCCAATCCATTGCTTCCGGCGTCATCTTTACGCTTCCGGCCTTGGTATTCCTCGGATTCGAGCTCGAATATTCACGTATCTTCATGCTCGCTCTGATCGGCGGATGGCTGGGCGTGCTCTTCATGATCCCGCTTCGCCGGCAATTGATCGTGAAAGAACATGGAGTCCTTCCCTACCCCGAAGGCACCGCCTGCGCGGACGTGCTGATTGCAGGCGAAAAGGGCGGCTCACTCGCCAGCCGAGTGTTCCTGGGCCTCGGCCTCGGTGGACTGTACACCTTCTTTCAGAACGGCAACCTCTTTCGGGCATGGCCCGGCTCTCCTGGATACGAACCCGATTTCGGCCCTCAACACGTTCTGAAAGGTTCGGCAATCAATGCCGATGCGACGTCAGAGTATCTGGGCGTCGGCTACATCATCGGTACCCGTGTCGCCGGGGTGATTTTCGCGGGCGGCGTCTTCTCCTGGCTGGTTGTCATGCCGCTGATCTACTTCTTCGGCAAGGCACTCCCGCTGCCCGTCTATCCGGGACAGGTTCCAATCGCGCAAATGGGACCGAGCGACCTGTGGGCCAGCTATATCAAGCCGATGGGCGCAGGAGCCGTTGCAGCCGCCGGTTTGATCACTCTTCTGAAGACGCTCCCAACGATCTGGAGCGCGCTTACCACCGGCCTGAAGTCGATGAAATCTGGAGCCGGAGCGGAGACGGCAAAGCCTATCCGTACAGAAAACGACCTTTCCATGAGCGTCGTCATTATCGGCTCGCTCCTGATCGTCGCCTGCATGTTCATCTTCCTCGAGTTCAAACCGGTTCCAGGCGCATTCGTAGGTTGGGTTGCAAACCTGGCAGCTTCCCTGCTGGTTGTCGTCTTCGGGTTCCTGTTCGTAACCGTCAGCTCTCGCATAGTCGGACTGGTCGGTTCATCGGCGAGCCCAGTTTCAGGAATGACCATCGCCACACTAATGGCCACCGCAGCTGTATTTCTGGTACAGGGTTGGACCGCGCCTGCCTATGGCGCATTGGCAATCACTATCGGTGGCGTAGTCTGCATCGCCGCCTCGAACTCTGGCGACACTTCTCAAGATTTAAAAACCGGCTACATCGTCGGATCAACGCCCCGGCTGCAGCAGATCGCACTGATGATCGGCGTTGTCATCTCCACAATCGTCATCGGATCGACACTCAACCTGATGAATACCGGCCTGCAGGAGTTCCACGCCGCAGCGCAGCCCTGGGACATCAACGCCGCGCATCCGGGCGTCTCAATCGAGCAGGACAAGAAACATCTGCCCTCGGAGATTCGTGTTGTCCAGGCCGACCAAACAACTTCAGCCCACGCTGCGTCAGAGTACGTACTGCTGAACGCCATCGGTTCAACGGAGCTTCAGGACGGCAAATACCTCTACTCGCCTCAAACCGGCAAGATTGAGGTGCATTGGATCCAGGGGATCGGAAGTGCAAGCGCCCCGGCGCCGCAGGCCCGGCTCATGGCGACTGTGATCAACGGCATCCTCAGCAGGAAGCTTCCCTGGGGACTCGTGCTGGTTGGGGTTTCGCTTGTCATCGCAGTGGAATTGCTTGGAATTCGTTCGCTCACTTTCGCGGTCGGCGCGTATCTGCCAATTGGGACGACTTTGCCCATCTTTATGGGCGGCGTGGTCCGATGGATGGTGGATAGAGCGGCCGCCAAGTCCGGTGACGCAGAGGCGGAAAGCGACATTTCATCCGGTTCGCTCTTCGCTTCTGGGCTGATCGCTGCGGGCGGTATTGCCGGACTCATCGGCGTGGCTCTTAAGGCAGTGGAAGCCACCTACATGCAGAACAGGGACATCCTGAACTTTCCGCGAGGAACGATCCTCGATCACATGGGTGTGTCCGTCATTTCGTTTGGACTGCTCGCCTACGCCCTTTACTACTTCGCACGGAGGCCGCTGAAGAAGTAGCTCCAGCGGCCTCGATTGCACTCTGCGGGTGCGGACTCTTCGTTGTTTTAGCGGATCAGGTGAATCACGCTGATGACGTGCCGGAAGTGCCAGATTGCGTAGATTGCTAGTCCGAGGCCGCCCTCAAGCACGAACGCCGCACGGATCGCCCGGGCACATCCGAGACCGTCGCGAACCGGCTCTGTGGAGTCGGGCTCGATGACTCGAGAAAATGCAGGCGATTCGCAGATCGAAACCACGTTGCCGGTCAGTCGCGAAGGCTGAAGGAAGGCACGGGCTGGTTTTGCTGGCGAGGGCCGGAACTCAAAGACGGGCTGCGTGGGCAAGACGGAAAACTCCCGCCTGGGGGATGGGCGATGGAGGACTTCGTCGACCCCTTCAGGACCTTAAAACCGATGGCTGCTAGCGAATGAAACGATTCTGCCGCTATCTGTTCTGAAATTATGTGATTTATATCACTCCACAATGTTTCAGGGGAATGGCAAATTCTTGTGGAGAAACAAGAAAGTTTCGAAACGGGGAGAGCGCATCAGAAATAGGACATTTCGTGGGGCGCCGGATAGCCCCTCAGCCGAGATCCAGACTTCTATGATTGAAAAGAGGAATAGACGAGAAGTGGACGAATTTGCGCAGCAATTTGCCAGCGATAACTATGCGGGTATATGCCCGGAGGCGTGGTTTGCCATGCAAAGCGCCAATCACGGCCACGCCACAGCCTATGGCGACGACGTCTGGACCTCGCGAGCAGCCAATGCGTTTCGGGATCTCTTTGAAACCGATTGCGAAGTTTTCTTTGTTTTCAATGGAACCGCGGCAAATTCTCTTGCCCTTGCCTCGCTCTGCCAGTCCTATCACGGCGTGATCTGCTGCGACGCCTCCCACGTGGAGACCGATGAGTGCGGCGCGCCCGAGTTCTTCTCGAATGGCTCCAAGCTGCTAGTCGCTCCCGCGACCGATGGAAAGCTAACCCCAGCATCGATCCGCGAACTCGCTATGAAGCGGCAGGACATTCACTACCCCAAGCCGCGCGTTGTGACCATCACCCAGCCGACCGAGACTGGCCGCGTCTATTCGCTCGAAGAACTCGA
>Ga0207658_10003590_pt1 | contig 10961 bp, 7 predicted proteins | sample KBSS33metaG_FD_184322 | JGI IMG/M metagenome (GOLD analysis project Ga0207658, IMG submission 184322) | Switchgrass rhizosphere microbial communities from Kellogg Biological Station, Michigan, USA - KBS S3-3 metaG (SPAdes) (version 2) | ecosystem: Host-associated > Plants > Roots > Rhizosphere >...
TCCAACCGTCCTTGCCGTTTGGAAGCTGCACATGGGTTTCGTCGTCCTGGCGCTCGATGAGGTCCAGCTTGTCGCCGCTCTTGACCTGCCCGATGCGTTCGCCGTTCGGTCCGGGTGCATCCGTGACACCGACTACCAACTGCTCGATCACGTAGATCGGCTCGGCGTGCACCGCCGATGCAGCGAGAGCGAGCGCCGCCATCCAGAGCGAACCTCTGGAATTCATGCCGCCAGTTCGCCGGGGGCCAGAATTCCGTGCTGTTTCAGCAACGCGCGGACATCGGGCCGGCGGCCCCGGAACTCAATAAAGGCATCGAGTGCGTCGCGGCTGCCACCCCGGGTTAGAATCGCATCAAGAAAACGATGTGCGGTCTTGGTGTCGAACACGCCATTTTCCTCAAACGCGGCGAAGGCATCCGCCGCAAGTACCTCGGCCCATTTGTAGCTGTAATAGCCCGCGGCGTAACCACCCGCGAAAATGTGCCCGAAGCTGTTCGGGAATCGATTCCACTCCGGCACGGGAACGACAGCGACTTCGCTGCGCACCTCACGCAGCATCTCCATGACGCGAGCGCCCTTGGACGAGTCGTACTCTGCGTGCAGGCGGAAGTCGAACAATGCGAATTCGAGCTGTCGCATCATCTGCAGCCCGGCATGAAAGCTACGTGTTGCGATGAGGCGGGCCTGAGTCTCAGACGGGAGCGGGGCCTTAGTCTCGACGTGGCTGGAAATCCGCCGTAAAACGTCCGGGTGCCAGGCGTAGTTCTCAAGGAATTGGCTCGGCAGCTCCACTGCGTCCCATGACACTCCGTTGATTCCGGCGATGCTCGGGTAGTCCACGCGCGTGAGCAGATGGTGCAGTCCATGACCGAACTCGTGGAAGAGCGTTAGCACGTCGTCGTGCGTGAGTAGTGCCGGCCGGTCGCCACTGGGCGGCAGGAAGTTACACACTAGATACGCGACGGGAAGTGCGGATCCAGTATTGAGGCGCTTCCGGCCGACGCACTCGTCCATCCACGCGCCACTGCGCTTGTTGGACCGCGCATAAGCGTCGAGATAGAAGCTGCCAATTGGCTGACCGTCGGCCGCTTGGATCTCGAAGAAGCGTACGTCAGGATGCCAGACGGGAACGTCCTGCCGTTCCGTGATGCGTATGCCGAAAAGCCGCGTAGCGACCTCGAAGAGGCCCGTGAGCACGTGTGGCAGGGGGAAGTACGGCCGCATTTCTTCCTGTGAGACCGAGTATCTGCTGCGTTGCAACCGCTCGGCATAGAAACCTACGTCCCAGGCCGCGAGCTTGCGGCCGGCGAAAGCTTCGAGATCCTCGAACTCTTTCAGTGCGGCGGCACGTGCGGTTCGAGCCATCTCGAGCAGGAACTGCATCACCTCATCGACACTGTGGGCCATTCTTGTAGAGAGGGCGTACTCGGCATAACTTTTGAAGTCCAGGAGCCGTGCTGCTTCGTGGCGCAGGCGCAGGATGTCTTCCATCACTCCTGAGTTATCCCAGCGCCGTGCATTGGGTCCCTCATCTGATGCCCGTGTCGTCCAGGCCTCGTAGAACGCGCGCCGCAGGGATTCCGACTCTGCATCAGTTACCACAGCAACGTATGTGGGCTGATCCAGGGTCAGAATCCAACCCTCAACGCGCTGCTCGTGACCACGCTTGCGAGCCTGCTCAATCAATGTGGAATTGAGGCCACGTAGCTCCGACTCATCGGAGACGTGATAGCTCCAGCCGTTGGTAGCGTCGAGCACGTTCTCTTCGAACTTCGCCTGTAACTGCGTCAGCTCGAGCATGACGTTCTTGAAGCGCTCTTTGCGCTGCGCGTCCAATCCAACACCGGCAAGGCGGAAGTCACGCAGCGCGTGATCGATTACTTGCTTCTGCACGGGCCCAAGGGCAGCACTCTCCTGCTCTGCGATTGTGCGATAGGCGCGATACAGGGGCTCGCTCTGGGCGAGGTCTGTCTGATACGCAGACAGCAGCGGCAGGCAAGCGTTGTAGCCAGTGCGAAGCGCGTCGGAATTCAGCACCGCGTTCAAATGGCTGACGGGCGACCAGGTTCGCGAGACCCGATGCTGCAGCTCCTCCAGCGGCTCGATGACGGTCGCGAACGTAGGCCGTTCGAGCGCTGCGAGCTGCTCGATTCTGGCACGGCTACGCTCAAGCAGTTCCCGGACGCCGGGTTCGACGTGTTCAGGGCGAATGCGCGCAAAGGGGGGGAGGGGCTCGTGGCCCAGGAGGGGGTTTTCCATGCGGGTCTCGGCAGCTGGGATCTTCTACATTCTAGGGCTTAACGGGGGAGGACGGGCAGTCCGAACGAGGCATGGCGCCAAGACCCCTTCCGCCCCCATGTAATATTCTTCGGGGGTCGCGCGAAGCGCGATCCCCCTAAGGAGTTGCGCGAAGCGCATGAATAATTTCGATTTCGTGGTCATCGGTGGCGGCAGCGGCGGTCTGGCAGCCGCGCAACGCGCTGCCGAATACGGAGCCAAGGTAGCCATCGTGGAATCCGGGCGGCTGGGGGGCACCTGCGTCAATGTCGGCTGTGTACCCAAGAAGGTTATGTGGAATGCCGCGGAGATCGCCGATGGTCTCGAAGATGCGGCCGAGTATGGCTTCCGTCTCGGCGTGGCCGATCCGCATGACTGGCCACTCCTCAAGAGCAAGCGCGACGCCTATGTGGCACGCCTGAATGGAATCTATGCGAGCAATCTGGCCAAGCGCCACATTGAGGTCGTGCAGGGCCGGGCGAGCTTCGTGGATGCACGCACCGTCCAGGTCGCGGGCCGCAGGTTGACCGCGCCCCATGTCCTGATCGCCGTCGGTGGCCGTCCAATGCTGCCTGATATCCCGGGGGCGGACCTCGGCATCACCTCGGACGAATTCTTCGAGCTCGAGAAGCGCCCGGATCGCGTCGCCGTCGTCGGCAGCGGTTATATCGCCATCGAGTTGACCAGCATTTTTGCCGCCTTGGGCTCGAAAGCAACTCTCGTGCTGCGCGGGCACAAGGCTCTCAAGGACTTCGATTGCATGCTCGGCGAGTCCATGCTGAAAATCATGCGCGACGAGGGCGTGGAGATAGCGACGAACGCGTGGCCCTTTGCGCTGGAGCGGACCGCCGTCGGCGCGCTCGATCTCGAGGTTCGCGATGGCAGGCGGCTGACGCCGTTCGATGCGGTTGTCTGGGCGATAGGGCGAGTTCCCGCCGTGGAAGGCCTCGGTCTGGAGCGCGCGGGTGTTGATCTCGATGCCTACGGATTCATCGTGACGGACCAGTATCAAGTTACCAGCAGCGCAGGTGTCTACGCCGTCGGCGATGTAACCGGCCGTGCCCAACTCACGCCGGTGGCGATTGCCGCGGGCCGGCGCCTGAGCGATCGCTTGTTTGGAGGTCAGCCCGAGCGGTACCTCGATTACGAGAACATCCCGACGGTCGTGTTTGGGCATCCACCCATCGGGACAGTGGGACTCACCGAGGAGGAGGCGCGGCTCAAGTATGGCGATGCAGGAGTGACTGTGTTTCGGTCAGGCTTCGTTCCGATGTATCACGCGCTCACGACGCGCAAGCCACGCACCGAGATGAAGTTGGTCACCGCGGGAGCGGAGAAGCGCGTCGTCGGGGTCCATGTGATCGGTCCGGGCGCTGACGAGATGATGCAGGGATTCGCAGTCGCAGTGCGGATGGGTGCGACCAAGCGAGACTTTGACGACACCGTCGCCATCCATCCGACGAGCGCGGAAGAGCTCGTCACGATGCGCTGAGCGCGTGTTCCTTCAGCGCAGTCAACACCGAGGCGGTGCTGGGTTTGACTCCGCGCCAGACCCGAAACGATTCCGCAGCCTGCTCCACCAACATACCCCAACCTTGAATGGCGCGCGCACAGCCGTGTTCCAGCGCCCACTGCATGAATGGCGTATCCGTCTTTCCGTACGCCATGTCGTAACAGACCGTTTCCGGGCCGATGACAGAGGCAGGTACGGCCGGTAGCTCACCGCTCAAGCTCGCTGAGGTGGCGTTGATGACAACATCGAACGCAGGGCCGGATACAGCGCCGAATCCAACTCCTTGAACCGTGCCGAGCTTGGCGAACGTCTCTGCCATCTCTTTGGCACGTTCCGCCGTGCGGTTGGCGATGACGACAGCGGCTGGCTCGAGAGCCAGCAGGGGTCCGACGACTCCCCGTGTTGCGCCACCGGCACCGATGATCAGGATCCGCCGCCGGATGATGACGAGGCCAAGATTGTCGCAAAGATCGCGGACGAGGCCTGCGCCATCGGTGTTGTCGCCCAGAATCGTTCCGTCTTTCTGCTTGGCAAGCGTGTTGACGGCGCCTGCATGTGTGGCTCGCGTCGTGAGCTGCGAGGCGATTTGCACTGCGGCGATCTTGTGGGGCACAGTTACATTCAGGCCGCGCCCGCCCAGAGTGAAGAAGTCACGTACGCGCGGCTCGAACTCCTGCGGCGTGAAGTCGTACAGCCGATAGCTCAATGCCTGCCCGGTATCGCGGGCAAACAGGCCGTGGATGAACGGTGACCAGCTGTGGCTCACCGGGTGTCCCACCACTCCGTACCGATCTGTCATGGAGCCGCGCCTGTCATGGGGCCATTGTGCCGTCACGGGGCGTTGGGGTCACGTCGGGCGAGTGAGACTCTTGACGCTGGTGCCACCCGGATGACCGGTATCGAGCCGTGCCTGCAGCTGCGGCAACCAGATCTGCATGCGCTCGGACAGTTGATAAGGAGGATTGACGATCAGCATCCCGGAGCCGTTGAGGGCGACCTTCGAGTCCCGGGGATAGACCCATAACTCACTGGCCAACGTCTCGCAGCCCACCGCGTGTGCAAACGTATCATGCCAGGCACGAACTTCACGCTCGGCCTTGATTGGATACCACGCCGCATAGATACCGGTGCTGAACCGCTGCAGCGCATCGACGATGGCGGCAGTTACGCGCTCGAAATCCGCGCCGCTCTCTTCGTACGGCGGGTCGATGAGGACCAGACCGCGACGCTCCGTCGGTGGCAGCCAGGCGCGGAGTCTTTCGAACCCGTCGGCTCGCTCCACCCGCATGCGCGGATGCGCCTCGAGTTCGCGCTCCAGCAGGCGGGCTTCCGCCGGGAGGATTTCACTCAATACGGCTCTGTCTTGAGGCCGCAACTCGTGGGCTGCTATTAACGGTGAGCCCGGATAGGCCCGCGCTTGATTGCGGCTTGCGCGTACGTCGGCCAACAGTGCGGCAAAATTTCGCAACTCGTCCGCACGGTACTCGCCGGCGCTGAAGCGCCCGCTGCCGCCCGCCGCTTCGGGTGATGGATGCGACAAGTCGTACGCGCCGCGGCCGGCATGAGTCTCGAAGTACGCGAAGCCTTTTTCCTTGCGCTTCAGCGAGGTGAGCAGGGCAAGCAGAGTGACGTGCTTGTGGATGTCAGCGAAGTTGCCGGCGTGGAAGCTGTGTCGATACTTCACCGCGGTAGGAGCCTCGTCAGACAGGCTCCCCCGAGGTTGAGTTATTTCTCACCGCGGGGACGGCTTGTGGGTGGCTTGGGAGTTGGTTTGGCCGGGGCGGTTGCCGCCGCTGCCTTGCCAGCCGCGGATGCGGCAGCGGCCGATTTCTTTGCGGCAGCCGGCTTCTTCGCAGTTGCCGATGCCTTCGCGGCGGGCGATTTCGCTCCGGCCGATGCCGGTGATTCCGCGCCGGCCGTGGCTGGTCCGGAGCCTGCTGAGGCCGTTGATTTCGAGCGCGCGGTGGCCGGCCTGGAGCCTGCCGTGGCCGCCGATTTCGCGCCGGCCGATGCAGGGGTGCTTGGACGTGGTCGCTTGGCCTTGCTCGCTTTGTCGCCGGCGGGCGCGCCAATCGCGTCTGCGCCGGTGCCGTTGGCCGTCGCTTTGCCGTTGCCACCCGCTGCCTTGCCGCCAGCCGCCGCGGCTTTGCTACCACCCGCATTTTTGCCAGCCGCGCCGCGCTTACCACGGCCAAATCGTCCGGCACCGCGTGCAGGAGCCTGCTCGATCAACACGCGGCACTCTTCGAGTGTCAACGTCTTCGGGTCGCGATCCTTCGGGATCTTGGCGTTCTTCTTGCCGTCCGTTACGTACGGACCGTAACGCCCATTCAACACCTGGATACCGTCAACACCGAAGTCTGTGATCGTACGGTTGGCGTCAGCTTCCTGCTTCAACCGGATTACTTCGAGGGCACGCTCGAGGCTGACATCGTAAGGATCGTCTTCCTTCAGCGAAACGTACTTGCTGCCGTACTTCACGTATGGACCAAAGCGGCCCACGTTCGTGATGACAGTCTCCCCGTCGGCGGTCACGCCGAGTGTGCGTGGAAGCTTGAACAATTCCATGGCATCGGCGAGGTTCAGCGCGTCCATCTTCTGACCGGGCCTGAGGCCTGCGAAGCGTGGCTTCTCCTCGTCGTCCTTGGTGCCGATCTGCACGAACGGACCAAAACGACCCATGCGCACGGTCACGGGTTTACCGGTCGCGGGGTCCTTGCCCAACTCGCGGGCCTGTGCAACCTGCTCGCGGGTTACGTTCTTCTCGATCTTGTCGACCTGATCGATGAAGGGCTTCCAGAATTTCTCGAGCGGCGTCGTCCATTCCTCCTCCCCGCGGGAGACTGCATCGAGCTCGTCCTCCATCGCAGCCGTGAATCCGTATTCGACGTACTGATGGAAGTGGTCGGTGAGGAATCGGTTGACGATCTTGCCGATGTCCGTCGGAATGAAACGGCGCGCATCCATTTCGACGTACTCGCGATCCTGCAGCGTCGAAATGATCGTCGCATACGTGGACGGCCGGCCGATGCCGTGCTCTTCGAGCGCTTTCACCAGCGACGCTTCCGAATATCGAGGCGGCGGCTCGGTGAAATGCTGCTCGGCGCGCAGTGTCAGAAGCGAAACGAGGTCGCCCTCTTTCATGGGCGGCAGGATGTGATCCGTATCGTCGGTCTTCGTATCGTCCTGTCCCTCCTGGTACACCGAGATGAAACCCGGCTTGATGAGGGTAGACCCGTTGGCGCGCAACATGTGCCGCTCGGCGCCGTCGGGACCGGCAAGCATGTCCACTGCAACCGTGTCGAAAACCGCATGGCTCATCTGGGACGCAACGGCGCGCTTCCAGATCAGCGAATACAACCTGTACAGATCGCCGTCGACCTTGCCTTCCACCTGCGCCGGGGTAATTCTGGCGGACGTGGGGCGGATGGCTTCGTGCGCTTCCTGGGCGTTCTTCGACTTGGTCTTGTAGATGCGCGGCTCGTCAGCCACTTCATCCTTGCCGTACAGGCCAGCGGCGACTTCGCGGATCTCGCTGACGGCTTCGGCGGCGAGGGAGACGGAGTCCGTACGCATGTACGTGATCAGGCCGACACTGCCTTCGCCGATGTCCAGACCCTCATAGAGTTGCTGTGCGAGGCGCATGGTGCGACGCGCGTTGAATCCCAACTTGCGCGCTGCTTCCTGTTGCAATGTCGATGTCGTGAAAGGCGGCGCGGGATTGCGGCGACGCTGTTTGCGATCAATGGCGGCAACGAGCAGCTCACCAATGCCTGCGGCGTCGTGCGGCGCCATGCTGGATCGCGCTTCGGTGTTCCCCGCCACGGTTCGCCGGGCTGCGGCGTCCCGCGCCGCAGCTTCGATCGTCCGCTCAACTTCACGCGCCTGCGCCTCGTTGACGAAGCTGAATTGCTCGACCTTCTGCCCGCGGTATTCAATCAGCTTGAGCGGAAACGACGGTGATGCATGCGCGCCTTCACCATCGATGGTCCAGTATTCCTGCGCGATGAATGCGGCGATCTCGGCCTCGCGCTCGCAGATCATGCGCAGCGCGGGGCTTTGTACGCGCCCTGCCGAAAGTCCCTGACGTACTTTCTTCCACAGCAGCGGCGATAAGTTGAATCCGACCAGGTAATCGAGAGCGCGCCGCGCCTGTTGGGCATTGACGAGCTCGAACGACAGGCCGCGCGGCTGCGCTACGGCGTCGCGGATCGCATTCTTGGTGATCTCGTAGAACACCACCCGGTGTACGTCCTTGCCGTCGAGATCACCGCGCTCCTCGAGGATTTCCTTCAGGTGCCAGGCGATGGCCTCGCCTTCGCGATCGGGGTCGGTTGCCAGGTAGAGGGCTTTGGACTTGCGCAGCGTCTTCGAGATGGCCTCGACGTGGCGCTCGTTCTTCTCGAGCACCTGGTACTGCATCTTGAAGCCGTGGTCGGGATCGACCGCGCCTTCCTTGGGCTTGAGGTCACGCACGTGCCCGTAGGAGGCGAGCACGTCGAAATCTTTGCCAAGATATTTTTTGATCGTCTTCGCCTTGGCCGGCGACTCGACGATGACGAGGTTGTCTGCCATTACCTACGCTGACTCGCGCAGGTCAATGCGGCGTGTTGGGATGAACATCGGACACCAGATCTTCCAGTCGCTCGAACGCCTGTTCTTGTCCGGGTTGGCTCGAAAGCACCATGAGCACCACCCATTTCAACTGCTCCGTGTCCAGCTCGTCCGCATCGAGCGCCAGCATCCGGTCGATGACAATCTCGCGCTGCTGCGGGGACAGGATCCCGAGCCGCTCGAGCGTAACCAGAAACCCGCGGCACTCAGTGGACAGTCGGGCCAGCTCGCCGTCCGAGTAGATACGCAGGGCACCGTTTGCCAGTGGCCCAATGGCCAACGGCGGCCGGTCCCGCTCCAGGGCAAGGTCGGCGAGCCAATCGAGCGCGCGCTCAACATTCGCGTGAGCGAAGCCCACGCGTTCCAGATCGCGCGCCAGATGCTCACGTTCGGGCACCTCAGGTACCTCGTCGAGCATGTAGCGGTCGAATACGTAAATCAGGATGTCGAGAACGGTGCCGGTCATCATCAAGGTATGCGGCCAAAACGACCGCCAGGGTAGGAGGCGATGCGCCCCTCGAGCTCGAGAGCCAGCAACATCGAAGCAATCGATTCGCCCGAAAGTCCGGTGCGAAGCACGAGAACATCAACCGTCGCTGGCTCGAAGCCGACGGCATCTAACAGCATTTCATACCCCTTGTCCATTGCCCCAGGACGTATACGGTGCCCTTTGCGACGCACAAGTCCTTGAGCGGGAAGGGGGATTTTCAGAACTTTGAGCACCTGCGCCGGCGTCTCCACCAAGGTGGCCCCCTGCTGGATCAATTTGTGGCAACCACTCGAGCCGTGGTGGATGAAGCCCGGTATGGCAAATACCGGCCGGCCCTGTTCCATGGCGCAGCGCGCCGTCACCAGGGAGCCGCTGTGCACAGCTGCTTCCACCACGAGTGTGGCGCGGGACAGGCCGCTGATGAGCCGGTTTCGGCGAGGGAAGTTCATCTGCAGCGGTGGCGTGCCTGGGGGGAATTCCGACAATAGCGCGCCGCTTGAGCAGATGCGGCGCGCGAGACCGGCATGTTGAGTTGGGTAGAGCCTGTCCAGGCCCGTCGCGCAGACAGCAACGGTCTGGCCGCCACCTCGCAGGGCGCCCTCATGGCTTGCCGCATCGATGCCAAGCGCAAGTCCACTGGTGATCGTGATCCCCGCGCGGACGAAGTACTCAGCGAACTCGCGGGCCCGGTTGCAGCCGGTGCTGGTCGCCTTGCGCGCGCCAACCATCGCCAGTTGGAGTGAGGCCAGTTTCTGCCTGTCCCCAAGGACAAACAGCACGGCCGGTGCATCTGGAAGCTGCCGCAGCAGGGCTGGGTAGTCCGCATCCGTGCTTGCGAGCAATTGCGCGCCGCTGGCCTCGATCCATTCGAGATCCGACTTCAGCAGGGCTTGATCGGGGAACACCAGCGAGGCTCGCGCCGCAGGCGGCAGCTTCACGCGGTTGAGTGTTTCCAACTCGATGATACGGGCCATATCGCCCGCGGCGGCAGCAACCAGCTGCTGCACGTGCGCGGCGCAGAGCGCCGGCGCCCGAGCCAATACTGTCTTAACCGCTAAAGAATCGTCCATTGCCCCAATTTAATGAGGCCGGCGTCGTCTTGAGAGCCCCGAGAAACTCGGGGCTCTGCGCAATTACGGGTTGTGGACGACGTCCTGCACGTGGATGACGTTTACGGCACCGACAATCAGCCCATAGCTGATGCGGTCGAACGACTTGAATACGAGCAGGGTGCCTGCGCGCTCATCGGGCAGCTTCACCTTCGGTGCAAACGAACTACCCGCGCCACCCAGATACCGGGCGTAGCTGGACTGCTTGCCATACACGTCGCGAACAACCTTGCCAGCCTGATCTACGGCAAGCACGTGACCGGCATCGATACCGTGGCGCTTGCCGCGGTTGATGACGACGATCTGGTACTGGCCGATGGCCTGGGTGCCGTCAATAACCGAAATGATCCGGCCGTGCACATCATTGCGCGGTGCGCGCAACATGAAGTTGAGCGGCACGTCCAGATCGGCAGCCAACACCTTGTCGCCCTGCAGCGTCTCGCGGGCCGTGTCGATCAACAGCGCCTTGGTCGGGCTGCCGGGCTGCGAAACCAACGCGGTCGCGGTGTAGATTCCCTGGTAGCCAACCACCTTGTTGTCGTCGGGATCGCGCAGCTCATCGCCAACGTGCACGACGCTGAAACGGGAATTCGGTGTCGCATTCAGGTCGGCGATGTATACCTCATGGCCGGTACCGGCAACGGCGTGCTCATCGCGGAACGCGACCACATGCGGCGCCTCGCGGATCTGCTCTTTGGTCAGGAACGACGGGCGCGACAGGAACGCGGAAATCGCGGAGTAGGGAATCGTCGGAATAGCGCCATCCAGCGGCGAGCTGCGCAGGCGCGGGTCGAGACGGGCAGCGCCGCCCTGCTCAAGCCGAATAAATGGTTTGCCATCGCGACCGAACGCGAGCGCAAGCGTGTCGCCGGGGTAGATCAGGTGTGGGTTAGCGACCTGGGGGTTGATATACCAGACCTCAGGCCATAGCCAAGGATCACGGAGGAACGTCGAGGCG
>Ga0207658_10003591_pt1 | contig 10961 bp, 9 predicted proteins | sample KBSS33metaG_FD_184322 | JGI IMG/M metagenome (GOLD analysis project Ga0207658, IMG submission 184322) | Switchgrass rhizosphere microbial communities from Kellogg Biological Station, Michigan, USA - KBS S3-3 metaG (SPAdes) (version 2) | ecosystem: Host-associated > Plants > Roots > Rhizosphere >...
CCTTCCACGCTGTCCGGATTCATCGATTTCGGTGAATCCGGACAGCGTGGAAGGGGTCCGGCACAGTATCGCCGCGGCGGAGAAGCGACTATTGCTGGAAGGTTTAGCGCCGCAGCGTAAGGACATTTTTCACCTCGACGCGCGAAAGTCCCTACATTAAGGGCTAGTCACGAAGGCCCTCAATGTAGGGACTAGTTTCCGCAGTCCCTTAACTTTCCGCAGTCCCTTAACGTGTGGCTAGTCTGCGGCGTGCTGCGCGGCGATGAGTTGCTGGGCACGATAGGCCCGCTCGGTCTCCGTTTTGTCGTGTGCGTCTTGCTCTTCGGGAGTCCTGACGAGCGCATCGGGTCCGGGAAAGACGACGCTTTCCCGGCCGGTGTCTAGCCAATGCACCGTATAGGGCGGGTTGCCGTCGTCGCCCACTTCAGTGATTACGCCTCCACGACTGTGCTGATCTTCGGTATGGGTCTTGATTAACAACCAATCCCCTGTCTTGGCCTGCATTGTGACTCCTCTGCATTCATGGGCTTACTCGATCACCCGAGCTCACTAGCTGATGGCGACCTTGTGCGAGGGGGTCTTGGTGTTCTTAGGAAGCTGAATACGCAAGACACCCTCATTAAGCGAGGCGGAGGTGCCCGACTCGTCCACGTCCGAGGGCAGGACCACATCGAAGCTGAACTCACCGGTGGTGCGAGTGGAATGACGCAACACTCCGCTGCGTTCCTTAGCTTCTCTGGTGCCCTTTACCGACACCCGACGTCCCGCGACGTCGATAGCGATGTCCTTCTTGCGAGTTCCCGGGACGTCAAGTTCCACGATAAACGCGTCGTCGGTCTCTTCCAGCTCGCCCTTGGGCAACAACGTGTCACCGTGGGTTGCTGCGCGCCAGATGTTGTCGACGAATTGCCCGATGGGGCTGTTCCACCCAAGCAGGTCGGTCGTCGTCGAACGGGCTACTTCGACATCCTTCGGCTTAGCCTTAACCGTACTCATAGGTTTTCTCCTTTGTTTAAGGTCATGTATGGGGCCTGACCGTTTCACTAATCTTTTGTAGGTATTGCGTGAGCTGTCGCGGCAACACCCAGCTCCCGACACTGATGCTTGTCCGGAGAATCTGCCGACTTTAGGGGCCAAAGCCACCTCGTATACGGGACAGGTGACCTGTCCCGTCGTCACGGGACCATCGGCCTGTCACCGCGGACCATCTGGCTCTCTGCTTGCCTGCCTACGCCGCGATGAACTATGTGGGATTGGAAATGTGTTCATCCGGGAAGGAACATGTCGTGAAACTTGAGGAGTACCGACTGCCTACGTCGGATGTTGAGACAGATCTTGAGACGTGGCGACTACAGCTCACCGTTAGCGACGAAGCACGCCAGGGAATAGGCAGGATCTGTGCGGCCCGTGGGCCACAGGTTGTCTTAGCTTCTTGGCCGGGCGGAGCGGCTTACCTGCCGGAGGACCTCTATTCAGCCAGCCCCTTCGATGTCGTCATTGGGCGCGTTGGGGGTTGCCCGATCTATGCCGATCGGCGTCAGCTTGAGTACTACGCCGATCGCGAAGTTATTCTCGACATCGCTTACACCGGCGTTGATCGCAGCAGGGCAGTGTTACTGCTCCGCGAGCGTAAACCGGCGGCCGGCCCGATCGCTCACGGGCTGTTCCCCTCGCTAGGCGAGGATATTTCGCTCGCCTCAACAACGAATGCCACCGCCAGTTAGATCCACCGCCAGTTAGATCCACCGCCAGCTCAATCGATCGTCAGCTACTCAGTCGGCGCATGAAAGACTGCGGCGGTGACAGCAGGCTATTCCGCTACCCCGCAATGGAAAAAGATTGGCCTCAAACCAGGTATGCGAGTCTGTATTGAGGGCGCTCCTGAAGGTTGGGAACTTGTCGAGCCGCCGGCAGGCTTGAGTTACGTTGCATCGGGAGCCGAGGTCGACGTCCTCATGGGTTTCTTCGGTACCGAAGACAGTTTCGCCGAACGGTTGGCCGCGATGGGTCAATCGATCTTTCCTGAGGGGATGCTCTGGGTAGCTTGGCCACGCAAAGCTGCTGGGCATATCAGCGACATGAGTGAGAACTTGATCCGCCAACACGCTCTGCCGCTTGGCCTGGTTGATGTCAAGGTCGCTGCCCTTGACCACGATTGGTCGGGCCTAAAACTTGTCTGGCGTAAAGAACGACGTCAGTAGCCGTGAACGACGTCGTTAGCCCTGAACGCAGCACAGCATCAGGAACGTTTACGCCGTAACGATCCCAGGCCATTTCGGGTCACCATCGTGACTAGGGTCCTGCGCCACGACCGTCCTAGATCAGGCTCCTTACCGTCGCCCATACGGTGCAGCTGATCGGTGTGCCACTGCAGTTCCACCGCCCCATCAAGCATCTTCAGGTCGGCGACTCGGCCCACCGCTGCACGCATTCCTATCTGCACCGGTACTGCGCGCAGCCTCGACTGCGGTGAGGACAGCACCTGCGTGGCGGCCTCAGGCGCAATGCAGGTAGGACGCCCTAGCCCGACGATGTCACATGTTCCAGAGGACACCGCCTCTGCCATCGCTGCGTGCGACCGGAAACCTCCCGTCACTGCTAACGGAACCGTGCCCACTAATCCCCGCGCGGCATAGGCATATTCAAGGAAGTACGCCTCGCGCTCAATGGTGCTTGCGGTGCGGGATGCGGTGCGGGATTTGCCCATCATCGCGGGTGCTTCATAAGTGCCTCCGCTGATCTCGATGAGGTCTAGCCCCTCATGCGCCAGCGCACTCATCACCTCCCGAGATTGCTCGGCAGTGAACCCACCGCGCTGGAAGTCGGCCGAGTTGAGCTTGATCCCCACGGCGAATCCCGGGCTGACGGCCGCGCGAATACGTCGAGTTACTTCGATCGCAAAGCGCATCCGGCGCTGCGGGTCACCGCCCCACTCATCGTCACGCTGATTGGCCAGCGGCGAGAGGAACTGGGCAAGTAGGTACCCGTGAGCACCGTGGATCTGCACGCCATCAAAACCGGCCGACTCGGCGACGCCCGCAGTGACGACGAATCGGTCGAGGATCTCCTCGATCTCCTGGCTACTCAATGCACGAGGCGTAGCCATTCCTGGAATCTTCAGCCGAACGGCGCTCGGTGCCACTGGACGGTTACCGGTGGCCAGCGGATTGGCATTGCGGCCGGGATGGTTGATCTGCATCCACGTCGGTGTGCCCGCCGCACGGGCTGCGTCTGCCCAACGTCGCAGGGCGTCGAACGCGCGCTTGTCCTCGACGACGACATTGCCCGGCTCGCCGAGCTGACGACGATCGACCATCACGTTTCCGGTGACGATCAGACCAAAACCACCGCTGGCCCAGCGTCGATACAGCGTCACCAGCCGCTCAGTTGGATCGTGTGCGGAATTGCCCAGCGCTTCGCTGAGCGCCGCCTTCATCAGCCGGTTCGCAAGCACCTGCCCACACGGCAGTACTAACTCATCAGTAAGTCGCGCGCCGACTCGCTGCGCTGTCGATGCGACTTGCGTCGTCGTGGTTGGGCTAACGTCTCGCATCTGATCTTCGGCCATCTTTGCCTCCAAGTCACCCGCCTGTTCGGCTCGATGTCCGGCCACGTTATGTGAGACACAATGTCACAGTCAAGGCGTGATACCGTTCGTTCGAACGAACAGGAGGAGATATGGACCACACCTCTACCGCCACGCTGGGGCTAGCCCCCCTCGCTGCCGCCATTGCTGCAGGCGAGGTCTCCTCAACCGAGGCCGTCACACAGGCGCTGGCCCGAATTGATGCCAGTCAATCGAGCCTGAATGCCTTCCGGCTCGTCCGCGCCGAGAAAGCATGCGCCGAGGCAAACGAGGCTGACCGTCGCCTAGCGCGCGGTGAACGTCTGCCGCTGCTCGGTGTCCCGGTCGCTGTCAAGGACGATTCCGACGTCGCCGGAGAACCCACTGCCTTCGGCTGTGCAGGTGACTTCCCTGCAAAACAGGACGATTGCACGGCGGTAGCCAACCTTAGGGCGGCCGGCGCGATCATCGTTGGCAAGACCAATACCTGCGAGCTGGGGCTGTGGCCGCTCACCCATGGCGATGCATTCGGCTACACCCGTAATCCGTGGGCCAGCGAGCGGACACCTGGAGGTTCTTCAGGCGGTACCGCGGCGGCCGTCGCAGCCGGGCTTGTCCCCGCAGCTCTAGGTTCAGACGGCGCCGGCTCAGTACGCATTCCCGCGAGCTGGACCAATCTCGTTGGTATCAAGCCGCAGCGCGGACGGATACCTCTCACACCCCTACCTGAGGGCAAAGCGTTTTACGGATTGTGTGTGTACGGTCCCCTGGCGCGTACCGTCGCCGATGCGGCGCTGTTGTTAGACGTTGCCTCCGGTACCAGCGCCACGCCGAACTCCGTAGTCAACGCGCTCGAAAAAGATCCGGGCCGTCTGCGTATCGCACTGGCGACACGCGCACCATTCGTCGCTACTCGCACCACGCTCGACCCAGACGTACGTGCCGGGGTCGAACGCATCGCCACCACGTTGCGCAAACTCGGCCACGAGGTGACGGTGGCGGACCCGCCGTACACACCACTGATTGGCCTGTCTTTCTTACCGCGAGCGTGGGTCGGGACCGACGACTGGGTACGCGAGGCGCCGCGACCAGAGCTGCTCGATCACCGCACTCGGGCGACCGCGCACGAAGGGCGACTGACCCGTGGCCTGCCGCTGCGCGGAGCGTTGGCACTGGAGAGATTCTTCCAACGACGGATAGGCGCCATGTTCAACGACTTCGACGTCGTCCTTGCCCCAACCACAGCGACTCCACCTATGCCGATCGACGCGATCGACGGTCACGGCGCGTGGGACACCAATGGCGAGATCACCAGGGCCTGTCCCTATACGTGGCCATGGAACGTCCTCGGCTGGCCGAGCGTCAATGTGCCTGCCGGATTCACCAGCGCTGGCCTACCTGTTGGCGCTCAGCTGATGGGCAACGCGCACAGCGAGCCCCTCCTGGTGTCGGTGGCGGCACAACTTGAGGCAGAGTTGCGCTGGGATCTTCAACGCCCCGAACCTTGGTGGGAAAGCTAACCATGGGCACCGCGCCAGCGCCAGCCACCAAGGCGGCGCCGCAGCCCCTTGCGGTCAGCAACGTTCGTGACCGGATCCTCGCGAGCGCGCTGGCGATCGTCGGCACCGATGGCATCGCTGCTCTGTCGAATCGCCGAATCGCGCGGGAGGCGGGTGTGTCCCTCGGATCGGTGACCTACCACTTCCCCACGCAGAACGATCTACTGCGGGAGGCGTTGTTGAGCTTCGTCGCGGAGGAGACTTCCCGCATTCGCGAGCTGGTTCAGCTGCACGACTCCGCCGAGGTGACTCTCGAACGTGCCGCCGAACTTGTCGCTCAGGTGGCGCGAGACTTCGCCTTTACTGAAGGGCAATTCGCCTCCTTCGAGCTTTACCTGGAGGCCGGACGCGATCCTGCTTTACGGGAAGCGGCCACTGCCTGCTTTGCCGCATACGACGAACTTGCCGCCGCGATCCTGGCCAAGCTGGGGCTGCCCCATGCCGAGGCGTATGCCCCGGCCGTGGTAGCGATGATCGCCGGTATGCAGCTGCGACGTCTCGCAACTGGGCACCAGGCCGACGATATCGGCGCGCCTTTACTCGCGATTCTGCAGCTGGTCGCTACCCCGTAAAGCAGGGAGCCTGTCAGAGGAAACGCAGGATGTCTTCGACACGCTGCTTGGCGTCACCGAAGAGCATCTGGCTGTTCTCCCTGAAAAACAAGGGGTTCTGCACGCCTGCGTAGCCCGCTGCCATCGACCTCTTGAAGACGATGACGTTGTGCGCCTCCCAGACCTTCAGCACTGGCATGCCAGCGATCGGGCTAGTCGGGTCCTCGTCGGCGGCAGGGTTCACTGTGTCGTTGGCACCGATCACCAGCACCGTAGAGGTCGTCGGGAAGTCGTCATTGATCTCGTCCATCTCAAGGACGATGTCGTAAGGCACCTTCGCCTCGGCAAGCAAGACGTTCATGTGGCCAGGCAGACGACCGGCCACCGGGTGAATACCGAAGCGCACCTCGATGCCGCGCTCACGCAGTTTGCTGGCGAGTTCCGCGACCGGGTACTGCGCCTGAGCGACCGCCATGCCGTAGCCCGGCGTGATGATGACCGAGGTTGACTCCTTGAGCATGTCGGCGGCATCTTCGGCGTTGATCTCGCGGTGCTCGCCGTAGTCCTTGTCCTCAGCCGGGCCAGCTTCGATGCCGAACCCGCCGGCGATCACCGAGATAAACGAGCGGTTCATCGCCCTACACATGATGTAGGACAGGTAGGCACCGGAGGAACCGACGAGAGCACCGGTCACGATCAGCAGATCGTTATTGAGCAAGAAGCCCGACGCCGCTGCCGCCCAACCGGAGTAGCTGTTGAGCATCGACACCACGACCGGCATATCGCCGCCGCCGATCGAGGCGACGAGGTGCCAGCCCAGCGCCAAAGCCAAAACCGTGACGGCGATGAGCAGCCCAAGGTTCGGTGAATGAACGAAGAACCCAGTGAGCACAGCGAAGGCGACGAGTGAGCCAACGTTGAGATAGTTCTTACCCGGCAGCATCAGCGGACTGGAGTTGATGCGTGCCGACAGCTTCAAGTAGGCGACGATCGATCCGGTAAAGGTGACGGCACCGATGAAGATGCCGATGAAAACCTCAGCGTGGTGAATGCGCAGCGTTTCATTCGCTACGAGCGCCAATGATTCCGCGCCATGCGGCCTATTTTCTACCTCGAGGTAGCCGTTCCAGCCGACCAATACCGCAGCAAGACCAACAAAACTATGCAGAATCGCGATGAGCTCAGGCATGCCGGTCATCTCAACGACACGGGCACGCCACAGGCCGATCGCCGCGCCGATCACTACGGCGACGGCGAGCAACGCGACCGAGCCACCGCTGAACGAGTCGGCGACGAGTGACACGGTAGCCACAAGGGCGATCGCCATACCGGAGATGCCGAAAAGGATGCCGTGGCGTGACGTCTCATGCTTGGACAAGCCCGCAAGGCTGAGGATGAACAGCAAAGCGGCAACAATGTATGCCGCCTGCGCGGCGGTGGTAGCAGTCATCTAAAGACTCAGCCTCTCGAGAACATGCTGAGCATGCGTCGGGTCACGGCAAATCCGCCGAAGATATTGATACTGGCGAGCAGGATTGCGATGAACGAGAGCACCTTAATGCTCGTCTCATCGAGGCCGACTTGCAGCATCGCACCCACGACGATGATTCCGGAGATCGCGTTGGTGATCGACATCAACGGCGTGTGCAGCGCATGGTGCACGTGGCCGATGACGTAATAACCAATGACAATCGCCAGTACGAAGACGGTGAAGTGCCCGATCAGTTCATTGGGCGAGTACGCCGTCAGCAAGAACAGCACAAGTACGCCGAGCCCGACCAAGCTGTACAGCTTGCCCGCGGTGATCGGCTTCTTCGCCTCTTTGACCGGAGCGGCAACGGCCGCCGCGACGGGCGCCGGGGCAGCAGAGACCGAAACCGGCGGTGGCGGCCAGGTCTTCTCCCCGTTGCGCACCACGGTCATTGATCGCTGCACGACGTCGTCGAAGTTAAGGACCATTTCGCCGTCTTTACCTGGCGTCAGCAGCTTCATCAGGTTGACGAGGTTCGTCCCATAGAGCTGCGAGGCTTGCGTAGGCAGGCGCCCGGCGAGATCGGTGTAGCCGATGATCGTGACACCGTTGTCGGTGACGACCTTCTCCCCGGGCTTCGAGCCGGCGACGTTGCCACCCTGTGCCGCAGCCATATCGACGATGACGCTGCCCGCCTTCATGCTGGCGACATCCGCGGCCGTCAACAACAGCGGTGCAGGACGTCCAGGAATCAGTGCGGTGGTGATGATGATGTCCACGTCGGCAGCTTGCTCGCTGTAGATCTCCGCGGCGCGACGGTCGTATGCCTCCGACGTCGCCTTGGCGTAGCCGTCTGTGCTGACCTCTTGCTCGACGTCAACGGCGAGGTACTCCCCGCCCATCGACTTGACCTGGTCCGCGGTCTCTGGACGCGGGTCGGTGGCACGCACGATGGCCCCGAGACTGCTGGCTGCACCGATCGCCGCTAGGCCGGCCACGCCGGCACCGGCGATCAGGACTTTCGCTGGCGGAACCTTGCCCGCCGCGGTGACCTGGCCGGTGAAGAAGCGTCCGAACACGTGCGCGGCCTCAACGACGGCACGATAGCCGGCGATGTTGGCCATCGAACTGAGCACGTCCATGGACTGCGCTCGCGAGATACGCGGCACGGCGTCCATCGCCAAGACGGTGATGGGACGGGTGGTCAGTTCCTCGACCAGCTCCGGCTTGAGGTTGGGGCTGATCAGGCTGACCAACGTGGCGCCGTCGCGCAGCTGGGCGATTTCGGCGCTGGAGGGCGCGTTGACCTTGAGGATGATGTCTGCCTGCCAGGTCTCGGCGAGCGTGCCGATAGTGGCGTCGGCCTCGACAAAAGCCGCATCGGTGAACGCCGAAAGAGCTCCTGCCCCGGACTCGACGATCACGTCGTAGCCCAGCCCTCTGAGCTGCTGCACCGTTTTGGGGGTCGCAGCGACACGCGTCTCGCCCGTCGCGGTCTCCTTGACGACGCCTATGCGCAGGGCCACCCATGTCCTCCTGAAGTCGTGGTCAGTGCTGAACAGACTCACATTTTGCACGACGCCCATGACGGCCCAACCGGCGGTCGTGCAAGCCACGTCGCCAGAAGGCAAACAGAACTGACTCAGGAGTTCAGCGTCAGGTAGCTGAACGGGCTATGACTAGGCGATGAGACTGGCAGGGCGGCCGGCCGGCTTGTCCGCCAACGCGGTGCTCAGATAGGCCTCTAGATCGAACTGACGGGTCATGTTGCGATACACGAATGTGTAGTTAGGCCAGAGAGAGACGTTCTTGCCGTGCGCATTTTGGTACCAGCTTGAGCAGCCTCCGGTAGACCACACTGTGGTCTTCAGGGCCTCCTGGACGTCCTTGTTATAGGAATCCTGCTTGTCCTTACGCACTTCGACGGTGGCCAGACCAAAGCGTTTCATCGCGTTAAGGGCCGAGATCACATAGTTGACCTGCGACTCGATCATGTAGATCTGCGATGTGTGTCCAAGACCCGTGTTCGGGCCGGTCATGAAGAACAGATTCGGGAAGCCGGCGATCGTGGTGCCCTTGTAAACCTCGTTGCCGGTCTCCGCCCAGACCTGGTGCAGAGAGCGTCCGTTGCTGCCGACGATCTTGTCTGCGATCGGATGATCGGCGGTGTGGAATCCGGTGGCGACGACAATGGCGTCCACCTCGCGCTCCTTGCCGTCCTTAGTGACGACGGAGTGCTCGCGGATTTCGGCGATTCCCTCGGTCACCAATTCGGCGTTGGGCTTCTGCAGCGCCGGGTACCAGTCGTTGGAGATCAGGATGCGCTTGCAGCCGATCTGCCAGGTCGGGGTCACCTTGCGGCGCAGCTCCGGCGATTTCACTTGATAAGCAATGAAAGCCGAGGCCTGCTGGCGCATCATCGTCAAAATCTCGGGATTCTTCACCAGACCCCAGACTCCGCATTCGCGCATCAGGTACATGCCTAGCCGAGAGAACTGCTGGCTGAGTGGGAACCACTTGTAAATAGCCCGCTCGACGTCGCTGTAGGGGCGATCGCCACGAGGCATGATCCACGGTGGCGTGCGCTGGTAGATGTCTACCTTTTCGACGACCTTCACCAGCTCCGGCACGATCTGGATAGCGGAGGCGCCGGTGCCGATGACGGCGACCTTCTTGCCCGCCAGCGAGGTGTCGTGGTCCCACTGCGCTGAGTGGAAGAACTTGCCCTTGAAGGTCTCGATGCCCTTGATCTCCGGAAGTGCTGGCTCGCTGAGTGCGCCAACGGCGGAGACGAAGATCGTTGCGGTGAACTCTCCTCGACTCGTCTTGACCACCCACACGTCACGGTCACTGTCCCAAGTCGCCGACTCCATGGTCGTGTTGAGAACGATCCGGTTATTGATCTTGAACTTGTCCGCGGTGTGAATGAGGTAGTTGTGGATCTCCTTCTGCGGGGAGAACGCACGCGACCAGTTCGGATTCGGCGCGAACGAAAAGGAGTAGAGATTCGACGGCACATCGCAGGCCGCGCCTGGATAGTGGTTGTCGCGCCAGGTGCCACCGACCGATTCGGCGCGCTCGATAACAAGGAAGTCTTTGTAGCCACTCTGCTGCAGCCGGACCGCGAGACCGATCCCGGAGAATCCAGCACCTGCGATCAACACACCGACGTGCCGAGGCAGTTGTGTGGTGGTGGCGTCCGAGGCTGAAGCTGCAGGTGCTGGCATGACGTAGATCATAGGAATGCAGTGCAACAGCGGTCAATTCTTACTGACGCTGAGTCCAATAACGCTCGGAAAAAAGTTTTTCTCCACCGCCATTCGTCCTGGATTTCCGGGACTTACGACTGTTCCTCAGAGCCTTATTGACAATCTGTCCAGCAATGGTCATAGTCCTCCTATGACGAACGCCACGATTGTGAAAGCGTCGGACGGTCTCGCCTTGGCCGTCACTGAGTATGGCGACCCCACTCGCCCCACCGTCGTGTTAGTTCACGGCTACCCCGACGATGCCTCGGTATGGGACGGCATGGTCGAGCAACTGGTATCGCGATTTCACGTCGTTACCTACGACGTGCGTGGCGCTGGCGCCTCGGAGCAGCCGAAATCGCGGACGGGCTACCGAATCGATCAGCTCGCCGCTGACATGGGCAGCGTCATCGATGCCGTCAGCCCCGACCGAGCAGTTCACTTGATCGCTCACGACTGGGGTTCAGTGCAGGCATGGCACTACGTGACGAGCCCGGCGGCCATCGGACGCGTCGCCTCGTATAACTCGATCTCCGGCCCATGCATCGACCACATCGGCCTTTGGAC
>Ga0207658_10003593_pt1 | contig 10960 bp, 10 predicted proteins | sample KBSS33metaG_FD_184322 | JGI IMG/M metagenome (GOLD analysis project Ga0207658, IMG submission 184322) | Switchgrass rhizosphere microbial communities from Kellogg Biological Station, Michigan, USA - KBS S3-3 metaG (SPAdes) (version 2) | ecosystem: Host-associated > Plants > Roots > Rhizosphere...
CGCGGACAAACCTCCGCCGGCATCACCTCCGACCTCATCTTCTCCGGCACCGAGACGTGCATCGGTGCCGCGGACGGTGCCCGCCCAAACGTCCGGGCGCGCTGGCGGCCGGTCGGCATAGTCGCCAGTCGCCAGCGTCGGCGGTGGCAGCACACGAGCTTTGAAGGTGCTGTCCTCGAAGTAGCGAAGCTTGGTCGCGCGGATCGGCGGTGTGCCGGCGACGAGGACGAGCTCGTCGGTCGCGGGCAGCTGCATCACTTCGCCGGGTGTCAGGAGGGCGCGTGCTGTTTCTTGGCGGCTGACCATGACATGGGCGAGCCAAGGCGCGAGGCGATGCCCGGCATAGTTGCGCATCGCACGCTGCTCGGTCGCTGTTCCAAGTGCATCGGAAATACGCTTCGCGGTCCGCTCGTCATTGGTCGCGAACGCGATGCGGACATGGCAATTGTCGAGGATGGCGTTGTGCTCGCCATAGGCTTTCTCGATCTGGTTGAGGCTTTGCGCGATCAGGAAGGCGCGCACGCCATAGCCGGCGAGAAAGGCGAGGCTGGTCTCGAAAAAGTCCAGGCGACCGAGCGCTGGAAACTCGTCGAGCATCATTAGCAGCTTGTGCCGGGCAGCCGCGTTCGCCCCATTCTCTGCCTGAAGATGCTCCGTCAGCCGGCGGCCGATCTGGTTGAGCACAAGGCGAATGAGCGGCTTGGTGCGGCTGATGTCAGACGGCGGCACGACAAGGTAGAGCGAGACCGGCGACCTACCCTCGACGAGGTCGGCGATCCGCCAGTCGCAGCGCGACGTAACCATCGCAACGGTCGGATCGCGGTAGAGACCAAGGAACGACATGGCCGTCGACAACACGCCGGATCGCTCATTCTCGGACTTGTTGAGGACCTCTCGCGCCGCCGAAGCCACGACAGGGTGAACGACGGGCGCTTCGGCCGTGCCGAGATGATTTGTCGTCATCATCCGGCGCAGCGTGGCGGTGAACGGACGTTGCGGGTCGGACAGGAAGGACGCCACACGCGCGAGCGTCTTTTCTTCCTCGGCATAGAGAATGTGGAGGATGGCGCCGACGAGCAGCGAGTGGCTCGTCTTTTCCCAGTGGCTGCGGCGTTCCAGCGCACCTTCGGGATCGACGAGAATATCGGTGATGTTCTGGACGTCGCGGACCTCGTCAATTCCGCGGCGAACCTCAAGCAGCGGGTTGTATCGCGCCGAACGGCTATCGGTCGGATTGAAAAGTAGGCAGTGGGAGAAGCGCTGGCGCCAGCCGGCCGTGAGCTGCCAATTCTCGCCCTTGATGTCGTGGATGACGGCAGACCCCGACCAGCCGAGCAAGGTGGGAATGACCAGTCCAACGCCCTTGCCGCTCCGCGTGGGCGCAAATGCCATGATATGTTCGGGGCCGTCGTGCCGAAGATAGCGTGGCCCCGTCCTACCGAGGAACACGCCGCCTTGGGTCAGCAATCCGGCGGCGCGGATTTCCCGGTCACTCGCCCAGCGGGCGGAACCATAGGTCGTCAGGTTATTCCGCTGACGAGCACGCCACACCGATCCGACGATCGCCGCACCACAGCCAACCAGTCCGCTCGTAGCGGCGATCGCGCCGGCTTCTTCGAATATCGTCGGTGCGTAGGCCTCGAATGAGAACCACCAAAAAAACAGCGCCCATGGCGGATAAATCCGCTGACCGAATGCGACGAACCATGGGTCGCCAAGCTCGGGCTGATAGGCCAGCGCGGCCGCCGCCCATTGCGTAGAAAACCAAACGCCCGCCAGGACGATGGCGAACACGACAATGATTTGTCCGATGAGCAGTTTGGTCGGGGTCATGCGGGCCTCTGGCCGCGCGAGAATCAGTCTCCACGGGCTCGACCGCTAAGATCGGCGAGGTTCCGGATGAGCGTCAGCGTCTGTCCGCGGACGCCAGAGACCTTTGCGAGGACACTCGATATTATCGCAGCTTGACCAACCAACTCGTTCGGATCGCGAAACGATAATGTATAGTCGAATGCACCGCTTTATTTGGACACTGTAATTTGCCTCTGCTCGGTTCAATGATCATCGCACCGGACAGCTCGCACTGGGCTAAATGGCTCGATGCGACGGCTTCCACTCACGCGGACCGACGAGGACGGGCGCTGTCGCTGCACGGGCGGTTGCTGGAGCAAGGCCGCATCCCCCTCTTGTCTTGGCATCATCTGGAAGAATTGCTCGGCGGCGACGATGACGCCGCGGCGCGCGATCGGATATCGTTTCTGCAGTCTCTCCCACTCGTCGCATGGCTTCGCTTGCCGAAAGACGAGGCCGGTCTGGGGTCGGCGGCGCATGTGCGCGCGGCCGAGGCGATCGCCGCGAGTGAAGGATTGAATGATCTGCTCGCGATCCGCGATCGGGCGCGAGAACTTCTGCTCAGGACCGGCACCGGCGTTCAGGCGATCGGTGAAGAGGGCTGGGTCTGGGACGCGGTCCGTCAGATGCTGCGATCTCGCAAAGGCGGATCGGACATGGTTGCAGCATTGGGACCACTGCGCACCTTCGACGAGAGCCGGACGATCGGCGAGCTCTCGAAAGGGGAGATCAACTCGCCTCGTGAGATGAGGGCCCAGCTCGGAATTATCCACGCCAAGGCGCTAAACGAGGCCACGCAGAGCACTGGAGGCGACACAGTCCGGGCTCGGGCGATGGCCGACGAGTTCATCGAGCGGGTCCTTGCGATCATGCCGCCGCCCGGTACAACCGTCCGCGATCTGCTGGTGTCGTCGCTGGTCGATCAGGGCCTCGACGAATCCGAGGTGCGCGACGAGTGTGTTCTGGCGGACCTCAGTCGGTTGGGCGTGTTTCGCAGTCAGTTTCGGACGATCGCGTCGGAGACAGGGCACTCCTTCGACGCGCTGAGGCAGGTGCCGATGGAAATGCTGCCAAGCTGGGTGATCACTGAGGCGCTGAGAAAACATGGGCAGACCCGGACGCTGCGGCCGGGAAGCGATCTTCACGACAGCCATCTCGCTGTCCTCGCCGCCTATTGCGCCGTCCTCTATGTGGACAAACGAACGGCCGAAGACTTTCGACGTGCGGAGCAAAAGGAGCCGCGGCTTGGTGGTCTCATCGGCGAGATCGCCAAGGCCGGAGACTTCGACGGCATCGTGGGACAGCCGCCATGCTAGTCGCGCTCAACAGTGCCGAGGGTGGCCGTGTCGAGGCCGGTCATGCGGTGAAGGGGCCGTCTTACAACTGCCCGGGATGCAAGGGGCCGGTAACGCTGGCGAAGGGACGTATCCGCCGAGCCTATTTCGGACATCGGCCCGGCGCGGTCTGCTCCTACGCAGCGTTGGAGACGTGGGAACATCAACGAGCAAAGGAGGATTTTGCGACCGCCTATCGCGCACGAGGCCTGGTGTGCGAAGTCGAGGCTGAAGTCCTGTCGCTCGATGGCGACCGCCGCGCCGACGTTTTGCGTCATGCGCCCGACGATGCGTATCGCGTGGCGATCGAGGTTCAGCACAGCTCTCTCGATTATGCGGCGCTGGAGCAGAGGACGGCTGCTTACCTTAAAGCCGCCGTCCCGGTAATTTGGGTGCCGATCCTGATCCGCAAACGGCTTGAGAATGTTCAGCGCGTCGCTGGGACGAACATCTATTACGTCAGCCATTTTTCGGCGCCTTCGTGGCAGCTATGGGTCCACGACCTTCAGGGTGGGCTGTGGTTTTACGACCCTGTAGCCCGCGCGGTCTGGCGCGGTTTGCTCGATGACTGCATGCTCTACCGCAACCCCACCTCGTGGTTCGCAGACGGCGATGAACATAGCGCTGGCGGTCACTGGTATTCATCGGAACGATGGTCGAGTTTGTTTCTGCAGGGGCCGTTCGACCTGACCCAGCTACCAGCGAAGCGGATCAAGCGCTCCCTCCGCAAACGGCGAACCTATGATCTCCCCGGCGGCATCGGTGCCAACTTCATTTTGGCGAATGACCCGCTGGACCAATCGTTGCCGGTGCGGATCGGCGCGACCAAGGCCGACGCGGCGGGCGGCTTCCATTATTATCGCGTGGAGCAACGGCTCGACGATCGGTGGGTCGGCGCTCCGCTGGAGGCGGCGGTCCTGCCCGACGTCCTGCCGTTAGGATAGGAACCCGGTCGATGAACACCGCCGAACATATTTTCCTCGAGGATCGCGTGGTCCCGCTGCTGCTGCCATGGCCGCTAGCTGGTAATCCCGGCGGATTTATCGAGATCGCCAAGGCCGACGATTGGCGCGCGTTGATCGGCGCGATTGGGATCGATCGGCGCATCCCCGATATCGTTCATGCCAAGTTCGATCGCGCGCAAACCCTGTATCTGCTGGGGTGGATCGACCTCGGATTGGTCAAGGCGGCGGAACTCGCCGCGCTCATCGCGCTCGAACTGGCCGTCATGGATCGCTACGGCGGCAAGGTTTCAAAGAGCAAGCGGAGCTTTGCCGCGCTGCTCAAATATATGGTCCAGAGCGACGGGCTGACCGATGCTCAAATCCCTATGATCGCGCGTTGCGGCGGCAAGGCAATCGGACAGTTGACGGGAGATACCCGACCGACCCTTGCCGAGCGGCGTAACACGCTGGCGCATGGCGACCCGTTCGAGGGGCTTCCGACCGGTGGCCTCCTCGAATTGGTGCGCGATCTCATCAATTTCGCGTATCGCGACTATATCGCCGAGGCGGCGAGCCTGGGGCATCGACCATGAGCCCGTTCCGGTGGAAAAACTGCTTCGCTGACGTGCAGGCGAGCAAGCACGATATGACGATCGAATCCTACTATCAGGATGTCATCGTGCCGGCGCTCGTCACGCTCGATGCCAAGATCGACGAACTGGATCGCAGCGACTGGCCTGGTGCCGTTTTCGCAAAGGCCGACATGGAAGGGGTTCACCTCGAAACAAGGCGGGCCTTCGGTCTTTCGATCCAATCGATCTGGGAACGGCAACTTCGCGCCTATCTCTTCGGCTGCGCAAATGAACTGAGACCGGGTGAGCCCCTTGCCACCAAAATCGAGAAGGCAAACTGGAAGGAGCTGCAAAAGCTGTTCCGCGGACTGCGCGGCATCGCCCTCGACAGCTTTCCGAGTTTCGCGGTGCTCGATGCGCTCCAGCACCTCGGCAATGCCTGCCGCCATGGCGACGGCGATTCCGCAGCCGAACTTGCGAAGCGTTACCCGGACCTCTGGCCGGTCATCCCGCCGATGCCTCCGGTTTCGGCGTTCCGCAGCCCGGCCCGCCCCGCGTGGCACAGATGCGGATTCCACAGGAGCGACTTCAGGACTTTGTTGCCGCCATCGCGCGGTTCTGGCGCGACGCCGAATATATCTACAACGAGAGCATCGATCGGAAGGATTCGGGACTGGAGGCACGTCTGGTGCGCGAGCGGGCCGAACGCGATTGGGTGCCGCAGGCGCCGGCGGACGGCAGCTGATGGCGGCAAGCCAAGCCTTAATCGGCGCGGTCGAAGCGCTGTGGCGGATTCCGCGTCCCGGCCCGAACAATCTACTGACCGCGCCCGCCTTCACCGCAGTGAGCGATATCTGCCGCGCCGATTATGGCGGTGACAAAGCGGTTTTCGCGCTGAGCACCGCCGTCCGCTCGCTCGGGGTGCCGTGCTGGCTTCCTGCTGGCCATGCCAGCCTGTCGGTTGATCCGCGGAGCGCGGCCGACGCGATCGACCACGCCTTCACACAGCAGACGATCACGCGGCGGCATCTGTGCCCTCTCGATCTCGCCGACGAACTTCCGGCGCTTGCCTTTGGCCAGGCACGGCTTGCCCAATTTAGCGCGGACGAGCTTGCGCGGATGCTCGACGCCCCGCGCCTTCGGCGCAATTATCCGACCCAGCCCGTCGAGACGAAGCGGCTCGCGCAATTCCAATGGCTGGTGATCGAAGAGGAGCTCGCGGTGAGCGGCACGGCCGGAGCCCGGGCAGCTCCCTTCATGTACATGGCGATGAACCGCGATTTCGGGGAGATTGACCCGCATTTGGGCCGCTTTCCGCCGGCGGTGGAGGCGGCGCTGTTCTTCCTCCTGCTCGCACCATGGGAGCGTTGGTCGACGATGCAGGAAGTCGATTGGCGGGGCTTTCGCGTGCCGTGGATCTACACACTGAGTGAGGACCTTTTCGTCCGCCCATCGCCGCCGCCCAGCCCCGACAGCCTGACGCTCGAACCGTGGATATTCGAGGACCATTGGGGCGAGGAAATCGAAGATGAGCGTCCAACGGAATTGCCCCTGGACGACGACGCGAAGACCGGGCTCGCGCTTTTCACCGATGCCGCCTGGCAGGAACTCGAAGCGGCGCGATCAACGGGCTTGTTCGAAACGCCGATCGCCCATTTTCTAGTGCGCGCCTTCCTAGCGGACGGCATGGATGAGGTGATGGCCCATATGACCGCTATTGAAGCGGCGATGGGGCTTGAAATGGATCACAAGAAATGGATGCGACCGAAACCTGACCGGCATAAAGGCCGCTCGGCCACCGATCGAGTTGCAGCCCGGATCGCCGCACTCCTGAACGATCCGAATTGCGTTCGCGATTATCGCCATCTGTTCGAGCTGCGCAGCACCTTCGTCCACGGGCGCGCCGGCATTCAAAAGGTGTCGACGGCCGAGCGCGTGATGGCGCGAAGCCTCGCACGCGGTGTCGCCCGCGGACTTGTCGGCGCCGCTGCATCTCCTTCGCGTCCCCGCGAGGACGTTCTGGCCGACTTGCTCGATCAGGGGGTGCAGTATCTCTGAGGCGGCGGTGGCGCCGTCGAACTGACGTGCGAAACGCCCTCTAATTTGCGGGGCACCTCGATCATAATGAGGACATGGACACAGTCGAACCCCTCGAAACATTCGTGCTCGACGAAGCCGCCATTGCGAACTTCGTACGGCTGCAGCGGACCTTCAACGGCTGGAAGCAGGATATGCTCGCCGCCGAGGCCGGCGTTTCGCTGGCGACGGTGTCGCGTGTCGAGCGCGGTCTGAAAGTGCGTCCGGCGCAGCTCCGCAAGCTGGCGCAAGCATTGGGCAAGCCCGAGGACGAATTTCTCCGCGCACGCATTCGTCCGTCCCCTGAAGAAGCCGCCGCCAACTTCATCGAGATTTTCGCTTGGACCGAGGGACGCGTCCCCGTGTCCGTTGCCCCGTTCAAAACCGAACTCCAGCTTCACACGACGCTCGCGACTTTCAGCCTGCTGTTCGATTCCGACCTTGATGCCGATGCCGACGGGGATGTCGCCGAACTGCGCGAATGGCTCGATTTGGCAAGCTTCGTTCAGGCAGAGCGCGAGGGCGTGATCGGCCCGAGGCCCGCCCGCGATTTTCGCGTACGCCGGCTGTGGCGCGATGTTCTTGATTGCATCGAGCGGCTTGAGCGCGCGCATGCCGCCGTCGTGCTCTGCGGCACCTATCTCGCCGAACCGTTGGCAGGCGGTGAGCCGATCAGCATAGCAATCCTGGCGATCCGCTCTCGCCGCCACAATCCGGCTGCGAGCACTATCACGACCCTCTGGGCGGACGCGAAGGTTGATGAGCGGCGGATGTTGGCCGACTTTTTCGAAGGTCTCGATTGATGGCGAAGGGCAGTAAAGCTGGCGATCGCTTCACGGGGGCTTTCCTAGAAGAGCTTGGGAAGTGGTCGGCGCGGCTGCTCATCGCGGCAGCGATCGCGCTCGCGAGTGGCCTCATCATTCTCCCGAACTGATCAGGGACGATCGCCTGCGAGCTGCCTGGCAGCTTCCTGTGCCCGATGGGCGTAGACCACCGACAGGCGAGCTCAAGAAACCTCGGGGAAAGATCGACCGCGCCCGAACGTCCAGCTGATCCCGTCGGCCCGCATAATTCCCGACGCCGCTTTCCCAAGCTGGCTTTCCAACGCGGGACGCCACGGGACGAGCGTGAAATCTCTCGACTTCTCGACCATTGCGTAACTGCCGCTGACCAGTTCAACCTTGCGCATCAGGCTCCCCTGGATGCGATCGCCCAACCGTGTCTCGACAAAGGCCTTGCCGGTCTCGGCGGCCAGCGCCTCGCCGGCGCGCAGGAGTTCGCGCCGCTGGAGGAGTACAAGCGCATTGGCGCGCAGCTGAACGCGATCGCCATCGACGTCAGCAAGTTGCTGCTCGACCAGCCACTGCCGTCGTGCCGTTAGCGCGCCTCGAACCTCACGCCCGAATCCGGCGTCGCGAATGGCAAGAGGCGACTGCGTTGCCAATTCTCGATCGACCCATGTCGCAGCGTCGGAGTCGCGAAGTTGGTCTAACGGACGCGACGACAGCGTCTCGACCTCGACGGGCCGATCGCGATGCCGGCGAGCCTCATAGGCGGCAGCGCGATCGACATGATCGCTGGCGATTGTCCACGTCCCGTCGGCCTCCCGCTCGACGCCCGCACCGGCCCGGCGCATGGCTTCGAGGCGACGAACATGGGATTTCGCAAACTCGTCGGTAGCGGATGGGTCGTGCTTCAAATGCAGGTCGACCGAGTAACGACCAGCATTCGCCGCCGCGACCTCTGCAACAATCCGATCAGCGTCGCGGACCTCGAGGTTTCGCGCCGAGACGCGCACGATCGCGCCTTCGGGTATGGGTCCGAGCGTATCGCCGCGACCAACGTCGACATAGTGGGCGTGCCCATCGACACCGTCGACCAACAGATAATGCCGATCGCGAAGTTCGTCGGCGAGCCCGCGCGCGATGACTCGCCCGACGATGGGTTCGGGATCGACGTCACCCGCGCCGAACAGGCTGCGACCAAGCCAAGGTCGCTCCAGTTTTCGCGCGGATAGTTCGCGCTGCATTGTGCGAATGATGTCGCCACGTTCGCCGAGCGCCCTGAGGGTTCCCTCCAGATCGTCGGCGAGTTGCCAGCGGCCACCCCCGACGTTCTCGGCCAGCCCCATGCTCGCGAGCTTCTGCAGTCTGCCGGCGCGAAGCGATTGCTGAAGGGGATTGCGATCGGTGGAGGTGACGAGCCGATTGGCATCCATCGACCGGAGCAAGCGCCGGTCGATTCCCGTCACGCGCTCCTCGCCGATATCGTGGCGTAAGCGCGCCTCGATCTCCTGGTCGGTGCGAGGGCCAAGATCGAGCGTCACCAGCTCAGCTGCGCGCTCTCGAATGCCGTGCGCGATATACTCGCGAGCGATGATCAGATTCTGGCCGGTATCATCGACGCCGCGCAGCATGATGTGGGTGTGCGGATGGGCGGTGTTGAAGTGGTCGACCGCGACCCAGTCGAGCCTGGTGCCGAGGTCGGCTTCCATCTGCGTCATCAGCCGGCGGATATAGGGCTTGAGGTCGAGATATTCGGAACCGTCCTCGGCCGAGACGATGAAGCGGAACTGATGGCGATCGCCATCACAGCGCTGGAGGAATGCCTTGCCGTCGGCCGTGTCGTGCTCGGCGGAATAGAGCTCCCCCGGCGCGCCCTCACGGGTGACGCCGTCCCGCTGAATATAGCGGAGATGGGCACGCGCGGCGGGCATCCCCTTAGTGCCGATGCGGACCAGGCGCGTCTTCACCACCGCGCGTCGCGCGCGCATGCCGCCGAACCGATCGCGGCTGGAAAGAAGACGTCCCATGCTGGCGCCACGGCCGATCCGGCTGCCATCGAACCGCCGGCTCCTGACCGAGCCCTTCTCGGCCGAGTGGATCGCCGCGCCGACCACGCGACCAAGATAGCGGCGCGCGCGCTTTCCACCCTGTTGACGCTGCCTACCGAGCCGCGGCGTGAAATCGTCATCGTCGCTCATCGCGGCCCGCCGCTGTGGTCGCGAATCTCGCGATTCCGGGCAGGAAATGGCGGATTTCCGCCATTTCGGGCGAGCATGTCTCGCGCGACGCGCGCGATATCTCCAAGAAAAACGATGTGCAGACAACCACTTGGCACCTGTCGCGAGACAGTGCCTTTCTCTTGCTTTCGCTTTCTTCCTTCCTCCTGCTCCTCGCCCCATTCTCGGCTCAAAGAAAAAGCCGGGACACGATGCCGATCCGACACCGCGCCCCGGCCTGAATCGCGCAGATCCTCAGGCATCCGCGAATGCCGCCAATGCCTGTTCCCGCCGCCCGAACTCGCGCTTGCCCATCACCCCGTGCGCGTTTCCGTCACCATCGACGATCATAACCGCGCGAACCATTTGCCGTCCAGCCGCCCGAAAATCCGAACCCGATCCAGGTCGATTTCGTCATCGTCAATGCTCTCATAGGCGCCGATCCAGCGCTCCTGATCCCGCGCATCCCAGAGAAAATCGGTTTCCTCGGCCTCCAGGAACCGATGCGCCAGAGCCTCCCCGACACCATGGCCGAACTCGATCTCCAGCCCCGAAACCAGCGCCGCCATCACGCGATCCGACGCCACCGAAATGGGTTGAAACATGCCCATGATCATCTCCTTCGCTTCTGTTCTCCTGATCGAGAACATCGTGAAGAAGACGGGTGGCGGAGCGGCTGTCAGGGCCGCAGAGCGAAGCGGAGCGCCGCGAAGCGGACGTGGGGGGAACCGATTTTCGCAGAAAATTGGGGGGCACCCACGGGCCTTGAGAGCCGCTCCGCCAGCCGTCATGCTGGGCCTGTCGAGACGAGCCCCTCCAACGCCCGCGATCATGGCCCGACCTTCCGGACAACGAGCAACATGGTCTGCGCACCATTCTCTTCCAGGCCAGGCTGATCGGTCGCAACATCCCGACGGACGACGAACAACAGGGGTTTGAAGGGTATGTCCGCTGACTGCGGCACGGCAGATGGCGAACCGCTGACCGACCGGAGATAGGCGACCGTCTCTCCGGGCAGTCGTCGCTTGCCGGCTAGATACGATGCGTAAGCGCCCGGTCCGGCATTATAGGCGCCGAACAACCCGGGGTATCCGAAGCGATCGTACATCATCCTCAGGAAGAAGGTGCCGGCGAGGATGTTATCGCGAGGATCATCCGGATTGCTGCCGAGAGCGAGGCGCG
>Ga0207658_10003594_pt1 | contig 10960 bp, 7 predicted proteins | sample KBSS33metaG_FD_184322 | JGI IMG/M metagenome (GOLD analysis project Ga0207658, IMG submission 184322) | Switchgrass rhizosphere microbial communities from Kellogg Biological Station, Michigan, USA - KBS S3-3 metaG (SPAdes) (version 2) | ecosystem: Host-associated > Plants > Roots > Rhizosphere >...
TCCCATCGGGTCATCATCGTCTGCCACCCCCGGAATAGTCCGTTCAGCGCGTAATACGCACTTCAGCCCTCCTAGGGTTCGAACTGAGGGCGGAGAGGTGTGAAACGGGCACGGACCGCGATCATCGCGGCCCGCGCCCTACCCGAGATGATCTCCGTAGAGAGCGCCGATCAGGGCTTTGACCTGGGCTGACGGCTCCTCGACCCGGCAGCGGCCACCGAGTTCGACCTCGGTGTCGTTCACCGGGTCGGCCAGGATGACCGCGCCGCGCCGGCCGTGCACGACCTCCAGGGCACGGCCGAGCTTGAGCGCGAGGATCATCGAGGCGCTGCCGCACGCCTCGTCCTCGCCCTTGCCGATGCGCGGCGCCCACAGCCTGGCCCGGACCCGGCCCGCCTCGCGGTCGATCCAGGCCCAGACCTGGGTGAAGTCCTCGCCGTCCGGGAGCCCGGTGAGGGCGTCGATGGCGGCGGGGGCGTCCATCTCGTAGTGGCGCCACGGCTTGGACCAGGCCGCGGGGGCCTGGATCCACACGGCTCCGTCGGCGTCCCGGCGGCAGGCGACCGTTCCGGCGGCCGGGTGGAGCTCCTTGACCTCGTGCCCGAGGCGGTGGAGGACCTCGACCGTGGCGAGCAGCGGGTGGCCGCCGAAACGGATCTCCTGCCCGTAGTCGCTGTGGATGCTCAACTCGCCGCGCGCCGCGTCCTGGACGAAGACCGTGGCCGGGATGCCGAGTGCGGTGGCGAGGTCCTGGCGTTGCTCTGCCGTCACGCCCGAGCCCTCGGGCTCGGCGATGACCAGGGCCGGGTTGCCGAAGTCCCCGTCCGCGTTCACGAACGCATGTGCCAGCAGAGCAACGGTCATGTCAGGACTCTACGGCTGGGCAGTGCGTGCCTCGCTGCGGGGTCTTGAGCGAGATCAGGTAGTCGTCGGTGGCGTTCTGCATGCAGGGCCCGCTGTCGGAGCTGCCGTGGCCCGAGCCGTCGTAGGTGAGCAGGATGCCCTGCCGGCCGATCTGCCGTGCCACCGAGACCGCCCAGGGGTAGGCGGTGGCCGGGTCGTGGATCGAGTTGATCAGCAGGATCGGATTGGTCTTGCCGATGCGCAGGCGATGCTGCGGGTTGGTCGCCTTGGAGCCCTGGCAGCCGAGTGCCACCTGGATGGGCAGGAGGTACGGGAGGTCGGGCGCGGCCGTATTGATGCGGCGCACCTGGCGGGAGTAGTCCCGGTAGTCGCGGATCGGCAGGCTCCAGTCCGAGCAGAAGACCGGCATCGGGTCGGTGGCCGTCGCGGGAGCGGTGCGGGCCTGTGCGTCGGTGGTGCGGGCCTGCGACTTCGTGGCGCCTTGCTCCTCCTTGATGGCCTTCGCCAGGCCCTGCCAGTCAGGGCCGTACAGCGACTTGAAGGCCACCTTGTTGACGAGGTAGAAGAATTCGCTCGGCTCAGCCTTGGCGAGCAGTTTCTGCCAGGTGGCACGGATGTCGGGGTCGCACTTGGTCCGCTCGCACCACTTCACGAACTGGTTGAACGAATCCTGCGCGGCGATGGCCTGTGTCTTCAGGAAGGCGCGGGTGTTGGGCGAACTGCGGTCGATGACGCTCTCCAGCACCATCGCCCGGATCCGGCCCGGATACTGCTCGGCGTACTGCTGGCCAAGGAGAGTGCCGTACGAGCTGCCGTGGTAAGTCAGTTTGCTGTCGCCCAGCGCGGCCCGGATCGCGTCCAGGTCCTTGGCCATGCTCAACGTGTCGACGTGGTCGTACAGCCCGTTGGCGGTATGCGCGCGGCAGTCGGCCGCCAGCTCGCGGTTGTAGGCGACGGCGGCGTCGAAGTCGGCCTGGCTCTTGAGCATGGGGAGCGGGCGCTGCTGGAGCAGGTCGGCGGAGCAGGTGATGGGGTTGCTGCCGCCGATGCCGCGCGGGTCGAAGCTGACGACGTCGAAGCGCTTCAGCATCTCCGGGCTGAAGCGCGAAGTCGGTGTCGAGATGACCTTCTCGCGGCCGGAGTCGCCGGGGCCGCCGGGCCCGAACACCAGGTTGCCGACGCGGTGGCTTGGATCGGCCGCCTTGCGGCGGGCGAGCGCCAGGTCGAACTTCTGGCCGTCCGGGCGCGCCCAGTCGACCGGGAGGCGGAGCGTGGCGCATTCAGCGCCGTCGGCGTCGGTGGGCTTCAGCTTGCAGGCCTTCCAATCGAGCGTCGAAGGAGCGGCCGTGCGGGAGGAGGCGAATGCGGGGGCGGTCAACAGGCCGGCCGCCGCGACACCGGCGGCCAGCACTGCGGTAATTCTGATCATGGACGTCACGCTAGGCGCGGGATCGCCCGTCCAGGCCGTGTCTCAGGGCTGGTTCAGGGTCGGGTCAGGGGTCTTTCAGGGGAGGGCGCGGCGCAGCACCTCGGCGAGGTGGAGGGCCCGGCGCGGGGTGCCCTGCTCGACCTGGGTACGGCACGAGAAGCCGTCGGCGAGGATCAGTTCGTGGTCCGGCGCCTGCCGCACGCGGGGGTAGAGCTCGCGTTCGGCGCACGCCTGGGAGACGTCCCAGTGGCCCGGTTCGAAGCCGAAGTTGCCCGCCAGCCCGCAGCATCCCGCGCCGATGACGTCGGTGTTCACGCCGAGGCGTTCGAGGACGTCCAGGTCCGGGTCGTAGGTGCCCTTGGCCTCCTGGTGGCAGTGCACCTGCGAAACGGCGTCGACGTCCAGGGTGCCGAACGGCCAGGCCCCCTCGTGCCGTGCGACGAGCTCGGCGAGGGTGACGGTCTGCGCGCTGAGCAGACGGGCGCGCGGGTCGTCCGGCAACAGCTCGGTCGCCTCGTCGCGCAGCATCACCGTGCAGGACGGCTCCAGACCGATGACGGGCAGGCCCGCCTTGAGTGCCGGCTCCAGAATGTCGAGCGTGTGGGTCAGCACCTTCTTGGTGACGCCCAGCTGCCCGGTGGAATGCCAGGTCAGCCCGCAGCAGACGCGTCCCGGCGGGACCAGCACCCGATGGCCGAGTGCCTCCAGGACCTCGACGGCCGCCCGCCCGACCTCCGGCGCGTGGCAGTCGGTGAACGTGTCCGGCCACAGCACGACGGTCGAGCCATCGCGCGAGGCCGTCCCGCGAGCGCGGAACCAGGTGCGAAAGGTCTGCTCGGCGAAGCGGATCATCTCGCGGCGCGGCTCGACGCCCGCCAGGCGCTTGGCCGCGGCGGCGACCGGGCTCCGGCGCAGCGCCGCGTTCGCCAGCCGCGCGACGCCCGGCACGCCCGTCACGGCGCGCGACCACAGCGGCAGCCAGCCCATCGAGTAGTGCGACAGCGGCCTGATCCTGCCCGCGTAATGGCGGTGCTGGAACTCGGCCTTGTAGGTCGCCATGTCGACATTGACCGGGCAGTCGCTCGCGCAGGCCTTGCACGACAGGCACAGGTCGAGCGCCTCCCGTACCTCCTCCGAACGCCAGCCGTCGCGCACCGATTCGCCGCGCAGCATCTCCGCCAGCACCCGCGCCCGCCCGCGCGTCGAGTGCACCTCGTCGCGCGTGACCTTGAACGACGGGCACATCGAGCCGGTGTCGAGGTTGCGGCAGGCGCCGACGCCGACGCAACGGTGCACGGCCGCGGCGAACGAGCCGTTGTCGCGGGCGAGCGCGTGGACCGGGGTGATGTGCAGGACGTCCCGTCCCGGGCCGGGGCGCAGGTTCGCGTCCAGCGGCGCCGGGTCGGTGATGATGCCGGGGTTGAGCACGCGCTCGGGGTCGAAGGTCTGCTTGAACGCGGCGAACGCGTTCCGCAGCTCCGGCGAGTACATCTTGGTGAGCAGCTCCGACCTGGCCCGGCCGTCGCCGTGCTCGCCCGAGACCGTTCCGCCGTAGGAGATCACCAGGTCGGCCGCGGCCTCCATGAACTCGCGGTAGGCGGCGACGCCGCGCGGCTCGTCCAGCCCGAAGTCCAGCCGCAGGTGCAGGCAGCCCTCGCCGAAATGCCCGTACGGGACGCCGCGCAGCTCGTGCTCGCGCATCAGCCCGTACAGCTCGCGCAGGTAGCCGCCGAGCTTGGGCGCGGGGACGGCGGAGTCCTCCCAGCCCGGCCAGGCCTCGCCGCCGTCGGGCAGGCGGGTGACGATCCCGGACCCGGCCTCGCGGATCCACCACAGCGCCCGCATCTCCACGGCGTCGTCGACCACGACCGAGGTCGCCTCGGGCACGCGCTCGCGTACGACCGAGACGAGCGCGTGCGCGGCGGCCCGCGCCTCCAGCACCGAGTCGCCGCCGACCTCGCAGTAGAGCCAGCCGCCGCCTTGGGGCAGCGTCGAGCCCGCGTGGGCGCGGCCCGGCTGGGCGCGCAGCGCGGTGAGCAGGTCGGCGGCCATGCCCTCGACGGTCAGCGCGCCGGACGCGGCGGCCAGCGGCGCGACCTCGGCGGCGACGTAGACGTCCGGGAAGCCCAGCACGGCCAGCGCGCGCACCCTCGGTACGGGCACGAGCCGGACGGTCGCCTCGTGGATCAGCCCGAGCGTGCCCTCGCTCCCGACCAGCGCCTTGGCGACGTCGAAGCCGTTCTCCGGGAGCAGATGGTGGAGCCCGTAGCCGGCCACCTGGCGGCTGAACCGGCCGAGCTCGGTCCGCAGCTCGCCGAGCGCGCCGTCGCGCAGCCGCGTCAGCTCGGCGTCGATCCGTTCGTCACCGCTGGACCCGCGGGTGGCCGCCAGCTCGCGACCGCCCGGCAGCAGCATCCGCACGGCCTCGGTGTTGGCCGCCGTGATGCCCCACGCCACCGAGTGCGAGCCGCACGCGTTGTTGCCGAGCATCCCGCCGATCGTGCAGCGCGAATGGCTGGACGGGTCGGGGCCGAACGTGAGCCCGTACCGCCCGGCCGCCGCGCGCAGGTCGTCCAGGACCACGCCCGGCTCGACGACGGCCGTGCGCGCGTCCGGGTCGATCGAGACGATCCGGTCGAGGCGCCGGGAGGTGTCGATCACGATGCCGGGCCCGATCGAGTTGCCCGCGATGGAGGTTCCGCCGCCGCGGGCCGTGACCGGCAGGCCGGTGCCGGCGGCCAGCTCCAGGATGCGGGCGAGATCGTCCGCTGACCTGGGCTCGGCCACCGCGACCGGGACCTGACGGTAGATCGAGGCGTCCGAGGAGTAGGCCGCCCGGGTGGTCAGATCCGTGCGGAAGACCCCGGGGAGCGCCGCGTCGAGCTTGCGCCCGTAGGACTCATTGGACATCTCCACCAGGCTAGAGGTCCCCCGATCAGCCTGCTGCACACGCCCTTCCGTTCAGCAGGCACCCCGACGGGCCCGACGAGGAGTCGCGGAGCTCGAAGGTCACGGTCGCGTGGCCGCCGGGGGCGAGCGCGCCGCCGTCGACCGTGACGGTCTTGCTGCGGGAGCCGCCCAGGAGCGGCCAGAGCAGCCCGCCGCCGCGCGGGAGGGTGAACGTCAGATGCCAGGGCGGGATGGTGGCGCCGCTGTTGTTGGTCACGGTGTAGACGCCCTGGGTGTGGTGGTAACCGGCGTCCCTGGTCGAGTAGGCGACGGTGACCGGCGGCAGGCCGGGCCGGGCGGGCAGCGGAGGCGTCCTGGGGTCGGGCGGCGCGGTCTCACCGCGCGGGCCGCCGCCCCCACCGGGACGCTTGGTGCCTGGATTGCCGGGCGTTCCAGGGGTGCCGGGAGCCGTGGAGGGATTCACCGCGCCGGGCTTGCTCCCGGGCCGGGCGGCGGCCGGGTTGGCGGGCGTTCCGGCACCGGAACCGTCCCCGGCATCGCCGCCGTTCTGGCCGGGAGACTCCGAGGGGGTCGTGGTGAGGCCGGACTCGAGGTTCGGGCCTACGCAGTCGGGCGGGCTGCACTGCACGGTCGCCCTGGGCATGGGCGGGTCGCTGTAGTCACCGAAGATGGACGCCAGAGCCAGGCCGGCCGTGCTGAGCGTCACCACTCCCAGCGTCCCGATCACGGCCCTCCGCATGAGGGTCGTCTTCCGCCCCGCGCCGCCGTCGCGCGTACGCCGCCGCTTGCCCGGCCTGCGCGTCCCGTTCCCTGCCGTCAGGTCCACTCGTGAGCACCCATCGTGAAGTTGTCCGCAGTGTCGCCCGCTCCAGGTACGTCAGCGTCGTATGGGGCGCAAGTGTTACAGGTATGGACTCGGACGGCTTTGACCAGGGAGAGTGGCCCGACCGAGGGGCGCGAGAGAGGAAGTGCCATGATCAGTCCGCTGCACATCCAGACGGTGCGCGAGGTCGTGCGGACTGGATCGTTCGCAGACGCGGCGCGCAACCTCGGCTATACGGCGTCGGCGGTGTCGCAGCAGATCGCGGCGCTGGAACGTACCAGCGGCGTGCTGCTCTTCGAACGCCGGGCCCGCAGCGTACGGCCCACGAACGCCGCGTTCCTCCTGGTCAAGAAGGGCAATGACGTCCTGTCGGCGCTGGAGGACCTGGAACGGGAGATGCGCGCGACGGCGTGCGGGCAGAAGGGGCTGGTGCAGCTCGGCAGCTTCCCGACGGCGAGCGCCGCGATCCTGCCGCGCGCGCTGGCCGAGCTGTCCCGCTCCCGGCCCGGCACCAAGATCACGCTGTCGGAGGGCGAGCCGGACGAGCTGCTGCCCGAGCTGCTCGACGGCGACCTGGACCTGCAGCTGGTCTACCGCTACGACCTGTTCCCGCGCGCCTGGCCCGACCAGATCGTCGAGACCACGCTGATGGACGAGAACCTGGTGCTCTGCGTGCCCGCCGGCCATCCGCTGGCGCGGTCGCGCACGGTGCCGCTGCGGGAGCTGGACGACGAGACCTGGATCGCCAGCCGCCCCGAGACCTCGGGTGCGCAGGCGCTGCTGCGGTTGTGCAAGACGGCCGGCTTCACGCCCGACATCGCGTTCCGCAGCAACGACTACGCGGTGGTGTGCGGGCTGGTGGCGCGCGGCCTGGGCATCGCGCTCGTGCCCGCGCTGGGCTGCGTGCCCGACCCCGGCATGCGGATGCTGCGGCTCAGCCGCCGTTCGCCGCAGCGGCACGTGACGGTGCTGTGCCGCAGCACCAACACCAACCCGCTGGTCAAGGTCGTGCTGCGCGAGCTGACGTCGGCCGCCCGCCACATGGAGGACGAGCTGACCGCCAGATCCGCGTGAACCCGCCGATCGTGCTCTCGGCGCTCTTTCTCGCGGTCCCGGAGGGCGCTCAGAGCAAGGCCGGCGCGGTGGCGCGCCCTACGGGGATGCGGCCCTTGAGCTCCATGGCGGCTCGGACGCGGTGCTGGGCCAGCGCCACGGCCGCCTGATGGGTGGTGGTCCGGCGGCGTGCGGCCTCGGCCAGGATGGTCGTCGTGTTGTCGCGGAGCTTGGCCGAGACGGTCGCGAAGACCGCGTCGGGCTCGGGCCGGAACGGCGAGTAGCGGGCGTCCATCGCGAACCCGGCCGCGACCACGCCGCCCGCGTTCGCCACGAAGTCGGGCACCACCGTGACGCCCCGTCCGGCCAGCACGCGCTGCGCGCCGGGACCGGTCGGCAGGTTGGCGCCCTCCACGACGATCCGGGCCTGGATGCGCGCGGCCACGTCCTCGTCGATCACATCCTGAAGCGCGGCCGGGATGACGATGTCGGCGGGCACCAGCAGTTCCGCGCCCGGCTCCAGGAGACTTCCGCCGCCGTATTCGGCGATCAGGTCGTCGCCCGCCTCGGCGCGCAGCTTCAGCAACCGCGCCACGTCCAGGCCGTCCGGGTCATGCAGCCCGCCCCGGACGGTCGAGATCGCGACCACCGACGCGCCCAGCTCGACCAGACGCCGCGCGGCGGCGTGCCCGACCGCGCCGAAGCCCTGCACGACGACCCGCGCGCCGTCCATCGGCAGCCCGGCCTCCTGCGCCGCCGCGTCGGTCACCTCGGCGACTCCGAACCCGGTCACGCCCAGCTCGTCGTAGGGCATGCCGCCGAGCGCGTGCGGCGTGCCGACCGCCGCGCCCCGGTCGCCGAGCTCATCCTGAACGATCGCCGCGTCCCGTTCGGTGAGGCCCATGTCCAGGCCCACCACGTACTCCGCCGGGATCTCCTTGGCGAGCGCCCGCACGAACGCCCGCAGGATCGCCTCCTTGTCCGGCGAGGCCGGGTCGGCGACGATGCCCGCCTTGGCGCCGCCGTAGAAGAGGTCCACGCCCGCCCACTTGTAGGTCATGACGCGGGCGAGCCTTGCCACCTCGGTCACGGTGACGGTCGGGCTCATCCGCATGCCGCCCTTGCCCATGCCGCGCGCGGTGTTGTCGATGACGAGGACGCCCTTCATCCCGGTACGGGAGTCGGAGACGCAGACGACCCGCTCGGGGCCCCACTCGTCCATCAGCGAGAAGACGTCAGACAAGGTTGATCTCCGGGCGGAGCCGGTCGCCTTCGAGGCGCCGGGCGTCGAGGGGGGACACGTCCACGAAGGGCTCGCGGCCGAGATAGAGGTCGCGGACGACCTCGCCGACCGCCGGTCCCATGAGGAAGCCGTGGCCGGAGAAGCCGGTCGCGTAGAGGAAGCGGGAGACGCCCTGGGCCTCGCCGATGAGGGCGTTGTGGTCGGGCGACACCTCGTACAGCCCGGCCCAGCCGGTGGTGAGGCCGACGTCCAGCAGGCTCGGCGCGCGTACGGCCATCGCCTCGCCGAGCCCGGCCATCCACGCGTCGTCGCGCTCAAGGCGGAAGCCGGGCCGTTCGCCGGGGTCGGACATCCCGATCATCAGGCCGCGGCCTTCGCCGTGGAAGTAGAACGTCGTCGCGAAGTCGATCGTCATCGGGACCGGGCGCGGCAGGTCGCGCAGGCCGGGCATCGGCTCGGTGAAGACGATCTGCCGCCGCAGCGGGGTGACGGGCAGGTCCACCCCGGCCATCTCGCCGACCGCCGTCGACCAGGCCCCGGCCGTGCAGATGACCGTGCCGGTCTCGATGCGGCCCTGCGAGGTCCGCACCGCGGCGATGTCGCCGGTCGAGGTCGTCTCGATGCCGAGCAGTTCGCAGTGCGTGAGGATCCGGGCGCCGTGGCGCCGCGCCGCGGTCGCGTAGCCCAGGACGACCGACTCGGGCGTGCAGTGCCCGTCGTCCGGGGAGAACGCCGCCGCGAGCAGCCCATCGGTCTCGATCAGGGGCGAGAGCTCCTTGGCCTCCGCCGGGCTGATCATGCGGCTCGGCACGCCCAGCTCGTTCTGCAGCGCGACGCTCTGCTCGAACGCCTCGACGTCCTCGGGCTTGGACAGCAGGAAGAGGTAGCCGACGCGGTGCAGGTCGATCTCCTGGCCGGGCCGCTGCGTGAAGCGGTTGAACGCCTCCAGGCTGCGCGCGCCGAGCCGGATGTTGACCTCGTCGGAGAACTGCGCCCGCACGCCGCCCGCGGCCTTGCACGTCGAGCCCGACCCGAGCTCGTCCCGTTCGACCAGGACCACGTCGCGCACGCCCGCCTCGGCGAGGTGGAAGGCGATGCTCGCGCCCATCACCCCGCCGCCGACGATCACCACCTCGGCCCGCATCAGTTCTCCTGGAGGAGGAAGTCGAGATCGGCGTCGATCTCGAGCACGTCCATCTGCGCCTTCTGCAGCCGGCCGGAGTAGTCCCAGTTCATGGACTGCCAGCGGGTGAACTGGTCGAGCACCCACACCCCCGACTGGCGGCTGCCGTTGCCCGAGCGGCCGTTGCCGCCGAACGGCAGGTGCGCCTCCGCGCCCGAGGTGGAGTTGTTGACGCTGACCATGCCCGCCTTGATGCCGCGCCGGAACGCGAAGGCCTTCTTGGGGTCGGTCGTGTAGATCGCCGAGGAGAGCCCGTAGCCCGGCGCGTTCGCCAGCCGGATCGCCTCGTCGAGGGTGCCGTAGGTGGCGACGCCGATGATCGGGCCGAACGTCTCGTTCAGGAACAGCTGGTCATCGGGCCCGACACCGTCCACGATCACCGGGTGGTAGAACAGCCCGGCCTCGGGGTCGCCGACGAAGCCCTCACGGGGATCGGCGGCCGTGATCCGCCCGACCGCCGTGGAGCCGTAGGTCGTGTGGCGGGCCGGGTCGATCCAGCCGAGGTACTTCTCGTAGCCGTCCGCGAACCGCTCGTTGATCATCGGCCCGAAGAGCACGTCCTGCGCCGGGTCGCCGACCTTGGCCGCGCGGGCCGCCGCGTCCAGCCGCCGCACGAACTCGTCGTGAACGGACTCGTGCACGATCGCCGTCCCGAGCGAGGTGCAGCGCTGGCCCGCCGTTCCGAAGCCGGAGAACAGCGCGCCCTCCACGGCCAGGTCGAGCTCGGCGTCCTCGGTGACCACCATCGGGTTCTTGCCGCCGAGCTCCAGGCAGGGCGTCTGGAGGTGCCGCCCGCACAGTTCCCCGATCCGCGTGCCGACCTCGGTCGACCCGGTGAACCCCACCTTGTCGACCAGGCCCTCGCCGAGCGCCTGTTCCAGGCCGCGGAACGTCTCCTCGCCGTCCGCGTAGACCAGGTTGAGCACGCCCTCGGGCACGCCCGCGTGGGCGAACAGCTCGAAGAAGGCGTGGGCGCACGCCGCCGCGTACTCGGCGGGCTTCCACACCACCGTGTTCCCGCAGAGCAGCGCCGGGACGATGTACCAGGACGGCACCGCGACCGGGAAGTTGCCCGCCGTGATGACCGAGACGACGCCGACCGGGTCGCGGAAGGTGAACAGCTGCTTGTCCGGCATCTCCGACGGCACGGTCTGCCCGTACAGCCGCCGCCCTTCGCCGAGGAAGAACGCGCAGGTGTCGGCGATCTCCTGGACCTCGCCGAGCGACTCGGCGTACGGCTTGCCGACCTCCCGGGTGACGATCCGCGCCAGCCGCTCCTTGTTGGCCTCGACCAGCCGCCCCGCACCGGCGATCACCTGCCCGCGAATCGGCGCGGGCACGTCGCGCCAGGCCTCCTGGGCGGCCTTGGCGGCCCGGCAGGCGTCCACGAACAGCCCGGCGTCGCCGAGCGCGACGGCCGCGACCACTTCGGCGGTACGGGAGGGGTCGGTGGAG
>Ga0207658_10003598_pt1 | contig 10951 bp, 9 predicted proteins | sample KBSS33metaG_FD_184322 | JGI IMG/M metagenome (GOLD analysis project Ga0207658, IMG submission 184322) | Switchgrass rhizosphere microbial communities from Kellogg Biological Station, Michigan, USA - KBS S3-3 metaG (SPAdes) (version 2) | ecosystem: Host-associated > Plants > Roots > Rhizosphere >...
CGTTCGTGCCGGCAGCCTTGACATAGGCCTCGGCACGAACGGCGGTCGAGCGCGGATCGCGGGAGTACAGCTCACCGGTCGAAGGCTCGACGATGTTGCAGAACAGGATCATCATCGGGGTCGCGCTGAACGGATCGATATAGACTGCGTCCAGGTCGGGCTTGAGGATCATGTCCGACTCGTTGATCGCCTTCCAGCCCTCGATGGAGGACCCGTCGAACATGAAGCCGTCCGTCAGCTCGTCCTCGCCGACGACGCCGGAGACCATGGTCAGGTGCTGCCACTTGCCCTTGGGATCGGTGAACCGGACATCGACCCACTCGATTTCCTTTTCCTCGATCATCTTGAGAATATCTTTGGGCGTATTCGCCATGACCTAGTACCTTCCCTGTCCGTCGCTATGGATGATTAAAATGCCGCGACCCCGCGCGGATATTATTGGGCTAGACTGCGGCCTCGTCGGTTTCCCCAGTCCGGATCCGCAGAGCTTTTTCAACCGGAATGACGAAAATCTTGCCGTCACCGATGCGCCCGGTCTGCGCGGCGGTGGCAATGGCCTCGACCACCCGGTCGACGAGCGCGTCACTGACGACCACCTCCAGCTTTACCTTGGGCAGGAAGTCGACGACATATTCCGCGCCGCGATAGAGTTCGGTGTGGCCCTTCTGGCGTCCAAAGCCCTTGGCCTCGGTCACGGTGATGCCGGAAACGCCGACTTCGTGCAGCGCTTCCTTCACCTCGTCCAGTTTGAACGGTTTAATGATCGCTTCGATCTTCTTCATGTGCGAACCACCCTCTGTTCACGTGAGCCGAAATATCTTGCCCAACTGTCCGCAGGCGCAAAAGGCCTGCACGGCATTGATATCCCGCCTACCCGCGAATCACCAGCAGGAGCATTGGCGGCTTTGTTACAGCTTGTCGATATTGCCCCGGAATCAGGCATTTCCGATGCAATATGCCTAAATTTTAGGCACTCTATGCTGCACTGCGTCAATATGGCGGCTGGTGCAGGCCGGCGGGACTGGTGGTGAAGATCTCGCAGCCCTTTTCGGTGATGCCGATGCTGTGCTCGAATTGCGCGGATAGCGTGCGATCGCGCGTCACGGCGGTCCAGCCATCGTCGAGCATGCGGATGTTAGGCTTGCCGCCGTTGATCATCGGTTCGATGGTGAAGATCATGCCGGGCTTGAGTTCCGGCCCCGTGCCGGGGCGGCCGACATGGATGACTTCGGGGGAATCGTGGAAGACCCGCCCCAGCCCGTGACCGCAGAAATCGCGCACCACGCCGAAACGGTGCTTTTCGGCATGGGTCTGGATCGCATGACCGATGTCGCCCAGATGATTGCCCGGTTTGGCCTGTTCGATGCCCAGCATCAGGCATTCATAAGTGACCTCGACCAGCCGGCGCGCCTTGATCGGGACCTCGCCGGCCAGATACATGCGGCTGGAGTCGCCATGCCAGCCATCGAGCAATGGCGTCACGTCGATATTCAGAATATCACCCTCGCGAATGACCTTGTCGCCAGGAATGCCGTGGCAGATCACGGTGTTAAGCGAGATGCAGCAACTGTGTGCATAGCCGCGATAGCCCAGGGTCGCGGGCAGGGCGCCCCCGTCCAGCGTCATTTCCCGCACGATATCGTCGAGCGCGCCGGTGGTGACGCCGGGCTGCACATGCGGTACCAATGCATCAAGGATTTCGGCGGCAAGGCGACCGGCCTTGCGCATGCCTTCAAAGGCTTCCGGTCCGTGCAACTTGATTGCGGTCGTGCGGGTCGCCACTGTTTCGGCGCTGGGTGTCATATAGGTAGTCATGCGAGGAACATAATGGCTCTGGTTCGGCATTGCGAGGCTAAATAAGCGCTGCCCTTGCCCGGCTTGCCGCGGCTGCTAAGGACAGAAGCGAAAGAAGGAGCGGCTGATGAGTGAGGCGCAAAGGGAGGGCGGCTGCGGCTGCGGTCAGGTTCGCTACCGTCTGGCTGGCGATCCCATCCTGGTCAACAACTGTTACTGTACGCTGTGCCAGCGCCAAACGGGATCGACCTGCGTCGTCAATGCCTTCTACGAAACAGAGCGCGTCCAATTGCTGCAGGGGCAGCTCGTCACGCATGAGATGGCCGCAGGCAGCGGCAAGCCGCATTATGTGAAAAGGTGCGCGCATTGCGGCACTGCCTTGTGGAGCCATTATCCTCGCATGGGTGAGTTCGGGGCGGGTGTTCGGGTCGGGACGCTCGACGATCCGGCCGCGCTCCGGCCGGACGCGGCCATATTTGTCGCGGATCGGATGCCATGGGTAACGCTGCCTGAAGGTGTCCCGGCCTTCGAGCGCAACTACAGGGCAGCGGACATTCTTCCGCCCGGACGGCTTGCGCGGCTCGAGGCGCTCGTTGCCCGGCATGCGGCCCAATAGGATTTCGGATCATGGCTGAACGCATCTGGACCGCAGCGCTTGTCATCATCGGCGATGAAATCCTGTCCGGCCGCACGCAGGACAAGAATATCGCGCAGGTCGCGACCTGGCTCAATGTCCAGGGCATAAGGCTACGCGAAGTCCGCATCGTCGCCGATGAAATGGCGGCGATCGGGGAGGCTGTCACCACCCTGCGCGCGCGCAACGACTATCTGTTCACCACCGGCGGTATCGGACCGACGCATGACGACATCACCGTGGATGCGATCGCGGCGGCGCTCGGCGTCGAGGTCGTCGTCCATTCCGAAGCGCGCACCGTGCTGGAGGACTATTATCTGTCGCGCGGCGGGCTTTCGGATGCCAGGCTGCGCATGGCGCGCGTGCCCGCCGGCGCTGTTCTCATCCCCAATCGCTATTCCGGCGCGCCGGGCATCCGTATCGCCAACATCTTCATCATGGCGGGTGTGCCGCACATTGCCGCCGCGATGCTGGATTCGCTCACCGGCACGCTGGAGGGAGGCGCGCCGCTGCTGTCGGCCACGATCGGCTGCTGGGTCGCGGAAAGCGAGATCGCCGAACTGCTGCGCGCCACCGAACAGGCCCATGCGGGGTGCCAGATCGGCAGCTATCCCTTTTTCCTGGAGGGGAAGGTAGGGGCGAACTTCGTCATACGCGCCACCGACCAGGCGGTGCTCGACGGCTGTGTCGCGGCCCTGGAGGCGGGACTGCTGGCGGCGGGCTATCCGGCGGTCAGCGGCGGGATCTGATCCGCTGCGGAGGCATTGCCTGGAGGTGAGGGGAACCGCGAAACAGCCAATATCTGATGATATTAAGCCATTTTTGACGAGGTGTATTTTTAAAATACCCCCAATCATACCCCCGGACGCGCTGGCTAGGGGTGAACAATGGCGGTCAGATCGCGGCCAAGCGCCAATCCCAAACGCCAGAGTATTGCGATTCGGCGGTCTGATTAGGGCGTTGTCACTGGTCCCGATGTGCGAGCATATGACTATACACCCTACGCGACAAATCGCAGGCGAAATGCGAGGAAATTCGCGCCCTACAGCGAATGGCAGCTTCACCGTCAAATCTGACTTGCCGGTCTTGAAGCAAGTCAGATTCAGGAACAGGGCAAAAAATGCACACATTACCGACCCTTCCCTCCTGCGTAGAGAGCAAGACCCCTGACTTGATTTCAGGTTGCTGCGTCGAGCTCCACGGACGTTAGCCCCTCCTGCAAAATATCTGAGCATACGCAGCCGATCATCGCTCACCTTCGCGAACCCGCTGATACACCTCCCGCGCCAGATGCTCTTGCGCCGCTGTGCGGAATTGCTTGTCGCTCATCACGCGGTTGAAGATTTCGTCATTGCCTTCCATCCGCTGGATAAACAGGTCATCGAGAACGCGGCTAAAAAAGGCTGAGAAATTGGCCTCGGTGTTGGCTTTGGCTGCCTCCACGATCTTCTCATCGCGTTCCGCCGTGGCGCGCACGGAATCGAAGAAGAGCTGATCGGCCTCGGTGAAGTCCGTCCCGAACCGCTCGTTCAGCTTGCCGACCAGGGTGGACAGAGCAACATCGGCGTCCTTTTCCCGCGCCGTGCCGACATCGGTTGGCCCCTTGAGCGGATCGGCCTCGCCATCGGACAGTTCGATGGTGCCTTCGCCCATCTGCTGGAGCCGGAAGAATTTGAGCGCAACGTCATCGTCCAGCGTAAACTTGGTGCCGTCGCCCGGCAGCGGCAGCTTGGGCGACAGGTTCCGCAGGAAGGCAAAGAGCTGTTCCAGCCCTTCGTCATAATAGGGCATGATCTGCGAGAGGAAGGAATAGAGGTTGCGGAAGGCCGTGAGCTGCCCGCGAAACTCATCCTGCACGGGTTCATCAAGGTTGACGAACCGCTCCACGCAGCGATCAAGGATCGCATTCATCAGGCGGTGATCCTGCCCGCTATGGTCGCGCCGCGCCTTGAACCAGACTTCCGAGAAGTCCCGCACATCGTCCGGGGTGAACACGGCGGGTTGCAACAGCTTGTGGTGCAACTCGTTCAGCTTTTGCGGATCAGCATTCTCGCCAACCGGCGTGGCCTCATAATAGGGCTTGAACGCGGCGAAAATGTCGCCTTCCTCATTCTTGAAATCGAGAACGAAGGTGCGGGTTTTGCCCGGCGCGATGCGGTTAAGGCGGGACAGCGTCTGCACCGCCTGCACCCCGGCCAGCTTCTTCACCACATACATGGTCTGGAGCAGCGGCTGGTCAAAGCCGGTCTGGTATTTCTCCGCGACAATCAGCACGCGATATTCATCGCCGCCAAACCGCTCCGGCAGTTCCCTTTCGGGCAGGCCGTCATTCATGCCGACTTCGGTGAAGGTGGAGCCGGGATCGTCCGGGTCTTCCACCGTGCCAGAGAAAGCGACTAGCGCCCGGATGCCCTGATAGCCCCGGTCCTTGATGTAGCGGTCAAAGGCCTGTTTGTATTTGACGGCGGAGAGGCGCGAGCCGGTGACAACCATCGCTTTCGCCCGTCCGCCCAGCTCGTGCAGCACTTTCAGGCGGAAATGCTCGATGATGACGGCGACCACCTGTTCGATGTTGACCGGGTGCAGCTCAAGAAACTGGCCCAGCGCCTTCGCCGCCTGCTTCTTCGGTACTTCCGGGTCATTTTCGACCTGCTTCACCAGCCCGAAGAAGCGTTTGTAGGTGGTGTAGTTTTGCAGCACGTCGAGAATGAAACCCTCCTCGATGGCCTGCCGCATGGTGTATTCGTGGAAGGGCGAAGCGCCGGACGGCCCCGGTTCGTCAAACACGGCCTTGGTCTTGAACTTGGGCGTTGCGGTGAAGGCGAAGAAGCTGAGGTTCGGCTGGCGCGCGCGGCTCATCATCTCCTGCATGATGCGACCCTTGGCCTCTTCGGAAAGGTCGCCATCCTCCTCCTCGCCAAGTTGCCCGGCGATGGCGTCGGCAATGCCGTCCTTGTTGAGGATGCCCTTGAGCGCCGAGACGGTTTCGCCCGACTGGCTGCTGTGCGCCTCGTCCACGATCACGGCAAAGCGGCGGCCCCGCGTGTCGATGGCCACGCCTTCGCCCTTGGTCTCCATCGTCCTGATCGCCTGAGAGATGAAGGGGAACTTCTGGATGGTGGTAATGATGACCGGCGTCCCGCCAGACAGCGCTTTGGCAATGCGGCAAGCCGAAGAGGCCGCAGGCCGTGAGGAGCAACAGGCCATCCACGACATCCTCTCCACGCTGGAGGGGAAGCGCATTCCACTACCTTGGCATCCTTGCGCTTTTTCGACACGGCAAGGCCGGCGAAGGCCGATTGATCGTCCAGCCGGGCGATGCGCTCCGCGCTCGCCTCGAAATTGAGACGCAAGGGCCGCTCCACCGTGACTTTCAGGAAACCAAATTCGTGGTTGTCGAAAATGCGGCTGACAACGCGATCCTCCCGTTCGCCATTGACCTGCACGCGCTCCCTCTCGCCATCGCGGAAATTTCCGTAGAGCTCGGTCAGCCGGTCGATATGCGCCTCGGACAGCTCGTTTCGCTTGTTGTTGAGGCTCTTTTTCATCTTCTGGAAAAAGCGGGTGCCATCGATCAACTGCACCTTGCCCCGCCGCTCCGCCTTCTTCCGATTGGTGACGAGCCAGACATAGGTAAAAATGCCGGTGTTGTAATAGAGCTGGTCCGGCAGCGCGACGATGGCATCGAGCCAGTCATTCTCCATGATCCAGCGCCGGATATTGGACGGGCCTGACCCGGCATCACCGCTGAACAGCGGGGAGCCGTTAAAGATGATCGCAATTTTCGATCCTTCGCCACCCTGATCGGGGCTGGGGTGCATCTTGGAAATCATGTGCTGGAGGAACAGCAGCGAACCATCATTGATCGCGGGCAGGCCAGCGCCGAACCGCCCGCCGAAGCCAAGTTCTTCCGCCTCCTTGCCGACGACCTTCTGCTGGTCTTTCCACTCCACGCCGAAGGGCGGGTTAGCCAGCATGTAATGGAACTGCTTACCTTGAAAACCGTCACGCGTTTTGCCGTCGCCCAGCGTGTCTCCAAGGATGATGTGGTCGGTTTCCTCATCCTTGATGAGCATGTCCGAACAGCAGATTGCCCAGCTTTCGTCGTTATATTCCTGGCCGTAAAGGCCAAGTTGGGCGCGGTCATTCTGCGCGCGGATCGTCTCTTCCGAGACGGAGAGCATACCGCCGGTGCCGCAGGCGGGATCGTAAATCTCGCGGTAGATGCCGGGTTTGTAGACATCCTCCTCGCCTGTGTAGACAAGGTGCGTCATCAGGCGGATCACCTCGCGCGGGGTGAAGTGATCGCCCGCCTCCTCGTTCGCCTGCTCGTTGAACTTCATCACCAGATGCTCGAACAGGTAGCCCATTTCGAGGTTGCTGATCCTGTCCGGATGCAGGTCAACCTTGGGGTCGGCCATGGCCTGAACGATGGCATAGAGTCGGTTGCTTGAATCGAGTTTTTCGATCTGGTCCCCGAATTTGAACTTCTCGAAAATGGCGCGGGCAGTGTCGGAAAAGCCGTTGATGTAGGCGACAAGGTTGGGGGCGATGTTCTCGCTATCGTCCAGCAGCTTGGCGAAGGTGAACGGGCTGGTGTTGTAGAGGGGCTGGGTCCGCTTGCCGTCCACGATGCGGGTTAGCAGGCGGGGAATGGCGTTTTCGGGGGTGCCTGCGGCAAGCAGGCGGGCATGTTCGGCCAGCACGGCATCCTTGGTCGGCTCCAGCACCCAATCGAGGCGGCGCAGCACGACCATGGGCAGCATGACCAGACGGTATTGCGGCGGGCGATAAGGGCCGCGCAGCCGGTTGGCGATTTCCCAGATTTTGCCGGCGATTTCCTTGTGACGTTCGGTAAGCACGCATTCCCCCTGATTTAAACCGACCTCTAGTTGGAAGTTGATGCGAGCGCCAATAGGATTGGAGTTCAGGCCCTCAATCGACGGGCAAGCGCTTCGAGCAGGACACTATCGTCGATTGGCGTGGTGTCATGGCCGGACGATCTTGCCCGGATCAACTCCGCCTGCCGATGCAACAGAACGGTGCCGTAGCTGGTAAATGTTGTGAGCACGTCCGAATGGCCAAGGTTTTGACTCCATGCCTTCATTTCTTCCGGCGATAGGTCCAGCGTCATGGCATGGCGCACCAGCATGTCGCGGAAGCTGTGCGGGTTGTAATAAGGCAGACCCGCGCCTTCGAAGGCCCGCCGGAACACCTCGCGGATCGGCCCGCTCGATGCCCAGCCATGCCGTGCCAGTCCTTGCGGCTGGAACCCGCCGGATTCGCCCACGCCCATGGCGGTCGCCGGAAACAGCGGATCGTCCGGCCCGCACAGGTGCACGTCACGCAGTTCGGCCAACCATTCCGCCACGATTTCTATCGCGCCATCGCAGACCGGCATGAACACGGTGCGGAACGTCTTGGCAAACTTGGTCGCCACGGTGCGGGCATCCTGCTCGACATGGCCCGCTTCAAGATTGACGTGTCCCAGCCGGAAGGTCGCCAGTGCCATGACGCGCGCGCCCGTGATGGCGGCAAATGCCATCAGCGTCCGGTCGCGCCGTTCCAGCACGGTGGAGGAAGGCATGGTGGCGAGGACGTGGCGAACCTGCTCCAGCGTTGGAACTGCCTTCTCGCGCCGGGCGCGGGCGATAGCCGCATCCTTTTCGCTCAGGTTGAAATAGTCGGCATCGGCATATTCGATAAGCATCGGCGGATCGGCAGCCTGTGTCGGACGATAGGGCTGAAAATGGGCCGGAAATTCGACTGCCCGGAATTTTCAGCCTCAAGGTTTGCTGAATTCCGCCCAAATCTGGCTGGCGTAGGGGCGCACCGTACTTTCGCCCGGTTCGTCATCTCCAACGCGCAAGATTTCGATCAGCCGCTTTTCCACGTCGGATTGGCTGTTAACCGGCGGCTCGCCGCGATAGATGCTCCCCCAGCAAGCATTGGTTGCGGCGGGCCAATCATACTTAGGTTTTCGGCCCCTGTTCGATTCGGGCGCTTCCACAGGTGCAGGGTTCGGATCAAGCGCGTCCAAACTGGCGCGATGGAAATGGACGCTCGATAGGGTGATCCAGCGCGTGCCGTTCGGTGCCAAGCCTCTCCCGGAAAAGCGGCCTAGTTCCCAGTCTTGGCTGCTACTGTCTGCCGCCATGAAATCGGTCCAGAACCAGGATGGAACGTCCCACTCTCGCTCCTCCCACTTCCAATTGCTTTCGGCTGCACTGCCGGTCGCGCCCTGCGCAAGAACAGCTCGCGCCCCAATGAACCCAAGGCGGGCTTGTTCCACAATCGCGTTTCCGGCGGTCATGGGATTGTGGCGAAAGCGATCATAGGCCAGCCGCCGGGCCTCCTTAGCCGGAATCCATTCGTGCGAACCGGCAACCGATAATTTGCGGGAAATTGTGGCCCGTTTCTCGAATGCCACCATTTCCAGAATTTTTGACAAGGGGAATGTCACGCCAAACGCAAAGAGCTGTTGCTTGCTTTGAATCCAGGTCGAAAAGTCGCCGCTAGCCCAATCTTGTTCCAGCGCTTCATGGCCTTTAGCCCACCAAAAGGCCATGGGCACCGCAACATCGTGCGCTTCTTGCCCATCCATTGATAGGGTTCGAGCGCGAGCGGTGATCAGTCCAGCATGTAGTCGAGTGCAAAGACTGATGCGGTCTCCAGCAATGTCGAGAGCCTGTGCAGCTTCAATCCAATGTTCGGTCATGTTCGCCAGTATGCGTCACGGCACGTTTTCAGAAAAGAGGCTAGCCGCGAACGATTAACTGCGCCGATTGGATAGTTGCACCACGTCCGCTCCCTTCCGCAGTTGGTCGAGATATTCGCTCCACCATTGCGCCATTTCCACGCGCTCTTTCCAATGCGCGCCCCGGTGATAGGCCGCGCGCACCTTGTCGCTATCACCGTGTGCCAGTGCCCGCTCGATGGCGTCAGGGTGCCATTTGCCGCTTTCATTGAGCAGCGTTGACGCCATCGCCCGGAACCCGTGCGCCGTCATTTCGTCGCTTGTATATCCCAGCCGTCGCAGCCCAGCGTTCATGGTGTTCTCGCTCATCGGGCGGGTGCGGGTGCGGACTGACGGGAACACGAACCCGGCTGGCCCGGTGACGGCCTGGACTTCGCGGAACAGTTCAACCGATTGCCCTGATAGGGGTACGTGGTGTGCCTTGCGCATTTTCATCTTGCCTGCCGGAATGATCCAGAGCGCGCCGTCCAGATCGAACTCGCTCCATTCAGCATGGCGCAGTTCGCCGGGGCGGACAAACACATGGGGGGCAATCTGCAAGGCCAGCTTGGTGATGCCGCTGCCCTCATAGTCATCGATGGCGCGCAGCAGTTGGCCAACTTTTTTTGCATCGGTGATCGCACCGTAATGGGTGACGGTTGGCGCGGTCAGCGCGCCGCGCAGATCGCGGGTAGGGTCCGATGCCAGCCGCGCCGTCGCCACGGCGTAACGGAAAACCGCGCCAGCCAGTTGCAGGCTGCGCCGGGCGCTTTCCAGCTTGCCCTTGCCTTCGATCCGCCGAATGGCCGTCAGCACGTCCGCCGGTTCAATCTCGCCAATTGGCAACTTGCCGATGGACCCGCAAACCAGCGAAAGCAGATATTCGCTTCGGGTCGCTGTGGCGGGTGCCCAGCCCTTCGCACCATCGCGTCTGCGCTTCGCGCAATATTCGTTGCAGATCGCCGTGAATGTGTCCGCCGCCTTGATCCGCGAACGCACCTTTTCGCGCTGCTTCACGCGAGGGGTCCTTGTGCCAAGCGCGATCAGCTCGCGCGCCTCCTCGCGACGCCTGCGCGCTTCGCCAAGGCCAATCTCCGGATAGGACCCGAGGGCCAGCAGCTTTTCGCGCCCATCGATGCGAAACTTGAGCCGCCAGAGCTTGCCCCCCGCCGGGGTGACAAGCAGGAACATGCCGCCCCCGTCCGCCAGCTTGATCGCGTTCGCGCCGGGCTTCGCATTGCGGATTGCAACGTCAGTCAGGGCCATATGCTTGCCAGCCTCTCCGGGGTCCGTACCCCCAATATACCCCCAAGCGTGGGGGTACCGAGTTAGCCGTTTTGCATATACCCCCCAATCATACCCCCACCGGCTGGTGACTGAATGCGAACGCGGGTGAACGCTTGCGGCCTGATAACCGCTAAATACCTTGGATTTTGGGGGACTGTCCAGACAAATGCGAACATCGGCGGACAGGAAAATGGAGCGGGTGAGGGGAATCGAACCCCCGTCGTCAGCTTGGGAAGCTGCTGCTCTACCATTGAGCTACACCCGCAGGAGTGGTGCCGAGTGCCACGGCGCGGGGGTCTGCGTCAACGGAGCAATTTGAGGGTGATTTTCCCTGTTAGCTGGGAATTTACTGGGAAAATCGTGGAAATTTAGGCCAGTAGGGCCGAAACGCATCAAAAATGTCTGCAAATTACAGTGCCTTACGGATCAATTTCCCTGTGCTGAGTAACAGGGAAAATTGAACTCGGAACAGGGAATATGCAGGCCCATAACAGGTCCAG
>Ga0207658_10003602_pt1 | contig 10950 bp, 10 predicted proteins | sample KBSS33metaG_FD_184322 | JGI IMG/M metagenome (GOLD analysis project Ga0207658, IMG submission 184322) | Switchgrass rhizosphere microbial communities from Kellogg Biological Station, Michigan, USA - KBS S3-3 metaG (SPAdes) (version 2) | ecosystem: Host-associated > Plants > Roots > Rhizosphere...
CGCCTGAGCGCGCGAGGATGTAGCCCTCGCGCATGGCCAGCTGCCCGGCGAAGATCTCGGTGTTGGGGCTATGGCCGATGGCGATGAAAAGGCCGGTCACTGGAAGGTCGCGGCTCCCGCCCTGTGAGCTCACGCGCACGCCGGAGACGCCCTGTGCGTCGCCCAGTACTTCCTCGACGCTGTGATTCCACAGCAGCGTAATCTTTCCCGCTTCGGCCTCCTTGAAGAGGCGCTCCTGCAGAATCTTCTCAGCGCGCAGCTTGTCGCGCCGGTGAATGAGCGTGACATGCTGGGCGATGTGCGAGAGGTACAGGGACTCCTCGACCGCGGTATTGCCGCCGCCGACCACGGCCACACGCTGGTTGCGGAAGAAAAATCCGTCGCAGGTGGCACAGGCCGACACGCCGCGGCCTCGGTGGGCTTCCTCGGAGGGCAGACCCAGGTACTTGGCGGTGGCGCCGGTGGCGATAATGAGGGCGTCGCACGTATACGTGCCGGCATCGCCCTTGAGCTCGAAGGGCCGCCGGCCAAGGTCCACGCCGTGGATGTGATCGTTCACGATCTGGGTGTTGAAGCGCTCGGCGTGCTTGCGCATACGCTCCATGAGGGCCGGGCCGTGCAGGCCCTCGACATCACCAGGCCAGTTGTCGACCTCGGTGGTGGTCATGAGCTGGCCGCCCTGGGCAAGACCGGTGATCAGCAGGGGATTGCGGTTGGCGCGTGCGGCGTACACGGCTGCGCTATAGCCTGCCGGCCCCGATCCGAGAATGATGAGACGGCTGTGCCTCGATGTCGTCATGGAAAACCCTGTGCGTGGTGAAGCGTTCATGGTATCAACACTCGCCCTATAATCCGCGCCCCTCAAGGTTTTCGAGAGCTCACGTTGGCCCAGTCTCCCGCGCAAACCCGCCACGCCCTGCGATTTACCGCTGCCGTCAGCCGTGGTCTGCGCGAAAGCGCTCTGATCGGGCTGGGGGTCGCGGCACTGGTGCTTTTCACGGCTCTTGCGAGCTATAGCCCGCACGATGCCGCCTTTTCCTACACTGGGGACGCTTCAGGCGTTCACAATGCCATCGGGCCGATCGGCGCCTGGATCGCCGATATGCTGTTCTTTCTCTTCGGCCGGCCGGCATTTCTCTTCCCGGTGATGCTGGCCGTGTCCTGTTGGACACTGTTCCGCAATCGGGATAAGGGGGAGGTCGGCTCACGGGCGAATACGGCCGTGCGCATCGGCGGGTTCGTGCTGGTGCTGATCGCCAGCTGCGGGCTGACCACACTGCACTGGGACCCGGGCACACTGCGGCAGACAGCCGGCGGGGTGGTGGGCAGCATGATAGGCCAGGGGCTTGCTCTGGGCCTGAATTTCCTTGGCGCGACGCTACTGCTCATCGCGGCGTGGATGGCCGGCCTGTCGCTGGCATTCGGCGTGTCCTGGATCACCATCATCGACCGGCTGGGTGCCTGGGCCTGGCGCGGCGTGGGCTGGTGGCGCAACCGTGGCGTCACGGCGCGCGAGGTGGCCCAGGGACGCGAGCGCCGTCAGGCGCGCAAGGAGGCGGTGATCGTCGAGCAGAAAAAGGCCGCCACGCGCGCGCCGCCACGCATTGAGACACCGGCGCCGGCGCTCGAGAAGAGCGAGCGTGTGGAGAAAGAGCGGCAGGTACCGCTCTTTGAGCCACCCAAGGCCAATGAGCTGCCGCCGCTTGCGCTGCTGGACGATCCGCCACCGCACGAGCCCATTTATTCGGCGGAGGCGCTCGAGGCACTGTCACGTCTCGTTGAAATGAAGCTCAAGGACTTCGGCATCGACGTCGAGGTGGTGGCGGTGCAGCCGGGGCCGGTGGTCACGCGGTTTGAGCTGCGTCCGGCGCCGGGGGTGAAGGCGAGCCAGATCACGACGCTCGCCAAGGATCTTGCGCGCGCTCTGTCGGTCCTCAGCGTGCGCGTCGTGGAGGTCATTCCGGGCAAGAATGTCATGGGGCTCGAGATCGCCAACGAGAAGCGTGAGATCGTGACGCTTGGGGAGATCGTACGTTCCAAGGCCTATGATGACATCCATTCGCCGCTGGCGCTGGCGCTGGGCAAGGACATCGGCGGGCAGCCCATGGTGGCGGATCTGGCGCGCATGCCGCACCTGCTGATCGCCGGCACCACCGGCTCGGGCAAGTCCGTGGCCATCAACGCCATGGTGCTCTCGCTCCTCTACAAGAGCACGGCCGAGCATGTGCGGCTCATCATGATCGATCCTAAGATGCTCGAGCTCTCGGTCTACGAGGGCATTCCGCACCTGCTGTCGCCGGTGGTCACGGACATGAAGGAGGCCGCCAATGCGCTGCGCTGGTGCGTGGTGGAGATGGACCGGCGCTACCGGCTGATGGCGGCGCTCGGCGTGCGCAACATCGCGGGGTTCAACCGCAAGGTCAAGGATGCCAACGATGCGGGTAAGCCCATCCGCGACCCGGTGATGACGGAGATGGCCTCGCAGGACCCGACATTCGATCAGTCGCAGATTCCGAATCTGACACCGCTCCCCTATATCGTCGTGATCATCGATGAGCTCGCGGATCTCATGATGATCGTGGGCAAGAAGGTCGAGGAGCTGATCGCACGGCTGGCCCAGAAGGCGCGCGCGTCGGGTATCCACCTGGTGCTGGCCACCCAGCGGCCGTCGGTGGACGTGATCACGGGCCTGATCAAGGCCAATATTCCCTGCCGCATCGCCTTCCAGGTGTCGGCGCGCGTCGACTCGCGCACCATTCTCGATCAGATGGGCGCCGAGACTCTGCTGGGGCATGGCGACATGCTGTATCTGCCCTCGGGAACCTCGGTGCCGACGCGGGTGCACGGCGCTTTCGTATCGGACCAGGAGGTGCACCGGGTTGTCGACGCGCTCAAGGGGACGGTGCCGCCGAACTATATCGAGGAAATCCTGTCTGGACCCAAGACGCCGATTCCGGGGTTGCCGGGCGAGGAGGGTGAGGGTGACGGTGGTGCGGATGTGGAGCAGGACGCGCTGTATGACGAGGCCGTGAAAATCGTCACTGTGGAGCGCAAGCCCACCATCTCCTATGTGCAGCGTCGGCTCAAGATCGGCTACAACCGCGCGGCACGCCTGCTCGAGGCCATGGAGATGAGCGGTATTGTCGGGCCGCTGCAGCCCAATGGCGCGCGCGAGGTGCTTGCGCCGTCACCGCCTGAGGACTGAGAGTATGAATGCAGTACAACGGATCTTGATCTCGACCGCGGCGACGGCATCCTGCGCGCTCGCCGCGGATACCACGCCACTCGACCGCTATCTTGACGGGTTGAAGAGCCTGCGCGCGCAGTTCTCGCAGACGCTGGTCGATTCGCACGAGAGGGTGGTGGACCGCTCGAGCGGCACGCTGCTGGTGTTGCGCCCGGGCCGGTTCCGCTGGGAGGTGTGGCCGCAGAGCGCGAAGGGCGTGAAGGCCGGCAACGCGCAGTTGCTGGTGGCGGACGGACGCAATGTCTGGTTCTACGATCGGGAGCTCGAGCAGGTGACGGTGAAGCCGGAGAATGCGGCACTGTCCTCGACCCCGGCCATGCTACTTTCGGGTGTGGGTGGCGACGTTCGTCGCAACTTCGCACTCAGCGAGGCACCGCCACGCGACGGCCTGCAGTGGGTGCTGGTCGAGCCCAAGACGGCGGATTCGGATTTTCAGCGCGCACTCATGGGATTCAGTCAGGGGCAGCTCAAACGTATGATCATCGATGACAGACTGGGACAGACCGCCACGGTGGCCTTCGATACAATCGCGCGCAACGGCGCGGTGCAAGAGGGCGAGGTGAGTTTCACACCGCCGCAGGGCGTGGATGTCATCGGAGCGCCCGCCCCATGATCTCGCGACCGGAGCTACGCTGGACCACATTCTGGTGGCTGTGCGATTGGGCCATCGTGCTGGTGGTCATTCTGGGCAGTCTTCTGCCGCAGCAGGACCTGCCCGCACCGATCTCCTTCTTCAACGACAAGTTCCTGCACTTCACGGCTTACTTTCTGATGATGATGTGGTTTGCAGGCTCGCTTGAGCCGCAGCGCTACATCTGGCCGGTGATCGGGCTGTGTGTCCTGGGGGCGCTCATCGAGTGGCTGCAGTACCTCATGGGGTTCGGGCGGGACGCGGACTGGCGGGATTTTGTCGCGGACGCGGCCGGGGTATTCCTGGGACTGGCGCTGGCTCGCGCGGGGCTCGGCAACTGGATGGCCTGGGTGGAGCGGCGCTTTGTCCGCGAGCATGGCAACGAGCCCGGATAACACCCGGCCGCTGGCGGACCGCATGCGTCCGCGCTCTCTCGATGAGTTCGTCGGGCAGCAGCACCTGCTGGCCCCGGCCAAGCCCCTGCGGCAGGCGATCGAGGCCGGGCGTCTGCACTCGATGGTGTTGTGGGGACCGCCGGGCACGGGCAAGACGACGCTGGCGCGTTTGATTGCCCAGCGCTCCCGCGCGCAGTTCATCGCCCTGTCGGCGGTCATGGCCGGCGTCAAGGATATTCGCGCGGCGGTGGAACAGGCGAAAGCGGCACGCGCGGCCGGCAATCCGACCATCTTGTTTCTCGATGAGGTGCACCGCTTCAACAAAGCGCAGCAGGATACTTTCCTGCCCTATCTCGAGGATGGCACGCTGACCTTTATCGGCGCCACGACCGAGAATCCCTCATTTGAAGTGGTGAGCGCCCTCTTGTCGCGGGCGCGCGTCTATGTGCTGCGCAGCCTCAGCGCCGAGGATATCGTCAAGCTCTTGAGAAACGCACTGGGCGATCGCGAGCGCGGCCTTGCGGGCGAGGACCTTGCGGCGGATGAGGAGGCGCTGGAGCTGATCGCGCGTGCCGCGGACGGCGATGCGCGCCGCGCGCTCAATATGCTGGAGCTGGCGGCGGGACTGGCCGAGGCGGCAGGCTCTGCGCGCCGCATCGATCTCGCCATGGCTCAGGAATTGGCCAGCGGCACGCGGCGCCGCTTCGACAAGGGTGGCGACCAGTTCTACGATCAGATCTCGGCACTGCACAAGGCGGTGCGCGGCACCGACCCCGACGCCGCGCTTTACTGGCTGTGCCGCATGTTGGATGGCGGCTGCGATCCGCTCTATATCGCACGGCGCGTGGTGCGCATGGCGATCGAGGACATCGGGCTTGCGGATCCGCGCGCCTTTGCGCTGACCTTGGATGCCTGGGAGGCCTATGACCGTCTCGGCAGTCCCGAGGGCGAGCTGGCGATCGCCAACGCGGTGGTGTACCTGGCGGTGGCGCCGAAGAGCAATGCCGTTTATGTGGCGATGGACGAGGCCAGGGCGGATGTGGAGCGCTTCGGCACGCTGGATGTGCCGCTGCGCTTGCGGAACGCTCCTACGAAGCTAATGAAGAATCTGGGGCATGGCCAGGGCTACCGGTATGCGCACGATGAGCCGGACGCTTACGCCGCCGGCGAGCGCTACCTGCCCGATGAGCTGCCGGATAGGCGATACTATCGGCCGGTCCCGCGGGGGCTGGAAATCAAGATTGGCGAGGCGCTGGCGCGTTTGCGCGGCAAGTCGCCCCCATCGAGTGAGTGAGCCGTGATCGATCCCAAACTGCTTCGTGCGGATTTGCCCGGCGTGGCGCGCAATCTGGCGCGACGCGGCTTCAAGCTGGACGTCGAGGCCTTTCAGAAGCTCGAGGATCAGCGCAAGCAATGGCAGATCGAGGCGGACCGGCTGCGAGCCGAGCGCAATGCGCAGGCGAAGGCCGTCGGGATGGCCAAGGGGAGGGGCGAAGACATTGCGCCGCTGATCGCGAAGGGCGATGTGCTGACGGGCGATCTGGCCCGTGCGGAGCAGGGACTTACGGAGGTTCAAACGCAGCTCGAGCAATGGCAGATGGGCCTGCCCAATCTGTTGCACGAGTCGGTGCCGGACGGGCGCGACGAGACGGCGAATGTCGAGGTGCGGCGTTGGGGCGAGCCGCGGCAGTTCTCCTTCAAGCCGCGCGATCACGTGGCGCTTGGCGAGAAGCTTGGCCTCGATTTTGAGATTGCGGGCAAGATCTCGGGCTCGCGCTTCGCGGTGATGCGTGGGACTATCGCGCGGCTGCACCGCGCGCTGGCGCAATTCATGCTGGACCTGCACACGCAGGAACACGGCTACACGGAAGTGTACGTGCCGTACCTGGTGATGCGGGATGCGCTGGTGGGTACGGGACAGTTGCCGAAATTCGAGCAGGATTTGTTCAAGATTCCCGGCGAACGGGAGTTTTATCTGATCCCCACGGCCGAAGTACCGGTGACCAATCTGGTGCGCGATCAGATCGTGGTGGCAGAGAGTCTGCCCATGAAGTATGTGGCGCATACCCCATGCTTCCGTTCCGAGGCGGGCGCCGCCGGCAAGGACACGCGCGGCATGATCCGCCAGCATCAGTTCGACAAAGTGGAGCTGGTGCACATCGTGAAGCCGGCGGACTCCTATGCGGCGCTCGAAGCGCTGGTGGGACATGCGGAGGCGGTGCTCAAACGGCTGGAACTGCCGTACCGCACGGTGGCGCTATGCGCGGGCGACGTCGGGTTTGCCAGCGCCAAGACCTATGATCTCGAGGTGTGGCTGCCGGGGCAGGACCGCTATCGCGAGATCTCCTCCTGCAGCAACTGCGAGACCTTCCAGGCGCGACGCATGCAGGCCCGCTGGCGCAACCCCGACGGCGGCAAGCCCGAGCCGCTGCATACGCTCAATGGCTCGGGGGTCGCGGTGGGACGGGCGCTGGTGGCGGTGCTGGAGAACTATCAGAACGAGGACGGGTCGGTGAGCGTGCCGGAGGCGCTCAAGCCCTACCTAGGCGATTGTTTATAGGAACGGAATCAAGCTGGCACTTCCAAGGCGTCCATGGCGAACGGCGATAGGTTAAGTTCCTGCCGCACGCCGCTGCGGCGCCGTAACAATAGCCCGCGTCCGACGAGCCGCTCTACGGCAGCATGCGCGGTTGCATAAGATACGCCCAGCTCCCGGGACAAAGATCGCGCATTAGTCGTGCGATGCATCGTATGGGCGATCAGCGCCGCTTCGATTGAGGGTCCGCATAGAGCGCGTGCGCGCAACTCCGGGACCTTAAGGACCCAGGCCAGAGCATGGATAGAGATTCTCTTGAGGGTCGCGTCGTCATGCCAAAAGCCCCAGTTTCGATACAAAGGCAGACTATACTTTCGCATCCATTCTTTTAGAGTAGGGCTACTGTCGATAATATCGTAAAGCGCGCGCGGGCGACTCAAAGGACGGCAATGTGCCAAAGCCGCTTCGAACTGCGGCGCCCGTCTTGCCCCATCGGGAGCTTCAATGGCAAGAGACAAGAGGGCGCCCAGATAAGGACGCACGATCGACGTGCTCTCACGGGTCAATTCGCTGAGTCGTCTGCCGTCGACAAATGAGTGATAGCAGGCAAGCCAGGAGGCCACACAAACCGTCAGGCGTTCGTCGGAGCGCGCTATGGCCGCGGTGGCGACGATCAAGGGCTCTACTTCTACCGGTTCCTCGCTCGAAGGGCCGGTGAAATTCACGCCTAGGCGGCGCCAGGCGGCGTAGATTCTGTCAGCCTCAGTGTTTTTCGTTGCAATATTCATTGAGGAGCGTTTCCAAGCGAGCCGCACGTGCCGGATCGATGCCTCGAAGTCTTGGCAACTGGTTGCGAACGAATTCCAGCTCAGCGGACGTGGGTTGAAGAGTTGCGATGTCCTCGAGATCGCGCGCTCGTGCGGCGAAAAGTTTCATGACCATCACATCTCGTCGATTAAGCACCGCAACCTCGAGTTTTCCCTGAGCCGGAAGTGTCTTTAGGCGTGTCCTGTAATCTGGAGGAAGAATATCGAGATAAGACTGAATGCTGCCATTCAGCCAACCGGCCGTCAGGCTCATATTATCGGCCACGGCCCGGATGTCTTCCTGCAGTCGACCCATGTCGGGATTGGAAAAGATGACGTCGCAATCACTGGTAGCGCGGGTGAGCTCTCCGCTGAGAATCAGCGCACCAGCCCCGCCCACGACAATTTCAGTTCGGGCATGCACTCGCGTTCCCAGAGCGGCCAATGCTTGTTTCAAGTCTGCGTCAGCCATTTTATCCATGTATATATGTTAACCGATACATATGAATTTGCAACACTTTTTGAAAGAAGCTGTTGCATGCCCCGGTAGACAGTCGCATCCGTTTGCAACCATGTAACGTAATACGGCTACATAAGCAGATTCGCTTGGGCTGGACAGGAGAGCTGTGATGGCAGCGTTGAGACGGCGTTCATTTCTATTCTGTGGAGCGGCCGCGTTGCTTGTCGGCCGTGCTGTCGCCAGGACTGTCCCTTCAATCGATCCGTACGTCATCATTGAGTACTTTTCCCTCGAGGGTAAAAATCTCGGGCGGCAACGCGTCGCCAAGATCGTGAAAAGCGACTCGCAATGGCGCAGCCAGCTTTCACCCGCTTCTTACAACGTGACCCGGCACGCGGGCACCGAGCGCGCCTTCAGCGGCGAATACGCCGAAAGCGAAGCGGACGGCCTGTACCGCTGCATCTGCTGCGACACCGCCCTGTTCGATTCGAGGACAAAGTACGACTCGGGCACCGGCTGGCCAAGTTTCTGGCGGCCCATCTCGCGGCTGAACGTGGTGAGCAGCATCGATGACAGCTTCGGCGAGCGGCGCGAGGCCATTTCCTGCCGTCGTTGCGATGCGCACCTAGGGCATGTATTCGATGACGGCCCGCCGCCCACCGGCCTGCGCTACTGCATGAACTCCGTGGCCTTGAATTTCGTCAAACGGGCCTGACAGGAGGGACCATGACGCGGATCATGAGGTTCTGGCCGGTGGCCCTGCTGGGCTTGTGCGGCCTGGCATGGCTGGTCAGAGGGCCGGCGGCACAGGCGCCGGTCACCGTTGCGCCTCCCGCGCTCGATAATCCGAAGGCTGCGGGTCCCCCGCAGACCGTAGTGCTCGCAGGCGGCTGCTTCTGGGGCGTGCAGGGCGTCTTCGAGCATGTTCGCGGCGTCACCCGGGTAGTGTCGGGTTATGCGGGCGGAAAGCGCGAGACGGCCGAATACGAGAGAGTGAGCGAGGGCAACACCGGCCACGCCGAATCGGTACAGGTCACCTTCGATCCGGCGCAGGTGTCCTATGGCAGGCTGCTGCAGATCTTTTTCTCGGTGGCACACGATCCGACCCAGCTCAACCGGCAGGGGCCGGACACCGGCAAGCAGTATCGCTCGGCTATTTTCTACGGCGACGACGCCCAGCGGAAAATCGCCGAGTCCTATATTGCGCAGCTCAATGCGGAACACGGATTTCCCCGCTCTATCGTCACCCACGTGGATCCGCTCGACGCATTTTATCCGGCGGAGGCGTATCATCAGGACTATCTGCTCCATCATCCTCACGATCCCTACATCGTTTTCAACGATCAGCCCAAGATCGCTCATCTGAGGCAACTCTATCCGCAGGACTATCGTGACGTGCCCGTGACCTTAGGCCGGTGATCCATGCTCAAACCGCTGTCAATCGCTTTCATGGCTTTTTCGCTGGCTGCCACTGCCACACTAGTGTCCAGCGCGGCACCGAAAGACCTCGGCCCCATGCCCGATCTATCAGGCGCCACCGGCTGGATCAACTCCCCGCCGCTCAACCGCGCCGCGCTCAAAGGCAAGGTAGTGCTGGTGGATTTCTGGACCTACACCTGCATCAACTGCCTGCGAACGCTGCCGTATATCAAGGCCTGGGACGCCAAGTATCACGATGCGGGCCTGGTGGTGATCGGAGTGCACACGCCGGAGTTCGACTTCGAGGGCGAAACGGTCAATGTACAAAAGGCAATCAGGAAGTACGGGATCACGTACCCCATCGCACTCGACAGTAATCGCAAGATCTGGGATGCCTTCCACAACGAGTACTGGCCCGCGCATTACTTCATCGATGCCAAGGGCCGTATCCGTTACCAGCATTTCGGCGAAGGCAGCTACGAGGAATCCGAGAATATGATCCGCCAATTGCTGGCGGAGGCGGGCATGCAGGCCGGGAAGAAGCCTGTCGAGATGCAGGCTGTGGGCGAGCAGGCGCCGGCGCAGTTCGACAGCGTGCTGTCGCCGGAAACCTACATCGGATACGAGCGCGCGGAAAATTTTGCAGCCAGTCCGCGCGCGGCGCACGACCGGGCGGAAACTTATGCGGTACCGCAGAAGCTCTCACTCAATCAATGGGGCCTGAGCGGCAACTGGCGCGTGGCAGGGCAGGGCGCGACATTGCAGCAGGCGCCGGGGAAAATCGTGTTCCGCTTCCATGCGCGCGATCTGCACCTGGTGCTGGGCACGGCGGATGGCAAGCCGGTGCGCTTCAAGGTGCGGCTGAACAGTGTGGCGCCAGGGACGAGTCACGGCATGGATACCGACATCGACGGCAATGGCACCGTGCAGGAGCACCGCCTCTACCAGCTGATCCGTCAGAACGGTCCGATCGAGGATCGCACCTTCGAGATCGAGTTTTTGGATCCGGGAGCGCAGGCCTTCGCCTTCACATTTGGGTAGCGAACGATTCTTGCTGCCTGTGGGGAGGCCTATCTCAACACAGGAGCAGTCATGACCAAGCTTAGTTTAATCCTGACCGCGGCCGCATTGGGCGCCGCCGGCATTGCCGCCGCGCAAACCCAATCGTCCACTTCCAGCTCATCGACACCGAGCTCTTCCAGCGCCTCGATGCCCAGTGACTCGAGCTATCCATCGAGCTCGAGCGACTCCTCGAGCATGCCCAGCTCGTCGAGCAGCTCGAGCTCGCCGGGCAAGAGCCACTCGAATTCCAACAAGGATTGCCGCAAGAGCAGCTCATCGAGCAGCGATTCAAGCAGCTCGAATAACAACAACCCAAACTGCGACCCGGCGACGGGCAAGTGGCGCAGCCGCACGGATAGCAGCAGCTCGACGCCTCCGACTCGATAGGATGGCG
>Ga0207658_10003604_pt1 | contig 10947 bp, 7 predicted proteins | sample KBSS33metaG_FD_184322 | JGI IMG/M metagenome (GOLD analysis project Ga0207658, IMG submission 184322) | Switchgrass rhizosphere microbial communities from Kellogg Biological Station, Michigan, USA - KBS S3-3 metaG (SPAdes) (version 2) | ecosystem: Host-associated > Plants > Roots > Rhizosphere >...
CGATTTTTTCGCCGGTGTTGAGCAGCAGGAAATTGCCTGTGCCATAAGTGTTTTTCGCCTCACCGGCGTCCAGACAGACCTGCCCCACCATCGCGGCCTGTTGGTCGCCGAGTATCCCGGTGATCGGTACCTGTCCCGAGACGGGTCCGTCGTCGCGGGTGACGCCGTACGACTCGGGAAACGACGACGGTTTGATCTCGGGCAGCATCTGGCGCGGAATCCCGAAGAACGACAGCAACTCGTCGTCCCAGTCGAGGGTCTCCAGGTCCATCAGCATGGTCCGGCTGGCGTTCGTCACGTCAGTGACGTGCACGCCGCCACGCGGCCCTCCGGTGAGATTCCACAGCACCCAGGTGTCAGGGGTGCCGAACAGCGCGTCGCCCTTCTCGGCATCGGCCCGCACACCGTCGACGTTGTCCAGAATCCACTGCACCTTCCCGGCAGAGAAATACGTGGCCGGTGGCAGGCCGGCCTTGCGCCGGATCACATCGCCGCGGCCATCGCGATCCAGCGCCGACGCGATGCGGTCAGTGCGGGTGTCCTGCCAGACGATCGCGTTGTGATACGGCCGCCCGGTGCGGCGGTTCCATACCAATGCGGTTTCGCGCTGGTTCGTGATACCCAACGCGGCCAGGTCGGGAGCCGACAACTTCGTCTTGTTCAGGGCCGACTGGATCACCGACGCGGTGCGTTCCCAGATCTCCACGGGGTTGTGCTCAACCCAGCCGGCCTTGGGCAGGATCTGTTCGTGTTCGAGCTGGTGACGCCCGACCTCGGCGCCGTCGTGGTCGAAGATCATGCACCGCGTGCTGGTGGTGCCCTGGTCAACGGCGGCTACGAACTCGGCCACTCCCGCTCCCTCCTGACGGCTGCTTCAATCGACCATCATGGTCTACATGGCTACCCAGACTGCAGGCGTTGACCGCATGCCCCGCGGCGGGCCGGACGCCTCGTGCCTCGACCGGCTGCTGCAGACCGATCGTCCGGAGTATCTCGACCGCGACGACGTCGATGACAAGACCAAGCGCAGCGTCATTCGCGCACTCGAGTGGACGGGCGAATTCTTCGGCAACACTGAGAAGTTCGCACGCATCGTGCTCGACGAGGTAGCCGACGTGCCCGACCCGAAGATCCTGGAACTGGGCTCCGGCCACGGCGGCTTGTCGCGCAAGCTCCTCGAATGGCATCCGACCGCAGAACTCACGGTGACCGACGTCGAAGCGCAATCCGTCAAGGCGATCCAGCAGAGCGACCTCGGTGAGCATCCACGCGCGCTCGTGCGTGAGATGGACGCAACCGCAATCGACGCGCCCGACGGGTATTTCGACCTCGTCGTGTTCGCGTTCTCGTTCCATCACCTGCCGCCGGCCCCGGCATCGCGGGTGTTCGCCGAAGGCACCCGCGTTGCCGACAAGCTGGTGATCATCGACCTGCCGCGGCCGCCTTCGCCGTTGCACCTCATCCGGTTGGCGACAATGCTGCCGCTCGCGCCAATCGTGCCGTTCGTCCACGACGGTGTGATCAGCTCACTGCGCTGCTACAGCCCGTCCGCGCTGCGCGCGCTCGCCGCGCACGCCGATCCGCAAATCGAGGTGGAACTGCGCGGCGGACTGATGAATCCGCAGGTCGCGGTGGCCAGCCGCCGAGTTACCGCACCCCGCTGATCGCCGGTACGTCCACCCGACACGCAAAATTTGTCAGGTGAACACCTGATTTCTTCCGCGGTCCTATCGCTCTAGCGTTCCGACCGAGTGCATAGCGCCCGTTCGGCGTTTGCTGTGCGTCGGGCGGAGGAACATCGTGGGAAATTCGCACTATGTCGGTCGGGTGGGCGCGCTGGCGGTAGCCCTGGGCGTGGGCGCGGCTATCGCCTCCACACTGCCGATAGCTTCTGCCGACACCACCGGCTCAGGCGACTCAGCGTCGGGGACGACGACGCACACGGATTCTCCGAACACAGGATCGTCGGCAGGCACGTCACCGTCGGGCGGCTCAGCCGGCGCCGGCGGCGGGGACGTCTCAGGCGGTTCGCCGACCGCATCGGACCCGCCCGGAACCTCAGGGACGGGCGGCGCCGACACCACCGGATCCGGCTCGACGACCACGACCGGCTCCCCGTCAGCGACGGGCGGCGACCCACCGGCTGGATCGACCAGCTCGGCAGGAAATCCCAAATCGAGTGCCGGCACATCGACAAACGGCACCGGCGGACACCGGGTCTCTCGTAAGGGCGACGCGACCGGCTCGACGACCACTAAGACGGCTCGCCCGTCGACCCCCACTTCGGAGTCCTCGGCCGCCCCGACGTCGTCAGCTTCGACTCCGGTCCACAGTGATGTGGCTGCGCCGAGCCTGTCGGCAGCCCCATCAGGTTCGTCGTCAACGGTGCCGACGGCAGCCACGCTGTCGTCGCCGACTTTCGCCGCCTTGCCGGCCGCGGCGACGGTGGCAACACCCACCACAACGGCCGCGCCATCGCCGAACGTCGTCACCGCGCTGGTGGCCGGGCTCTTGTCGTCGCTGGGTCTCGGTCCGCAGGCCACCGGAACCGACCCCGGGACCCCGGTACAACTGCCGTTCACGTGGGCGGCGCTGGCATTCGTGCGACGCGAACTCGGCCAGCCGGCGACGCACAATCGGCTCGATGACGTTGATGCGGGCGGAGCCGATTTGGCGCGCAACAGCCTGGCCATCGCTCCAAGTGCTGGACAACCGAATGCGTTTATCGGCTCGGCCGCCAACCCACCGGTCGATACGTCCGCGCTAGCCGCTCCCCATGTCGCCGCTCTGCCGGCCGCATCCGATATCGGCTCACTGATAGGTGATTTCGTCGCCGTGTTCATCAGCAACGGCACCGCCGCCCATCCCAACGGCGGGCTTCTGATCGGCAGTGGGTTCAGCTATGACGCCAGCACGTGTGCCAGCGTGTGCCGGGGCGGCAACGGCGGGTTGCTGCTCGGCAGCGGTGGCAGCGGCTTCAATGGCGGCGCAGGCGGCAACGCCGGTCTGGTCGGCAACGGCGGTGACGGCGGCGCAGGTCTGGCTGGTGTCAACAACGGCGACGGCGGCCGGGGCGGCCTCGGTGGCCTGATTCTGGGTAGCGGCGGTAACGGCGGCGCGGGCGCCGCCGGGATCACCGGAATCAACGACGGCGCGGGAGGCAAGGGCGGCGCAGGCGGGAATGCAGGCCTGCTGTCGTTGGCCGGCAGCGGAGGTGACGGTGGCGCCGGCGGTGCCGGTGCCGCGGGCGCGGCCGGCGTGGACGGTGTCGATCCGGGTCAAGCGGGGTCGTCGGGCGGTGGCGGTGGCGCGGGCGGCGCGGGTGGTGCCGGTGGCAGCGCGGGCGGATTTGCCCTATTAGGCGACGGCGGATCGGGTGGAGTCGGCGGCACCGGAGGTGACGGCGCTGGCGGTGGCACGGGCGCTGATGGCTCGACGGCGACCGCCGCCGGGCAGGCCGGCGGCGACGGTGGCGACGGCGGTAGCGGCGGGGCCGGTGGCACGGGCGGAGCCGGCGGCGCGGCAGGCAGAGGAGCATTTTTCGGCCGAGTGGGAGTCAACGGCGACGGCGGCGACGGCGGCGACGGCGGCGACGCGGGCGCACCTGGCGACGGAGGGGACGGGGCCGACGGTGATGTCGCATCGCCCAACGGCGGAGCGGGCGGCGACGGCGGCGACCCCGGCAGTGTCGGAGCCGCGGGACTCGGCGGAGCTCCCGGCACCGGTGGTACCGAGGGTGGCAGCGGGACCAACGGAATCAGCGGTACCGGCGTAACCGGTCCGGCCGGCAGCGGCGGCGACGGCGGCGACGGCTTCGACGCGGCCGCGGCGGGCGCTCCGAAGGGAGCCACACCCGGCGACGGCGGCGACGGCGGAAATGGCGGCGCCATCGGCAACGGCGGGAACGGCGGCTCCGGCGGCAGGGCGATAAACGGCAATAGCGGTGACGGCGGTGCCGGCGGAAACGGCGGGTCGATCAGCGGTGACGGCGGTAACGGCGGCGACGGCGGCGACGGCGAGGGCGGCTTCGCCGGACACGTGGTCGCGGGTAGGGGTGGCAACGGCGGCGATGCATTGAGCGTCGGTGACGGCGGAACGGGCGGCGACGGCGGCAACGGCAACGGCGTTCGCGGTGGCATCAGCGGCGCAGGCGGCGACGGCGGCAAGGGCGGTTTGATCAGCGGCGACGGCGGTCACGGCGGCGACGGCGGCAGCTCGGGTCGCGACTCCACCAGCGAAACCGGTGACATGACCGGCGGAGCGGGCGGCCGTGGCGGCGATGCCCGTGGCGACGGGAACGGCGGCGATGGCGGCAACGGCGGTTTCGCCGATGCCGACAACGGAGTCAATGTCGGCGGCGGAGGCGGTGACGGCGGCAATGCCGGCGTCAACGGCGATGGCGGCAAGGGTGGTGACGGCGGCTTCGGCGGCGACGGCGCCCACGCGGCCACCGGCGGTGCTGGCGGCGACGGTGGTGCCGGCGGCACCGAAACCGGCGACGGCGGCGACGGCGGAAATGGTGGCAAGGGCACCAGTGGTGTCAGCAAGGGCACCGGCGGTGCGGGTGGAAACGGCGGTGCCGCAGGCAAATCCGGTGACGGCGGCGATGGCGGCATCGGTGGTGAGGCCGAAGGCGGCTTCAGCTCCACCGCGACTGGAGGCAAGGGTGGTGACGGCGGCAGCGGCGGCACCACTGAGGGTGCCGGTGGAGTCGGCGGTGACGGCGGCAAAGCCACCGGCCACGGCGAGGCCAAGGCCAACGCCGGTGACGGCGGCGCCGGCGGGCAAGCCTTCGTCGGCCCAGCAGGTGCTGGCGGTACGGGCGGGGAGGCCAGGGGAACCGACAACGCCAGCGCCACGGGAGGCAGCGGCGGTGCCGGGGGCAGCGTGCTGACCGCAGGTGACGGCGGGGCAGGCGGCTCTGGCGGTAAGGCGATCGCCCTCCACGGCGGCGACGCGACCGGCGGTGACGGCGGCGCCGGCGGATCCGGCGGACAGCAGAGCGGCAACGGCGGCGACGGCGGCACGGGCGAGATCGGCGGGACGTCCAGCGGAGACGCCAAGGGCGGGCACGGCGGTGACGGCGGCGCCGCTTTCTTCGGTGACGCGGGAGACGGCGGAGCAGGTGGTGAGGGCAACGGAGGCGTGTTCGGCAGCTCGGTGGGCGGCGATGGTGGCGCCGGCGGCGACGCAGCGGTCCAGGGCAACGGCGGCAGGGGCGGTGACGGCGGCACGGGCCAGGGTGTCAAGGGCGGCATTGGCGGCGCCGGCGGGGCTGGCGGCGAGGGCGGCACGCAGAGCGGTGACGGCGGCGACGGCGGCAACGGCGGCTCGGTCGGCAGGGAAGGCACCACCGAAAACGGTCCCGGCACCGGCGGAGCGGGCGGCCGCGGCGGCGACGCCCGTGGCGACGGCAACGGCGGCAACGGCGGCAACGGCGGCTTCGCCGATCCCGACAACGGAGTCACGGTCGGCGGCGCGGGCGGTGACGGCGGCAATGGCGGCATCAACGGCGACGGCGGACGAGGCGGTGACGGCGGCTTCGGCGGCGACGGCACCCACGCGGCCACTGGCGGTGCCGGCGGCGACGGTGGTGCCGGCGGCACCGAAACCGGCGACGGCGGCGACGGCGGAAATGGTGGCAAGGGCACCAGCGGTGTGAGCAAGGGCACCGGCGGTGCGGGCGGAAACGGCGGTGCCGCAGGCAAATCCGGTGATGGCGGCGATGGCGGCATCGGCGGTCAGGCCGAAGGCGGCTTCAGCTCCACCGCAACTGCAGGCAACGGTGGTGACGGCGGCAGCGGCGGCACCATTGTGGGTGCCGGCGGCGACGGCGGCGACGGCGGCCAAGCCGTCGGCCATGGAGGCGCCACAGCCAACGCAGGCGATGGCGGCAACGGCGGCAACGGCACCGGCGCCCCGGGCGGAGCGGGCGGCGACGGCGGGTCGACCGTCACCACCGACGCCGCCACCGGCAACGGCGGTGACGGCGGCGACGGCGGCCACGGCTCGCCCGGCGGTCCCGGTGGCAGCGGCGGCACGGGCAGCGGCGGCGGCAGCAACGGCAGCGACGGTGCCGACGGCTAGTCCGACGACACCTTGAAGTCCGCCAATCGCGGCGTGTCGGCGTAGAAACACCGCGGCTCGTCGACAATGGCGGTGTGGGCGAAGAAGTTAAGCAGACCGACTTTTCTCGCGCGCAGCGCCGGGAGTACCGACGCAAGGTGCAACTGTGCCTCGACGTGTTCGAGACGATGCTCGCCCAGTCCAGTTTCGAGTTCGACCGGCCGCTGACCGGCATGGAGATCGAGTGCAATCTCGTCGACGGCGACTATCAGCCGGCGATGAGCAACCAAGAGGTGCTGGCGTCCATCGCCGACCCGGCTTACCAAACCGAATTGGGTGCCTACAACATCGAATTCAACGTTCCACCGCGACGGTTGCCCGGCCGGGCCGCGCTGGAGTTGGAGGCCGACGTCCGGGCCAGTCTCAACGCCGCGGAAGCGAAGGCGAACTCCGACGGCGCGCACATCGTGATGATCGGCATCCTGCCGACGCTGATGCCCGAACATCTTTCGGGCGGTTGGATGAGCGACTCGACGCGCTATCAAGCGCTGGAGAACTCCATCTTCACCGCGCGCGGCGAGGACATCCTGATCGACATCGCGGGGCCTGAACGGCTGAGCCTGCAACTGGCGTCGATCGCGCCGGAATCGGCGTGCACCAGCATGCAACTGCACCTGCAGGTCTCCCCCGCCCAGTTCGCGAACAACTGGAATGCCGCCCAGGTGATCGCGGGTCCGCAGTTGGCACTGGGCGCCAATTCGCCGTACTTCTTCGGCCACCAGCTGTGGCCCGAGACGCGCATCGAGCTGTTCGCCCAGGCCACCGACACCCGACCCGACGAGCTCAAGTCGCAGGGCGTCCGGCCGAGGGTGTGGTTCGGCGAGCGGTGGATCACGTCGATCTTCGATCTGTTCGAGGAGAACGTCCGCTACTTTCCGTCGCTGCTGCCCGAACTGTCCGACGAAGATCCCGTTGCGGCGCTCGGCGACGGCCGCACCCCGCAACTGGCCGAGTTGCGGCTGCACAATGGCACGATCTGGCGATGGAACCGGCCGGTGTACGACGTCGTCGAGGGCAAGCCGCATCTCCGCGTGGAGAACCGGGTGCTGCCCGCGGGGCCCACGGTTGTCGACATGTTGGCCAACGCGGCGTTTTACTACGGCATGCTGCGGACGCTGTCCGAAGAGGACAGGCCGCTGTGGACCAAGATGAGTTTCGCTGCGGCACAACATAATTTCGTCGCCTCGGCCGAGCACGGTATGGAGGCCCTGCTGTATTGGCCAGGCCTCGGCGAGGTGACGCCCGACGAATTGGTGTTGCGCAAGCTGTTGCCGATGGCCGATGAGGGGCTGCGCCGCTGGGAGGTGGCAAGCGAGGTGCGCGACCGGTATCTCAGCGTGATCGAAGGTCGCGCGAAGACTGGACGCAACGGCGCCTCGTGGCAGGTGGCCACCGTGCAGGCGTTGCAGGAGCGGGGCATGACACGCCCCAGCGCACTGGCCGAGATGCTGCGGCTGTACTGCGAGCGGATGCACAGCAACGAACCCGTACACACCTGGGATGGCCCCGACTAGCCTGGGGCGACATGACATCTGACGAAATGATCGATTGGGACGGCGCGTACCGCGGGGAGGGTCAATTCACCGGCACTCCGCCGTGGAACATCGGTGAGCCGCAGCCCGAATTGGCCGCGCTGCACCGCGACGGCAAGTTCCGCGGCGACGTACTGGACGCCGGCTGCGGGCACGCCGAACTGTCGCTCGCATTGGCGGCCGACGGCTACCCGGTGGTCGGCGTGGACCTCAGCCCGACCGCGATCGCCGCGGCCACCAGCGCGGCGCAGGACCGCGGTCTGACGAACGTCTCGTTCGTCCAGGCCGACATCACCAACCTCACCGGATACGACGGCCGCTTCGATACGGTCATCGACAGCACGCTGTTTCACTCGCTGCCCGTCGAAGGTCGGGATGGCTATCTACGGTCTGTACACCAAGCGGCCGCGCCCGGGGCTTCCTACTACATACTGGTTTTCGCCAAGGGTGCGTTTCCCGCCGAGATGGAGCCCAAGCCCAACGAGGTCGACGAGGACGAGGTGCGCACTGCGGTGTCGAAGTACTGGGAGATCGACGAGATCCGGCCCGCGGCAATACATGCCAACGCGATCGAAGTCCCCGACGCGCCGTTCGAGATGCCTGCGCATCCGACCGACGACAAGGGCAGGGTCAAGTTTCCCGCGTACTTACTGACGGCGCACAAGGCCGGCTAGCTCGCCGAGCGGAGCGCGGCTACGTCACACCTGGGTCGTCGCGACGGCCAAGGCCTCGGCGAACTGATCCAGATCCTCGGCGGTCGTATCGACATGCGGCGACGCCCGCAGCACCGGAGTCGTCATCTCGAAGGGTGCGCGCTGCAGCTCTGCATAGGTGGTCACGATGCCGCGCTCGGCGATCAGCCACGTCCGCACGCGCTGCGGGTCGGCGCCGTCGACGGGCTCCAACGTGGTGATCGCGGTCGGCTCGTCGACCGGCTCGACCACTCGCCACCCCTTGACGTCGGCGAGCGCGGTGCGCGTCATCCGGCCGACCTGCGCAAGGCCGTCGCGGATCTTCTCCGGCCCCGCAGCCAGATGCTCGCCGAGTGCGACCGAATAGCCAACGCGCGCACCGATATTCGTCTCGCCGAGGTCAAGGGCTTGCATCACCGGGATCGGCAAGCCCCATTCCGGCGGTGGCAGCCGCGGCCGCAACCGCTGAGCCAGGTCGGGGTGAATCGCCAGTGCACCGACGCCACGCGGGCCCGCCATCCATTTGCGCGACGAGTTGTAGACCGCTGCGGCGCCCACCGCACAGTCGAGATGCCCGAGTGCCTGCGCGGCGTCCACCACAAGCGGCAGACCGAGATCGACGCACGCGTCGGCGATCTCGGCCAGCGGCTGGGCCAGCCCTCGGTGGCTGGCGAGCGCGGTGATGTGAACGAGGGCCGGCGCATCATGGGCCAGTTGCCGCGCCGCCTCGTCGACGGCGAGCCTGCCGAGACCGTCGGCGGGCAGCGCAGTGATCCGAAACCCGTTGGCCGCCATGACCGCAAGGTTTGGACCGTACTCACCGGGCAGACAGGCGACTGAGCGGTCGCCGGACCAACTGCTGAGCAGGATGTCGAGGGCGTTGTTGGAGCCAGTGGTGAAGACGACGTCCGAACCGGTCAAGCCCGTCAGTGCGCCGATGGCCGCGCGGCCCGCGTCGAGCACCGGCGTCGCGGCTTCTGCGGCGACGTACCCGCCGACCTCTGCCTCATGCCTGGCGTGCTGTGTCGCCGCGTCGATCACCGCGAAGCTCTGCCGCGAGCAGGCGCCGCTGTCGAGATGCAACCCGGCGACCTTCGGCCGGGCCGCGCGCCACTGCTCGGACAGGTTCATTTGGTCGACAGCGACAGCCCGAAGTCACCTGCGGGGTCAGTCCACCAATGCGTGCGCCGCAGACCAGCCGCGGCCAGTTCGGCCTCCACACCCTCGGGCCGGAACTTGCACGACACCTCGGTGAGCATCTCCTCGCCCGCGGCGAAGTCAATGCTCAGATCCAAGGCGCTGATCCGAACGTGTTGTGCGGTCGATGCCCGCAGCCACATCTCGATGCGCTCCTCGGCCGGGTTCCACTTCGCCACATGCTCGAACGCGCCGAGATGGAAGTCGGCGTCGAGTTCCCGGTTGACCACAGCGAGCACGTTGCGGTTGAACTGCGCCGTCACCCCGGCGCTGTCGTCGTAGGCACGCACCAGTCGATCGGTGCCCTTGACGAGGTCGGTGCCCAGCAGCAGGTTGTCGCCCGGCTGCAACGTATCTGCGAGCGTCGACAGAAATTCGGTTCGCGGGCCCGGCGTCAGGTTGCCGATCGTCGAACCGAGGAACACCACCAGTCGCCGGCCGACGCGTGGAATCTTGCCGAGGTGCTCTTCGAAATCGCCGCACACCGCATCGATTTCGATGCCCGGGTACTCGCGTCCAATCGCCGATCCCGCCGCATTGAGTACGCTCGCGTCCACGTCGAACGGAATGAACCGGCGCAGGGCTCCGCTGTCGCGCAATGCGTCCAGCAGCATGCGTGTCTTCTCCGACGTACCGCTGCCGAGTTCGACAAGCGTGTCGGCACCGGACGCGGCAGCGATCTCCGCTGAGCGAGTCCGCAGAATCTGCGCCTCCGCACGGGTGGGGTAGTACTCGGGCAGCCGGGTGATCTGGTCGAACAGGTCGCTGCCCGTCGAGTCGTAGAACCACTTGGGCGGCAACGACTTCGGCGTTTGTGTCAACCCGGCGCGCACGTCTCGGCGCAGCGCCTGTGCGGCGGAGTCGGCAGCCAGATAGTTGGACAGCGAGAGGGTCATGGCGATCCTTTCAGTGGGATCAAGTCGACACGCGATCCCTCGACCAGCACCAGATGGCGGTCGGGGATTTCCTGCCAATCGGGGTTGTCGTCGTATGGTTCGCTGGCCAGCACCACGCCGTCGTCTCGACGTAGTACCGACAAAGTGTCGCCCCACGTGGTGGCGCAGAGCTCAGATCCGTTGGCCGCCAGGATGTTCAGCCTGGCATTCGGATCGGCGGCGGCGACCTCGACAATGGTTTCGCCGAGTGCGTCAAGACCTCGCTCGAAGATCAATGCGGCCAGAAGCGCACTGTCGACGGTGGACTCGGCTTTGGCAGACAACGGCAACACCCCGCGGTCGACCAAACCGTTGTGCGACAGCAGCCATTGCCCGTCGCTGAACGGCGCCGACGCCGACGGTTCGATCGGCATGCCGATGCTGGCGGAACGCACCGCCGCGACAACGCAATTGCTGCGCAACGCCGGTGCCACCGACGCGAACGACGCGTCACCCCAGAGTGGT
>Ga0207658_10003606_pt1 | contig 10942 bp, 10 predicted proteins | sample KBSS33metaG_FD_184322 | JGI IMG/M metagenome (GOLD analysis project Ga0207658, IMG submission 184322) | Switchgrass rhizosphere microbial communities from Kellogg Biological Station, Michigan, USA - KBS S3-3 metaG (SPAdes) (version 2) | ecosystem: Host-associated > Plants > Roots > Rhizosphere...
ATTTCTTCGAAGAGCGCGGCAGCGCATCAATCCGAAGCGTCATGGCCTCTGGATCGAAGACGATTACATCGTGATCGATTGCTTCGTGAACGAGGTGGAGTCGCATCATCTGCCGGACGTGCGCCTCTCGGTTGCGTTTGCGAACCGTAAATGCCGCGAGACCGTCGATGCGAATCGCGGCACGATCGAGGTGGCGCGCGAAGATGCGCGCGTCGAGCAGAAAGAGCTCGAAGCGCTGAGCGCGCGCATCCGCAGCGCGGCGCCGGAAACTCACAAGACGACGAACGAACGCGCGCCGGCCGATCCCGCGCTCGCGACCAAACGCAGCGACTGGCAGGCGCGCTTCCGCGCGGCGCTCAAGTCCAGGAAGAAGGAATCCGAACGTGGCAACGATTGAAGTCAAGGTCCCCGACATCGGCAACTACACCGACGTGCCGGTCATCGAAGTCCTGGTGAAACCGGGCGATACGGTCACGAAAGATCAGGGCCTCGTCACGCTCGAATCGGACAAGGCGACGATGGAAGTGCCGTCGAGCGCGGCGGGCGTCGTCAAGGAAGTGCGCGTCAAGCTCAACGATACGGTGTCGGAAGGCAAAGTCGTCGCCGTGATCGAAACGTCAGCGGACGCGCAAGCCTCTTCGCCTCTCCCGCGCGCGGGAGAGGCTGCCGCGCCAGCGGCGGGTGAGGGCAAGCCTGCGTCGATGTCGCAGGAGCAAAAGCAGTCCTCACCCCAGCCCTCTCCCGCAAGCGGGAGAGGGGGCGAGGCGGCGCAAGCGACTAAGGCTGCGGCGGAGTCGGGGCGCAAAGCGGATATCGAATGCCAAGTCGTCGTGCTCGGCTCCGGTCCCGGCGGCTACACCGCAGCATTTCGCGCAGCCGATCTCGGCCAGAACACCGTGCTGATCGAACGCTACGCCGCGCTCGGCGGCGTCTGCCTCAACGTCGGCTGCATTCCGTCCAAAGCGCTGCTGCACGCGGCGCGCGTGATCGACGAAGCGGCGCATTCGGCGGACATCGGCATCGCGTTCGATAAGCCCAAGATCGATCTCGACAAGCTGCGCAAGTACAAGGACAAGGTCGTCGCGCAGATGAACGGTGGTCTCGCCGGCATGTCGAAGCAACGCAAGGTGACCGTCGTTCAAGGCACCGGCAAATTCGTCTCGCCGCACGAGATCGAAGTCGATACGAAAGACGGCAAGAAGCTCGTGCGTTTCCAGAACGCGATCATCGCGGCGGGTTCGCAAGCGGTGAAACTGCCGGGTTTCCCGTGGGACGACAAGCGCATGATGGATTCGACCGATGCGCTCGATCTTGTCGACATTCCGAAGAAACTTCTCGTCGTCGGCGGCGGCATCATCGGCTTGGAAATGGCCTGCGTTTACGATGCGCTCGGCAGCGAAGTCACTGTCGTCGAGCTTCTCGATCAGCTGATGCCGGGCGCGGATGCCGATCTCGTGCGCCCGCTGCAGCAGCGCTTGTCCAAGCGCTACGCCGGCATCCATCTCAAGGTGAAGGTCACGAAGATCGAAGCCGAGAAGAACGGGCTCAAGGCGACATTCGAAGGCGAGAAAGCGCCGGAACCGCAACTCTACGATCGCGTGCTCGTCGCGGTCGGACGTTCGGCCAACGGCAGCAAGATCGGCGCGGACGCGGCCGGCGTCGCCGTCACCGAACGCGGTTTTATCCCGGTCGACAAGCAAATGCGCACCAACGTGCCGCACATCTTTGCGATCGGCGATCTCGTCGGCAATCCGATGCTCGCGCACAAGGCGACGCACGAAGGCAAAGTCGCCGCCGAAGTCGCTGCCGGCGAGAAAAGCGAATTCGTCGCGCGCGTGATTCCGAGCGTTGCGTACACCGATCCCGAGATCGCCTGGGTCGGCGTCACCGAAACCGAAGCCAAGAAGCAAGGCATCCAGTACGGCGTCGGCAAGTTTCCGCACGCGGCATCGGGCCGCGCAGTCGGCATCGGCCGCACCGAAGGCTTCACGAAGCTCATCTTCGACGAAGCCACGCACCGCATCATCGGCGGTGGCATCGCCGCGCCGAACGCGGGCGATCTCATCGCCGAAGTCGCACTCGCGATCGAGATGGGCGCGGAAGCCGCCGATATCGGACTCACGATTCATCCGCATCCGACGTTGAGCGAATCGGTGGGCATGGCGGCGGAGGTTTACGAAGGCACGATCACTGACCTCTACATTCCCAAACGCGCCGCGAAAACCTGACGCTCATGCGCACGCTCGGCCTCCTGGGCGGCATGAGCTGGGAATCGACGCTGCCGTACTACCGCATCGTCAACGAGCGCGTGCGCGAACGCCTCGGCGGTTTGCACTCGGCGAAGCTCGTGCTTTACAGCGTCGATTTCGCCGAGATCGAACGCTTGCAGCACATCGGCGATTGGGACGAGGCGGGACGGCAACTCGCGAACGCTGCGCAGGCGCTCGAGCGTGCCGGTGCCGAGGCGCTCGTGATCTGCACGAACACGATGCACCGCGTGCTCGATGCAATCGAGCCGACGATCTCGATACCGGTGCTGCACATCGCGGACGCGACCACGCGGCGCATCCGAAAGCGCGGCATTGCCAAAGTCGGCCTTCTCGGCACGCGCTTCACGATGGAGCAGGCGTTCTATCGCGGGCGGATGGAAGAGAACGGCATTGCCGTGCTGACGCCCGATGCGGCGCAGCGCGAGAGCGTGCACCGGATCATCTATGACGAGCTCTGCCTCGGCGACATCCGCGATGCCTCGCGCGATCGCTACCGCGAGATCATGGCCGACCTCGTCGCGCGCGGCGCCGAAGGCATGATTCTCGGCTGCACGGAAATCTGCCTTCTCGTCGGCGGGCACGATACGAACGTGCCGGTTTTCGATACCACGCGCATCCACGCCGAAGACGCGGCGGATTGGGCGCTGGCCATCGAGACTTAAGCGGGTTTCTTGGCGGCGGGTTTCTGCGTGGCTTCCGGCATGATCTGATCCGCCACGTCGTAGTGTCGCACCAAGGGTTCCATCTCGAGGAGGTAATCCTCATCCTCGGGGTAATACACCGAGCGCTCCGGATTCTCGCCCGCGAACGCGCGCACGGCCGCCATCGATTCCCAGAGCGAGATCAGCACGATCTCGCAGTGCTCGCCCTGCAGGCGCCGAAGGACCGTTACGCCGCGGTTGCCCTGCGTCGTCGCGTAGTCGCGAAGGCCGGTCTCGTTCAGATAAGCGATGTATGCGTCCGCCTTTTCTGCCAGCGTGATACCGCGCCAGATGCGAGCGATCATCGTGCCTCCGCCTACCGCGTTTCGTTGCCGCGAACCGCTTGTGCGCCCTGTGCCGCCGATGGCGGCGCGATCCTTCGCCGGTATGCGTCCTTGCGCTTGCCTATCCTCGCACACCGGACGTATCGCCGCAGTTATGCCCGCCGCCTGCATCCGGATAGACTCAGCAGCGCCGTAGCGACGGGTCGAGGGAGGGCGGACATGCTCGCACAGGTCGGAAGCTTCGTGTTGGGGGCCGCGTTGTTGCTGCTCGGCGCCGACAGTTTCGTACGCGGATTGAGCGGCCTGGCACTCAGGAGCGGCATGGGCGGCTACGGCGTCGGGCTCGCGTCGACCGCGTTCGGTGCGCTGGTGCCTTCGCTCGCGGTGACGCTCGCAGCCGGCTATGCGCGCCAACCCGAGCTTGCGCTCGGCGGGCTCATCGGCGGCAGCATCGCGCAGATCGGGTTCGTGCTCGGCGTCTGCGCGCTGACGGCGCCATTGCGCGCGCGCCTCAAACTCTTCGCCTGGGCAAATCCGGCGCTGATTGCCGCGATCGCGCTCTTGTGGATATTGACGCTCGACGCGCGCCTGGGCGTCGTCGACGGCGTGATCCTCATCGTCGCCTACATCGCCGTCGTCGTGCTGGTCGGCCGCGCCGCGCGCGCCGAAAACCAGGATGTACAGAACGAAATCGCCGCCGCAACCGGCACCTCGATGCTGGTCTGGCGCGATGCGCTCCGGCTCGTGATCGGCGTCGTGATCCTGCCGTTCGCGGCGGTCTGGCTGGTGCAGGGGGCGATTGCGTTCTCGACGCAAGGCGGGCTGTCGCCGCTCGTGATCGGCCTCACCGCGCTCGGCTTCGCCACCGCGCTCGCCAGCGTGCCGCCGACCGTCGTCGCGGCGCAGAAAGGCCAGGGCGATTTCGCGATCGGCCATGCGTTCGGCGCGGTGATCGGCAGCGTGCTGCTTCTCGCGGGCGGCCTTGCGCTTTGGCAGGCCACGGGCGCGGCGCGCTCGCTGCAGCACATCGAGATACCGGCGCTCTTCGCGCTCGCCGTCGCGATCTATCCGATGATGCGCAGCGACGGCGAGCTTTCGCGCCGCGAAGGCGTGATCCTCGTCGCCGCGTATGCGCTGTTCCTGCTCGGCGAGTGTTGGCTCGCCAGCGGCTGATGCGTCGGGCTTGCGGAACGCGGACGCGGGGTTCGCGGTCTCTCGATGCGAAGCGGAGGATCGATCGATGATGTGGGTGGGTTGGATTCTCGCAATTCTTGCCGCCGCCGCGGCGGCCTGGCTGACGCGCCAGCTCACCGCCGAGCGCGCGATGTCGACGCGTCTTCGCTTCGCCAAGATCGAAGCCGAGAACGCGGTCGACGCGCTGCGCGCGAACCAGGCGCAAGCCGTAGGATCGGCCGGCCTCGCGCCGCTCGGCAAGGTGCTCGGCACCACCGCGCACGAGCTCGATGCGCCGCTCGCTTCGGTGCGAAGCCAGGTCGATCACGCGGCGCGCCAGCTCGTCGATTACCGCACGCTGGTCAAACGCTACGACGCCGCGGTGCAATATTGCCTGCAGCCGGTCGAGCTCATTTTCGGCGCGGATAAGGCGAGCCTCGACAAGCTCGTGCTGCACGTCGAAGGCGCGCGCCGCGCGCTGTTCGAGGCGCGCGGCAATCTGGAGAAGAGCTCGGCGCTCGACGAATCGCGCCATCTGCTCGAAACCGCGGCGGAAAGCCTGCGCGACATCGGCGCGCTGACGCAAAGCCTCGCGCAGTTCGCCGGAGGCGACACGGCCGAGGCGCAAGCGGTCGACGTGAACCTCAGCCTCGATCACGCGCTGCGCATCGCCGAGCGGCGTTTGCGCGGACGCATCGAGATCATGCGCGATTATCGCGAGCTTCCGAAAGCGCACGCCGACCCTGCGCGGCTTGCGCAGGTGTTTCTGCATTTGATCAACAACGCGAGCGAAGCGATGGAAGGGCGCGGCACGCTCAGCGTCGCGACGCGGCCGGCCGCGAACCACGTCGAGATCGACATCGGCGACACCGGCCCCGGCATTTCCGACGACATGCTGCCGGCGATCTTCGATCCGTTCGTGACCACAAAATCGGCCGACGCCGGCGGCATCGGCCTCACGCTCGTGCGGAAGATCGTCGATGAGAGCGGCGGCACGATCAAGGTACGCACCAAGCCCGGCGTCGGTTCGATCTTCACCGTCGCGCTGCCGGTGCATTCCGCAGGCAGCGGCTTGGCCTAGCGCCCGTGCCGGTTTCCGTTGTCTTCGGCGCGAGCGGCGCGATCGGCCGTTTTCTCGTGCCGCGTCTGCTTGATGCGGGTCACGACGTGATCGCGTTGAGCCGTGCGGTACGAACGAGCTCGCAACCGCGATTGCGCTGGATCGCGGGCGATCTTTACGGCGATGTGCCGGCGTGGCCGACGGCGGACGCGATCTTCAGCTTGGGTCCGCTCGACGGCTTCGCGCGCTGGCTGAAACGAAGCGACATCGGCGGCGCGCGCATCGTCGCGATGAGCTCGCTGAGCGCAGAAACCAAGCAGGATTCGACCGATCCCGCCGAACGCGCACTGGCGGATCGTTTGCGCGCCGCCGAGGAAGCGCTGCACGAGGCTGGGAGCGCTACGGTGCTGCGATCGACGCTGATCTACGGCGCCGGCCTCGATCGCAGCCTTGCGCCGATCGCGCGCTTGGCGATGCGCTGGCGCGTGTTTCCGTTCATCGCCGGCATCGATGCGCTGCGCCAGCCGGTGCACGCGGCGGATCTCGCAGACGCGTGCCTGGCGGTTTCGATCACGCAAGCTCCGCGCCCGATGTACCGCGTCGGCGGCGGCGAGCGGCTTGGCTTCAGCGCGATGTTCGCGCGCGTGCGCGCTTCGCTGCCGCATGCGACGCTGCCGCTGCCGATCCCCTACGGCCTCGCGCGCGCCGGCGCGGGCATCGCGCAACGCATGCCGGCGTTTCGTTCATTGAGCGTCGCCGCTCTCGATCGGCTCGATCGCGATCTCATCGCCGATCACGCTGATGCCGCTCAGGATTTCGGCTTCTCGCCGCGCGTGTTCCGCCCCGAGGCACGCGATTGGACGCCGCCGCCGCTACCTTGAGATGCATGCGATCTGGTGCGCTGCATCATTCCGATTCCTTGAGGGTTTTTCGCGGCAGTGCAGCGTTGCCAACGCGCGTTTGAACCGCCTAAGATGCCCCGTCAATTCAGGGCCATCCGAGGTGCCATCATGCAGGTCCGCTCGATCACGGCTCTGGCCGTCGCGTCGTCGCTTTTCATAGCCGTTCCCGCAGCGCATGCCTACGACTACACGGCACCGGTTCGCTTCCATACCGTCGCTAGCTTCGATCCCTCGAACGGCATCGTGCCGTTTCCGAACAATCTCTTGCTGAGCGGCACGACGGATCTGACGGTCAACATTCCCGTCGCCGATCCGACCGACTTCAGCAATCCGCAAGTCGCATTGAATGCGCTCGACGGCTTCAGCACCGTCGCGCCGTGGTCGACGACGTTCAACGCGCCGATCGATGCCACCTCGCTCGTGCCCGGACAAACGGTGCGCGTGTTCGAAGTGACGCTCACCGGCCCCGGCGGCGGCGTCACCGGCATCGTGCGCGAGCTGCAATCGCCGCAGGATTACGTCGTCGCGCTCGCGCCGTCGGATACGACCGCGCGCACGCTCGCCATCGTGCCGACGCAGCCGCTCGAGCAGATGACCTCGTACATGGCCGTCGTCACCACCGGCATCAAGGACACCGGCGGCGGCAACATCCGCGCATCGCTGCCGTACGGTTTGGCGCAGCGCACGAGCCCGCTGTGCTCGGGCGGCGCTTCGACGCTGCCGCCGCTGCCGGCCTCGCAGGCCTGCGCGCTCGAGCCGCTGCGTCAGCTGGTCAATTCGCAGGAAGCCGCGGCGACGGCCGCCGGCGTTGCACCCGGTTCCATTGCGCTCTCGTGGGTGGCAACGACGCAGAGCACCACCGTCGCGCTGCAGGCGATCGACAGCGTCATCGAGCTATCGCCGCCGGCGACAACGCGCCTTGCCGCGAGCGGCCGCAATCTCGGCGATCTCGGCGTCGGCCTGCCGCCGGTCGCCGACATCTACATCGGCACGATCGATCTTCCGTATTACCTGTCGGCGCCTTCCGAGAGCAATCCGACCGCGCCGCTCAACCAGTTCTGGCACGCAACGGCTGGCGCGTACATTTCGCAGTGTGCGGACTTCGGCCTCGATCCGACCTCGACCAACATCACCTACTGCAATCCGTTCCCGGCGGCGACATCGACGCAGACGGTGCCGCTCCTGGTGACGCTGCCGAACTCGCGCTCGGGCCGCACGAAACCCGCGGCCGGCTGGCCGGTCGTGATCTTTCAGCACGGCATTACGCGCAACCGCACCGATGCGTTCGCCGTCGCCGGCACGCTCGCCGCGCAAGGCTTCGCGGTCGTCGCGATCGACCTTCCGCTGCACGGCATCACCGACACGACCAATCCGTTCTACATCGGCAACACGCCGTTCGCCGCGCTCGGTGCCGAAGAGCGCACGTTCGACATGGATTTCCAGAACAACTCGACCGGCGCTCCGGGCCCCGACGGCGCGATCGATCCGTCCGGCAGCTGGTTCATCAATCTTTCGAGCCTTCTGACCTCGCGCGACAACCTGCGCCAGGGCGTCGCCGATCTCTTTCAGCTTGCGCACGCCATCCCGTCGATTCACTACTCGACGGGCACCGACTTCGACGGCTCGCGCGTCAGCTTCGTCGGCCAGTCGCTCGGCAGCATCGTCGGCACGATGTTCGTCTCGCTCGATCCGAATGTGACCACCGCCGTCATCAACGTGCCGGGCGGCGGCATCGCGCGTCTCCTCGATGGCTCGCCGACGTTCGGTCCGCGCATCCGCGCCGGCCTCGCTGCCGCCGGCGTCGAAGCGGGCACGCCCGCATACGATCAGTTCATGGGCGCGGCGCAAACCGCGGTCGATTCCGGCGATCCGATCAACTTCGGTTTCGCTGCAGTCGGCAAGCGCATCCTCGCGCAGGAAGTCATCGGCGGCGGAGATGTTCTGCCCGATCAGGTGATTCCGAACTCCGTGCCCGGCGCGCCGCTCTCGGGCACCGAGCCGTTGATCCGCGCGCTCGGCCTTGCCGACATCACGACGACCACGCAATCCACCGAAGGCATCCGCGGTGTCGTGCGCTTCCTTCAGGGCGAGCACGGCTCGATCCTCGACCCGACCGATTTCCCCGCAGCCACCGCGGAGATGCACGGCGAAATGGCGAGCATGATCGTCACCAACGGCACGCTGGTTCAGGTGACCAACACGGCCATCATCCGCGGTCCTTTGCAATAGTTAACTCGCGCTTCACATCGATACGGCGCGTCTCCTGAACGGGAGGCGCGCCGTATGACTTTTTGCGCATGCGAATGCGAAGATCGAGCTGCTGAACTGTCGCGGCTGATCATCGTGGAGAATCGAGTGCGTGGTTCGATAGCCGGTTTTGTTCTCTTGAGCGCGTTTGCGCTGGTCGAGTCCGCACACGCAGCAGCGCCGCGGTTCGTCACCGAAATTCCGTTCCGCGATTGCGACGGCTTGATCTGCATCGAGGTCGCGCTCGACGGCGCGCCGGCGCGCACGTTGATGCTCGATACCGGCAACGCCAACTCGACGCTGATCACCGACGTCGCCAAGGCGCTCAACTGGAAGCTCGAACCTGCCCAGCGCAACGGCGGCAACGTGCCGGGCATTTTCCGCGGCGGCGATCATCGCGTGACGCTCGGCAATGTCCAGATGCCGGCGCCGTTCTTCGTGTTCGATCGCGAGCTTCTCGGCACCAACAAGCCGCCGGTCGACGGCTCGCTCGCTTACAACTTCTTCAAGGATCGCGTCCTCGAAATCGACTATCCGCACCACGTGCTGCGCATCTCGAACATCATCTCGACGCCGGTGCCCGATCGGCCCGAAGGCGCGGGTTCGCTGAAGCTGATCACGTTCGGCGACAACGGCCCGCCGATCGTCGTCGGCTCGCCGTTCTCGATCAACGGCAAACCCGTGCGCGCGCAGATCGACACGGTGTTCACCGGCACGATGCTGATCTACGACAGCGCGATCGATCGGCTTGGTCTCAAGAAGCAGGGCGCGACGACGTTGTTCCGCTATACCGACGGCGGCGTGAACCTCATCACCGCCGACGCGCAAAGCATCGGCTTCGCTGGCCGCACGATCCTCGACGGCAAGCCGCCGCTGTATTTCCCCGGCGAAGGCAAGAATCCGGTGCACCAGCCCGATAACTTGTTTGAAGCCACCGTCGGCAATGCGCTGTTCGCGCGCAGCGTCGTGACGATGGATTTCCACGCCATGACACTCGATGTGAGGCCCGCTGCACCATGAAACTTCGTTGGCTGTTGTTGATGACGCTCGCGTTCTCGACGCTCGCGCACGCGTTCGACACCTATCGCGTCGGTTCGCGTCTGATCCACGTCGGTGACAGCGCGAGCGAGCTCGTCGCATTGATCGGCGAGCCCGTCTACAAGGAACCGATCGAAACCGGCCGCGGCGGCTACGTGGGCGAGCGCTGGCAATACAACCTCGACGGCAAAACGGTGAGCTTCACGATCCGCGGCGGCCGCGTCGATCGCATCGAAGAAATCCACGATCACTAATAAGCGATGCCGATCCGACGCATGACTTTCCCGACGAGCCACGCCGGGCCGATCAAGAGATAAGCAAGATCGGTGAAGAACGACGGACGCCGTCCTTCGATCACGTGCCCGATGAATTGCCCGATCCACGCAATCACGAACACCGCGATCGCAAGCCACAAGAGCTCATGCGGCCCGAGCAAGCCGTACAGCGCATACGTCAGCGCCGCGAGCGCCACAAAAAACACGATCATCGCCGCACCCAGTGGCCGCGACAGCCGCCAGTAAAACGACAGCGCCGCCACCATCAGCAGCGCGCACCACAATCCCGGCTTGCCGATCGACGACGGCACTGGAATCACCCACAGCGCCGCGATCGCGGACCACAAGATCGCCGGCACGCAGATCCAGTGGATCAGGCGGTTGGTCGGGTTTTGGTGATCGGCGCTGTAGCTGCCGAACCAGTCGTTGACGGTGCGCATGGTGAGCCCTCAGGTATGCGACGAATCTACGCCGCGAGGCGCAGCGCGCAATACGCAGCGCAGCAGCCGATCCCATTTGCATCGAGCCACACACCGCCGGAGAATCGAGCCATACCTCTCTTGTTACCCATGCGGCGCGTTTGCGTACGCGGGTCCGACCTCAATCGGGAGAGCGATCGATGAAAGAAGATCTTCAGCGCCCCTACGTCCTCGGCCACGGCAGTGACGAGCACCGCCGCCTCATCTTGCAATCGCGCTTCGTCGGCGAGTTGACCGAAACCGTCTTCGCCCGCGCGGGCCTCGCGCAAGGCATGCGCGTGCTCGATGTCGGCTGCGGCGCCGGCGATGTCAGCTTGCTCGCGGCTGCGTTCGTGGGTTCGGGTGGATCGGTTCTCGGGGTCGATCAGTCTCCGGATTCCGTTGCGCTTGCGCGCGAGCGTGCGAAGGCGGCGGGGCTCGACAACGTGAAATTCGAAGTCGGGCAGCTCGAAGAATTTCGGCACGGCGGGCCTTTCGATGCACTGGTCGGGCGGCTCGTGCTTCTTTATCTGA
>Ga0207658_10003609_pt1 | contig 10936 bp, 15 predicted proteins | sample KBSS33metaG_FD_184322 | JGI IMG/M metagenome (GOLD analysis project Ga0207658, IMG submission 184322) | Switchgrass rhizosphere microbial communities from Kellogg Biological Station, Michigan, USA - KBS S3-3 metaG (SPAdes) (version 2) | ecosystem: Host-associated > Plants > Roots > Rhizosphere...
CATGAAGAGCGCGGTCCTCGTCTTCCCCGGATCCAATTGCGATCGAGACCTGGCCGTCGCGATCCGCGACGTCACGGCGCGCGCGCCCGAGATGCTATGGCACGGCGAAAGCGAGCTGCCCGATGGGATCGGCCTGATCGCGGTTCCTGGCGGCTTTTCCTATGGCGACTATCTGCGCTCGGGCGCGATGGCGGCGCGATCGCCGATCATGCGCGCGATCGTCGAAGCGGCTGGCCGCGGGGTTCCGGTGCTCGGCATCTGCAACGGCTTTCAGATCCTCACCGAGGCCGGTTTGCTGCCCGGCGCGCTGATGCGCAACGAGGGTCTGAACTTCGTCTGCCGCGACGTCACCCTAACCGTCGAAAACAGCCAGTCCGCCTTCACCGCGCGTTACGACCACGGGGAGCGGATCCGGCTGCCGGTCGCGCATCATGACGGCAATTTCACCGCCGACCCTGAAACGCTCAACCGGATCGAGGGCGAGGGGCGCGTCGCTTTCCGCTATGCCGAGGCGGTCAACGGCTCAGCGCGGGGGATTGCGGGGATCCTCAATGAGGCGGGCAACGTGCTCGGCATGATGCCGCATCCCGAAAGGGTCGTCGAACCTGCGCACGGCAACATCGACGGCCGGCGCCTGTTTGAAGGACTGCTGGAGACCGTGGCGTGAAACGGCTTCTGTCCGATCGCGACGTCCGGGCCGGTGGCGACCGATGACGGCTGTCGGGCAACCGCTCCACGGCGCCGGCTGCCTCTGTGGCGCGGTCCGCTTTGCGATCGAGGCCGAACCGATCGCGGCGCGCACGTGTTGGTGCCGGCTATGCCAATATCTGGGCGGCGGCACCGCCACCGCGAATATCTGTTTCCCGTCGGACAAGGTGCGTTGGACCGGCGAGATCCGCTATCATGAGAGCGTCGCCGACAGCGGCAATCGGGTCCGCCGGGGCTTTTGCCCGACGTGCGGCACGCCGCTGACCAGCGAGGCGCTCACCCGCCCGCATCTCATCTTCCTGCGGATCGGCACGCTCGACGATCCGAACCTGATGGGTCCGCAGATGACGATCTGGACATCGCAGGCGCCCGGCTGGGCCTGCATCTCGACCGACATCCCGCGGATCGAGGCGCAGCCCCCGCCCGTGGCGTGACCGATATCAGACCCCGGTCTTGAACGGCGTGAAATCGGTGTGCCCGTCGAAGATATCGACCCCTTCGCGGCGCTTGAGCGTATTGACGATCAAATAGGTCGCCGGGGTCAGGATCACCTCCCAGCTTACCTTGAGCACCCATTGGGTGACGAGCACCTTGAGCACCAGCGCGGTCGTCCATCCTTCGGCGCCGAGAAAGGCCAGCGGGTAGAAGATCAGGCTGTCGACCCCCTGCCCCGCGATGGTCGACCCGATCGTCCGCGTCCAGAGATGCTTGCCGGCTGTCAGGATCTTCATCTTGGCGAGCACAAAGCTGTTGACGAACTCGCCCGCCCAGAATGCGGTGATCGACGCAAAGACGATGCGCGGCACCTGTCCGAACACCTGCTCATAGGCCGCCTGCCCCGTCCAATCCGCCGCCGGCGGCAGGGCGACGACCACCCAGCTCATGAACGCCATGAACAGCATCGCCGCCGTCCCCGCCCAGATACAGCGCCGCGCGCGCGCATAGCCATAGACTTCGGTCAGGATGTCGCCGAGCACATAGCCAAGCGGGAAGAACAAGATGCCCGCCCCGAACGGCCAATAGCCGATGCCCGGCAATTCCACCGTCGCGACCTTGCCCGCCCCCAGCACGTTGGACAGCAGCAGGATCGTGACGAAAGCCGCCATCACATAGTCGAAATGGCGCAGCGGCCGGCCATGCAGCGCCTCGGCGTCGAGGGCGACCGGAGCGGAAGAAGGAGCATGGGGGACTTCGTTCATGGCGGCAGACTAACCTCGTTCCCTCACAACGCAATCCGCGCTATCTGCGCGCTTCATGCGCGCCCGTAGCTCAGTTGGATAGAGCACGAGCCTTTCTAAGCTGATTTTTGCGCTTCTTATGGCTCCTCATGGCAATCGTCTCCCTCACCAAGAGGCCGGTTTTTAGGGGTTTTCTATTCTCATGCTGACCATACCGTCTCGCGCCTATCCTTGAGATTATGGAGCCAGAAAAGAGCCAGAAAGGAGGACGCGATGGCTACCATGCTCCTTACCGAAATCAGCGTCCGCGCCCTCAAGGGCTCGGACCAATATGTCACCTACTTCGCCAGCAAAACACCGGGCTTCGGCATTCGCGTTGGCAAGCGATCGAAAACGTTCGTCATCGTGCGGGGCAGGAGCCGGGAGCGCGTCTCGATCGGCCGCTATCCCGACATCTCGCTTGCCGATGCCCGCGCCGAGGCGAAGCGCCTCCTCGCGGAACCCACAGGCCCCAAGAATCCGCGCATGACCTTCAAGAAAGCGCGGGACGAATATCTGGCAAGCTTCCAGACCTCAGACCACCAGTACCACCTTACGCTCATCTTCAAGAAACACTTCGCGGCCCTGGACAGCACGCAGCTGGCAGAGATCGAGGACGGAGACATCCGGCAGGCGCTCGACAAGATCACGGGACCATCCGCCCGGCTCCATGCTTTCCGTGCCATACGCGCTTTCTTCCGGTGGGCTATCCGTCCACCCCGCCGCTATCTGCGGCATAATCCGATGGACGGCTACGAAGCGCCGGGGTCTGACAAGAAAGGCACGAGAACGCTCAGCGACTCGGAACTGAAGGCCGTCTGGAAGGCGGTGGAAAGCCCCACGGAGCGCGTGTTTCGCCTCATGATTCTCTGGGGCACCCGCAACGGCGAGACGGTCGCCATTCAGCGATCATGGATCGAGGGCGGCCTGCTTACCATCCCCGGCTCGTACACCAAAAACGGTCGGGATCACGCGATACCGATACTCCCGATGGCAAAGGAGGTATTCGACAGCCTGCCGGTGCGCACGATGGACGATGGAACGAACTGCCCCTACTTCTTTCCTGGCCGGTCGAACGAGGCCCATATCACCCCTCATTCGCTCGCCAAGGTGATGCGGCAGATACAAAAGGACAACAAGCTGTCAGGCTTCACCATCAGGGACATACGCCGCACCTTCCGATCGAATATGGCCCGTCTCAAGGTGCCGCGCGACGTGTGCGAAGTGCTCATCAACCACGCCCCGCCTGTTCTCGACGAAATCTATGACCGCTACGATCGCATCGCTGAAAAGCGGGAGGCTCTCGAAAAGTACGAAGCCTTCATGGTACGGTTGCTCGCCCAAGGGTGAAACCTTGAGCCTCGCGAGGCTCCAGCAATGGAGTTCGCGATGGATAGGTTGCTCTCAAAGAAGCAGGTGCGCGAGGTCGTCCTGTACAGCCCCGCCCATATTGCCCGCCTTGAGGCGGCCGGACAATTCCCCAAGCGGGTCAGTGTCGGCGCCGGACGGGTGGGCTGGGTGGAGCGGGAAGTGCAGGAGTGGCTGCAATCGCGCATCGCAGCGCGAGACACCAACATCGGCTCTTAACGGAGCCCTGCCCCGCCGGCATCATACCCGGCGGGGCTTGTTCTATCGCTCCTTTTCAGTCGAGTCACTTCGCGTCAAAAGGGATAACGACGAGTGACCGATGTTAGATAGTGGCAATTCGCGCTACCGGCCTTCGCAGATGGTGCATCGCAGCTTTACGTAAGCGCGCCAACTCGCTCATTGGACGACCGTTCCGTGACAATGTAATTCAATCCAAAATGGATAGATCTAGGGAATTACCCTTAACGAGTGCCGGCACCCTATATAGGGGCAACGTCGATGATCCGCACCCGATACTGTGGCTGGAGACTCAATTTGCCAATCTTTATCCAGGAAACTCATTCGCATGATGACAAGATCAGCGGCTTAGAGCAATCTGCATGAGGTGGCGGAGAATCGGAGGTTGGCATGAAGGCAAGTATGTCTAGCCGAACGAGATCCTGGCGATCGGCTCTCAAGTCGCTGTTTTTGTTGCCAGGACGCTTTTGGGAGCGGGCGACCGACCGAACGCCAGGCATCTGCCATGTCTGCGGGGCCAGGTGCGACAAGGAGCGGTCAATCTGCGTTGACTGCTCCTTGGAAAGTAGCATTTAACTCCTCGATACCCTCGCTTGACAATCCATGCGCCGACGGCATCGGGGGGCTCATTACATCGACAGACAATCGAGGCTTGCGAGGGAGTCATTGGCGCCTGAGAGGCGTATCTGTTTCAATCCCAAGCTTGCCGCAATAATTGGCACTAATTGACGCGTGCCACTGCCGACCGACGCCCTCGATCCACCATTCTATTGCGAAGCGCGCTCCACAGCTACAGCGCTTGTCGTTCGAGTGCAAAGGAACCTGCTCCGCTACAGGGCGCGTCGTTCTCTACCGTTCTCCCGTGACCCATGTCACACTCTCGTAATCAGAAATCGGCCATGATCCAGGTAAGACTCGAGCTACAGCCATCGCCCAATCGGTGCGCAATGTAACTAACGAAAAGATTCTTTAATCGGCTTTTCAACCGAAAAAATATTTTCTCGGGTAACGTCTTTCACGATACTTCGCAAGTTAATAGGTCAAACTGCTTGATCGGCAACTCTTTTCATCAATATTCCTTTATTACACCGCAGTGGTACTTTAAACTGGAGGTCTACCGACATGGAGATATCTGCTCGAACCTGGCCCGGCGTCGTCACAGGCACCGGCCTTACGCAAGCCCAAAGACAGGCAAATTATACTGCCTTACAGGCGTGCTTCGATCACTGCCACACAAACGGTTATACTGTTCAGCTTGAAGACGGATATATTTACCAAATTCAAGGAGGGAGGGTTGTTGCCAGCACAAACCTCGGCTTACAGCTCGGCAGGAATGCCACAGGTATGCTCGGTAAGAGCACGATCGAGCAGTACGATGCACAGCATGCAGTCATTACGCTTGGGAGCATAGTTGATGCTGATGGTGAGCTTGCATCTGGTGGAACGTATGCCGATTTTTCGGTAATAAATCGGGCAAACGCCGCGCAGATCGTTGGATCGATAAGCGGCAATATTATGACTGTATCGAGTGTTATTGGTGTAATATCGGCTACGAATGCCGTGTTTCTTGGTGGGACCATTGACACGGAGGTGACAATCAATGCCTTTGGCTCGGGCGGAACTACCGGCTCGGGCGGAGTCGGCACCTATCAAATAAGTAGTAGCAGCTATAACGTCCCGGCCGGGACCACCATGTTGATTATCGATAAAAGATCGACAGGAATTATATTCGGTAGCCAAAGCAACAGCCGGTTTCACCGTATCAGTGTCAGCGGGGTCAGCTCCACGAAGCCGTGGATTGGCGCTAAATTTATTTCTCCCAAGGGATTCTTTTCGAATGTGGCGGAAGGATGTCGGTTTGTCGGTGGCGCTCTGACGATGCTTCAATATACATTAGGAGGCACCGGTAGCGTGTGGATCAACACCTATATTGGCGGGGGCGGAAAACCTGGCGCTAGCGGCGGCCCTGGCCACTACTGTGTGGGTCCTGTGCTGGATATCAACGCGGGCGGCAATCAGGGGGCGTGGATTCAGACCAATATCGAGTGGGTGAGTTCACAGATCATAATGCGCTACCAAAACACCGTTGGTCAGGTTTTCGAATCTCTTCATATAGAAGGGTGCCAGCTTTCTGGTTCATCACCGACAGTCTTTGAGTTAAACTCCTCGAACTCCGCGACGAAAACGATATTTAATAGCGTCAGGCTCGAGGACGTCGATATACGGTCGACTGCAGCAGGCGGAAAAATAACCGGTCCCAGTACAGTTTCATTGATTAAGAACTCGAACAGCGGCGGAGCGGAGTTTAATGGCTTCAATTGGTTTATGAATGAGGCTATCGGTACCTATGGGACCTGTGATGTCGATGTGACACTGCACAGAGTTTTGCCGATCACTGGCAGCCTTGAACAAATAGTGATTCGCCAGTTTACAACGTCTTGGACAAATACCACGTTCTTTTTGACGTCGGGATTCGAAATAGACAGCACTATTCCCCGAGATCCTTATGGAATAGTGACTGCGTTTCAAGAATATGTTTATAATCGCGGACGCAGTCGGACGCGTGGAGCAGCAATCTGGGCTCCGGCAAACGTGGATTTCACGCATTGGGGGGTTCACACAAATGCGCGCATCGCGATCAACTGGCCGATAACCGCAGATCGAAAAATTATTGTTAAGAATAAGATAGCCAAAGATTTCCTTCTTTCTACCTCAGATCGAGAGATAGGGGATATAGTGCAAATCATTCGTACTTCTGGAGCAACTGGAGCGTTTAATATTTTGGTACGTAATTACGATGATCTCGGTACTAGCGTTCACGTCTTTCCCCCTGGGGCTGGAGAAGTGTTCGTGTGTTGGAATGGGACAGCCGTCACTAAGACTTGACGCAACGCTCTCCGGAACGCTCGAAGTGTAATATGGCGTTAGGTGTTGACTACTCATAGACATATGGTGATCGATTGCCATTGCGCAAGAAGCGCTCCGTGCAGGCCAGGGTGTCCGCTCCCGAAACTGGAGAAAACCAACCAAGAACGCGAGCATCGCTGACCTGCCCCCCGCTGGTTCCCTGGATCTAATGTAGAGTCTGCCCCAACGTGCACAGCTATCCAACCTTGGACCGCTCGTGTCTAGAGTTTCCCGCCCGTCCCGGGTCCGGAGGGCTGGTGGCCTCGGTCGGGTTGCCAGCATGATCGGGGGGATATTCCCGATCGCGCTGTGCGGTCGCTCTTCATTGTAGTGTCTACGCCAGCGGTCCAGCTTGTCGCAAGCATCCTCGAGCGACAGGAACCAGTGGGTGTTCACGCATTCGCTGCGCAGCTTGCTGTCGAACGCCTCGATGAACGCGTTGTCGGTCGGCTTGCCGGGCCGTGAGAAGTCGAGCGTCACACCCCGCTGGTAAGCCCACAGATCCATGTCCCGAGAGACGAACTCGCTGCCATTGTCGACCCGGATCGTCTGGGGATAGCCAACCTTCCGGCACGTTCGATCGAGCGTCGCCACCGCGTCCTCCCTGCGGTAGCTGAACCGCGCATCGATCACCGTGCGGCTGGGAACCCTGATGGTCGGCGTTGCCGTTCTTGGAGCCATACTCAAGCTCTTCCCCTGGACGCTCTTCGGAGCGTCTTCCTTTATGTGGCGCGATACGGCCCCGCCCCTTCACATCCCGACTCGGTTTGCTACAACGCCGCAGCGCCCCATCACGGGGAGCGAGGGTTGGGAGCCAGAAAAGAGCCAGAAACGGCGAACTCAGTCAAAAACCTATGCGCGCCCGTAGCTCAGTTGGATAGAGCACGAGCCTTCTAAGCTTGGGGTCACAGGTTCGAATCCTGTCGGGCGCGCCAATCTCATAATCGCGGTAGCGGCGGAAAGCGGCAGCCGGATGCGGGTTAGCGTAGCGTTCTTGGCCAGATCCGGCGCCGCTGAGGCCCTCAACGGCGGTTTGTACCACATTCTTGCTATTCACCGCGGGGCTTCCGAACGGCAGCTCCGATAGGAGTTGCCTTTCACTGCCAGCAAATAGGAGAAAGCCACACCCGCTCGCTCAAACGGGCGCACTTTCCCTGAGTGAGGGCGCCGCTGGAGCCCGAGGCGTCATACCCTCTGTCTCTTGGCTTTTGATCCAGAATCAAATGCCGCAACAACGGCGCCGATATGTTATGATCGCACATCACCCGCATAGTGCCGCAGGCATATCGTGACTGAGAGACCATCGTGCTCCCGCCTGCTGTCGGGAGTCGCGTGGATGTTTCTTATATTTGCCTGCATTGATCGTAACGATCGGCGACCGACATGACGGTTCGCTCCACGAGAAGCTCGGTCATGTTCGCCGCGCCTTTCCGCCTGCCGGCTTCGACGACCCTCTGCCAGCCGGCAGCTACGCGATCGACACGGAGGAAGAGACCCATCGAGGGAAATGTCCGCACAGTCCTTTCACCGCATTGCGACCACTCTGGTCGTGGTAACGACCGGTCGGGCCGAACATCGCGCGATCGATCCGAAAGATCTAGAAACCGCTTGCGGCGAGACCGTGAAGCAGCGAGTCTTCCGCCAGACGCGCCACCGCCGGAAGCCCTCGATCCTTCGATGCCGCCGCCGGTCAGTCGGCGCTGGGTTCCCTTATGGATCCGCGTCCCCTGGTCGGGCAGAGGCTGGTAGCTCCAGCTATGCTTAACAGTTCCGCATTATGCAGACAGCAGGAGGCGTATCACCGCCGGATCGCGGCGGAGATCGACCTCCAGCATGTTAGCGGGGTCGCGCTGGCCGCCGCCCGCGCATGGGAAGTACAGGCGCTGGAAGCCGAGAGCCGCGAAGCCGGATCGAAGGGCGCCCTCAGTGATGAAGACGCAAAAATCGCACTGGAATTTTTGTTGGAGGACCAGGCCGATGCGGAGGAAGCCGACGACGGGCTGGAAGATGCCAATATGAGGCGACAATCCGCTGTGTCACCACATATCAAGGATAAGGAAGCCCCGCGTGATACTGCATAGTCTTCTGGGTCAGCATCAGGTCGATACTGCCAGTCAGCGCTGGGAAAACGGTCTGTTCGTCAGCGTCTGTCTGATTTGCCGCCAGGCCATGGTCAAGCCGGTCAACGGTCAATGGCAGCTTGCCGGCAGGACAACGGGACGGTGAGCGCGAGCGGCTCTTATTCCTCCGAAATCGACGACAAGGTGACGTTCGGCGCCCCGCTGCTGACCCAGCATGATCGTTCGGATTTGATCGGCGATCTGTCCAAGGCTGCCAAGGAGGATCGTAAGTTTCCCTGCGCGGGTGATCCTAACGCGGTTTGCAGCCATTCGAGCGGCAACCCCGGTGACCTTACAGGCTCGATCACACGTGCGATATTCGCGTCAAGCAAGGCGGGGACGCAGTGAGCGGCCGGCCCGCAGACGGAACTCGTCATGCGGAGCCCGGGCATGATCGCGTCGCCATCATCGGCGCAGGTCATGTCGGCGCGACGACCGCCTATGCCTTGATGCTGCGTGCGCTGTTTCGGGAAATCGTGCTGATCGATAGCGACACGAAGCGCGCCCACGCCGAGGCACAGGACATCGCGGACGCCAACGCGCTGGCCCGACCGGCGCGCATCTGGGCCGGCGATTATGCCGACGCAGCAGCCGCAAGTATCGCCGTCATCACGGCTGGCGCGGCTACCCATGGCTCTGAGACACGCCTTTCGGTCGCGGCTCGCAGCGCCCTCATCGTCGGCGAGTGCGTCACCGAGCTCTCCGCCGCTGGCTTCAACGGTATCATACTCGTCGCGTCCAATCCGGTCGACCTTATGGCCATGATCGCGTTCGATTGTGCCGGACTCCCCGCAGGCCGGATCATCGGCACGGGCACGCTGCTCGATTCCAGCCGCTTGCGTACATTGCTGGCAAGAGAACTGGATGTTGCACCTGGCAGCGTCGATGCGCTTGTGCTCGGAGAGCATGGTGACAGCGAGGTCGCGTTGATGTCGACCATCCGCGTCGGCGGATTGCCGCTGGCCGACTTCTCCGACGCTGGCGGCGAACTGGACCAGCGGGAGTTGGCGCAGATTGTGCGCGATGCCGGCTACGCGATCGTTTCCGGCAAGGGCTACACCTCCTACGGGGTCGCCACCGCGATCGTGCGCATTTGCGAGGCGATCGTGCGCGAGGAGCGGGTCATTCTGCCGGTATCGGCAAGGGTCGATGGCGTCCTTAGGTTGTCAGGGGTCCATATGAGCATGCCATGCATTCTTGGGGCGGCAGGCGTGGAGCGTATGCTGATCCCGTCCATGAGCGCCGAGGAAGCTGCCGCGCTTGAGGCTTCTGGCGCCACCCTGCGCGCGGCCTACGATAACTTGCGTCGGGACCAACCAAATGAATAACTCAGATAACGCGGTGTTCTAATGCGGGATGTCCAGGTCAACACCGACCCAGTCGATCACTCAAACGCTTCCATCACGGCACTTTCATCGCCTATGGGTCTTTTCCACACCGCCATGAAAAATGAACTCTCCGCCGGCAAACTGCCCGGTGCTGTTGCCTGAAGTTCTGAGCACGGCCCGCTCCTGCGGCTGGGTTATGCGACCGATTGGGATATAGTTTCGTGCACTCACCGCTGCTGCAGAAAGATTGTCGCCCTTAGTAGAACGACCTTGCACATCCCAAGACGGCGCCTCCACGCGCGCTCCCATGATGTGCTGGATTGCGCGGATGACTCACCCGTTTGCCGATCCATGATCGTTCGGATCCATCCCCATGATCGCAGGCGAGGGCTAGAAGTCGGTGCGGGTCACAGAAACCTTTGTTCCTGGATGATTGCCCGCGGTTTCGAGGCTGGCATCGAGCTGATGAGCCAGCGCCTCGACGATGCTGGTGCCAAGACCTGGCTTGGCGGCTGCCAGCGACTCCGGTGTGCCGACGCCGTTGTCGCTGACTGACAATGTCCAATTTGCTTCATGGGCGTGGTAATCGACCAGGATCTTGCCGCTGCGTCTGCCCGGGAAAGCATGCTTGAGGGCATTGATTACCAGTTCCGTAACGATCAGGCCGAGGCTGACGGAGATATCCGCATTCACGCTACTGCCATCGGCCGTCACCGCGATCGACAGTTGGTCATGATCGTGGATCATAGACGCGCCGAGGCTTTCGCAGAGCTGGGTGAAATAGCTACGCAGTTCCACATCTCCCAGTCTGGAAGCTACCAGCTGCTGCTGGAGGGTCGCGATCGACATGACCCGGTTGTGGGCGTCGTGGAGATGGCCTCGTACCTCCTCGGATTGCACCCGCCGCGCGCTCTGCATGAGCACGCTGGCGATGATCTGGAGGCTGTTGGCGACGCGATGCTGAAGCTCCTGGAGCAGAATTGCCTTCTCGCGCAGCAAGTCGTCCTTGAGCTTCTCGCTGATGCGCGCTTCGGTCACGTCGGAGATGGTC
>Ga0207658_10003613_pt1 | contig 10929 bp, 13 predicted proteins | sample KBSS33metaG_FD_184322 | JGI IMG/M metagenome (GOLD analysis project Ga0207658, IMG submission 184322) | Switchgrass rhizosphere microbial communities from Kellogg Biological Station, Michigan, USA - KBS S3-3 metaG (SPAdes) (version 2) | ecosystem: Host-associated > Plants > Roots > Rhizosphere...
AAATGATCACTGACCGTGGCACTGTCCATGCCCGCCGCCTCGGCAGCCACCGCCAGCTCCACCAGTTCACGCGGCGCAAACTGCTCCGCCGACGCCTTGTAGCCCAGTCTGAGTTCAGCCATGAGTCTTTTCTACCCCCTTGCCTACACTCGTCGACATGGCGGTAGTCCTAAGCGCGATCTCCGAAAATGTGCAGGGCGCAAATATCCACTTCGCCCAGACCGACCTGGTGAACTGGACCTTGGTCAGCGACGACAGCGGCGTGATCCTGATCGATGCGGGTTTCCCCGGTCAGCGCGACGACGTTCTCCGTTCGCTGCGCGACCTGGGCTTCGAGGCCGGCGACGTGCGGGCGATTCTGCTCACACACGCGCACGTCGACCACTTCGGCGTAGCCATCTGGTTCGCCAAAACCCATGGCACGCCGGTGTTCTGCCACGGCGCCGAAGTCGGCCACGCCAAACGCGAGTATCTGGAACAGGTTTCACCGGCCGATCTGCTGACCAAGGTGTGGAACCCCCGGTACGTCACCTGGTCGCTGAACATCATCGGCAAGGGCGGACTGGTGCGCGAGGGCATCCCGACTTCGCAGGCCCTCACCGAGGACGTCGCGGCAACGCTGCCGGGCAGCCCGCAGCTCATCCCGAGCCCGGGGCATACCGGCGGGCACTGCTCGTACGTCTTCGGCGACGTGTTGGTCGCCGGCGACGCCGTGGTCACCGGTCACCCGCTGATCTCCAAGGGTGGCCCGCAGCTGCTGCCGCAGATGTTCAATCACGACCAGGCGGGGTGCGAACGCAGCCTGTCCGCGCTCGGCCTGTTGGACACCCAGGTGCTGCTGCCCGGCCATGGACCGGTGTGGCGCGGCCCGGTCCGGGAGGCGGCTGAGCTCGCGCTTCAGCGGAGCTGAACAAAAGGCCACGGTAGCGGAGCTGAACAAAAGGCCACGGTAGCGGAGCTGAACAAAGGGCCACGGTAGCGGAGCTGAACAAAAGCCCGCGGTAGCGGAGCTGACACCGCCGGCGTCACCCGCCGTGTTTGACCATTTCCAGGAACAGCACGAACAGCCCGGTCAGCAGTAGACCGCCCGCCACGACGACGGCTGGGAGGAAGAACATGTGGTCAAGCTCTTCGTCATCAAAAGTGTTGTTGCCCTGCGCATCACGGTTGACCGGTCCGTAGACCACCCGGCCGAAGGCCGACCATCGCACGGTGCGTGCCCGGCGACGGTGAGGATTCTCCTCCGGCAGCCGGCCGATCCACGCCCGCGCGGCCATCCCGGTCCCCAGCATCAGCACGGCGGCGACCAGCAGCAGACACCCGACGGCCCAACCGGTAAGCACAAATCAAGCGTATCCAGCCGGTCAGGCACAGACCACAGATTCCATCGCGAAGTCCGATGGGAGCTCCGGCAAATCCGAGGTCAGTGCAGGAGCACGATGATGCCCATCAGGAACACAGCTGCGATGATCAAACCACCACTCACAGTGGCGGTGGGCATCATGACCATGTGGTGTAGCTCTTCTTCGTCAAAGATGTTGTTGCCCTGCGCATCACGATCAATCGGGCCGTAGATCAACAGTCCCGGGCCTGAGCATCGCACCGCACGGGCCGCTCGGACGATCGGGTGCGCGACAGGCAGCAGGGTGACGTAGCCCCGCACCAGGAGGCCCGTCCCGAACACCAACACAGCCACTGCTATCAGCAGCCACGCCACGGTCCAGCCCGAGAGCACACACAAGCTTATCCAGCGGACTGCTCGGCGAGCCCGGATTCCGCAATGTCCTCGACGAAAGTGGTCAAGACGCGCCGATAGCAGGCGTCGACATTGCGGATTCAGGCACGGATCGAGTCGATCACCGCGCGTGCACGTCCGGTGTCCGCACGTGCTCGGGACGGAAACCGCGGCCGACGAGCAGCGGCGGAATGTATTGCAGCGGACCCTTTCCCACGAACGACGGGACCTGGATCGGGGACAGGTCGCCGGCCAGGTTGGGTTCGATGACACGGTCCTGGGCCAGCACCTGGCCCGCCTGGATGATGCGGGTCGGCAATTCGCGGCGGCGTTGCACCTTCGCCAGATCCGAATCGGCAAGCAGTCCGTTGCGCAGCGGGCCGCACAGGATGTTGGCGGCGGCGACCGCGTCGGCCACCGCCAGGTTGATGCCGACGCCACCGGCCGGCGACATCGCGTGCGCGGCGTCGCCGATGCACAACAGCCCCGACCGCCACCAGGTCTTCAGCCGGTCCACGCGCACATCGAGATGGCTGGTGTCGTCCCACGACTTGAGGTCCTCGACATGCTCACGCAGCTGCGGCCGCACCGACACCAGCCGGGCCTTGAAGTCGTCGAGTGAGCCGCCTTGCGGATTGGTGCCCTTCGGCATGAGGTACGCAACCTGCCAGTAGTCGCCGCGGTAGATCATCGCCATCAGCAGGCCTTTGCGGATGATCCCGAACAGTTCCTGCGGGTCACCGGGGCGCCAGCCAAGCCTGAACCACAGCACGTCCATGGGGCTGTGCGCGCTCGCCATGGCGAGCCCGGACGCCTCGCGCACCGCGGACTTGCGGCCGTCGGCGGCCACCACCAGATCGGCGCGCACCTCTAACTCGGGCGTGCGCACGCCGACGACACGGCCGCCCTCGACGATCAGGTCGGTCACCTCCGCGTTGCGGATCAAGGTGAATTCCGGGTAGGCAGAAGCCTTTTCGGCGAGGAAGTCCAGGAAATCCCACTGCGGCATGAGCGCGATATAGGGCTCGGGGAACCGCAGCGCCTTCAGAGCACCGAAACTGCCGAAGGTCCGCAGGGTGCCGTCGGCGTCCATGCAGACGCGGTTGATCTTGGTGTGCGGCAATTTCAGGAACTCGTCGATGAACCCCAGCTCGTGCATGATGCGCAACGTCGTGGGGTGGACGGTGTCGCCGCGGAAGTCCCGCAGGAAGTCGTTGTGTTTCTCCAGCACCACGACGTTGATGCCGGCTCGCGCCAGCAGCAGCGCATGCACCAGGCCCGCAGGTCCACCACCGGCTACACAAACTTGGGTCCGCAGCGCGCGCGTCATGCCCCGACAGTAGCCCGCCGGGGTGGGCAAATCAGGGCTTCATTTCAAAACTTGACACGTGTAAAGTTTGCGGCCATGGACAACATCCGCGGCAAAACCATCGCGATCACCGGAGCCGCACGAGGTATCGGCTACGCCACCGCCAAGGCCCTGCTCGCCCGCGGCGCGCGCGTCGTCATCGGCGACCGGGACGTCGCAGTACTCGAGTCAGCCGTCTCTGAGCTGGTCAGACTGGGCCAGGTCACCGGGTACCCGCTCGACGTCACCGACCGCGAATCCTTCGAGGTGTTCCTGGACAAAGCCCGCAGCGACGGTGCCGGCCACCTCGACGTCCTGATCAACAACGCCGGCGTTATGCCGGTAGGCCCGTTCCTGAAGGAGACGGAGCAGTCGATCCGGTCGTCCCTCGAAGTCAACGTCTACGGCGTCCTCACCGGCTGCCAGCTCGCGCTTCCCGAGATGGTCAGCCGCCGTAGCGGTCACATCATCAACATCGCCTCGCTCTCCGGCCTCATCCCGTTGCCCGGTCAGGTGGTTTACGTAGGAGCGAAGTACGCCGTCGTCGGCCTGTCCACGGCCCTGGCCGACGAAATGGCGCCCCACGGCGTCAACGTCTCGGTGGTGATGCCGCCGTTCACCAACACCGAGCTGATCTCGGGCACCAAGTCCAGTGGCGCCATCAAGCCGGTGGAACCCGAGGACATCGCCGCGGCCATCGTCAAGACCCTGGACAAGCCCAAGACCCATGTATCGGTCCCGCCGCCGCTCCGCTTCACCGCACAGCTGGCCCAGCTGCTTCCGCCGAAGGGCCGCCGCGGGATGAACAAGGCGCTCGGGCTGGACAAGGTCTTTCTGGAGTTCGACGCCGCCAAACGCAAGAGCTATGAAGATCGGGCCCGGACCGCTCAGGGCGTCATCGAGAAGGATTAGTTGTGGTGGCAACCCTTCGAACCACCACCAACACCACTCGCCAACTAGCTGGTGGCTCGAATTAACTTGGCCGCCAGTGAATCCCGCGTCGCCGCCTGAACGACGCCGACCTGCGACGCTGCCTATAGCGGTGACCGACGCCGGGCCGCCCCCAGCGCTCTCGGAATCTGCATCGCCTGTGAGGCAATTCCTCACAGCTGCAAGGAGACAGGTCGTGGCGGGTGACGCCAACGCCACGCACCATGGGGCATGCCCAACTCCGCCTGGCTCTCGATCGCCCGTGCCGCGGCAGCCTTGGCCGCGGCGATGGGCATCGGCCGGTTCGCCTATACGCCGATCCTCCCGTTGATGACGGCCCACGCCGGCCTCACTGCGCAGGCCGCCGGGCAGCTGGCCACCGCCAACTACGTGGGCTATCTGATCGGCGCGGTGGGTGCCACCGCCTCGCCGCGGCTTGCCCGTTCCGTCGCCGCCTGCCGGGCGTCGCTGGTGGTCCTGGTGGGGACGCTCGCGGCAATGCCGTTGAGCACCAACATCATCGAGTGGGAAATCCTGCGGCTGGTGGCCGGGATCGCCAGCGCGTTGGTCTTCGTGATCGCCGTCAACACGCTGATGGATCACGGTCATCCGGCCCACCACGCCGGCTGGGCGTTCAGCGGCGTCGGGATCGGCATCGCCTTGTCCGCGGCACTGCCGGCCACCAAAGACTGGCAGAGCGCGTGGTGGGCGGCGACGGCGTTGGCCGCACTGCTCAGCGCGTTCGCGTGGCACATGCGGCCGGGAACCTCCGGCGAGACGGCGAAAGCTCCTGCCGAACAACAAGTCAGCGCCCGCGGTCCGCTGACGCTGCTGATGGCCAGTTACACACTCGAAGGCGTCGGGTACATCATCGCGGGCACGTTCCTGGTCGCCGCCGTCGCGCAGCAGGCGTCGGGCGGGCTCGGCAGCGCCGTGTGGCTGCTGGTCGGTCTGGCGGCCGCGCCATCAGCCGCGCTGTGGGCGCGGTTCACCGGCCGCTTCTCATACCCGGCACTTCTCGTCGCGGCGCTGTTGCTGCAGGCCGCCGGAATCGCATGGGCGGGAACAGGGAACAGCGTCGCGGCACTCGCCGGTGCAGTCCTTTTCGGCGGCACCTTCATCGGCATCAGCACACTGGCGCTCGCCGCGGGCCGCGCGTTGCAGTTTCCGGGCGCCGTCGCGCTGCTGACGACGGGCTACTCCGTCGGCCAGATCGTCGGACCAGTCGCGGTCGGACCCCTGCTGCACAACGGGTTTCAGCAGGCCCTGCTCGCCGGGGCCGCCGTCGTCCTACTGTCCGCCCTGGCCGCGCTGCTGATGTGGGTCAGTGGACGGCAGCCACGCCGCGTCATCGATACCCAGGGTGACGGCATCACGCGTGAGCGCGTCGACGACGGCGTGCACGGCCGGGTTGTCTTCTCCCCGCCGCCACACAAGTGACCATGTCCACAGCGGCGACGGTTGAATCACCGGGCGGCGCACCAAGTCTCGCGGCAGGGCAGCTGTCTGACCTCTGGGATTGTTGAGCACCGGCCGGCCCAGCAGGCGGACATGCTCGAAGAATGTCGGACCCGTGACACCGCCGTCGTCGGTGCGCATCACCCGCGCGCCGGTGTCAGCGGCGAACTGCTCGCCGTAGCGGTTCCACGACTCCCAGCTCGCCGTGTCCGAATCCACGAGCACCAGCGTGTCTTTCGCGTGCACGGGAGAGTCGTCGGTGCCGACGCACAACGCGAAAAGCCGGTCCACCCCCATCAGCCGTGCTTCCAGCGACAAGTCGGCCAGATCGTCGGTCTGCACCCAGCAGATGGCCAAATCGAGGATGCCCTCGGCGACCCGCGCCGCCTGCGCGTGCGACGGCATCACCCAGGTGTCGACACGCAACTGCGCGACGCCGGCCGTCCGCTCGGCGACGTCGGTCGGGCACCAGTTGACGTAGCCGATGCGGATGGGCTCCGAGTTCGACAAGCCGATTGCCCGTCTGCGGAATTCGTCGGCCTGAGCCACCAGGGACCGGGCGTGCGGCAACAACGACGCACCCGCCGCCGTGACGCGCACCGACCGGCGGTCACGATCGAACAGTTCCACCTTGAGGTCCCGCTCGAGCGCCTTGATCTGCTGGGACAACGATGGCCCGGCGATGCGCAGCCGTTCGGCAGCACGCCCGAAATTCAGCTCATCGGCAACCGCGACGAAGTACCGAAGTTGCCGAAGCTCCATGCTGACAGCGTAGTAGGCGGAGCCTCTCAGCAAGAAGCGAATAAGTCCCGCAACAGCGGCATCGATGTGGGCCGGCCGCGGTTGTGAAGAGCAGCAACGACCTCTGAAAGGAACCACCCCGATGAGCACCACAACCCGCGTCGCGATCGTCACCGGCGCATCGCAGGGCATCGGCGAAGCGCTGGTGGCCGGCTACCGCAAGCTGGGCTACGCCGTCGTCGCCAACTCCCGCACCATCTCCGAAAGCGACGATCCCATGGTCCTGGCCGTCGCCGGCGACATCGCCCAGACAGGCGTCGGCCAGCAGCTGGTCGACGCCGCGGTCGAGCGATTCGGGCGGGTCGACACCATCGTCAACAACGCCGGAATCTTCATCGCCAAGCCGTTCACCGAATACACCGACGCCGACTACGACGCCATCACCGGCGTGAACTCCCGCGGCTTCTTCGAACTGACCCGCGCCGGCATCAAGACCATGCTGACCCAGGGCGACGGCGGGCACGTCGTCACCATCTCGACCAGCCTGGTGGATCACGCCAACTCGCAGGTGCCCTCGGCGCTGGCGTCGCTGACCAAGGGCGGCCTGAACGCGGCCACGAAGGCCCTGGCCGTCGAATACGGCGCCCGCGGAATCCGTTCCAATGCAGTCGCTTTGGGCATCATCCGCACCCCGATGCACACGCCGGAGACCCACGAGTTCCTGTCAGCGCTGCATCCCGTCGGCCACATGGGTGACATCGCGGACGTCGTCGACGCGGTCCTGTACCTCGAGAACGCGACGTTCGTCACCGGCGAGATTCTGCATGTGGATGGTGGTCAAAGTGCCGGGCACTGAAGCGACCGACGCGGCGCGCCACGTCCTGGACCGGTGGCAGGCCGGCATCGCCGCCCACCGGCCGGACCACGTCGCCGGGGTCTTCACCGAAGACGCAATATTCCAAGGACTTCGGCCCTACACCGTGGGACGCCAGGGCGTCTTCGACTACTACGAGTCGCAGCCCGTCGGCCTGACGGTCGACTACCAGATCAACGAAATCCGCGAACCGGCCGACGGCGTCGTGCTGGCCTACACCCGGGCCGACTTCACCCGGCCCGACGGGGAGGTCGTCAGCCTCAACCTGAGTGTCCTTGTCACACAAGACGACACCGGCTGGCAGATCGCCCACTACCAGGTCTCACCCGTCGGCTGACGGGCGAGATCAGAACTGCGGAACCGGCTCTCCGACGCGGTAGGCCTCGATGACATCGAGGTTCGCCAACAGTTGTTCGACGGTGAAGCTGTAGATCTCGCCGTCCTCTTCGGTGCCGACGAGGATGAGCTGCGGCTGGTCCGGATCGGCTACCCAGATCCTGGTCACCAGCTCGCGTGGGTCGTCCTCTGTGGATTCGAAACCCGACGGCGGGTAGTACCAGATCAGGTACTCGTCGTTCGAGTAGTCGGAATCGAATACCCAACCGCGCGGCAGGATTTCGCCCGCGAGCCGCCCGACGGCCTCGACTTCGGCATGCACCTCGTCGGGCAACCAGTTGGCGTTGCGGGTCGTCTGCCGCTTCTTGCGGCGGGCCTTCTTGGCCGCAGTCTGCTTTGACATCTCCAGCCCCTAGCTCAGCGCCTGGTCGAGATCAGCGATGAGGTCTTCCGTGCCCTCGAGCCCGACGGAAATCCGCACCACACCGTCGCCCAGCCCGATCGCGGCCCGGCCCTCCGGACCCATCGCGCGGTGCGTGGTGGTGGCCGGGTGGGTGATCAGCGTCTTGGAATCGCCGAGGTTGTTGGAGATATCGATGACCTGCAGCTTGTCGAGTACCTCGAACGCCCGGTCCTTGCCACCATCGAGCTCGAAGGTGACGACGGTGCCGCCGCCCCGCATCTGCCGCTTGGCCAGGTCATGCTGTGGATGTGACTGCAGGAACGGGTATTTCACCCAGTTCACGCCGCGCACACCTTCCAGGAACTCGGCCACCTGCTGCGCCGAGCGGTTCGAGTAATCGACCCGAATGGCCAGCGTCTCAAGTCCTTTCAACATCGTCCAGGCGTTGAACGCGCTCATCGCCGGGCCGGTGTGGCGCATCAGCTGCTGAACCGGCCCCGAAATGTATTCCTTGTCGCCGAGGATCGCGCCGCCGAGCACCCGGCCCTGGCCGTCGATGTGCTTGGTGCCCGAGTACACGACGACGTCGGCGCCCAACTCCAGCCCCTGCTGCAGCAGCGGCGTCGCGAAGACGTTGTCCAGCACCACCTTTGCGCCGGCAGCATGCGCCAGCTCCGATACCGCGGCGATATCCACCAGCGACTGCATCGGGTTGGACGGCGTCTCGAAGAACACCGCGGTCGTCGGCACCGAGAGTGCCTCCTCCCACTGCGACAGGTCGTCACCGTCGACGAAGACGGTCTCGACACCCCAGCGCGGCAGAATCTCGTTGCAGACCACGAAGCACGAACCGAACAGGCTGCGCGCCGCGACCAAGCGGTCACCAGCGGCGAGCAGCGCGCCGAGCGCGGTGAACACCGCCGCCATCCCGGTCGCCGTCGCGAAAGCCGCCGGCGCACCTTCAATGAGCCGCAGCCGTTCCTCGAACATCTGGATGGTCGGGTTGCCGTAGCGCGAGTACACGTAGCGGTCGATCTCGCCAGTGAACGCCTGCTCCGCGGCAGCCGCCGACTCGTAGACGTATCCCGAGGTCAGGAACATCGCCTCGGCGGTCTCCTCGAACTCGGATCGCAGCAGGCCGCCGCGCACACCGATGGTCGCCTGGCTCACGCCGTCCGGCAGCGGTGTGGGAACCCGGACCGAGGGGACGCCGTCCGCATTCAGGCCCCTCACGACTGCACCCACGGCAGTCCGATGGCGCGCCAACCGCTGCCACCGCGATGCCCCTGCTCGTCCAGGTGACCCTCGAAGCCGTCGAGCACGTTGTACGACGGGGCGATGCCGGCCGCGGTCGCTGCCTCGGCGGCACCGATCGACCGGTTACCCGAGCGACAGAGGAACACCACCGGCCGTTCGCCGGGCGTCACGCCCGCGGCCAGCAGGTCGTCGACGAAACCGGCATTGCGCCTGCCGTCGCCCGACACCCACTCGATGTACACAACGTCACGTCCGAGGCTCGAGATGTCGGGCACGCCCACCCAGCGCCATTCGGCGTCGGTCCGGCAGTCGACAAGCACCGCCTCGGGGTTATCCCTGAGCAGGTCCCAGGCCTGCTGCGGCGTGATATCTCCCGCGTAGCTCACGGATGCGAGTCTGTCACAAACTAGCTCGGGACCGGCGAGCACACCTTCCATGCGCCGTCCTCGTTCACCAGCACCACCGGCGCCGTGGGCTTCTGATCCGGCGTCTTGTCGAAGTGGTACATCAGCACGGCGGTGGCCTTCTGGCCGTCGAACTTGATGTCGCGCACCTCGTCGACGTAGCGCTGCCCGTTCTTGGCCGCCGAATCCTCTTGCTTGGCAAGCACATCCGCCGCGGTGCCGGCCTGCGCCTTACAGGTGTACGTCGAAAAGCGCGCGTAGTCCTTGCGCTGCAGCCCGTCGTTCTGGCCCACGACCGCGGTGCGTACCAACTGCTCCGGTGTCGGATCATTCCGGCCGAACACCCCGATCGCATTCAGGACTGCGATTATCACCACGAGGACCACAATCACCGCCAGCGCCGCCAGGAACGGGCCCAGCGTCTGGCGCGGCTGCGATTCTTCGGTCATGGTCACTTCCCTGTCTGGTTGATCGCCGCGGCCTGGCCCAGCACCGCACCCACCTGATGCGCGCGGTCACGCGCCCGCACCACGTCCGGCGCCGTCGCCAAGGCCACGCAGACCTCGCCGGAGAGCCGGACGTCGCTCTCCGCGATCGCCAGCGCGTCGGGCAGTGCGCGCGCGAGCGCAGCCTTGTCCGACGACGGACGGCTGACCTCACCGGCCGCCGGCGAGATCATGATGGTGTCGACCGGCAGGCCGAGGATCGCCCGCGCGTGCAGATCGAACTGCGACAGCCGCTGCGAGCGCGTCGTCACGAAACCGGCGCCGGTCAGCATCGGATGGACCGTCGCGTAGTACACCTCCTCGGCCCCGGACTCCGGGTCGGCGCCGAGCAGCAGGTCGACGGTGAACAAACCCGTGCCACCGAGCTTGCCCGCGATCCGGGCGGCGATCGAACGGGCCGCGTCCAGCGCCGGCTCCGACAACAGATGCGGCTGCCACAACTCCAGCGGACCGCCGGCCGCAAGAGAGTTGTCGCGGCGATGACCGATCGGCTCGCAGAACTGGACCATCGGACCCGCCTGCCCCTGGGTCCGCACCGTCAGCATCGTGAACTCGGCGGCGACGTCGACAGCCGTCTCGGCCATCACCCGCTGGCCACCCGCGGCGACGGCACGGTGCCAGGCGACGTCGACGTCCTCGACGCGCGACAGCACCGAACGGCCGGCGGCCTCGTTCGCGGCATGCGTCACCGGCGTGATTGCCAGCGGCAACCCGGCGTGCTCGGCCACCGCGGTGAGCTCGTCGACCGATCCGGCGAACCAGAACGGCGCCGTCGGCAGCCCCAGCTCGTGCGCCGCCAAGGTGCGCAGCGCCTCGCGATCGGAGGCGAGTCGCAAGGCGGCCGGCGTCGGGAACACCGCGACTTCGTCGAGCCCGGCCAAACCCTTGACGACGTCGGCCTCGAGATCCGAGACCGGCGCCTGGACCACCACCACCT
>Ga0207658_10003617_pt1 | contig 10922 bp, 8 predicted proteins | sample KBSS33metaG_FD_184322 | JGI IMG/M metagenome (GOLD analysis project Ga0207658, IMG submission 184322) | Switchgrass rhizosphere microbial communities from Kellogg Biological Station, Michigan, USA - KBS S3-3 metaG (SPAdes) (version 2) | ecosystem: Host-associated > Plants > Roots > Rhizosphere >...
CGCAGCATGCCTGCTGCGAGCGCGTCGTCCGAGTTAGGGTCGAAGAGCATGCCCGCTCCGCCCAGGACCTCGGGTAACGAGTTGCGGTCGCTGGCAATGACCGGCAATCCGGACGCCATCGCCTCGACAACCGGCAGGCCGAATCCTTCGCCCTTTGAAGGGAGCACGAGCATTGCCGCCGCGTTGTACAGGAGTGCAAGGTCATCGTCGGGAACGAATCCGGCAAACGTCACGCGCGTCTCCATCGCTAGCGATCGCACGAGCGCCACCAGTTCCCGATGGCAGCTCAGAAAACTGTCGCCCTGATAGTCGCCCACGAGAACCACATGCCAACCGTTCGGCTCGTCTTTGTGCACGATTGCGGCAGCACGCAGCAATGCGGCGAGGTTCTTATGCGGGCTGATGCCCCCGACATAGAGGATGAGGCTTGCATTGCGTGGCAGCCGATAGCGATCCCGGACCTGTTCGACGGCCGGATCGCCGGGGCGCGGGTGAAAGCCCGGGTCGTGGCCCTCGCTGACTACGGTGATTGATGCCTCGTGCAGGCCGAACGCCGTGGCGATCTGCCGCCGCGCATCATTCGAAACCGTGACGATCCGGTCCGCCCGCCGGATCGCAAGCTGCGATTTCGTCCGCCACAGCAACCGCGACCGCCAGTTCGGAAACAACAGCCGCGGTTGCTTGACATCGGTGGCATCGTGAATCGTCAGGACGACGGGCGTTCTGCCTGGCAACGGCACGAACGTGTAGCGGGTTGGAAACAGCACGACGTCGAAGCGCGCCTTCGCGAGGGCGCGGCTCATCCGCCACAGGTCTTGCAAGCTGCGCGACCCGTCGGCGGCCGCAGCTTTCGTCGGTTGCGCCACCGTGTTGACGACAACCGTATCCGCGCCGGCGGGAAAGGTGCACTCGAGCGCCGTGTGGCGGTCCACGACCAGGACAAAGCGGTGCTGGGGATATCGCGACACCATCGCGGACACGAGTTCCCGGGTGAACCGGCCATAGCCGCGGCGGTTGGCCCACGTGCACGCCTCGACACCGACGCGCATCGGCGGCCTTTCGGAAGTCCGATCGAGCATGAGAGGAAGATTCTAGCAGCCGTACGTGCTGGTTGCGTCGCGATGCTGTGGTGTAACCTTGCCGCGATGCTGGCGGACGCGTCACATTGCGATCGTGGGTGCCACTTCCCGGAAAGGTATCCATAGCGTGGCAGAGAACGAAGGTGCTCCAGCGATTTCGGTGATCGTCCCGATGTACAACGCCGAGAGGCTGATCGAACGCTGTCTCGCCCCGCTGTTGGCCATGCGCGAGCGTGGGGAGATCATCGAGGTCATCGTCATCGACGACGGGTCCACCGATCGATCGGCTGAGACCGTGCGTCGCCACGCGTCCGTCCGCCTGGGCGCAATGGACGCGCAAGGCGGGCCAGGTGCGGCGCGCAACCTGGGCGCCACGATCGCGACCGGCACCCACCTGTGGTTTGTCGACTCCGACGTCGTCGTCGCGGAAAATGCCGCGCGCGTGCTGCGCGAGACCCTCGCGCGCACCGGTGCCGCGGCCGTCATCGGCTCCTATGACGACCGACCGGCGGCCGACAATTTTCTTTCGCAATACAAGAATCTGGTTCACCACTATTACCATCATCGCGGCAAGGAGCGCGCTTCGACATTCTGGGGCGGCTGCGGGGCCGTGGAGCGCGGAATCTTCATGAAGCTGGGTGGATTCGATGCGCAACGGTATCGGTATCCATCGATCGAGGATATCGACCTCGGATACCGGATCGGCGATATCGGCGGCAAGATCGTGCTCGAACGCGACCTGCAAGGGAAGCACCTGAAGGAGTGGCGCTTCGTGAACCTCGTGCATACGGAGATCTTCCGGCGTGCGCTGCCCTGGGCGCGTCTGATGCTCGAGCGCAAGGATGTCACCGACGATCTGAACCTTGGCAAGAGTGAGCGCGCGCGCGCGATTCTGGCGCTCGCGACGATGGCAGGTATCGTCGCCTGGGCGGTTGGCTGGCTGGACGGGTGGGTACTGGCGATTCTTGTTGGCATCCTGGTCGTGGCCAATGCCGGGTTTCTCGCGTTTTTCGTGCGCACGAAGGGACCGGTGTTCGCCATGCGCGCATTCCTGTTCCATCAGCTGTACTACGCCTACAGCAGTGCCGCTTTCGCAGCAGCCACGGCAAGGCACTACGTTGCGCGCGTGAAAACTAGGCCCGGCAATGCCGGCTGACGCGCGGCCCGCGCGCGTTCTACGAGGGCTTGTACACGGCGATGCTGGCCGGTCCCTCCGTGGCTTCGTCGACTCCGTACCTCGGATGAATCGTCAACGGGTAGGTTTGAACTCGAACGAGGCCGACCGCTCTTGGCGATTGGAGGAATTTCCTGGACGAGCGATTGTGCTCGAACAGCACCAAGACGTCGTAGGGAATGTCGTTACGCGCTAGTTCGCGATATCGCAGATCGTTTTCGAGGAAGAGCGATGATGCGTGCAATGTGCGAATCGTTCGCGCCCCCGAAAACAGTTTCCCGAGCTGCCGGCTTGCATCGCGGATCGAATAGGTGGGTGCGAGGACCGGGTGCGCGCCCTGCGCCATGAAGATTGCCGCCAACAGGACAATCACAATGAGCAGGACCGCGCTATTCCATTGCGGGGCGCGCGGTCGAAACGCTAGCGAGAAGCATGCCGCGGCAATCAGCGCCGTGACGGCCAGCCAGCGGGCTGCACCCGCCCCGGGATCGTAATTCCAGAAGACGTCGAAGACGCCGAGCTCGCGTCCCCCGAGCCAGACCAGCACCATCAAGACCGGAAAAATGAGGAAACCCGCAATTGTGCCTTCCTTCGGTCCACCGCGGCTCGCGGCCGCGGCGATCATCCCGGCGAGCGCGACGATCATTGCGATCCGTGTCGACACGCGCGACGCGTCGAGACCGACGTACTGTGCAAGCCCCGCCACGGTCGTCGCGACGAAGATCGCAGTTGGGACGACGAGCCATGTCAGCAACGCGGCTCGGGTAAGTCCCTTGCTTCGGGCCAGCGAACCGGCAATGCGCGCAATCGTGTCGCGTCCTCCCAGGGACAGCCCTGCCATGATGTGGATCGTCGCCGGTACCACGAAATGCACCACGTACCGTCCAGGCGAGTAATCGTTGATCGACCACAGGACGAGCCACCATCCGGCCCAGAGTCCGGACATCAGATAGATCTCGCGCGTGACCGGACTCGCGTTCGCCCGGCGATGAAACCAGATCCACGAGCAGAACCATATGCCGAACAGCATCAGGTTCCGAATCTCGAGGTCCGTTGACTCGAAGTAACGCCACACGATGAGGCGCGGGTCGGCAACCGATAGAAATTCGACAAATACGATACTAGCGCTCATCAGTCCCTTGGCATCGAACAGCCCGAGCGCCAATGCGACGCTCAGTCCCGCGACCAGCGGAAGGCCTAAGCCGGTCGCAAAAGCAAGCGCACGCATGATGCGCTCTCGAGCGGGTCCAGCTTCCGGGGAAAGCGCCATGATCAACGGCAAGATGGGCACCATGAGTATGGACGTGCCCTTCAGCGCCACCGCGACGGCGGCTATGACGCCGGCAAGGAATGCGTTCCAGCGGGTCTTCCGGCCGACAACGAGCAGCAGGAAAGCAAGCAACATGGCGAAGAGCGACGGCATTTCGGGTAATGCGAGGCGGCTCTCCGCAAGCAGGTTGGTCTCGAAGCCGAGGATCACGACGCCAAGTGCCAATGCGGACGCGGTGACGTGACGCCTCAGTGCAAGGGTCACGCATACGACGACGAGAATTCCGCTCACTGCAGCGAACGCCCGCGCCGACCAGAACGCGACACCGAATATCCGGAAAACGACGTAGTTGATCGCTTGAAAGCCCGGGCTCAACGTCAGATGGAGGCGCCCGATATAACTCCCGTCGGAGCTACTGAAGAGGACGAGATTGCGCGCAGTCTCGTTCCAGCGCCCTTCGTCGACTACATATTGTATCCACGTCGGAAAATACGGATCCGCGCCCAGATGAGCGATGCGCGCCACGCAGGCAAGCACGACAAGTCCTGCAATTGCCCAGGCGGAGGCGGTGCGACTGGTCATGTCCCACCGCCCCGACGATGGTCCGGCAAAGTTGGGTTGCGGTTACGGTTCAGGATGACCTGCGGACAAGCGTCCGCCCGAACAGGATGATGGAGGCTCACGAACTGACGCGATCCGCGGTTGACCGCCGCTTGGGCGCACGGCAGAGAGCGTACACGTGCGAAGCTTGTGCAGTAGACGGACACGCGAACGAAATCCCTGCGGTGGGTGTGCGAACCGCACGGCTGGCGATGATCCGTGAACATGGGGCCTTGAAGGCCACGGGATATGCAGTTCGAGACGAAAATCGTTCCATGCCAAAGGATTTCTCTGCAGTCAGGCGAAGTGCATTGTGCATTCGATCTGACTGAACTACGATCATTCTTGCAATGTACACGACATCTCGTGTTGGTCATCGCAATCCCCGCTCCTGCACGACGCCTCCGTATCAGCGAGCAGATCGCCCATTGCGGCGCGGTCGTAATGCCCGGGCTTCGCGACCAACGGCGACGTCAACGGACCGAAAAAGCGGCTCAACCATGGCACCATATGTCGGATGCGTAAACGTCAGCGTCCAGGCCATACACTAGCGGCTATGGCGCCTTGTTTCCGAACGATCCTGGTCATGGACTGCACGTGAAAAGAATTCTCGTCACCGGCGGCGCAGGATTCATCGGCAGCCATCTTTGCGAGGTCCTGCTCGGAGCGGGACACGAGGTCATCTGCGCCGACAATTTTTTCACGGGCTCCCGCCGCAATATCGCGCATCTGCTCGCCAATCCCTGCTTCGAAGTCTTGCGTCACGATATCTGCTTCCCTCTGTACGTCGAGGTCGACGAGATTTTCAATCTCGCCTGTCCGGCAAGCCCGATCCACTATCAGCATGATCCCGTGCAAACGGTCAAGACCAGCGTGCACGGCGCAATCAACATGCTTGGCCTCGCAAAGCGGCTGGGCGTGCGAATTTTTCAGGCCTCGACGAGCGAGGTATACGGCAATCCCTCCGTGCACCCTCAGCCCGAAGGGTACTGGGGCCATGTGAACCCGATCGGCTTGCGCTCGTGCTACGACGAAGGCAAGCGCTGCGCGGAAACCCTGTTCTTCGACTATCACCGTCAGCACCATCTCGACATCCGGGTCGCCCGCATCTTCAACACCTACGGTCCGCGCATGCACCCCGACGACGGCCGCGTCGTGTCGAATTTCATCGTGCAGGCGCTGCGCGGCCAGCCGATCACGATTTTCGGCGAGGGCCAACAAACCCGCTCGTTCTGCTATGTCGACGACCTCGTCACCGCGGTGACTGGCTTCATGGAGGCCAACGATGGCTTTCCGGGTCCGATCAATCTCGGCAATCCGAGCGAGGTGACCATCCGGGAACTGGCGGAAACCGTCATCCGGTTGACCGGTTCGAAGTCGCGGATTGAGTTTCAGCCGCTGCCGAGCGATGATCCGGAACGGCGCCGTCCGGACATCACGCTAGCCCGGCAACGCCTGGGCTGGCAACCGACGACGCAGCTCGAGGACGGATTGCGCAAAGTCATCGACTACTTCAAGGCACGTCTGCCGGAGACGGGGCACACGGGATGAAGGGGTCGGGCTCGGCCTCCGCACTACGGTCACCAGGAGTTCGTATGGAACCGTACAACGTTCGCGATGCGCATTCGACGAGGGATCGCGGCGAGCTGATCGTCCGCGCCGCCTTCGCCCGGTTCGACGTCGTCGCGCTCGCCGTCGCAATGGGTTGCGTGGGTGCGCTCGGGCTGTGGGCGGCCACGGCAATCCTGCTTGCGAAGGGCGCGCCACCCGGGGTCGGCGTGGGGCCACACCTCGCACTGCTGACGAACTTCCTGCCGGGGTACCGCGTTTCGTGGCCCGGAAGCTTCGTCGGGCTGTTCTACGGATTCCTGATCGGGATGGTGCTCGGATGCCTCATCGGCGCCGTCTGGAACATCGTCCATCACATCTACCTCGTGCTCGCCGTCACGCGTCGATACTTTGCGGGGGACCTGTAATGGAGGCTTCGATGCTGAACGAAGCCGAAGAGGACGTGCTGGACGCGGCGATTCGCGTCAACACGATCATCATGGCTGTCGCGCTCGGATTGCTGTGCGGGGCCCTCCTCTGGTTGAGCACTGCCATTCTGCTGCTGCGCGGTGGCCACTACGTCGGCAAGAACCTGTCGCTGCTTTCCGTGTTCTTCCCTGGCTATAGCGTGACCTGGACCGGCGCCTGGATCGGGTTGTTGTGGGGAGTCATATGCGGTGCACTGTCCGGGACCGTGTTGTACTGGAGCTACGCGCGGACGTTACGGGAACGCATCAGCGGTCAGCTGCTCGATTCCACCGACGCCAGCACGGCTGCCCCGCCCACGTTTCTGTTCTCCGGGAATGCATTAGGTATCGGCCTCGGATCGTTGATGGCCCTGCAGCTCCTGGTCACGACGAATTGGCTGGTCGTGCGCGGTACCGCACGCTACAGCAGTAACGCCGCGCTGCTGAGCCAGTACCTGCCCGGGTACACCGTGTCGTTCCTGGGCAGCATCATTGGCGCGATCGAGCTGTTCGCTGTCGCTTTCGTCGTGTCCCACGTGCTTGCCGGCATCTACAATGCCGTGGCCCGGATGCGGATGCAAAGAATGACGCGGGCGGGGCATCCATGAACTCACCCGCGAACGACGCGATGCACGTCGTGATCCTGGGCGCCGGTCCCGCCGGCCTCGCTACCGGGCACGAGCTCGCCGCACACGGCGCGGCCGTCACGGTCCTCGAGCGCAACGGCTATGTCGGCGGCCTGTGTCGCACGGTCCATGAGTCCGGCTACCGGTTCGATCTCGGCGGTCACCGCTGGTTCACCAAGAACGAAGACCTGAATAACTGGTTTCGTCGCTTGATGGCAGGCGAGCTCGTCATGGTCGAGCGCATCAGCCGGATCTATTACAACGGCAAATACTATATGTATCCCGTGGAGATCGGCGACGTCGTGAAGAACGCCGGGCCGGTCACGATCGTCAAGGCCGGATTTGCGTTCGTGGCGGCCGCCGTGCGGTATGCCGCGATGAACCGCCCAATCCGGAATATGAAGGACGCCTATACGGCCCAGTTCGGCTCCACGCTCTACGAGATGTTCTTTCGCCGCTACACCGAGAAGGTGTGGGGCAAGCCGTGTGAAGAGCTGTCCGCCGATTGGGTCGCGCAGCGCAGCAAGGGACTTTCCATCTGGACAGTGGCGCGGGAAGCGCTGTCCAACCGCAAGAGCAACGTGCAAAGCCTGATCGAGGAGTTCATGTATCCGCGCGACGGGTACATGCGCATTCCCGAACGGATGGCCGAAGACATCAAGGAGGCTGGCCATCGGGTGCTGCTCAACGCCGCGGTCAAGGGCATCGTCGTGCACGGACCCAACGACATCGAAGTGGTCTACACGACGCCGGACGGCGAGCGCAGCCTCCGCGCCCAGCATGTCGTGTCCACGATTCCGTTGAGTCTCCTGGCGCAGATGGTCACGCCGAAGGCAGACGAGCCGGTCTTCAAGGCGGCGCGCAGTCTCGACTTCCGCGATCTCATCACGGTCAATCTGCAATTGCACCGCAAGCAGGTATCGAAGGATACGTGGCTCTACGTGCAGGACGAGCACATACTGTTCGGGCGGCTCCACGAACCGAAGAACTGGAGCCGCGCAATGGTCCCGGACGACGACCATACATCGCTCGTCCTCGAATGCTTCTGCACCGTCGGCGACGCCATCTGGTCGCTCTCCGATGACGACGTGGCGCGGCGTTGCGTACGCGACCTGACCGAGAAGCTGGGATTCATCGATCCGGCGGACGTCGCCGGCTGGAACGTCGTTCGCACGCGATTCGCGTATCCGGTCTATGACCTGCAGTACGCCGGCAAGCTCGCGGTGATCAACGGCTTCCTCAAGCAGTTCGACGGATTGCACATTGTGGGTCGAACGGGCACGTTCCGCTACAACAATGCCGACCACTCCATCGAAATGGGCTTGCTGCTCGCGCGGAAGATCCTGGGCTACGACGTCGATCACATGGCGGTCAATACGGAGCAGGAGTACCACGAGATCAAGCAATCCGACCAAATTGCGCGCGACCACTACGAGGCGGGCACCCGAATGCCGCCGCGCAAGTTCACCAGTCCCACCTGATTCCATGAGGGTGTCCGGTGCCGACGGAGCAAGAGCAGGCAAATGACCCGGGCGGTGCTCACGTTCCATAGCATCGACGACTCGGGATCGGTGTTGTCGTTTCCGACGCGGGCGTTTCGCGAGCTGGTCGAGCGCCTCGCAGCGACGGCGACAGCGGTCGTCGAGTTCGCCGAGCTCCTGCGGCGCGAGGATGGCGTGACCTTTACTTTCGACGACGGCATGCGTACGGTCCATCGTCATGCGCTGCCGGTATTGCAGCAGCATGGCTTTCCCGCGCACTTGTTCCTTACCACCGGGCGCGTCGGTAAGGACATGAGCTGGCCGTCGCAGCACGGCACGACCGAGACGTTCGACATGCTCGACTGGCAGGAAATCGACGCTTGCGTGCGTTCGGGATTCCGTGTGGAGTGCCACACGGTAACGCACCCGGACCTTCGTCGCCTGTCACCGGAGGGGATCGTCGACGAGTGCGCCGGCGCCGACGACGAGATCGAAAGGCGCACCGGACGCCGCCCGACGCTGCTTGCGTTCCCTTTCGGACGCTTCGACGACAAGGTGAGGGAGACGTTGGCGCCCCGCTACGCAGGTTGCTTTACGACGCGGCTCGGCTACTTCGGCCAGGGTGAGGATCTGTCCCGCATTCCCAGGCTCGATACCTATTATCTGCAAGCGCCTGTATGGTACGAGCGGCTGTTCTCGGCGCCGACGCGCGGCTATGTCGCCGTACGAGCGTTGATCCGCGCCGTCCGGGGCGTGACGTGAGCCCGCCGGGCCCGGAGCGCGAAGGTCCATTAAGCCCGCCGGGCCATCCCAAGGGCGAACACCGGAGCGCGGAGCGCGAAGGTAATTCACTGACCGCGCCGGATCTCACTGTCGTGGTTACCGTCGTCGAGGGCGGCGCGGCACTCACCCGCTGCCTCGAAGCCTTGTCGGCGCAAATCGACGCACCGGCGATGGAAATCATCGTTCCCTTCGACAGCACGATGCAACAAGTCAATGACCTCGCGTCGCGCTTTCCGGATTACCGCTTCATGGACCTGGGCGCGGTCGTCGCGCCCGGTATCCGTGCGAACGAGTTCACTCGGCATATACTTTACGATTGCCGTAGGACCGCGGGGCTCAAAGCCGCCCTGGGACGCTACGTCGCCATGCTGGAAGACCGAGGTTGGCCGCGCAAGGATTGGGCCCGGACAATGGTAAGCCTCCACGAACAAATGCCGCATGCGGTCATTGGCGGAGCCATCGAAAGCGGTGCCGTCGGGGCGCTTCGCTCTGCAGCGTTCTATTGCGACTTCGGTCGCTATGAACCTCCGTTCGCGGGTGGCGACGCTCAATATGTCAGCGACGTCAACATCTGCTACAAGCGTGCGGCGCTCGACGCCGTGCGTCCTCTTTGGGAGTCGCGTTATCAGGAGGCGACGGTCAACTGGGCGTTGCAGCGTCAAGGTTTGCGTCTGCACCTGTCCGACCAGCCGCGCGTGATCGAAGAGCGTGGGCCGCTTCGCCTCTGGCCGGCGCTCGCGGAGCGTGTGCATTGGGGCCGCACTTTCGGCTATGTGCGAGGGCGAGAGGGATCGCGCGCAGCCTCCGTGCTCCGAGTCGTGGCCGCCCCGCTGGTGCCGGCGCTGCTGCTGTTGCGCCACGCGCGAAAGCAGCTGGCCCTGCGGCGCCGCGTCTGGAGTTTCGCGCGCGTCCTGCCGGCCACCTTCCTGTTGATGGTCTGCTGGTCGCTGGGGGAAGCGATTGGGGAGCTGGAAGCGATCCTCGCGTCCGGCAAGACGACGGCCCTTCCTGATATTGCCGCGCACCAAGACCGTGGAGTTCGTCATGAGAGATCTTGCTGAACGCGTTGCGAAGCACGCACGGATCGGTTGGCAGAACCTCGCGTTGCCCGAGGTGCCAAGCCCGCCTTTTCTGATCCTGTTCATCAATTCGCTTTGCAACATGCGATGCGAGCACTGCTTTTACTGGAAGGAGCTCAACCAGCCCGACGATCTGACGCTCGAGGAGCTCGTGGCCCTTTCGGAGGAATTGGGTCCAATCGAAAACCTCAATCTCTCCGGTGGCGAGCCGTTTCTGCGCAAGGAGTTCGCCGCGATCTGCCGCCAGTTCATCCGCCACAACGGCGTGAAGGAAATATACGTTCCGACGAATGCCTATTTTACCGAGCGGACGATCGACGCGATTCGCGATGTCCTGCAGGAGCCCTCGCTCAAGCTCTTCGGCGTCGAGATCTCGCTCGACGGAATGCCGAAGTTCCACGACGAGTTCCGCAAGACCAGGAATTCGTTTCGCAAGGCGATGGAGACCTACGATGCGCTCGCCAAGCTTCAGGAAGAGGACGCCCGCCTCCAGATCCATGCGATTTCCACGGCCACGGCCTGGAACATGGCGGAGATCAAGCAGCTGACGACGTTCCTCTTCGACCGCTGTCCCAAGATGATGCACCACAATCTGGCCATCATCCGCGGCGACCGTAAGAACCCGACGCTCGAGGGGCCCGCGCTGCAGGAATACAAGGACCTCTATCAATACCTGCGCAGATTGTGGGCCGAGCGCGAGCAGCATCGGTACGGCTCCGTCGTCGAGCCGATGTTGCAGTGGGTCAAGCTCAAGGGCGCCGAACAGAAGCGCCAGTACGTGCCGTGCCGCGCCGGTGTGTTGAGCGCCGTGGTCC
>Ga0207658_10003620_pt1 | contig 10914 bp, 10 predicted proteins | sample KBSS33metaG_FD_184322 | JGI IMG/M metagenome (GOLD analysis project Ga0207658, IMG submission 184322) | Switchgrass rhizosphere microbial communities from Kellogg Biological Station, Michigan, USA - KBS S3-3 metaG (SPAdes) (version 2) | ecosystem: Host-associated > Plants > Roots > Rhizosphere...
ATGCCGCCGCCGACCACGAACTTGGCGTCCACGTTGTAGACACCCAGGCCGACAGCAGCCGGAAGATGCAGATAGGACGTCGTGATCAGGGCGAGGCAGATGACGGTGACGACGCCGAAGATCGCCAGCTGGAAACGCGCAAGACGGGTCAACAACATTACGGCTTCACCCCTCCATGTTGCGTCGCTGTACCGGCCGGAATCTTGAACGGATCGGCGGCCTGCCCGGACAGGTTCGCCAGTGCACCCAACAGGAAGTCCGGCGGGTTGACCACTTCGTCCAGGTGCCTCATGTTCGGGTCGAAAGCACCCGAGGTGGTGAAGACGGTCTCACCGAGACGGCGCAGCGTCAGATCGAACGTCACGTACACGTTCAGGTAGTCACCACGCACCGCGTTCTTGAAGTACTTGTTGGAGAACGGGAACGTCGGCACCAGGTCCAGGTCGTGGATCAAGTCGTCGGCGTTGTCGTTGAACGCCTTGATCACCGGGAAGATGTCCTTGAAGTCTGCCGCGAAGTCGTCCTTCGTCGCGGACATGACCTTCGCACCGACAACGGCGAGTTTCCGCAGTGCGGTGAACGCATCCACGATGTTCTTGCGGTTGTCGTTGAGGACCTTGACCGCACCGGGGAGCGTGTCCAGCGTGCGGCCCAGACTGTCTTTGCTCTTGGCCAGGATGGCAGAGAAGCGGTTCAGCCCGTCCATTGCCCCGATGATGTCGGTGGTCTGCTTGTCCAGCGACTGCGTGAGCTCGGCGAGCCGAGGGATGAAGTCGACGAACTGTCCGGCCCGGCCGGCAACCGCGGCGTACGCCTCATCCGTGATGTCCTGCAGCGCACCGAGGTTGCCCTTGTTCACGACCAGGCCCAGCGACGACAGCACCTCTTCGGTGGTCGGGTACCGGCCGGTGTGCGCCAGCGGAATCTCGGAACCCTGCTTGAGCCGGCCCTGCGGGGCCTCCCCGACCGGTTCCGACAGCTGGACGTGCTGCGAACCCAGCAGCGAGGTCTGGGCGACCTTCGCCCTCGCGTTCGCCGGCAGCTTCACATCGCCGTTGATCGACAGTTTCGCCGCCGCATAGAACGTGCCGTCGGGGCGCTGGACGGCATCCAGGCCCGACACGCTGCCGACGGTGACGTCGTTGACCATCACTGGCGAGTTCTGCGGCAACGTCGCGACATCGGGCAGTTGCACGGTCACGGTGTAGGAACCGGCGCCGTGGCCCTGGGTACCGGGCATGTCCAGCGAGTTCAGGCCACCGAATTGGCAACCGGCGAGCACCGCGGCACTCGATCCGAGTGCCAGGATCTTCACAACCGACTTCATCAGTTGCCACCTCCTGCTTCAGCGGGCAGCGGTGCGCCCACGGGCGCTGCGGGCGCCGGGGCAGGTCCGGGCAGCGGACCCGAACCGTTCAGTGGCGTCGAGCCCGGTCCGACCGGCGGCGTGGCCGGCGAAATCTGGCCCGGGACGGCCGGCGGCGGCAGGATCAGGTCGCTGAGCGTCCCGTCCGGCTGGACCTTCGGCGGGGTGACGCCAGGCGCGGCGTTCCACTGCAGGTACGGCACCGGAGTCTGCGCCTTGGCCTCGGTCTGCGGGGTGTCGTAGATGAGCTGGCCCTTGTACGCGGTGATGCTGTTGATCGGGTGGAACAACACCGGCGGGTAGTTCATCGCGATACGACGCAGCACCGGGCCCATGCGCTGACGGCAGATCTCCGCACGCTTGTAGTTGTCCGGAGTCGCGCCGACGTCGAAGTTACCGCCGCACAGGAACTGCACCGGGTTCGAGAAGTTCGGTAGTGACAGCAGACCGTCCAGGGAGCCCTGCGCCGGGTTGTAGATGTTGTAGAAGTTGGCGAGACCGTTCGGCGTCACGTGCAGAACCTGCTCGATGTTGTCGCTGTTGTCGGTCAGCACCTGGGTGAATTCGGCCAGTTTGCCGACCTGGTCGATCAGCGCCGTGTTGTTGTCCTTCAGCAGGCCCTTGACGTCACCCAGCGCCTGGTTCAGGGCGCCGAGGGTCTGGTCCAGACCGGCCGAGCTCTCCGCCAGCACCTGCGATACCGACGCGACGTGGTCGGTGAACTGCACGATCTGCTCGTTGCTGTTCGACAGCGCGTTCACCAGAATCTGCAGGTTCTTGATGGTGCCGAACAGGTCGCCACGCGAATCACCAAGGCGCCCTGCGGTTTGCGACAGCTCACGCAGGGCACTGCGGAACGAGTCGCCGTTGCCGTCCAGCGTGTCGGCGGCCTGGTTGATGAACGCACCGAGCGGGCCCTGCGGCGCGCCGTCCTGCGGACCGAGCTGCGCGCTGAGCTGGGTCAGCTGCTTCTTGACGTCGTCCCATTCGACCGGCACACCGGTCCGGCTCAGCGGCACCTCGGCGCCGTTGCCCAGCGCCGCGCCACCGTCGTAGGCCGGGGTGAACTGCACGAATCGGGCTGCGACCAGGTTCGGCGAGATGATGATCGCCCGGGCATCGGCCGGGATCTTCACGCCGTCCTTGACGGTCATCGAGACCTTGACCGAATTGGGCTGCGGCTCAACCGAATCAATGGTGCCGACCGGAACCCCGAGCACCCGCACATCGTCACCGGCGTACAGGCCCACGGCATTGGTGAAGTAAGCGACCACCTTGTGGCCACCACGCGACGGCCACAGCAGGTAGGCGCCGCCGGCGACCACTGCCACCAGAGCCACCACCAGCGCGATGATCGCGCCCCGCGACTTCATGTTCTTCATCATGGCGACTTCGGCCTCACGACGATCCGTTCAGAGATGTAGCCCTTCAGCATGTCGCCGAGGCTGGCAGGCAGCTTGCCCGGCTGGAAGTAGGTGTCGAGCAAGACTTCCGTCATCGTCGCCGGCGGCAGGCCGTACAGGTTGATGTTGAAGCCCGGGCCGTTTCCGACGACCTCGCCGAGTGCGGTGGCGTAGCCCGGCAGCCGCTTGAGCGCCTCGCTGATGTGCTCCTTGCGCTTCAGCAATTCGTCCATCACCAGGTTCAGCTGCTTGAGGGCCGGACCGAACTCCCGCTTGTTGTCCGCGACGAACCCGGAAAGCTGTTGCGAGACACCACGAATACCTGAGATCAGCGTGCTGATCGACTGCCTGCGCTCGTCGAGCGCGGCGAACAGCTGATTGCCGTCGACCACCAGCTTGTTCACCTGGTCGGCGCGCTGCGCCAGGGTGTCCGACACCTTCTTGGCGTGGCCCAGCAGTTGTTCGAGTGCCTGGTCGCGCTTGTTCAGGCTCCGGGACAGGGACGCCACACCGTCGAGCGCGCCGCGCAACTGCGGCGTCGCATCGTGCAGCGTGTCCGTCAGTACCTTGAGAGCCTGCTCCATCTGCGGCTTGTCGAGCTCACTGGTGTTCTGCCCGAGATCCTGCAGCGCGGTGTTGATCGTGTACGGAGTCGTGGTGCGACCCAACGGGATGACCGTGGCTTCCTTCGTGCCCTTCGGCGTCACCCAGAGAGACTTCTGCCCCAGCACCGTGTCGGTCTTGATCGACGCCAGCGACTGGTCGCCCACCACGATCTGACGGTCGACGGTGAAGTTCACCTTCGCCGAGGTCCCGGCGAGCTCCACGTCCCCGACCTTGCCGACCTTGATGCCCGCGACGCGGACGTCACTGCCCGGCGTGATGCCACCGGCGTCGCCGAAGAACGCGGAGTAGTTCTTGCCCTGCGGGTAGAACGGCAAGCCCGTGTACCCGAACGAGATCAGCACGAGGCACGTCACGATGAAGACGCCGAGGACGCCGGTGCGGAGTGGATCTTTTTCCGGCTTAGCCACGTTCGGAGCACCTGCCCTTCGACGGATCCGCGGGACCACCGAACGGCACGATCAGATCGCTACCCGCGGGGCCGCTCATCTTGATCTTCACCGAGCAGTAGTAGATGTTGAAGAACGCGCCGTAGGCCCCCAGGGCGTTGAGCCGCAGGTAGTTCTCCGCGAGGTTCTCGATGACGGGGTTCACTTCAGCCCGGCGCTCGTACATGCGCTGCGCGAACGGGCGGGCGTTCTCGATGACGCCCTGCACCGGGCGCCGCGACTTCTGCAGCATCTCGGTCAGGTCGTTCTCGGCCGAGGCCAGCGGGCCGATGGCACCGGCGATCGGGTCGCGTCCCTCGGCCAGCCCCGTGATGAGCTGCTGCAGCTGGTCGATGCTGGTGTTGAACTGGGAGCCCTTGGAATCGACCGTGGCGAGCACCGTGTTGAGGTTGGTGATCGTGTCGCCGATCAGCTGATCGCGGTCGGCCAGGGTCTGGCTGAACGAACCGGTATTGGACAGCAGGTCGTTCAACGCGCCACCCTGCCCCTGCAGGGCCTCGATCATGGCTGCGGTGATCTCGTTGACCTTCTTGCCGTCCAGGCCCTTCACGACCGGGCGCAGACCGCCGAGCAGCGCGTCGAGGTCGAGGGCCGGCTGGGTGTTGGCAAGGGCGACGGTGCCGCCTGCCGGCAGCTTGCGCAGCTCGCCCGGGCCGGAGGTGATCTCCATGTACCGGTCACCGACCAGGTTCTGGTAGCGGATGACGGCACGGCTCGAGCTGTACAGCTGATAACGGTCGTTCAGCGTGAACTTGACGTCGACGGTGTTGTCGCTCTTGAGTTTGACGCTCTTGACCGAGCCCACCTGCACGCCCGCGATGCGGACGTCCTCGCCGGCCTTGAGCCGGGACGCGTCGGTGAAGTTGGCGTGATAGGTGTTGGTCGAGGCGAATCGGAACTGGCCGAACACCACCACCAGGCCGGCGGCGACCAGCAACATCACGACGGTGAACACCGTGACGTTGATCATTTCGCGCTTGTGTCTCATGGGCGACCCCACTCACTCGCGGACATCAGTAGCGGTCCCTCTCTGCGTAGGCACCGGAGAACAGGAACTGCAGCGTCGAGGGAGCGTCGAACTGCAACTCGGTGTTCGGCTGGAAGGGGATGTAGGCGTTGTCGGTCACCAGGAACGGCGAGTGGTACCACGAGCCGCCGTACTGCTTGGACGGGACGTCCGGAAGGCCACGGCAGTTCGGGCCACCGGAGGCGTTCACCATCGGCAGGCTCTCCGGGTAGGTGTAATTGGGTGCGCCGGGGAAGAAGTTCGAGGACACGAACAGACCCGGCTTGACGCCACCGAACACCGGACCGAATTGGTCCACTGCCTTCGACAGACCCTGCAGGAGGCACGGGAATTCCGGTGAGTAGTCGCCGAGGACCTTCAACGGGGCTCGCAGCCGCTGGATGGCGGCGATGTAGTCGTCGGCGGCCGGCGAGATGGTCGCGTAGGCGTTGTTGGCGAACCCGGTGGCCGCGAGCAGTGCCGCGTTCAGGTCGTCCTTCTCATCGGTGAGCGTCTTGCTGACGGTCGGGGCGTTGTCGAAGACCTTGGCCAGGTCGGGCGCGGCGTCACCGTAGATGCCGGCGACCGTCGCGGTGTCCTTGAAGTCCTGCTGCAGCGTCGGCAGCTTGGGGTTGAAGTACTGCAGGTACTTGCTGAGACCGGCCGCGGCGGCACCGGCGTCGTCGCCGTGGCCGCGCAGGCCTTCACCGAGGGCGGTCACCGTGGCGTTCAGGTTGACCGGATCGATCTTGTCGAGCAGGTCGGTCAGCGTCTGGAAGACGGTGTTCATCTCCAGCTGGACGTCTTTGGCCTGCACCTGCGCGCCGGGACGCAGCGATTCCTTCGCCGGATGCTCCGGTGGGAGGAACTCGACCGACTTGGCGCCGAACACCGTCGTGCTGCCGAGCCGGACCCGGGCGTTCGACGGGATGTAGCGCATCTGGTCGCTCAGCACGGCCAGCTTGAGCTTCGCCTGGTCGCCGGCGTACTCGATCTCCTCGACCTTGCCGACCTGGATACCGCGGTACTTGACCTTGGCGTCGGGGTCCATGACCAGACCGGCGCGGGGCGCCATGACCGAGACGGTGTCGGTGGGAGTGAATGCCGCGGTATACGACAGATAGGTGAACACCACCGCGGCCAGGATGATGCTGATCAGCACCGCTGCCGCGAGCCGCACATGGCTGCGTTTAGGACCGCCGGAAGACATCGTCGTGCACCCCTATCCGGAGAGGTTGAAGTTGCCGGACGCGCCGTACACGGCCAGGGAGATGAGCAGGACGATGGTGACGACCACGATCAGCGAGGTCCGCACGGCCTGGCCGACGGCGATGCCCACGCCGACCGGTCCGCCGCTGGCGTTGTAGCCGTAGTAGGTGTGCACCAGCATGACCGCGATCGACATGACGATGGCCTGCAGGAACGACCACAGCAGGTCGGTGGGCACCATGAAGGTGCTGAAGTAGTGGTCGTACAGACCGGCCGACTGGCCGTTGATGTACACCGTGGTGGCCCGCGCCGCGAAGAATGACGCGAGGACGGCCAGGGCGTACAGCGGGATGACGGCGATGAGGCCCGCGATGATCCGCGTGGACACCAGGTACGACACCGAGTGCACAGCCATCGATTCGACGGCATCGATCTCCTCGGCCACCCTCATGGCGCCAAGCTGCGCGGTACAGCCGGCGCCGATCGTGGCGGCCAGTGCGATACCCGCGATGATCGGTGCGACGATCCGGACGTTGAGGAAGGCCGACAGGAAGCCCGTCAGCGCCTCGATACCGATGTTGCCCAGCGAGGAGTAACCCTGGACGGCGATGACGCCACCGGAGGCCAGCGTCATGAACGCCGCGACACCGACGGTGCCGCCGATCATCACCAGTGCGCCGGTGCCCATCGTCATCTCGGCGATGAGCCGGATGGTCTCGCGGCGGTAGCGCGTCAGTGCGTTGGGGATGTACCGGAAGGACTCCCCGTAGAACAGCGCCTGCTCACCGATGCCGTCGAAGACGGCGGGCACTGCCCGGAACATTCGTTTGAATCTGAGGGTTGCGTCGTAACTCATGCGCGATCCGCCTCCGCAACTCGCTGGGTGCTCATTCCCGGCATCACCGCACCAGTACCCGGACGCCGATGGCGGTCATGATCACGTTGATGACGAACAAGCAGATGAAGGCGTAGACCACGGTCTCGTTGACCGCGATGCCGACGCCCTTGGGGCCACCCTTGACGGTCAGGCCGCGATAGCAGCCGACCATTCCGGCGAGCAGGCCGAACAGCACGGCCTTGATCTCCGCGAGCATCAGTTCGCCGAGGCCGGTCAGCACCGTCAGGCCGTTGATGAACGAACCCGGGTTGACGCCCTGCAGGAAGACGGAGAAGACGTAGCCACCCGAGATGCCGATGGCGCACACCAGGTTGTTGAGCAGCACCGCGACGAAGGTCGACGCGAGGACGCGCGGCACGACCAGCCGCTGGATCGGATCGATGCCGAGCACGCGCATGGCGTCGATCTCTTCACGGATGGTGCGGGCGCCCAGGTCGGCGCAGATTGCGGTGGCACCGGCGCCGGCGACCACCAGCACAATAACGACGGGGCCCAGCTGGGTGACCGTGCCGAACGCCGTGCCTGCGCCGGAGAGGTCGGCGGCACCGATCTCACGCAGCAGGATGTTCAGCGTGAAGGCCACCAGCACGGTGAAAGGAATGGCGACGAGCAGGGTCGGCACGAGCGATACGCGGGCAATCATCCAGGTCTGTTCGAAGAACTCCCGGAATTGGAACGGCCGGCGCCACATTTTGGTGAATGTGTCGAGGGCCATTTCGAAGAACCCGCCAACGGCCCTGGCCGGAGCCGCAAGCTGTTCGATCAACCTTCGACTCCATTCTCGGTCCGGGTTGAACAGTCACGGCGAAGAGTGAGGTTTTCTCGTTCGCAGCGGTCTGATAACCACGTCGTAATGCATAGCTCTTGTGAGCCGGCTCATAGTAGCTAGAACATGTTCGCAGTGGCAAAAGAACAGCAAAATCACTGGAAAATGACATATAAACGCAGCTCAGCGTATATTTTGACGTTGCCGTCACTGTAACAAGTTCTAGTGCCGACGCGGCGCCTTCTACGCCGCGTCAGCACGAGATCCGGGACGTTCAGTCCCTCGACTCCATCAGGGCAGTCGCAGAGAAATTCCGTTCCGGATCGCGGTCAGCAAAATATCCGCGCAACGTGGAACTCAGTTGTGTCATGTCCCACTCAGCGGACGAGGCTGTGAAGTGGCTCTCCGCAGTGGGCGCTGCGACCAGGGTCACAGTCGGACCATAAACGATGAAGAGCTGGCCATTCACGTTTTCCGACGCGGGCGAGGAAAGGAAACGCACCAATTTCACGACGTGCTCGGGCGACAGCGGATCGACCTCACCCTCACCAGGAGCCGCACCGAACACATCTGCCGTCATCGCCGTGCGAGCCCGCGGCGCGATGGCGTTGGCGCGCACGCCGTAGCGCTCCAGGCCGCGGGCCGCGGTCAGGGTCAGCGCGGTGATGCCGGCCTTGGCGGCGCCGTAGTTCGCCTGTCCCACCGGACCGGCCAGACCGGCCTCGGACGAGGTGTTGACGATCCGGCCGTACACCGTGCCGTCGGCCGACTCCTTCGCCTTGGCACGCCAGTAGGTCGCGGCGTTGCGGGTCAGCAGGAAGTGGCCGCGCAGGTGGACCGCGATGACCGCGTCCCAGTCCTCGTCGGTCATGTTGAACAGCATCTTGTCGCGGGTGATACCCGCGTTGTTGACGACGATGTTCAGGCCACCGAGCTTGTCGGCGGTTTCCACGAGTTCGTCGGCGGTGCTGCGAGCACTGATGTCCCCGGCGACCGCAATGCCCTTGGAGCCGGCGGCCTCGATCTCGGCGAGCACGTCGGACTTGTCCAGCGCGCCTGCCATGTCGTTCACCACGATGGTGGCGCCGGCCTGCGCCAGGCCGATGGCCTCGGCACGGCCCAGTCCCGCGGCAGCACCGGTGACCACAGCCACCTTGCCGGAGAGATCAGTCGAGTCGATTTCGCTGGTCAATTTATGAATACCTCTAGTCTTTGCGGAGAAGGGCGGCGCGGGGGCATTCGGCGATGGACTGCTCGGCCAGTTCTTCCTGGTCGGCAGGCACCGGATCAGCCTTGACTACTGCATAGTCGTTGTCGTCGAGATCGAAAAGGTCCGGCGCAATTCCCACGCAAACCGCGTTTCCTTCGCAGCGATCGTGATCAACTTCAACCCGCATGACACCCTCCTGAGAGCCCGGATTTCGACGGTGAGGCCAACATAACGACCCCGCCATGGCGATGCCAGTGTGGCACGCTCTGGACCCCAAGACTAGAACGTGTTACAAGTTTGAGTAGGCATGGGTCGACGAAAGCGCCCCAACAACTGTGACAAACGGACCAGAGACCTACCCCAATTCAAGTGATAAAGGATGAGTTCGATGCGGATCGGCTACACGCCCGAGCAGGAGGAGTTGCGACGCGAACTGCGTGCGTACTTCACCAAGCTCATGACCCCCGAGCGCGCCGAGGCACTGGCGTCCAACGACGGCGAGATGGGACGCGGCAACGTGTACCGCGAGACCGTTGAGCAGATGGGCAAAGACGGCTGGCTGACGCTGAGCTGGCCGAAGGAGTACGGCGGCCAGGCCCGTCCCCCGATGGACGGCCTGATCTTCAACGACGAAGCCGCCATCGCCAACGTGCCCGTGCCGTTCCTGACCATCAACTCGGTGGCGCCGACGATCATGCACTTCGGCACCGAGGAGCAGAAGAAGTTCTTCCTGCCCAAGATCGCCGCCGGCCAGCTGCACTTCGCCATCGGCTACTCCGAGCCCGGCGCCGGCACCGACCTGGCCTCGCTGCGCACCACCGCGGTCCGCGACGGCGACGACTACGTCATCAACGGCCAGAAGATGTGGACGTCGCTGATCGCCTACGCCGACTACGTGTGGCTGGCGGCCCGCACCAATCCCGAGGCCAAGAAACACCGCGGCATCTCGATGCTGATCGTGCCGACCACCGCCGAGGGCTTCTCCTGGACCCCGGTGCACACCATGTCCGGCGTGGACACCAGCGCCACCTACTACCAGGACGTCCGCGTCCCGACCTCCAGCCTGGTCGGCGAGGAGCACGGCGGCTGGAAGCTGGTCACCAACCAGCTCAACCACGAGCGCGTGGCCCTGGTGTCGGCGCAGCCGATTTTCGTTGCGCTGGACGGGGTTCGGGAATGGGCCCAGAACACCAAGGATCACCACGGCAAGCGGCTGATCGACTCGGAGTGGGTGCAGCTGAACCTCGCCCGGGTGCACGCCAAGGCCGAAGTGCTGAAGCTGATCAACTGGGAGCTGGCCTCGGCGACCGACTCCGCGCCCTCCCCCGCCGACGCGTCGGCGGCCAAGGTGTACGGCACCGAGCTGGCCACCGAGGCCTACCGGTTGCTCATGGAGGTGCTCGGCACCTCGGCGACCCTGCGCCGGGACACCCCGGGCGCGCTGCTGCGCGGCCGGATCGAACGCTGGCACCGGTCCTGCCTGATCCTGACCTTCGGCGGCGGCACCAACGAGATTCAGCGCGACATCATCGGCATGGTGGCTCTTGGCCTGCCCCGAGTGAACCGGTAAGGACTGACATGGATTTCAAGACAACCGAAGCATCCGACGACCTCGGCGGCCTGGTCCGGTCCATCACCGAATCGGTGGTGACCCCGGAGCGCCAGAAGGAATTGGACAAGCAGGACGAGCGGTTCGACCGTGAGCTGTGGGCCAAGCTGATCGACTCCGACATCCTGTCCACCACCGCACCGGAGTCGGTGGGTGGCGGCGGTTTCGGCACGCTGGAGCAGTCGGCCGTGCTGGTGGCGCTGGGCCGTCAGCTCGCGGCTGTGCCGTACCTCGAGTCGACCATCCTTGCCGCCGGCGCCATCGCCGAATTCGGTTCGGCCGAACTGCAATCCGAATGGGCCGCCCCCGCGGTCGCCGGCAGCAAGATCGTCGTGCCCGCGTTGGACGGCGAGATGGGCCAGGGTCCGGTGCAG
>Ga0207658_10003623_pt1 | contig 10910 bp, 9 predicted proteins | sample KBSS33metaG_FD_184322 | JGI IMG/M metagenome (GOLD analysis project Ga0207658, IMG submission 184322) | Switchgrass rhizosphere microbial communities from Kellogg Biological Station, Michigan, USA - KBS S3-3 metaG (SPAdes) (version 2) | ecosystem: Host-associated > Plants > Roots > Rhizosphere >...
CTCGGGCTTCACGTCGAAGCTCTTGTCGGGGTCGAAGCCGAGCACCTTCTTGGTGGCGGCGACCTCGTCGGCGCCCAGCGCCGAGCCGTGCACCCCACCGGTGTTCATCTTGGTGGGGGCCGGATAGCCGATGATGGTGCGCACCGAGATGAACGACGGCTTGTCGGTCACGGCGCGGGCGGCGGCCAGGGCCTGTTCGATCGCCACCACGTTCTCGCCGCCCTCGACCTCCTGGACGTGCCACCCGTAAGCGCGGTAGCGGGCGCAGACGTCCTCTGAGAGCGCGATGTCGGTGTTGTGCTCGATGGAGATCTTGTTGTTGTCCCACAGCACAATGAGGTTGCCGAGCTGCTGGGTGCCGGCGAGCGACGACGCCTCGCTGGTCACGCCCTCTTCCATGTCACCGTCCGAGGCGATGACATAGATGAAGTGGTCGAACGGGCTCTCCCCGGGGGCGGCGTCGGGGTCGAACAGGCCACGCTCGTACCGGGCTGCCATCGCCATACCGACCGAGGACGCCAGGCCCTGGCCCAGCGGGCCCGTGGTGATCTCCACACCCTTGGTGTGGCCGTACTCGGGGTGACCCGGGGTCAGCGAGCCCCACGTGCGCAGCGCCTCGATGTCGGCCAGCTCGAGGCCGAAGCCGCCCATATACAGCTGCAGGTACAGCGTCAGGCTGGAGTGGCCACAGGACAGGACGAAGCGGTCGCGGCCGATCCAATGGGTATCGGACGGGTCGTGCCGCATCTGGCGCTGGAACAGGGTGTAGGCCAGCGGGGCCAGGCTCATCGCGGTTCCGGGATGGCCGTTTCCGACCTTCTGAACCGCATCCGCGGCCAGCACTCGTACGGTGTCGACGGCGGCCGAGTCCAGCTCGGTCCAGTCGTCCGGGTGGTGCGGGCGGGTGAGTTCGGAAATCTCTTCGACTGTGGTCACAGGCGCACTCCTACGGGGGACGTCTCGGGCTCGGCATATTGCAAAGCGAGCTGCATGACTACCCTAGTGCGCGTCGCTGGTGCGGTGCAGACCGCTTCACCTTTGGCCTGTCCGTGATTGGGTTTCCGTTCACCTGAATGCACCCTGCGGTGTCGAGCACTCAGGTGCGCGGTCTACCATCGTCTGTAGTAGAGGCTGCGCGGCCGTGACTTCCGAGGAGATATCTGCGTGAGCATTCGCGAGCGCCGTTCTGTCCACGGGGCGCACGGTTTCGGTCCCGGGGCTGCGGCGTCTGACGAGCACGAATCTGTTTCGGGGACCAAGTCCCCGAACCGTGTTCGGGACACCCTCCTGGCCTATATCGCCCTCACCAAGCCGCGCGTCATCGAACTGCTGTTGGTGACCACCATCCCGGCGATGCTGCTTGCGCATCGTTTCGACGTGGTGGCCAGCCAAGGCCCGATCAAGCCGCTGTTGATCCTGAACACCCTGGTCGGCGGCCTGCTCGCGGCTGCGGGCGCCAACACCCTGAACTGTGTCGCCGACGCCGACATCGACAAGGTGATGAAGCGCACCGCCCGTCGGCCGTTGGCCCGCGCGACGGTGCCCACCCGCAATGCGCTGATCTTCGGCCTGGTGCTGACCGTGACGTCGTTCCTGTGGCTGTGGCGCAGCTCGAACCTGCTGTCGGGCCTCCTGGCCCTGGCGACCATCGCGTTCTACGTCTTCGTCTACACGCTGCTGCTGAAGCGCCGCACCTCACAGAACGTGGTGTGGGGCGGCGCCGCCGGCTGCATGCCGGTGATGATCGGCTGGTCGGCCGTCACCGGCACCATTCAGTGGCCCGCGCTGGTGATGTTCCTGATCATCTTCTTCTGGACGCCGCCGCACACCTGGGCCCTGGCCATGCGCTACAAGGAGGACTACGAAGCAGCCGGCGTGCCGATGCTGCCTGTCGTGGCCACCGAGCGCGAGGTCACCAAGCAGATCCTGATCTACACCTGGGCGACGGTCCTGACGACGCTGGCACTGGCGTTCGCCACCGGCTGGCTGTACGCCGCGGTGGCTCTCGTCGCCGGCGTGTGGTTCCTGGTGATGGCGCACCAGCTGTACTCCGGTGTGAAGCGTGGCGAGCCGGTGAAGCCGCTGCGCCTGTTCCTGCAGTCGAACAATTACCTGGCTGTGGTGTTCTGCGCGCTGGCGGTCGACTCGGCGCTCGCGCTGCCGATGGTGTTCGGCCGCTGACCTTTCCCGGCACGCTAGTTTGTGGGCATGACCCAACTGGTGAGCCCCGACAACTTCGCGCGGGCCGAATCCGACCTCTACTTCGGCAACTTCGTCAAGGACGGTGGGTGCGGGGTACTGCACCACATCCGTGAGTTGAGCCCGATCGACAACCAGTTGGTGATCCGGCAGAACCGCGACACCCTCTACTCGTCAGCCGTTTTCGATCTCGACGCCGGTCCGGTGACCGTGACGCTGCCGGACAGCGGCGGGCGATTCATGGCTCTGCAGGTCATCAGCGAGGACCACTACACGACCCAGGTTGTCTACGCGCCGGCGTCGGTGACCCTGACGCGTGACGAGGTGGGGACCCGCTACGTCGCCGTGGCGATCCGGACGTTGGTCGATCCCAACGACGCCGCCGACCTCGTTGCCGTACATGCCCTGCAGGACGCCGTCACCGTGGCTCAGGATGCCCTTGGCAGCTTCGAAACGCCGCAGTGGGACCCCGTCAGTCAGAAGACCGTGCGCGACGCGCTCGTCACGCTGGCCACCACGCTGTGGGACACCAAGGGCATGTTCGGCACCGCCGCCGAGACGGATCCCGTGCGGCACCTGATCGGCTCGGCCAATGCGTGGGGCGGCAACCCCGAACAAGACGCGTTCTACCTGACCGTGGTGCCAACACGGAACGACGGCACTACGGTGCATCGGCTCACCGTCAAAGAAGTTCCGGTGGACGGCTTCTGGTCGGTCACCGTCTACAACAAGGACGGCTACTTCACCGCCAATGAGCAGAACGCATACTCGGTGAACAACATCACCGCGGTCAAGGACGCCGACGGTTCGACGACCATCCAGTTCGGTGGCACGGGTGCGGCCAACCTGTTGCCGATCACCCCGGGCTGGAACTACGCCGTGCGGCTCTATCGCCCGCGGCCCGAAATTCTCGATGGCAGCTGGGTGTTCCCGGTGGCCGAGCCGGTTTAGGGCACCAGCACCACCGAGCCGACGGTCAGCCGGGCCTGCAGGTCGGCGTGCGCGCGAGCGGCGTCGGCCAGGGGATAGCGCTGGCTGACCGTCACGTTGAGGGTGCCATCGGAGATGGCCTGCAGCAGTTCGCCTGCGCGCCAAGAGAATTCGTCCGCATTGCGGGTGTAGTGGGCAAGGGTCGGCCGGGTCAGGAACAGGGACCCGGCACTGTTGAGGCGTTGAGGATCGAAAGGCGGCACGGGCCCGCTGGATGCGCCGAACAACGCCAGGGTGCCCCGCACCGCGAGGCTGGCGATGCTGGCCTCGAACGTGGAAGCGCCCACCCCGTCGTACACCGCGGCGACGCCGGCGCCATCGGTGAGTTCGCGAATCTTGGCGCCGAACTCGGCGGGGTCGGTGGGGTAGTCCAGCACCTCTATGGCGCCGGCCTGCCGGGACAGCGCAGCCTTGTCGCTATTGGAGACCGTGGTGATGACGCGCACCGCCATACTCGTGGCCCACTGGGTCAGGATGAGCCCGACGCCGCCGGCGCCGGCGTGCAGCAGCACGGTGTCGCCCTGCTGCACCGGGTAGGTCGATTTGATCAGGTAGTGGGCCGTCATGCCTTTGAGCAGTGCCGCGGCGGCGACCTCGGGCTCCACGCCCTCGGGGACGTAGGCCACGTAATCGGCCGGTGCGACGCAGTATTCGGAGTAGGTGCCGTCCGCCGCCGCGGTGACCACCCGATCGCCGACCGCCAGCGCCGCCACATCGTCACCGACCGCGGTGATGGTTCCGCACACCTCCTGGCCCGGGATGTAGGGGACCGGACGCGGGTACAGCCCGGAACGGAAGTAGGTGTCGATGAAGTTGACGCCGATGGCCTCGGCCTTGATCAGGACCTCGCCCGGACCGGGAGTGGGCTCGGGACGTTCGACGAAGGACAGGACTTCCGGACCGCCGAGTTCGGCGACTTCGATGGCGTGCATGCCCCCTATCATTCCAACGTGAAACTCGCGCGGCCCGATATCCGTCATCCCCGCATCGTTTTGGCAGGTTGCCGGGCTCTCGTCGAAGGCGACGGGGACGACGACGGGTTGGTCGGGGCGCTGCGTGACCGCGGTTTGCACGCCCACTGGCTCGCTTGGGACGACCCGGCCACTCTGCAGGCCGATCTCGTGATACTGCGGGCCACGTGGGACTACAGCGAGCGGTACGACGAATTCCTGGCGTGGACCAAGCAGGTGCGCAATCTGCTGAACGCGCCCGAGGTGGTCGCGTGGAACAGCGACAAGCGCTACCTGGCGGATTTGGCGGCGGCCGGGGTGCCGACCGTGCCCAGTGGCTTCTTCGCGCCAGGGGAGCCGGTGTCGGTGCCCGCCGGCGAGGTCGTGGTCAAACCCGCGGTGGGTGCGGGTTCGGTTGGGGCGCAACGATTCACCGACGCCCGACAGGCCGCTGCACATGCTGCGGCGCTGCAGGCCGGCGGCCGCACCGCGCTGGTCCAGCCGTACGACGAGCGCATCGAGGCAGGGGAGACCGCGCTGGTGTTCCTGGCCGGCAAGCAGTCACACGCGTTCATCAAGGGGCCGATGTTGCCGCCTCCCGGCGGCAGTCCGGAGATGCACGAATCCGGCACCTACGCCGAGGAACAGCTGCAACCGGCCGACCCCGATTTTGAATTGTGGGATGTCGGCCACGCGACCCTGGCCGCGGCGGCCGCCCACCTCGGCATCGAGCCGACGGAGTTCCTGTACGCGCGCGTCGACGTCGTCGGTGACCGCCGCGACCCGCGACTGCTGGAACTCGAGCTCATCGAACCGGGGTTGGGCTGGCGGCAGCTGGCCGCGCCCGAACGTGCTCTGGCGCAACGGCAATTCGCGGTCGGCGTCGAGTCAGCCCTGGAGCGGCTCGACCTCGGCCCGCTCTCGCATCGACGCCCATAGGGCCGCGGTGGCCGCAGTGCAGGCACCGGCGCCCGCCACGTGGATGGCGACGAGCACGGCGGGCACGCCGGTGTAGAACTGGACGGCGCCGACCGCACCCTGGGCGAGCACCAGTCCCGCCAGCACGGCCAGGCGCAGCAGCACCGGCTTGGGAGCGCGCACCGCGAGCAGGGCGAAACCGAGGCCGATCACGAAGCTGAGGTAGGCCACGAGCAGCGACGAGTGCAGGTGCGCCAGATCGGTGATCTCGACCTGGAGCCGCTTGACGGGTTGCAGGGCGCTCTTGTCGCCCGCGTGTGGTCCGGCTCCCGTGACCAGCGTGCCGGTCACCAGCACCGCGGACAGTGTGACGGCGGTCAGGACGGTGAACCAGCGCAGTGGCTTCGGCACGATGAGTCGGTCTGTGCCCGAATCGGGTTCACCGATCTTCACGTACAGCAGCACCGCCAGCCAGACCATCACCATCGACACCAGGAGATGGACGGCGACGGTCCACCACAGCAGCCCGGTGCGGACCGTGATGCCGCCGATCACCGCCTGCACGACCGTCGACGCCGGCATCAGCCAGGCGTATGCCTTGACCTCGCGGCGGCGGCCGGCGCGGATGACGGCGAGGACCGCGAGGGCGGCCGTCAGCACCACGCCGAACGTGAACATCCGGTTGGTGAATTCGACGGCCTGGTGCACAACGGGCACTTCGGCGTGCGGCACGGGCACGAAGCTGCCGGGGAAGCACTGCGGCCAGGTCGGGCAGCCCAGGCCGGACGCGGTCACCCGGACGATGGCTCCGGTGACGGCGATGCCGCCCTGGGTCAGGATGACCAGGAACGCGATGAGCCGCTGGACCCGAAGTGAGGGGATGGGCAGCTTGTCGAGCACGGCCTGATCGTAGAGCAGTGCTAACTACGTGGCGTAGTAGGGGCCGTCAGCTGAAGCGGAACCAGCGCATCGCGGCCAGTCCGGCAAGCACGCCCCACGCTGCCAGCACGGCGATGCCGAACCAGTCCACCGACAGCGTCATCGCTTGAGTGAGGGCCTCCGTCAGCGCGCCCGACGGCGTCAGCCGGGCCACCCAGCGCAGCGCCTCGGGCACGACGCGGTGCTCGATGGTCAAGGCGCCGAGGCCGGCCAGGATGAACCACAGCAGGTTCGCCAGGGCCAGCACGATCTCGGCCTTCAGCGTCCCGCCGAGGAGCAGGCCCAGCGCGGCGAACGACGCGGTACCGAGTGCGATGACCAGCGCGCCCAGCAGCAGGCTGAGCGGGCTCGGCCGCCAGCCCAGCGCAACGCCGATGCCGCCCAACAGGATTGACTGCAGAAACACCGTGGTGACCACCGCCAGCGACTTGCCGGCGATGATGCCCCACACCGGCAGCGCGGTCGCGCCGAGGCGCTTCAGCGCGCCGTAGCGCCGATCGAACGCGACGGCGATGGCCTGTCCGGTGAATGCCGTCGAGATCACGGCCAGCGCCATGATCGGCGGGGTGAACGTCCCCGGGCGGTGGTCGCCGAGCGAGCCGATCGGCAGCAGCGTGAGCCCGACCAGCAGCGTGATCGGGATGAACATCGTCAGCAGCAACTGCTCGCCGTTGCGCAGCAGCAGCTTGAGCTCCAGGCCGTACTGTGCCGCCAACATCGCGGGGACGGCTGCGGGCCTCGGGTCCGGGGTGAACGTCCCCGGGGCGAACCGATTCGTCTCGGTACTCACGACCGCAGCTCCCGTCCGGTCAGGTCGAGGAACACGTCCTCGAGGCTGCGCTGCTCGACGCGCATGTCGGTGGCGAGCACGTTCACCCGGGCGGCCCAGGCCGTGACGGTGGCCAGCACCTGCGGGTCGATGTGTCCTTCCACCAGGTATTCGCCGCTGCCGGCTTCAGTGGCGCGGTAGCCCTCGGGCAGCGCGGAGATCAGCAGTGACAGGTCCAGCTTGGGCGGCGCGGAGAACCGCAGCTGGTTCTCGGCGCCGCCGCGCGTCAGGTCCGCGGGCGTGCCGGCAGCCACTGCGGCGCCGTGGTCGATGATCACGATGCGGTCGGCCAGCTCCTCGGCCTCGGTCAGCTGGTGCGTGGTGAGCACGACGGTCACGCCGTCGCGGCGCAGGCCCTCGATCAACTCCCACACCACGATTCGGGCGTGGGCGTCCATGCCGGCGGTGGGCTCGTCGAGGAACACCAGCTCCGGGCGTCCGACGATGGCGCACGCCAATGCCAGGCGCTGCTGCTGACCGCCGGACAGCCGGCGGTAGGCGGTGCGGGCGGCTTCGGTAAGGCCGAGGGTGTCCATCAGCCACTGCGGGTCGAGGGGATTGGCCGAGTACGCCGCGACCAGATTCAGCATTTCGCCGGCCTTGGCGGCGGGGTAGCCGCCACCGCCCTGCAGCATCACGCCGATGCGGGCGCGCAGCTTGGCGTTGTCGGCGGTCGGGTCGAGGCCCAGAATCGAGATGGCGCCGGAGTCGGGTTTGATGAAGCCTTCGCACATCTCGACGGTGGTCGTCTTACCGGCCCCGTTGGGTCCGAGCAGGGCCAACACCTCGGCGCGCTGCACCTCGAGGTCCAGGTTGTTTACCGCCTGAATATCGCCATAGCGCTTGCTGACGCCGCGCAGCGATACGGGCGTCTCTCCGGAACTCACGGGGATTCAGCGTAAGCGTCGGGCCTGGCAGCGGAGCTACCAGGGGCGTCACCGTTGTCTGATTCCGGCAATCCGCGCCACGGCAGGCGACCCCGGGTCAGCGCGATCAGCAGCACCACGATGACGGTGCTGGCCAGGGTGGCGTCGAGGATCTGGAAGAGCGCGAACCGGTCCCCGTTGGCCGTCGGGCCGAAGACCCCGACGACGAACGTCACCACGATGGTCGTGCCGCGGAAGCCAGGCCGGGTGGCCCAGCAGGCCAACGGGATGATCGCCCACAGCAGGTACCAGGGCTGCACGACGGGGAACAGCAGCACCGTCGCCCCCATGGCGACGCCGAGTCCGCCCAGCGGATGGAGTCGGCCCCGCAGGACCGACAACAGCAGCCAGCTCACCAGCACGCCGATCACGAAGACGCCGATCCCGCGGGTCAGGCCGAGGACCGCGGTCGTGTGGTCGCCGAGCCCCAGCAGGATGCCGACCTGCCCGGTGCCGAGCGCCACCAGCGTCGGCGGCGACATCCAGGAGCGCACCACGTTCGCGGTGCCGAGGGTGAAGAGCCAGCCGAAGCCCAGGCCGCTGGCCCAGCCGATGAGCGCCATCACCGCCAGGGCGACGACGCCCAGTGGCACGCAGGCCTGGAAGAAGGCCTTGACCGTTCCACCGAGCCGGCGCGCGAGGGCCATGGACACGAAGCCGAGGGCCAGCAGCGACGGCAGCTTGATCTGCGACGACATGGCGATGAGCACCGTGCCGGTGAGCAGCATCGCCAGCGGCCACCACGCCGCCCAGTCGTCGCGGTGTCGTGGCCAGTGCAGTGGCCGGGGGATCAGGGCGCGGCCGGAATCGATTCCCCGCATGGCGAATTCGGTGCCGGCGAGCATCAGGCCGAGCATCGGCGCTTCGAATTCGCCATGCGGGGAAAGATGCATGAAGAGCAGGGGATTACAGGGTCCCAGCCACAGCGCGCTGACCTCGGCCACGCCGCAACGCCGGGCCAGCCGTGGGGTTGCCCACACGGTGGCCGCGACACCGAGCAGCACGACCAGTCGATGGGAGAGCACTCCGGCGACGATGTTGTCGCCGGTGATCTCCGATATGCCGCGCCCGATCCACAGGAACAGCGGTCCGTAGGGCGCGGGCGTTTCTCGCCACAGGCTCGGCACCGTGAGGGTGAAGACGTGGCCGAGCCCGAGGCCGGTGGCGGGGCCGACGCGGTAGGGATCCAGTCCGATGCTCGCGATCTGGCTCTGCGCCAGATACGAGTAGACGTCCTTGCTGTACATCGGCGGCGCGATCAGCAGCGGCAGTGCCCACAGCATCAGCGTCTGGTCCAGCTGACTGCGGGACATCCGGCGTTTGCCCAGCGTGTAGCGGCCCAGCATCAGCCACGCCAGCGCCATCATCACGGCGCCGGTGGTGGTCATGGTCAGTGAGACGGTCTGGATGCGGGACGGCAGGTTCAGCAGGCGCACCCCGAACGTCGGGTCCTGCACGACGGGCCGGGCGCCGGCGCCCAGCGCGCCGATGGCCATCAGTACCGTTCCGGTGGCGCCGAACCGCCGGGTCCGGCGCAGTGAGGCGATCTCGGACGCGTTGAGCGGGTAGCCGACGGACGGTTCGTCGGCGTGCCAATGCGCGACGGCCGTGCTCAGGTGCTGAAGGCGGTCGGGCATCAGAGCAGATTAGCCGTAGGCCTGTCATGCACCGGCCAACTCGGTGGTAAGGGTTACCTTCCTAGATTCGCTTTCTGAATTCCGTCACAATGGTGTTGTGAAATTGCCGTCCGGAGCTCCCGAAGCTGTCGGCACCGCGACCGCGGTGGCGTCGGCAACGGCTGTTTCCGACGGTCACACCCGCTCGGCGATCGTGCAATTGCTGCTGGAAGGCGCCGTCACCGCGACCCAGATCGGCGAGCACCTGGGCATCTCCGCGGCCGGTGTGCGGCGTCATCTCGACGTGCTCATCGACGCCGGCGACGCCGAATCCAGTGCCGCCGCCGCGTGGCAGCACAACGGCCGCGGCCGGCCCGCCAAGCGGTATCGGCTGACCGCCGCGGGGCGCGCCAAGCTCGGCCATACCTACGACGACCTTGCCGCGGCCGCCATGCGCCAGCTGCGCGAGATCGGCGGTGACGATGCCATCCGGACGTTCGCGCGGCGCCGGATCGACTCGATCCTGTCGGGCGTCACCGCGACCGATGACATCACCGCTACCGCGGATCAGGTGGCCGCGGCGCTGACCCAGGCCGGCTACGCCACCACGACCACCCCGGTGACGGGTCCGATCGGCGGTGTGCAGATCTGCCAGCACCACTGCCCGGTGTCGCATGTCGCCGAGGAGTTCCCCGAGCTGTGCGATGCGGAACGTGAAGCGTTCGCCGAGGTTCTCGGTACGCACGTGCAACGTCTCGCCACCATCGTGAACGGGGACTGTGCCTGTACGACGCACGTCCCCGTCATCCCAGAGCACGCAGTCCATTCCATCCACACCGCGACCCAAGAAGAAGGAGTGTCGCAATGACGACCACCCCGGAACAGTTGACCCAGGAGGAGACCATTGCCTCCCTGGGCACGTACGGCTACGGCTGGGCTGACAGCGATGTCGCAGGAGCCGCCGCGACCCGTGGGCTGAATGAGGCTGTCGTCCGCGACATCTCGTCGAAGAAGAACGAGCCGGAGTGGATGCTCGACTTCCGGCTGAAGTCGCTGCACATCTTCGACAAGAAGCCCATGCCGCGGTGGGGCAGTGACCTCGACGGCATCGACTTCGACAACATCAAGTACTTCGTGCGGTCCACCGAGAAGCAGGCGGCGACCTGGGACGACCTGCCCGCCGATATCAAGAACACCTACGACCGCCTGGGTATCCCGGAGGCCGAGAAGCAGCGCCTGGTGTCCGGTGTCGCGGCGCAGTATGAATCCGAGGTCGTGTACCACCAGATCCGCGAAGACCTCGAGGCGCTGGGCGTCATCTTCCTGGACACCGATTCGGCACTGCGGGAGCACCCGGAGCTGTTCAAGCAGTACTTCGGCACCGTGATCCCGTCCGGTGACAACAAGTTCTCGGCGCTGAACTCCGCCGTGTGGTCGGGTGGCTCGTTCATCTACGTGCCGCCGGGCGTGCACGTCGACATCCCGCTGCAGGCCTACTTCCGGATCAACACCGAGAACATGGGTCAGTTCGAGCGGACGCTGA
>Ga0207658_10003624_pt1 | contig 10908 bp, 11 predicted proteins | sample KBSS33metaG_FD_184322 | JGI IMG/M metagenome (GOLD analysis project Ga0207658, IMG submission 184322) | Switchgrass rhizosphere microbial communities from Kellogg Biological Station, Michigan, USA - KBS S3-3 metaG (SPAdes) (version 2) | ecosystem: Host-associated > Plants > Roots > Rhizosphere...
TTCTGCTGGCTGGAATCAGGTCGTCCGGGGCAGCGGCTGTCAAACCGCCGCCGGGACGGCCAGGCAGACGCCATGGCGCTCCAGGTCGGCGGCCAGGTCGTCGATCAACGGGCCGACACCACTCGGCGTCGACGCGGCCCCATAGAGGTAGAAATCCGGGCGGACCAGCATCGCCTGGATGTCGTGTTGCGCCATGAAGGGGATGTACTTGCGGTCCAAGTCGGTCCATGCGCCCGCCGTGTCTTGGGCAGCGATCACGACCCGCTTCGCACCCAGCGCGTCGAGGAAACTGCGCTGCGGCGCGCCGAGTGAGGCTTCGACCGAGGCATCGCGCGACACGAGCACGAAGCCAAGCCCGACCCGTTCGTCGAAACGGCCGACCTGGTCGCCAGAGCGCACCTTTCCATGCGGGCTGAGCAGTCCGGCCGGCGCCTGCACCGTGCCGTCCGTGCCACGGCGCAGGATGCCGTCGGTCAGGCTCGGGAAGGCCGGCGGCGGCGGCGCCTTGCCGCTGAAGAAGGCCTCGTCGCGCTCGGCGGCCTGGTCGGCGTCGGGGATGCAGATGACGCGGCCGAGGTACATCGACAGGTCGATGACGTCGCTCACATGCGGCCGACGCTCCGGCTGGTAGGTGTCGAGCAGTGCGTCGTCGGCCTTGCCGTCGAGCACGAGGTCGAGCTTCCAGGCCAGGTTCCAGTCGTCGCGCAGGCCGGCGCACATCCCTTGTCCCATGAAAGGCGGCATGACGTGCGCGGCATCGCCGGCGATCAGCATCCGGCCCTTGCGCCAGGTGTTCGCGAGCAGAGAGCGGAAGGTGTACACCTTGTGCCGAACGATGCTTGCCTGGTCGCGCCGCACCCAGGGCGCGAGGAGGTCCCAAGCCACATGCTCGTGCTCGAGTTCTTCGCGCGTCTCGTGGGGCAGGCGCATGAATTCCCAGCGCCGGAAGTAGCGGCCGTCCTTGATGCCGGCGGGCACGATGGTGGTCGGCCGCACCGGATTGCAGTACTGCGCAGCGGGCGGAATGTCGAGCGTGACGCCCTCGTTGGGAAGCACGTCGATCACCAGCCAGTCGGCCTCGAACCCGCGGTCTTCCTGGGTTGACCCGATCGCTTGTCGCACCAGGCTGTTCGCACCGTCGGCGCCGATCAGGTACTTGCAGCGCACCGTGCGCGTGTCGCCGGTTTGCATGTCGCGCACCACCAGCTGCGCATGGTCGTCCGTCTGCGTCGCCTCGATGGCCTCCCACCCCAGGCTGAGTTCGACGTTGGGGCAGGCCTGCACGACGTCCTCGAACATCTTCTCGAGCGTCGGCTGGTGGACGAAGTTGACCTCCGGGCCGCCCGAGATCGATTCGGACTCCCAGTCGATGGACAGCAGCTCTTTCCAATCGGCGTTGTACCACTTGTAGTGCGGGCCGGCGTGGCTCACCGCGGGCAGTTGCTCACCCATGCCGAGCGCCGAGAGCACGCGATAGAGCTCGTGGTCGATGCAGACCGCGCGCGGCAGCGGATAGCGCTCGCTCCAGCGCTCGAACACGGCGACCTTGCGTCCCTGGCGTGCCAGCGCCAAGGCCATGATCTCGCTGACCGGACCGTAGCCGATCTGCACGACGTCGTAGAAGGGAATGTTGTTTTCGCTCATGAGGGGTCTCCTTTGGCCAGTCCGATCAGGAAGCCGGCAGTTCGTGGTTGACGATGAAGTCCTCCGGGAGCGCGGGCCCCCAGACATAGAGGGAGTCCTCGCCGGGGTGGTCCGCCGACGGCCAGGTGTTGCCGGCCGCGACGAAGTCGATGTCGTAGGAGTACTCGGCGTAGCTGCCCCACGGGTCGCGCACATAGCGGAAATAGTTGGAGCCCAGCACGTGGCGGCCCATGCCCCAGCCCTGGTCATAGCCGGCCATCGCCATCTGCTGCGTTCCCTGGCCGACCGCGTCGATCGAGGGCACGCACCAGCTGCTGTGGTGCAGGCCGCCGCCGCTGGACTTGGCCAGCGCGATCAGGTGGTGGTCGCTGCCGTGGGGCGTGTGAAGAAAGGCGATCACCGAGCCCGACCTGTCCGACAGACGCAGGCCCAGCACGTCCTCGTAGAACTGGCGCGCGGCATCCACGTCGGCGCTGAAGAGCAGGATGTGCGACAGGTACAGCGGTCGCGTGGCTTGCGCCTGGCTCCGGCTCGGCGAGCGTCCGAAGTTGCCCGCTTCGGGCGGAAAGTCGCGCGGCGCCGGCCGCGAGGGCGAGGATTTTTCCGCCACGCGCAGCTGCACCGGAAGGCCATCGGGCCCTTCGACCCAGAGGCCCCCGGCCTCCGCTCCGGCAGGCGGCGCGATGCGGGCGATACCGCGCTCGGCCAGATGACGCTCGAAGCGGGCCTCGTCCCGCGCATGGATACCCAGGCTCAGCCACGCGAGTCGCTTGGTCTCGCCGTGCTGGAAGGCCCGCGCCCAGCGGTGCGGGTGGCCATGGGTGTACAGCGCGAGCGCCTCGCCTTCTTCTCGCACGTCCAGGCCGAAGCTGGTGTAGAAGTGGCGCGCCTCTTCGAGCGCGGGCACGCTGAAGACGAATTCGTCGACGGAGTGAACCGCGAGGATGTCGGTTCGCAGGGTGGCTTCGGTCATCGTTTGTCTCTCCTGGATTCGGGCAAGGCTGCGCCCGCGCCGCGCGTGCGCGGCCTTGTCCTTGATGCGGTTGCGGGGTGGCTGGCGGGACTCAGACGACCCGCTGGCGCTGCGTGCCCAGCGGGCCCGCGCTCAGGGTCATGACGTCGCCGCGCTGGAGGAACACGGGGTTCGGCTTGACGCCCAGGCCGACGCCCTCGGGCGTGCCGGTGATCACCACGTCGCCCGGCAGCAGCGTCATGAACTGGCTCAGGTAGGAGACGATCTCGGCCACCGGGAAGATCATGTCGGCGGTGTTGCTCTTCTGCTTCGTCTCGCCGTTGACCGCGAGCTCCAGCGCGATGCCCTGCGGATCGGGCAGCTCGTCGCCGGTCACGAGCCACGGCCCGATCGGGCCGAAGCCGTCGAAGCTCTTGCCCTTGCCCCACTGGCCGTTGCGCTTGATCTGCCAGTCGCGCTCGGAGACGTCATTGGCCAGGCAGTAGCCGGCCACGTGCGACAGCGCCTGCGCCACCGGCACCTTGCGCGCCAGCGTGCCGATCACGAAGCCGAGCTCGATCTCCCAGTCGCCGGCGACCGAGCCCTCGGGCAGTTCGACGTCGTCGTTCGGGCCGGCCAGCGAAGTCAGCGCCTTGGTGAAGACCACCGGCTCCTTCGGGATCTCGAGCCCGGACTCGGCCGCGTGCTTGCGGTAGTTGAGGCCGATGGCGACGAACTGACGCACGCCGGCCACCGGCGCGCCCAGCCGCGTGCCGGTCGGGACCAGCGGCATGCGGGTGAGGTCGATCGCCTTCAGGGCCTCGAGCTTGGCCGGCGCCATCCACTCGGGCGTGAAGTCGGGCACCAGCAGGGAGAGGTCGCGGGCCTGGCCGTCGGCGTCCAGGGCGCCGGGTTTTTCTTCCCCGATGGGGCCGTGGCGTAGCAGTTTCATGGTGTGTGGTCCTTGGGTTGAATTAAACTGTTTGTATAAAACTAACTTTAATTGATGTGACGATTTCGTCAATATGACAAAGAGGCCAAAATGCTGGGACTTACCCTAGGATCGGTTCCGGCGCGACCAGGCGCCGGCGCTCGTGTACCCTCCCCGCCCATGGCAGAGAACGAGAGCGAAGCAACGACCGAGGACCACCGCGTGCGGGTGGGCGCGCAACGGCGCGAGAAGACGCGGCTGCGCCTGCTCGAGAGCGCGCTGCGGGTCTTCAACGACAAGGGCCCCGAGCTGGCGGTGATCGACGACTTCATCGCCGCGGCCGGCGTCTCGCGCGGCACCTTCTACAACCACTTCAAGACCACCAACGAACTGCTGCTGGCGCTGGCCACGGCGATGAGCGACGAGGTGCTGCAGATCGTCGATCCGCTGGTGCTCCACCACGACGATCCGGTGGCGCGCTTCGCGACCGGCACGCGCCTGTACATGCGCATGGCGGTGCGCTATCCGCTGTGGGGCACTTTCATCACCCAGGTCGGCACCCGCATCGCCACCCGCGGCCAGATGATCGACCGCTACCTGACGCGCGACCTGGAGCTCGCGCGCAAGCGCCTGAACGTCGACAGCGTGCGGGTGGCGCGCGACATCGTGCTGGGCGCGATCTTCTACGGCATCGAGACCATGCTGACGGAGCCCACGCTGGAGAACCATCCGGAGCAGATCCTGCGCTGCGTGCTGCTGGGCCTGGGCTTGAAGCCGGCCGAGGCGCAAGCCATCGCCTTCATGCCGCTGGAGATCCCGGGTGCGGTCGAAGGCCCGATCTTCTCGGGACTGAAGGGCACCGAGGCGGCCCCGCGGCGCGCGGCCAAGCGCCGTCCGGCCGCGCCGGGCCGGGCCTGACGCTGCACGCCGCCCAGCACCGGCATCCGTTAAATTCGCTGCTGTCGCGTGTCATGCGCCTGGAGGAGCGGGAATGCAAGCAGTATCGATCCACGTCGTCGACGTGGCCAACGGGGTGGTGGCGGTCGGCATGCGGGTCGAGATCCTGCGCAAGGAAACCGGCGAACGCGGCCGGGCCGAGCGCTGGGAGCCGTTGGTCGCGGGGAAGGTGGGGCGCAACGGCGTGGTGGACGGCATCGAGGGGCAAGCCCAGCTGTTCGACGTGGGCGTGTACGAGATGCGGCTGCACGTGGGCGACTACTACCGTGCACGCGGCCAGGCACTGCCCGAGCCGGCCTTCATGGACGTGCAATGTTTCCGCTTCGGCCTCGCCGATCCTTCGCAGCACTACCACCTGCCGGTCAAGCTCACCCCGTGGGGCCTCTCCTGCTTTCGCGGCGCTGCCTGAGACTGCATTTGATGCTAGTCGGCACGGAAGCCCGAAGCACTCACGATGGGCGCCCAGCGTGCGATGTCGGCCGCCATGAGCGCCTTCAATTCCTCGGGCGAAGTGCCGGTCGGATCGAGGCCGAGCTCGACCAGTTTCTGGCGCGTCTGCGCCGATCGAAGGGCCGCATTCACGGCGCGCGACCACGCATGGACCACCGAAACCGGCGTCCTCGCCGGCGCGAAGAAACCGACCCAGCCGCTGGCCTGAACGCTCGGATAGCCTTCCTCCGCGAAGGTGGGCACCTGGGGCAATCGCGCCTCGCGCTCGTTCCCCGACGTGGCCAGGATCCGCAGCCGACCCGCCTGATGCAATTCGATCAGGTCCGAGATCGACGAGATGCCGGCCGGAACGGTGCCGCTCATGACGTCGACCGACATGGGAGCGAAACCCTTGTACGCCACCTGTGTCATGTCGATGCCGGTCGCCTTGGCGATGAGCACGCCCAGGAAATGCGGGAGACTGCCAGCGGCGGGCGAGCCGTAGAAGGCCGCGGAAGGATGGGCCCGCAGCCAGGCCACGTAGTCGGAAAACGACTTCGCAGGGTGATTCGCCGCGACTGCAAAGCCGAAGCGATAGCTGGCGATCTGCGAGACCGGGGAGAAGTCCTGCATGGCGTCGTACTGCACGTCCTTGAAGGTCATCGGTGCCAGCACCGGCACGGCGATCGGCAGCATGGCCACCGTCGCTCCGTCCGGTGCGGCATTCTTCAGCGCCAGCGCGGCGATGCGCCCACCGGCGCCGGGCTTCTCCTCGACATACACCGGTCGGCCCAGCGGCTCGCGCAGGCGCTCCGCCAGAAGAAGCGCGACGCCCCTGGCCGAACCACCCTCGAAGGCCAGCAGGATCCTCGCCGGTGTGCCCTCGGCCACCTGCGCGCAGACGGCGTTCATGCCGACCCACGCGGCGGCGGCGAGAAGCCCACGGAGTGTCCGGATCATTCGCATCACGGGCCCTTCTGCTGAAGACAGCATTTACGACGACGGCCGGATTATCGGTGGCGAAGACCCTGGCCCACGCTGGGGCCTCAGTACTGCGAGTGCGGATCCGATCGGATTCGACGCAGGGCGGCCCTGAGCTCGCGCGCACTCACCGGGCGTTCGAGGAAATCGGTCGCTTCGAGGCGGGCGATGTCGACCGCCGTGCGAAATTCGGAGTGCGGGCCCAGGACGATGACCGGCAGCAAAAGCCCCTGGCGCCTGAGTTCGCGCACCAACGCCAGCGTGGCGGCGCCAGCCACGTCGGCCGAGGCGATCACGCACTGGTCGGGCCCGTCCGAGACCTGGGCCAGCAGGGCGGCGCCGTCCTCCACGTTGACCACCGCCTGGACACTCCGGCCGAGCGCGGATCGGACCCAAGCGCACTCGTTCGGCTCGAAACCGACGACGTAGACGGTGGTGAACATGGCTTCGGCGTCTCTCAATCCCTTGGCGTTGCCGGATCGGGCGCGGCGCCCCGGAGTCGCTTCCGTTCGCCTGCATCGAACCGGTCGCCCATCGTGAAGCGATGTCGACGATGGGTCCATCCCGGCGAGCACGTACCACCACGTACGTACGCGAAAGCCGGATGACCGGGTGCGTCACCGCTAGGGGAGGGGCAGCACGATGTTCAGCCGGAGCAGCTCGGTGATCGAGCCGACCTGGAGCTTCTCGAGCAGCCGGCTGCGGTGCTGCTCGACCGTTCGATGGCTGATCGCGAGTTCCTTGGCGATGAGCTTGCTAGACAGGCCCTGCAGGGCCAGCGCCATCACCTCGCGCTCGCGCTCGGTCAGGCCGGCCATGCGCTCGGTCGTGCCCTCTTTCGCAGGGGCCAGGGACGCGGCCCGCAGGCTCGCGTCACGGCGCAGGGCCTCGTTGACCGCGTCGAGCAGCTGCTGCTCCCGATCGGGCTTCTGCACGAAATCGACCGCGCCGTCCTTGACCGCCTTCACCGCCATCGTGATGTCGCCATGGCCGCTGATGAAAACGATCGGAATGCGCGCCCCGATCGCGGCCAAGCGCTGCTGCAGGGCCAGCCCGCTCATCCGGGCCATCCGCACGTCGAGCACGAGACAGCCCGGGCGCGCCGGGTCGAAGCCTTCGAGGAAGTCCAGCGCCGATCCGTAGGCCTCGCTGGCCAGACCGATCGAATGCATGAGCTCGCTCACCGAGTCGCGGTAGGCCTCGTCGTCGTCGACGATGAAAACGGTGGGTTCGTCCATGGCGTGAGGGGCGTGCAAGCCGTTGCAGCGTGTCCCGGATTCTGCCACCCGATACCGCTGTGGGTCGAGTGCGCCACAGGCACTCACTTGGGGAACATGAACTGCGCCTGCACGCGAATCTGCCAGTTGGCGCCGTTGTCGGGCTTGACGACGTTGTAGTAGGCCGAGAGCTGCGTGTTCACCGGCAGCTTGCCCAGATGGAAGATCTTGCCGATGCCGCCGCCCAGCGGCACGGTCCAGCGCTGGCTGCTGTCGGCCTTCCAGTCGGCCGTGACGATCGGTGCGGTCGTGAGGTACAAGCCCCCGGGGAAGTTGTAGTTGATGAAGGGCTGCAGCAGGAAGTTGTTGTACGCGCCGCCCTGCTTGTTGCTGCTGACCGACCAGATGTTGTTGAACAGCGCGCCATACACCCAGGGGCTGCCATGGTCGAGGTGCAGCAGCACCGCCGACGGGCCGAGGCCCCAGTTCTTGTTGCCGAGCTCGGAACTGCTGTTGGTGGGCATCTGGACCACCGGGCCCGCGCCCCAGATCCACTTGCCAGGGTTCGCCGGCGACAGGAAGGCCGTCATGACCACGTCGCCGACGCCGCTGGTGCTGTCGACGCCAGGGCCGAGCGCCGGCATGGAGATCACCGGCAGGATCGTGCGCGTGATGATGTTCCAGTCCTTGTCCACCGAGATCGGGATCACGGGCTGGATGTTGAGGATGTTCTGCGTTCCCTTCTCGGGGCCGTAGTTCAGGTTGGTGTTGTTCTGGAACGGCACGCTGATGAGGTTGCCGACGGGGTTCTGTGCGAGCTTGGCGAGTTCCTCGGCGCTCATCTCCGCGCGCGCCGGCGGGGTGGCGAGCAAAGCGGCGGCGATGCCGGAGACGGCGAGCGCGGTGGCCCGTCGCGTGCCGGGGCAAAAGGTGCGCATGTCGAGTCCTTCAGTGCGGGGGTAAATGGTTGCGCTTCACGGGCCGGGAGCACCATAGTAGCTCGCCAGGGCGCGGATCTCCTGGGGTGTCAGTTGACGCGCGACGCTGCGCATCTGGGCGCTGATGTCGTTGTGCCTGGCTCCGCTGGCAAGCGCTTGCAGCTGGACCTCCAGGTAGGCACGCTGCTGGCCTTGCAGCGCGGGGGCGGCCGTGACGAAGCCTGCAGGTCCGTGGCAGGCGGCGCAGGCAGCGATGCCGCGCATCGGGTCGCCGTGGTCGACCAGCCGGCGGGTCGCCGGGTCGACCGGCGTCTGCGCCTGACGCACGACGGGCACTGCCAGCGAGGCGTAGTGGGCCGCCAGATCGCGCACGTCGCCGTCGGTCAGGCCCGCGACGTAGCCACCCATCACGGCCGGATCGCGCCGCCCGCTCCTGAAGTCCTGCAACTGCTTGTAGATCGAGGTCGCCCCCTGGCCGGCCAGGTTCGGGAAGATGGCGTCGTCGCTGAGGCCCGCGCGTCCATGGCAGCCGTTGCACGAGGCGGCCGCGAGCGCGGCGCCGCGCCCGGCGTTGGCGCCCGAAAGCAGTCGCTCGGTCGCCGGCGTCCATGCGACCTCGGAGGCGGGTTGTCCCCGGTTGGCGTAAGGCGCCGCCGCATCGGGCCCGGACAGCCCGACGGCACTGCAAATCGCGCTCCACAGGTCGGGCACGTTGCGCCCGGCCTGGGCGACGGGCAGCCACACGAAGCCCACGGCGACCGCCGCCAGGAACAGCAGCGCCGTGGTTGCGATCCAGACGGCGAACCGGCGGTCGCGCGGGGGCGTCGGTCGGGCGGCGCTCATCGCGGCCCTGCCGGGGAGGGAGCGACGCCGCTGCGCGGCACGGACAGCGCCTGTGCCAACGGGAAGCCATAGTTCGTCACCGTCAGCGCCGCGACCAGCAGCATCCACACGCCGAAGCCGTTGAGGGATGCCGGCAGCCTGCGCGGCGGATCGAGCGAGAGAGAGAACAGCAGGGGCGGCTGCACGCTCGCGGCCCGCGCATGCGACGCCAGCAGCAGGCCCACCAGCAGCAGCGTGGAGAACACGAGCACGAAGCCGCCGATCGCCGACAGCGCGACCCAGATCGCCTGGGGCGCCAGCGCCGGGTCCGAGTAGTCGTAGAAGGACATGCGCCGCGGCTGGCCCATGATGCCGACGACATGCCATGGCAGCGTGACGACCAGCATGCCCGCGAACCAGGTCCAGAGCTGCAGTCGCATGAGCGCGGGCGGCAGCGTCCGGCCGGTCAGTCGCGGCCACAATTCGTAGGCGATGGCGAAGTACATGATGACCACCGCGCCACCGAAGATCAGGTGGAAGTGCGCGGTGACGAACTGCGTGTTGTGCACCGTCGCATTCATGGCGTAGCTCATGTTGATCAGCCCGCCGGCGCCGCCCAGGCCCAGCATCAGCAGCGACAGGCCCGACGCCAGCACCAGCGGCCGGTCCCACGGCAGCGCGGCCACCCAGCCGAACAGACCGCGCCCGCCCCGCAGGCGCCCCGCGATCTCGAGCGAGGCGCAAATGGTGAAGATCGTCAGCAGCGTGGGCACCGCGACCATGCCGGTGAACACCGCGTGCAGGAATTTGAAGCCGGCGCCGACCTGGGGATCGGTGAACAGATGGTGCAGCCCGATCGGCATCGAGAAGACCAGCAGCTGCAGGAAGGCGATGCGCCCCATCCGGTCGCTGTAGAGCCGGCCGCCCGCCGCCTGGGGCAGCAGGACGTAGAACGCGATGTAGGCCGGCATCAGCCAGAAGTAGACGATGCCATGCAAGGTCCACGAGAAGAGCACACGCGCCAGGCCGGGGTCGATCGAGTCCCTCCAGCCGAAGGCATTGGGAAGGATGAGGAAGACGATCTCCGAACCGACGCCCAGCGATGTCCAGGCCCACAGCAGCGCAGCGGCGGTGGTGGCGAACATCGCCAGCGGCACCGGCAGCCCGGGGTGGTCCCGCTTCCAGCGCCTGAAGTGCGACACCATCAGGCCGACCCAGATCCACGAGCCGCCGATGGCCGTCAGGATGCCGAGGTAGTACCACGCGCTGGCGAGCAGCGGAGGATAGAAGGTGTAGAGCACCGTCGCCTTGCCGGCGGCCACGGTGAGCAGCGCCGTCGCCGCGCCTGCCAGCACGAGCCACAACGACGCCCACGCCAGCCTAAGGCCGTGCATCGGCCGGCCGAGGGATACGGCGCAGACGGCGTAGCCGAAGCCCATCGCGACCAGCGTCGGAAAGACATACGCCAGGGTGCTGCCGTGGGCCGTGACCGCGATGTAGTAGCGCTCCGGATCGACCCACCGGTGCAGCGGGCTGCGCACCAGCATCTGCCATGCGCCGAGCGGGATGGCGAGCGCCAGCGCCGCGAACGCGGCCCAGAAATGGGCCAGCACGAGCTTGCTGCTACCCTGCACAGGACGCCCTCGCCTGGTTGGCGTGGAGGCGATCGAAATCGGCGCGGTCCAGCACCCGTACGCGCGCCCACATGCCTTCATGACCCACGCTGCAGTACTCGTGGCAAGGCATGACATGCTCGCCGGGAGCGTCGAAGCGCGTGCGCACCTCGGCCACGTAGCCGGGCACCACCATGCTGTTGACGTTGGTGCCCGCGATGAGAAATCCGTGCACCACGTCCGGACTGGTCACGCGAAAGGTGACGGGGGTGCCGGTCGGCACCACGATGCAGCGGGGGACGAAGGTGTACTGCTGCGCGAGCACCCGCACCACCACCGAACGGTCGGGCAGCACGTCCGTGCCCAGGTTGGCTTCCATGAATTCCCCGCCCAGATGCAGCGTGACGGCATCGATGGCCTCGAC
>Ga0207658_10003626_pt1 | contig 10907 bp, 9 predicted proteins | sample KBSS33metaG_FD_184322 | JGI IMG/M metagenome (GOLD analysis project Ga0207658, IMG submission 184322) | Switchgrass rhizosphere microbial communities from Kellogg Biological Station, Michigan, USA - KBS S3-3 metaG (SPAdes) (version 2) | ecosystem: Host-associated > Plants > Roots > Rhizosphere >...
CATATTATGAATCAAATAATATTGCACCAACTACAGCAGCCAGTTCAAACCTGGCTGTAAGTGGTATTGCCCCCCTGCCCGCGCAGGATGAATATATTATTAATGCGTTGGGTTACACTTCAGACTATGATAGGATGTTGTGTTTTTTGTTAAATGAGAAATCCCGTGAATTGATGGGAGAATTTAAACGTTGGGAGGATTTGGCAAGAACCCAGACTTTAGTTAAACGGGTACAGGTTTTTAATCCTGAAGGTGCTCCTAATATAAAATCTTTCCACACATTGCGGCCAATACCACAAAATTTTCTTGATGGTGTTCAATCCGGTGGACTTGTTTTAACCGGAACCCAGAAGCAAACAATGCAAAATCCGGGTTATTAATTTCTCATAACAATAAAAAATGAAGCGGACGGTCAACATCATTTGACCGTCCGCTTTTTTGCCTGGCGCCTTATTTTTATTTTGGATAAAATTTTATAACGATGAAGCAGCTTTCCATATATGCCATACTGTTGTTATTGGCTACAGTTGTGTTTCCTTTTACTGTGGCGGCACAAACAGCGCCAAAAGGTAACGATGTGAATACGCCGCTGCATTTGCTGCAACCGGATTATCCTGTTCCGTACGGCGTGCCGGTAAAAGACAGCATAATAAAAGTGCTGAACAGGATGTATAATTACCTGAACGCTGTTACACCCCCACAACTCGTCAACAAAAAAACCAATGTGGTAGTAACGGACTATTCAAAGGCCGATAGCAATACCGTTTTTGCGCCCGGCGATTTTCGTTTGCTCAGCTACGAATGGGGCGTTACCTACAGCGGCATGTTACTGGCTGCCGAAGCAACCGGGGAAAAGAAATATGCCGACTATACCAACCAGCGCCTGCAGTTTATTGGCGCTATCGCACCTTTTTTTAAAAATCTTTATGATAGAAATGCCGGAGCACCCAATGCCATCAGGAATTTTCTTAGTCCTCACGCGCTGGATGATGGTGGCGCCATCAGCGCTGCCATGATAAAAAGCCTTCGCAGCAATCCGCAACAAATGAACCTGCGTCTGCTGGTAGAAAATTTTCTGCAATACATCAGCACAAGAGAATTTCGCCTCGCCGACGGTACATTGGCCAGAAATCGCCCGCAGGCAAACAGCATCTGGTTGGATGATTTGTATATGGCTGTGCCCGCACTGGCACAAATGGGAAAATTGACGGGAGATGGAAGCTATTTCGATGATGCGGTAAAACAAATCCTTCAATTTTCCGCCCGCATGTTTAACAAAGAAAAAAACCTTTATATGCATGGATGGGTACAGGGCATGCAGGAACACCCGCAATTTCACTGGGCGCGTGCCAATGGCTGGGCTATTATGGCCATGGTGGAATTGCTGGATGTTTTACCCGATAATCATCCTGGCAGGAATAGTATCCTTGATCAGCTGAAGGCCCACATAAAAGGTCTAACGTCTTATCAATCCGGCAACGGCTTCTGGCACCAGTTAATTGACAGAAATGATTCTTACCTGGAAACATCTGCTACCGCTATCTATGCCTACTGCATTGCGCATGCTATTAACAAAGGTTGGATTGACGGTGCAGCGTATGCACCCTCCGCAGCGCTTGCCTGGCATGCCGTGTCAACGAAAGTAAATGCAAAGGGCCAGGTAGAAGGCACTTGCGTAGGTACAGGTATGGGTTTCGATCCGGCTTTTTATTATTATCGGCCGATAAACGTATACGCTGCCCATGGCTATGGGCCGGTGTTGCTGGCAGGTGCTGAAATGTTGCTGTTATTGAAGAAAAATGCCTTCCGCATAAATGACAGCGCATTGCAGTATTATGGTGAAAAATAAATTCGCCGTGCAAACTATTCAGGAATAACACACACGACTACCCATTAACAAGGGTTAATAAAAATTTGAATTACCGGGTATCATGTCAGCAGCCAATCAAATCGCATTCAAAATTAAATTGAAGCAGTTTTGCCAGCATGCCATTGAAAAGCGGATCAGTGTTGCGCGGGATGCCATGCAACAGGCCCAGGATGCAGCCAATAACGAAGAAAAAAGCTCGGCAGGAGATAAATATGAAACAGCAAGAGCAATGGGGCACCTGCAGAAAGACATGCATGCCCGCCAGATAAGTGAATATGAAAAAGAACTGGCCGCCCTTTATACAATCAATGTGACAACGGTGTACGATACTGTTCAGCCCGGCTGCTTTTTTGAAACGGCTGCCGTTTCATTTTTTGTTGCCGCAGGTCTCGGTAAACAGTTGATAGATGGGAAAACAATTTTATTTCTTTCAGCCGCCGCGCCATTGGCCATTGCGTTAAAAAACAGGAAGACAGGGCATACTTTTAATTTTAACGGAAGCATGGTAACCATATCAGCCTTATATTAAGAGGCGGTCTTTTACATTCCCTTTTATACCGCAGTGGCGTATATTCTTTTTTTCCTCTGGAGATACTTATCATTAATAATAGTTGCCATAGGCTTTTGGTAAACTTTACTTTCCACCCAGGAAATAATATCGAGATAGGCAAACGCCCTTGTCTCGAAGCGATTTTTTTCAAACTTTTTTATTTTCTGCAAAAAAGTCTCCAGTTCAGATTTGAGTTTATTCCTTGGCAGTTGAAACGAATGACGAAGAAATTTAAACATCTCTTCTTCCAAAACAGTTACGTTTTGCTTTTTGGCCATGAACCGATATACCGATTTTGTCAGGTATTCCATCAGGTCATAGTTTCCCATTTCAAAGTGCGACATCAGGTGGAGCAGTCTTGCATAAGATTGCAAATCGTCTCTGATGTCTACCTGTTCATTAATTATTTTTTGCAGGTAATCAATACAGGTTCCGTAGTTTTCATTGCCAAAATACAAGGTGGCAATTTTATAATTCAGCACCATAATGCGGTGGTTATCGATAAACAAATCGTACTCCTGCAATTTTTCTTCTATAGAGGGTACCAGTAAAATCCCGTTCTTAAAAGTGCCCAGCATACAATGCTGGTTTATCTTGGCGCTGGTGATATAAATAAAGGCCTGTATGCGAAAATTGTCGTGATCAAGCACCCGTTCCGTGTTTGCAAATGATTCAAACTGGCGCAGGGTAATCTCAAATTTTTCATAATTACGCAAATCGAAATGGGCATTTAACAGCGTATGCAGGCCTTTAATATAATGGCTGGTCTCTACACGTTTCATCAGGGGCTGTTCATCGAACAGATCAACCCATTTTTGCGAATAGCGGTAGTACATCAAAAAATCCTGCCGTATAAACGCATACCAGGAATAACTCTGGACAAGGTATAATTTTTCATAAAACCCGGTTTGTTCCCCCGCACCTGCTGGCAGGTTATCCTGCAGGAATTTTCTTACCCCCTGTTCATCTTTTTCATTCCGGGCGTGCCCATTCTTAATAAACCAGCTGTATAATTGCAGGGCAAGATTAGAAAGTTTAGCAACCATGTCTATCCGCCCCGTAACTTCTACTGTTTCTGCAGACAATTGTTCTGCCCGGCTCTGCATACCACGCGTAATATGCAGCATTTCAATCCGTTTTTCCAGCGCCAGCACCAGGGTCAGAAAATTAAATTTTTGATTGGCCTTGGCCGTCTCTTTTGCCTTATCCAGGATTTTGAGACTTTGTGAGAAAAGACCTTTTTTATAGAGTATATGAGCATAGTCGAACTGCTCATTCAACTGCAGGTCTATGCTATCTGCGCTTTTTAGCAGGCGCAGGCTTGCCAGCAGCTGTTTATAAAGGTGAACCTTAATATTGGATAGCTGCGGTTTCTTTATGGATGGGAGTTTTTTTAACAGCGCTGCCTCGTCGTATTCCTTCAACTTATCCAGCGCATCAAACAGTTCGATAATTTTCAGGTCTTCATTGCCTGAGCTCCTCTTAATATATAGCTTGAAATTCCTTTTTTCCGACTTTTCCAACGACTGGACAAGTTGAAATAAACTATCTGAAAAACGGTTGGACATAATTATTCAATTTTCATAGAGCCCAAGAGCAGCAAGGCTTTACGTGCACCGGGCCAGGTTTAAGCGTAATAAAAACACTTATAACTTGATTAAAAAAACATCCCAACACATCCTATCTTTACTATGTCAAAGAAAAAGGAAGTGTTGGAGATGCAGATTGGCAAAGCAGTGAATCGTTAAAGGTCGTAAAAAAGCAAAAAGAAAGCTGTCGAACAGCTGAAAAATATCTCGAAGAATTTCATATGGCAAGCAATCGTTAGAGGTCAGTCCGTTTCTACGGAGTGACCCTTTTTTTTGTAGAGGCCGTGAAATTATAAATAAAATATAATATTGAAAATTATTTTTTTTATTTCATTGGCTTTCTCTAAGACAAACATTAAGCTTGTTTTAATTCACTCCAAACGATAGCTGATTACCAGCAATTTATTATCATTAAGCTCATTTTATTTTTTTTTCAGCCTACCGTATTTTTACGGCTGATTATGATGCTTTCAGCATTCTTGCCAACTAATAATTCCAAAACGCATTTTGGTTGGTCATGAAACCTGATTAGTGCATATAAGCCGGGTTTCCCGGTATCTCCGCTTCTTTTTGCCAGTGTTAGTCAACAAAATCTTTGCTTTCCGTTACCATTTTGCAACTTAATTTTAGCGTTCAGCAAACAAAAGCTTTAATGCACAGATGGCTGTTTATTTTTATCGTTCCCGCGTTTTTGATGGGTTGCGTCTCCTCCGGAAAAACAAAATATACTACTATACCGCCCGCGCTCATATTACCACCCTTACCGGAATCCAATATTAATATACCTGTAAAAGTGGCTATGGCACCTTTCCTGCAGCAGGCAGCCGTACTTATTCCGAAAGAAGTTACCAGCGATGGCTGGCCACAATATCTCCAAACTTCCTGCGATTTCCACTATAAATACCGCTTTGTACCCGGCGGCTTCACCTTCAATTGTGTAAATAACCAGGTGCAGGTAAGATTAAGCGGTACCTACCAGGTCGCAGGCGAAAAATGCATCTGTGCTTTTGGCAAACAAACCTCACCCTGGATTGGCGGTAACTGCGGATTCGGCAAGGAGCCTATGCGAAAAACTGATATTTTTATAAATTCCGTTTTACAGTTTCAGCCCAATTATACCGTGCATACAAGAACGGTTGCCCAAAAAGCCACTGCCCTAGAAAAATGCACCGTTTCCGTGTTTAACCTTGATATCACCCAGCAGGTAATTGATAGCATAAAATCTTCCACCAACGCTTTTTGCTACTCTATGGACAGTATTGTCAATGGGCTCGATTTCAGCAGTACTACCAGGATGCTGGCAGATCGCATCAACAAGAAGATACCATTGGATAAATATGGCTACCTGAAAATCAATCCTTCGGCGGTAAAAATGGGTAAGATGAACAGTAATAAAGATACGCTGCAGGCGGTGTTGGGTATTTACTGCTATCCGGAGCTGCACAGCGATAGTACAAACAATTATACAGCCTCATTTTTACCTCCCCTTCAAAACGAAGAACTGCCCGCCGGTATTACGGTTTACACCAATGCAAAATATGATTACCCATTTATCAGTTCGGTCATTAACCAACTAATAAAGGATACCTCCTTTGAAGTAGAAGGCCGAAAGGTCATCATAAAAAATGTATCTCTTAACGGGGCAGAAAATGGTAAGGTGGAAATACTGGTAGATTTTGATGGCGATAAAAAAGGCAGTCTTTACTTAACCGGAACACCTACACTTGACACGCTGCACCAGGTAATTGTGATTCCTGACCTTGATTATTCACTGAAGAGCAGGGATCTTATCTTAAACCTGGGCAAAACCTTTTTCAGCGGCAAAATATTGCGCGCATTGCGTGAGAAGGCCAGCATCAGCATAACAGACCTGGTAGAGCAAAACCGCAAAAGCATCGATGCGCAGCTCAATAAAAAGATAATGGAAGGCATTTTTTCAACCGGCTCTTTCAAAGATATCAGAATACTCAGCCTGGTGGTAGGAAAAGACATACTGCAGGCCCAGACCTGTGCCAGGGCCTCCGCGGCCATTCTCATTACCAACCTGTAAGCCAGCTCATTAGCAGCAGTACAGGCGAAAAAAACGGCTCGCAGGTTATTACATAGCGTATAATGATAAAAGTATTGCATTAGGCAACTGTACAGTCAAATGCTTCGTATTTGGGATAGATAAAGTACTTTTACCATACCTACTTACACGGGCTATATTTTGGGGGATGAAGCTGTTCAAATATTGAAGCTTGTTGACGGATGCTGCAAAAACGACCGCAACAGCCAGGGCGAGTTATACCATTGGCTGTATGGTTATGCCATGAAAATCTGCTATCGCTATACCAACCACCAGCATGAAGCCGAAGAACTTACCAGCGAATCTTTTGTAAAGCTTTTCAAAAATATGCACTTGTTCGATGCGGGAAGGCAACTGAATACAGAGGCCTTGTTTAAAGCATGGTTTAAGCGTATTATTATCAATACCTGTATCGATTACCTGCGAAAGCATCATTCAATGGTAAATGGCCATGCCCACAATGCAGACAGCGAATCCGTGGCGGATGTACAGGAAACAGCCATTGATAAATTATCGTATGAAGAAATTATTGAAGCCATAAAACAATTGACACCGGTTTACAGAACAGTATTTAATTTATTTGCGATAGAAGGTATGTCGCATGAAGAAATAGCCGCCCAATTACACATCAGCGTGGGCGCATCCAAATCCAATCTGTCAAAAGCCAGGCATAACCTGCGAAAAATTATTTCGCACCAAACCCAGTACAACACGTATGTACAAACCAGATGACAAAGATATTGACCGCTTAAGCAGGGAAGCTGCGGAGCATTACCAGGTGCCGGGCACGCCCGCCTGGGATGCATTGCGTCAAACCCTTGAGAAACAACTTCCCCAGGAAAAAGAAAAAAAGCGCCGCGGCTTTTTATTTTTCTTCCTGCTGTTTATTGGTCTTTCACTAACCGGCAGCACTATCTGGTATGGCATCCATACAAGTAGTTCAGGTATATCTCCTCGTAAAACAGCGGTAGATGAGCAAAAAGAGCTGAAAGAAGATATTGCTGTTGAACCCACAGGTACAAAAAAGAACAACACTTCAGAAAAAGCAGATGATAAAATAGATCATGGATTGCCAACCGGCACGCTACCTGCTGATCATTCAACCGTTGATACCAAAAATGTAAAGGCCGGCAATCCTGCCACAGCCGAGATTGTACCTCAGCATGGCGGGGTTAAAACGACCAGTAAGGATAATACTACCCTGGGCACAACTGCTGCCAAAAACAAAAAGACCGTTCAGGATGCAGAAAATAATATCATCCCCCCCGCGAATAGTATTGCAACCAATAACAAAATAAAACGAACTGCTCCGTCTATAACAGCTGCAAAACAGTACCCAAATGCAAATACAGTCGATTACTCAACCACTGCCATTTCCAGCGTGAATCATAAAAAATTCAAGGGCAAACCTTTACAAAATAATAAAAAACAAGCTGCTGAAAACCACAAGCCATTAAACACAACGCAGCGTGATGGTAACGATGTGGCAGAAACGAAGAATAATGACATTACGCTCAATAATGATAGTGCCACTGTGCCGGCCACGCAAGATGCAGTAAACGCCCCGCAAACGCCTGTAAAGGATTCTGCGATTGCAAAAACAGCTATCCCAACAAAAAATATGGATTCTGCAAAACCTGCTGCGGCAAAGGCAAAGGCTAAATCAAAGAACGAAAAAGCAATTTTACTGGGATTGACTGCCGGGTTTGATTTCAGCACGGTGAAATTTACCTACGGCTCCAACGCCGGATATAATTTTGGTTTTATGGGTGGTTACCAGTTTAACAAGCATTGGGCTGCGCTTACAGGTATCATTTACACAAAAAAGAATTACAAATTGAATGGAAGTGATTACCATCCACCCAAACACGACTGGGTGCAATATGTTGACCTGCAAAAAGTAGATGGCTTCTGCCGTATGTGGGAGCTGCCGGTACTTGCACGATACATATTTAATCCGGGTGCTAAAAATACTTTTTTTGCGACCGCCGGCCTTTCTTCGTATTTCATGAACAAACAGCAGTACGATTATTATTACAAGAACTATATGGGCGTTCCAATGACTGCTCCATGGCACAGTGACAGTACCTACAACCACGTATTTTCCATCCTGGATATTTCAGCCGGTCTTGAAAAGCCTATTGGCAAACACATGGACCTTTTAATTGAGCCATATGCTAAAATACCATTGGGCGGTGTTGGGCATGGCAATATCAGGCTGAGCAGTTTTGGGGTAAACCTTACCATGCAATACAAAAAGCCGTTAAAGCGTTAACCGGATTGTGTTGTTATATCTATACAAACGCTTCGCATAAATAGTCCGGCATGCACAAAAGCAACTTAACATATCGTATCCCTGTATTTCTTTTCTTTTCTTTTTGTATGCTCAATAGCTGCAGTAAGGGTAGTAATAATAATCCCACAGATCCCTGCGCGGGCATCACCATTATTGTTTCAGCAAATGCCACAGCCGCCGATGCAGGCTTGTCTAACGGAAGCATTACTGCCACAGCTACGGGCAGTAATGGATTTACCTATAGCTTAAACAATGGCGCTTTCCAGTCTTCCGGCACTTTTAGTAATCTGGCCGCTGCTAAGTACAGCATCACTGCAAAAAATACAAACGGATGCACTGGCACTGTAAATGTTACAGTCGTTTCAAAGGACGCAGGCTGTACGGGGAAAACGCCCGGCCCTCTTTTCACAGCGGTAAAAGCAATTATTACTACCAATTGCGCGGTGTCTGGTTGTCATAATGGAACACAGGCGCCTGATTACAGGGTTGACTGTACAATAGTTGACTATGCTGATCTGATAAAATTGAGGGCCGTTGACCAGGCAAATACCGGCGAACAGATGCCGCAGCCACCAAGGATGGCGCTGGTACAATCTGATCGCGATAAAATCACTGCCTGGATTACTGCAGGCAAGCATATTACCGACTAATACCGCATCAATTTTATCAGTGACGCTCTTATTGATTAAGAATTGGTATCGAACCAAACTGGTTTCGGATCATCGTAATTGCCGTTATAATTAATAAATAATTCTTCGCCTGCTTTTATTTCCCGCATTGTTTTAACAGTAATGGTTTGCGCTTCAAAATCCATCTCATATTCACAATTGGATGAATAAGAATGATTGTACACGGGAACATAACCCAGGGCCATGCAACATTCTTTATTGCCTTCTCCCCATTCAAAAATATAATCGTGTAACAGGGTTTGATCCAATTTCCCGCGGTCTGCCATACTCATTACAATTACAGGCGCAATTTCAATGATTGTATCTGCGGTTATCATTGCATCCGTGAAAACGCCTCTCCCCATATTTCCGGAAGGCGCTATATACAGGCAGGACAGTATCATTCTTTAACAGGTTTATGTTTACTCAATAATAGCTGAAATTACTTCAGCAAATTGCAATTAACAATTGCCTGTTTAAGTATAAGAAACGGTAAATTTGGCGCATGAGCCTGGAGTTAGAAGAATCAACCATGGAAGAGCAGTTCCTGGAGCTGGTGCAAAGCGATGACGTGCTGCGCATGAAGGAATTCCTGAATCACCAGAACATCAGCGATGTAGCAGCGCTAATCAATAAATATGCTGACTATGAGAGCCAGATTGTGGCCAATATGAGCGTCCATCGGGCCGCCAAAGTTTTTAAGATACTTGACCTGCCTACGCAAAAAAACATCATCCATGATCTTCCGCCGCTCAAAACTGCCGAGCTGCTAAACGAACTGCCTGCTGACGACCGTACCGCCTTCCTGGAAGAGTTGCCAAATGAAGTGGTAAAGGAACTTATCAAAACACTTGACCCCGAGGAGCGCAAAGTAACCCTGGCCCTGCTGGGGTATCCCGAGAGCAGCGTTGGTCGGCTCATGACACCGGATTATATAGCGGTATTGCTGGAATGGACGGTTGCCGAAGTACTGCAACAGATCCGCCATGTGGGAAAGGATAGTGAAACCATTGATGTTATTTACGTGGTAGATGAAAAGGGGATTTTTATTGACGACGTGAGGATACGTGAGATTATACTGGCCAGCCCTGATAAAAAGATGGGAGAGCTGATAGACAACCGCTACATTACCCTGAATGTTAATGATGACCAGGAAATTGCTTATGAAACATTTAAAATGAATAACCGGGTGGCATTGCCCGTAGTGGATAATAATAATTTATTGCTGGGCATTGTTACCATCGATGACGTATTATGGGTGGCCAGTGAAGAATACACGGAAGATATACAAAAGATCGGTGGCACCGAAGCGCTGGATGAGCCTTACCTCGAAACCCCTTTTCTTAAACTTATACGCAAAAGAGTAGGTTGGCTGATCATTCTTTTTTTAAGTGAGATGCTAACGGCTACGGCTATGGCCTATTATAATGACGAACTGGGCAAAATGCTGATATTGGTGAATTTTATACCGCTGATTATGTCGAGCGGCGGCAACAGCGGCTCACAGGCTTCCACATTGATTATACAGGCTATGGCTTTAAAGGAAGTGACATTAACAGACTGGTGGAGAGTGATGCGCCGTGAAATTTTCTCTGGGTTCCTGCTGGGTTCGATACTTGGCCTGATTGGGTTTATCCGCATTTTTTTGTGGCACCTGCTGATGGTGAGGGGAGTGTTTACCGACATCTATGGCGTACATTGGTTTACAGTAGGCCTTACTGTTAGTTTTTCACTGGTGGGGGTGGTGCTCTGGGGAACGCTTACAGGAAGTATGTTGCCTATCCTGCTTAAAAGACTGGGTGCCGATCCTGCCTCGTCTTCTGCGCCTTTTGTAGCTACGCTGGTAGATGTAACCGGTTCGATCAT
>Ga0207658_10003635_pt1 | contig 10894 bp, 8 predicted proteins | sample KBSS33metaG_FD_184322 | JGI IMG/M metagenome (GOLD analysis project Ga0207658, IMG submission 184322) | Switchgrass rhizosphere microbial communities from Kellogg Biological Station, Michigan, USA - KBS S3-3 metaG (SPAdes) (version 2) | ecosystem: Host-associated > Plants > Roots > Rhizosphere >...
GACGGGCGCGGAGGCCGAACGCTCAAGGTTCGACCGCGTCCTCGCGGCGTATCCACTCGTCGTCGCCTACGTCGTCTTGCTCATCCTCTACGGCTGGGAGACGAGCAGGCATTCGACGGCCTGGCTCTTCCTCGACGAGCTGCAGTGGGCCGGCCTGTCCCGGGGAATCGCCCACACAGGCCACGCCGAGCTCCGGCACCACAGCGCCTCGTTCGATTCCCTCTACAGCTACTTCATCGCGCCGGCGTGGTGGCTCGGAGCGACGGGCCGTAGCTACGCCGCCGCGAAGTACCTCAACGTCGTGGCGATGGCCGCCTCGCTGTTTCCGGCCTACGGCTTCGCACGCCTTTTCGTCACGCGGTGGGCCGCGATTGGGGTCGGCTGCCTCACCGCGTCAATTCCGGCCCTGGCGTACACGGGCATGCTCATCCCCGAGCCGCTCGCGTACACGTGGTCGGCGCTGACGGTCTGGCTCGTCGCCCGCGCCCTCATCCGCCGGACGCGCCGCGCTGCGATCGTCGCCGTCGCCGCTCTGGTTCTGGCGCCACTCGTGCGCAGCGAGCTCGCGATGCTCATCCTCACAGCCGTCCTCGCGCTGATCGTGTTCGGGAGCTCGAGCGACAGGGCGCGGCGCGTCACGGCGCGCTGGTCGCGCGCCGACTGGCTACGCGCCGCCGTACTCGTCGCCGGAGTGATCATCGTCCTGGGGGCGTACGGCAACCACCACGTCTACGAATGGGCCGTCGCATGGGGGGTCCCGGGAAGGATCTTCACGTTCGGTCTCTGGGCCTTCGGCGCGTTCGTGATCGGGACCGGGATCCTGCCCGCGGTGGCGACGATCGCGTGGGCGTTCGGCGCGCGCTTGAGGGAACGGGACGAGCGGGCGCTCTTCGCGCTCTTCGTCGGCGCAGTCGTGAGCTTCGGCCTCTACACCGCCGTCAAGGCCGCCTTTCTCTCCGCAACGTTCGCGGACCGGGTAGAGGAGCGGAACTTCATCTACGTCGCTCCGATCGCCTTCACGATCTCCGCTCGCTGGCTCCTGTCGGGCCGGACGCGAGTCGTGGGCACGGCGCTCGGCGGAGCCGCGGTCGGCTATCTGATCGCGACGACCCCGTCGCACATGTACGAGCACTTCTACTCGGACGCGCCCGGGCTGTCGTTGCTCCAATGGCTGAACCAGAAGTGGTATTTCACGACGACGGACGGCAACCGGCTCCTGTACGGCGTCCTTGCCGGCTCCCTCGTCGTCGCCGTGCTCTTCGAGCTCGCGCGCCGGCGGCCGTTCCGGCTGCGGCGACCCGCAGGTATCGCGGCTGGGGCCACGCTGGCCGCGCTCGCGCTCGCGTGGAATCTCACCGGGGAGATCGCGGCGGCGAACGGGTCCAATGCCAGCGCGGCCGCGGAAGCGGGGAAGCTCACCGATCCGCCGGACTGGATCGACCGCGACACCGGCCGTGCACGAACGATCTTCATCGGGCAATCGCTTTCGGGAACGAACGCGGACAGCCTCTGGCTGCTCGAGTTCTGGAACCAGTCGATCCAGGACGTCTGGTCGACGGACGCGAGCGCGCCGAAGCCCGGGCCGAGCATCACCCCGAACTTCACGAGCCCGGACGGCGAGGTCGACCCACAGCTTCCGGTTGACTGGGTCGTCGCCGGCGGAAGCATCGTGATGCTCGGCAAGCAGGTCGACCACGCCGGCCCGCTGCGCCTGTACCGGGTGACGCATCCGATCCGGATCGCGGAGGACGTCGGCGGGATCACACCCGACGGCTGGATCTCGGCCGGCGGGCCGGGCGGCGCCGGCAGCTCGTGGTTCGACAAGTTCGCCTCGCGCGTGGGCGGTCCCGGGACCCTGACGGTCTCGCTCACCCGCGCCGCGGTCGCCTGCGGCTCCGATGTGCCGGTGTCCCACGTCAACCTCCTCGTCGGCAAGATCCGGATCGACGAGAACAGCCAGCCGGCGATCGGCACGAGGATCGCCCGCCGGCGCCTCGTGCTCCCTCAATGCCAGAACGCCGTCGTCCGCCTTCACGTGCGACCGCCGTTTCGCGCACAGGTCACTGCGAATGGCGCGTTCCAACCGAACGCCGGCGACCAGCGCTTTCTCGTCGCGCAGGTCGGGTTCTCGTTCGTTCCCGACTCGGCCCGCTAGCGGGCGAACAGCCGCTCGGGGTGCTTCCGGACGAAGCGGGCGATCCCGCGCCAGTGCCAGAGCGTCCGGCGGGTGAAGAGACGCCGGTCCGTGACCGCCTGGTGCTCGTGCACGACGACCGCGGCAGGGACGTACCAGCGCTCCCAGCCCGCGCGAGCAGCGCGGTAGCAGAGGTCGATGTCCTCGCCGTAGAGGAAGAACCCCTCGTCGAAGCCGCCGAGTTCGTCGAGCATCGCGCGCCGCAGCACGAGAAAGCCGCCGAGCATCCAGTCGGCCTCGACCGGCCCGTCGGGGCTCTCGCCGAGGTGGTAGTGGCGGCGCTGGAGCCTGTAGGGGTCAAACAGAAGCCGCAACGGCGTCCGTCGGACGATCGTCCCGACGACGGTGGGAAAGCGCCGGCGCGAAGGCTGGACGGTGCCGTCCGGGTAGAGCATCCGCGGCCCGGCGACGCCTGCCCGAGGATGCGCCGCAAGGAAGTCGCGGAGCTCCGCCAGCGCGCCGGGCGACGGCACCGCATCGGGGTTCACGCTCGCGACGAGGTCCGCGGTCGTCAGCGCGGCGCCGAGATTGACGTTCGCGCCGTACCCGAGCGGCTGCTCGTTCGCGTGAACGACGACACCGTCCGGCAGCGCGAGCGGGACGCTCCCGGGGATGTTCGCGACGATCACCAGCTCGTCGACCTGCGGCGCGAGCGCCGGGAGCAGGTGCTCGAGCTCGGCGGCGTTACCGTGCGAGACGACGACCGCAGCGACCCTCATTGCGCCAGCGCCTCGCGGTAGGCGACGACCGTCCGGCGCGCGCATTCGCGCCACGAGTACAGGCGCACCCGCTCGAGCCCGGCGGCGGCGAGCCGCTCGCGCTCGCCGAGCGCGCGCTCGATCGCCGCGGCGAGCTCCCCGTCGGCGGCATAGACGGCGGCGTCCCCTGCGATCTCGCGTAACGCCGGATCGTCGCGGACGACGACCGGCGTGCCGCTCGCCATCGCCTCGACGACAGGCAGCCCGAAGCCCTCGAACCGTGAGGGGAAGACGAGTGCCGCCGCCCGGCGGTACAGGTCGGGGAGCTCCCCTCGATCGACCCATCCGCGCACGTCGACGCCCCGGCGGCGCAGCTCGCGCGCGAGCGCGGGCTCCTTCTCGGGCCCGACCACGACGAGCGGGAGACCGAGCTCGGCGGCGGCGGCCGCCGCCGCGAGCGGGTCCTTGCGCCGCTGCACCGCGCCGACGAAGAGGAGGTAGCCGCCCGTGCCCCCGTCGGGCCCGGGGGCGAAGGCGCTGTCGACGCCGTTCGGCGTCACGACGATCTTCTCCGGCGGCGTCCCGTAGAGGTCGACGAGGTCGCGTTTCGTGCGCTCGGAGACGGTGAGCACGCGCGCGGAGCGACGAACGGCGCGAGGCACCGCCCAGCGGAACGTCAGCCGGTCGAGCCGGCCCATCACCCCCGGCTCGCGCTCGAAGGAGAGATCGTGCACGGTGACCACCGCGGGACAGGGCAGCAGAGGCGGCAGCGCGTACTGGCAGTGCACGAGCGCCGGCCGGAGACGGCGGAGCGCCCGCGGCAGCCCGACGGCCATCCGGAGCTCCTGGGAGCGGGCGGCGAGCTCGAACGGCTCCACGCCCGGCGGCACGAGCTCGGGGCGGCGCGTGAGCGCGACGATCCGCAGCCCGCCGGCGTCCCGGCCGAGCTCGGCGAGCAGGCTCGAGATGTACGTCTCGTCGCCCGTGCGGCGGCGCCCCAGCACGTCGGCGTCGACGGCGACGAGCGGGGACGTCACGAGACCACGGCCCGGTAGGCGCCGACGACGGCCTCGGCCGACGCAGCCCAGTCGAATCGCGCCGCGCGCGCGAGCCCGGCCGCGCGGAGCTCCTCCCGGCGCGCGAGTGCGCGCTCGATGCCCGCGGCGATCGAGGCCTCGTCATACGGGTCGACAAGCTCGGCCGCCGCCCCCGCCACCTCCTCCATGGCACCGCCGGCGCTCGTGACGACGGGGCACCCGCAGCGCATCGCCTCGAGCACGGGAATCCCGAAGCCTTCGTAGAGCGACGGGTACGCGAGGCAGAGGGCGCCGCGATACAGGGACGCGAGCTCGCCGTCGTCGGGACGGCCGAGCCAGCGCACGTGCGGCGCGTCGATCCCGACGGAGCCCCAGCCCACAGCGCCGGCCACGCGGAGCTCGACGCCGAGCCGGCGCGTCGCCTCGGCGAGGCGCGCCAGATTCTTGCGCGGCTCGAGCGTCCCGACCGCGAGGACGTAGTCGCCGCCGGCTACGGGTCCGGGTCCGTCCGGCACGAACGGCTCTCCCGCCGCGTTCGGGGCGACATGCACGCGCTCCTCGCGCACGCCGGCGAGCTCGACCACCTCGCGCTTCGTGAACGCGGAGACGGTGACCACGGCGGCGGCCGCACGGAGCACCGGCAGCAGGAGCGTCCGCGCATACAGGCGCGTCCACGCGGTGAACAGCTCGGGGTGGCGGACGACGGCGAGGTCGTGCACCGTGACGACGACGGGAAGCGGGGCGCGAAGCGGAGCGCGGAACGTCGTGCAGTGGAGGAGGTCGAGCCGGCGCGCCCGCGCGTAGGGCAGCGCGAGCGGGTACCAGGCCACGTCGCGCACCGCGGCGGTGACGCGGCCGGGCCCGCCCCAGGTGAGACGCTCGAGCTCGACGTCGCCACGGGCCTCGAGCGCGCCGACGATCGCGCGGACGTACCGCGCCGTGCCCGCGTTGTCGAGCACGAGCGGGGCGACGTCGATGCCCGCTCTCACGCCGCCGCCCAGGCGCGGAGCATCGTCTCGCCGACCGCGAGCCAGGTGAACCGCGCCGCGTGCGCGAGCCCCTGCGGCGCCAGCTCCTCCCACCGCTCCGCCGCCTCCACGAGCCGCTCCGCCCAGACGTCCGGGCGCTCGGGATCGGCGCGCAGGGCCGCCGTGCCGGAGGCCTCGTCGAGCGAGGGATGGGAGGACGCCACCACCGGCACGCCGCTCGCGAGCGCCTCGACGACGGGCATGCCGAACCCCTCGAGCCGAGACGGGTATGCGACGGCGGCTGCCCCCCTGTAGAGGCGGGCGAGCTCCGTGTCGTCGACGCGGCCGAGACGGACGATCCCCTCGTGCTGGAGCTCGGGCTGCTCGCCCCATCCCTCGGCGCCGGCGACGGCGAGGAGAAAGCGGCCGTGCAGCAGGCGGTGCGCCTCGACGAGCACGCCGAGGTTCTTCCGCGGCTCGAGCGTCGCGACCGTGAGGACGTACGGGGCGCCGAGATCTGCGCGGTCGCCGTCCGGGCCGAACGAGCGACCGACACCGGGCGGCGCGACATGGATCCGCGCGGGGTCGAGACGGAGCGTCTCGACGACGTCGCGTCCGGTATAGGCGGAGTTCACGAAGACCGTGTCGCAGGCGTCCGCGTCCGCGTACTTCGCCGAGTGCATCGCGAACGTCCGCTCCTGCACCCACTCCGGATGATGGAGGGGGACGAGATCGTGCACCATCGTCGAGCGGAGGCCGCCGCGCTGGGGCGGGTACATCCAGTCGCTGTAGTGCAGGACGTCGATGTCGCCGAGGAAGCGCTCCACCGGCGGACGCCCGCGCCTGCTCCAGGCTTGCCGCCAGTGGTGCGCGAAGGGAAGGAGCACGAGCCGCCGCCCGAGGTCGAGGCCCGAGAGCGCTGCGGGAATCGCCCGCATCCCGCGCGGGCTCGTCGGTGCGAACGCGATGATCTCATGACGCCCTGCGGCGGCTTCGACGAGCCCTGCGATCGAGCCGCGGATGTAGTTCCCGATCCCCGAGCGCGGGTGCGAGAGCGGGCTGACGTCGACGGCGATCCTCATGCGTGCCCGGCCACCGTGAAGCCGAGGACGTGAATGCCGAGCGGGCGCGTGTCGGTCGAGCTCCTCTGCACCTCTGCGGGGACGCGGGTGAGCGCGACGCGGAACCGCACGACGCACTCCCCGCTTCGGCGCGGGTTGAGGTGGACCCGGAACGCCGTGTCGCGATCGGGCGGCACGCCGATCTGCCCCACCGCGAGGCCGTTCTCGTACGCGCGGACGATCTGGGCGTCCGCGAACAGCCGCCCGTCGCTTCGAAGCGTGGTCGTGAGGACGCCGCCCCGGCATGCGAAGCGCGTGTAGGTGAACTCCGCGCCCGTCCACGTGTCGCCCGGGTAGACGCCGTCCACGCGATACGCGGTACGCAGATCGCCGTCTACCCGTAGGAGGACGAGACCTTTGCGCGCGTCTCGCGCGATCGGCACACCGGCCAGCGGCACGGAGGTGTCGGTGAGCACGTCCCGGACCTTGATGCGTCTGTCCCGGGCGTCGACGTAGTACCCGGTGCGGCGCAGCAGGGTGACCGGAGTCTGCGCGAGGTTGTCGGGGAGCGGCCCTGCAAGGGTGAAGATCGGGCCGACGTCGCGGTTGAAGAACTCGTTCTCGTTCACGGTCAACCGGTCGGTCGCTCCCGACCAGACGACGGCGACGAGGCGCGGGTCGGACGAACCCACGGCCCGGGTGATCCAGTCGCGGTCCGGGCTCGTGACGCCCTGGAAGAGCGCCCCGATCGACGCGCTCTGCGTGCGTGCGTCGATCGGCTGGCCGGCGGCCGCGTAGAGCACGAGCAGCAGCATCGGCAGGACGAGAGCCGCACGCCTCGGGATCGCGATCCCGACGATCACGAACACGGCAGCGCCGCCGAGGACGACCCAGCGAATCTGCTCGAGCGGGATCGTGAGCCAGTTCGAGAGCGACCAGAGCGGCAGCATCGCCAACGTGTCGGACTCGGACGAGATCCCAATGAAGTGCTGGTACGGGATCGTCGCGACGAGCCCCGCGGCGATCGCGGCGCCCACGGCGATGCCCGCTCGCGGCCGCGGCAGGCCGCGTTCGATCCACAGCGCGAGCGCGACGAAGAGGAGCGGCGCGACGTAGAAGAGGTTCCGCTCCTCGATCCGGCTGCTCTGCTGCGATGCGAAGGCGGCCACCTCGAGCGCGAGCCAGCCGACGAGCGGCAGAGCCGCTGCGAGGAACACCCGCTCCTCCGTCACGAGACGGCGCGAGCGGCCGAGCAGGACGACGAGCGCGAGCACGGGCAGGACGCCGGTGTAGAGGTCGAGCTCGGCGACGTGCCAGAGGAGCCACTTCGCGACCGAGCCGGCGGAGTAGCTCGAGTCGGTCGCCGCCGCGTATGCGCCGAGGAGCGAGCGGAGGGAGCGCCCGCGGGCGACCTCGGCGAGCACGACGAGCGCGCCGCCACCGACGAGGATCCCGTAGAGCCAGCGATAGCGGAGGACGAGCCCCGGGCGCCGGGACATCGCGGCGAGCACGAGCGGCGCCGTGAGCGCCGCAGCGACGAGCACCACCGCCTGCGCGCGCGTCTCGTACGCGAGCAGGGCCGCCAGCACGAACAGCGCGACCGACCGCCACGACGGCCGCTCGAGCGTGTGCACGAGGGCGAGCGCCGCGAACAGGAAGATGGGGTAGAAGGCGTTCTCGGTCATGATCGTCCCGGCGTAGAAGGCCGACGGGACGGAGACGGTCAGCACCGCGACGACGAGCGACGAACGCTGGGAGACGACCCGGCGGGCGAGCAGATACGCAGGGATCGCCGAGACGGAGATGAGCACCGCGTTGACGGCCTTGATCGCGGTGTACACGGTCGGCATCGACCCGAACAGCACGTACGCGGGGCTGATCAGCACCGGGTAGACGTCGCCGTAGCCGGACGTCGCGACATCGCGGATGGCGAAGTGGCCGGTGTCGGCGAAGCTCTTCGCGAGCTCCGAGTAGACGATCTCGTCGATCATGATCCACGGCGCCACCATGTGGCGCGCAAGGGCGAAGCGGACGAGACTCGAGAGGACGACGATCGCCCCGACCCACGCCCACACGGGCGCGGCCGTCGCGCGGCTAGGGAGCCAGCGCACCGCTTCGGATCCGATCCGTACCAGGTTCGGGACCACGTTCCGAACCATGTTCCGAAGCTGGTTCCGAAGGACCCCCGAGGCCGATCTCCGCGAGTCGGGCGGCGAGCCAGGTGGTGTCGGTGACGCCGACGTCCGCCACGGCTTCGGCGACGCGGCGCAGGACGGCGTCCGCGACCGCCTCGCCCCCGGCGGCGTCCTCGAGCGCGGCCACATAGAGGTCGGCGACGCGATCGAGCGCGTGCTCGCGCTCGATGAAGCGCCGCGCCGCGCTGCCGAGCGCCTCCTTGCGATCGGCCGCCAGCTCGAGCGCGGCCGCGAGCATCGGCACCTCGAGCTCGTCGACGGGAACCTTGAGCACCGCGGCGCTCGGAAGCTCCGCGAACGAGCCGACGTCCGAGACGATCATCGCCTTCCCGAGCGAGAGGCCCCGGATCACCGACCCCGAGGTTTCTCCCATCGTCGGGTAGCGGAGGTTGACGAGGACGTCGCAGGCGGCCATGAGCGACCAGAGCCGCTCCTCGGGCACGTAGTCGAGCCGCTCGACACCGTCGCCGAGACCGAGCCGCTCGAGACGCCTGGTGAGATCGAACCGCTCGGCCGCCGCGCCGACCAGCAGGAGCCGCGCCCCCGGCCTGTGGCGGCGGAATGCCGCGAACGCCCGCAGGAGCTCCGGCACGCGCTTGTTCATGTTGAGGAAGCCGAAGCAGCCGATCAGCGGGTCGCCGGCGACGTCGGCGACGGGGGTGACGTGCTCCATCGGCCAGGCGGGATGCGGGATCCGCCACACGGGGCCGCCGTAGCCGGCCTCGCGCGCACGGCGCTCCACGAAGCGCGAGTGCACGACGAGGCCGGCGGCGAGATCGAGCACGGGGCCGCACAGCGGGAACCGCTCCGGCTGCGTCTCCCAGAGCAACGGCAGGAGATTGTCGAGGACCCCGAGCCCGAGCAGCCGGCCGGCGACGCCGAGCTCACGCTCCATCGCCGCGAGGTAGGCGCGCCCGTCGCGGCGGCCGATCGTCGTGCCCGCGATGAGGTGGTGGAGGACGTACTCGTGGAGAACGACGACACCCGGCCTGCGGCCAAGCGCGTCGAGGATCCAGCCGTGCGCATCCGGGTCGTTGCCGATGTGGTACAGGCACACGTCTGCGGCGGGAGCCCGGCGGCCGGGATCGGCGACCACCACCTCGACGCGGTCGCGCAGAGCCGGCAGCAGCAGCGACGAGTAGTCGGCGATGCCCGACCGTGACGGCGGGAGCGGCGAGTAGTACGCGACTCTCACGAAAGCAGCGCGTCCACGCAGGCGTCCCAGGTGACGCGCTCGGCAACGAGCTTGCCCGCCGCGCCGAGCGCCGAGGCCGCGGCGGGGTCCGCGGCGAGCCGCGCGGCACCGGCTGCGACGGCGGCGGCGTCAGGCGCCGTGACCACGCCGGTGGCGCCGTCCTCGACCACCTCGAGCGGCCCGCCCGCGTCGAGCGTCGTGAGCACCGGCTTGCCCGACAGGAACGCCTCGTACGGGACCATGCCGAAGTCCTCGTCGACCGGCGCGTAGTAGACCGCCAGGCTCCGCGCGTACAGATCGGCGAGCCGCTCGGGCTCGACCCGCCCCGCAAACTCCACGCGGCCGTCAAGTCCGCCTGCGAGCTGCTCGAGCCGCCCGCGGTCGGGCCCGTCGCCGACGATCACGAGCCGCAGGGTCGTGTCCAGGCGCGCTGCCTCGAGCAGGAGGTCGACGCGCTTGGCGCGGTCGAGCCGATTGACCGAGAGCACGTAGCCGTCCGACGGCGCGCTGCGGTACGGGAGCGCCTGGGGCGGGTGCGGAAGCAGCTCCGACTCGATCCCGTTGAAGCGGCGGAGGCGGTCGGCAACGTTTCGCGAGGTCGCGAACACCCGGCGCGCCTCGCCGAGCGCGACGGCGTCGAGCCGCCTGACCGCCTGGATCGTCGCCCGGTCCTCGGCCGACTCGCCGAACTGGCCGAGCTCGGTGCGGTCGTAGTCGTACGCCTGCCGGAACTGGTGCAGCACCCACACGACCTTGTTGGGGTGGCGCACGCAGTACGCCGGGAACTTCGTCGCGATCACCCGGTCGATCGGCCTGCCGTCGGCCTCGTCGAGGTCGGCGAGCCGCCACAGGAGCGCCTGATCGACGACCCGCGTGCCCGGGTACCACTTGAAGGGGATCGTGACGAGCTCCGCTTCGTGCCCCCGGGTGCGAAGCGCTCCGACGAGCTCCTCCGCCATGAGCTCGGCGCCGCCCCGGACGAACGGGACCTGCGGCGCGCACACCGCGATCCTCACGTCGTCTCGAGCCGCCTGACGCGCTCTTCGAGATCGTCGATGAGCTTGAGCGTGGCGTCGTTGAACGCACGCTGGTCGGCGAACGCAGGCTCGACGTACCACCGCATCAGCCGCCGGAGCACCGCCTTGAGCGGCCCGCCCTTCCCGACGATCGGGCGCTCCGCGGAGATCGGCCAGAGGCGCTCCGCCTGATCGCGGATGGAAAGCCGGACGTGCGCAGGTGGAACATCGGCGCCGCGTGGCCCGGCCGCCCGGACCTCTTCCTTCAGCCGCGCAAACAGCAGCTCGACGTCAGAACTCCTCGGGAAGCTCCCCGCGCCTCCTTCTTCGGACGGTTCCGGCATGCGCGAAGTGTAAAGAGCGACCATTACGGCCCCGTTAGCAGAGCGTTCGCGCGAGACTCCCGGAATGATCGGCATCGCCGCCCTCACGCTCGTCCCCGGCCGGGTCGGCGGGAGCGAGACGTACCTCCGCGAGCTCCTCCGCGCGCTCGATCCCGACGCGCTGCCGTTCCGCCTGCTCCTGCCGCC
>Ga0207658_10003638_pt1 | contig 10885 bp, 6 predicted proteins | sample KBSS33metaG_FD_184322 | JGI IMG/M metagenome (GOLD analysis project Ga0207658, IMG submission 184322) | Switchgrass rhizosphere microbial communities from Kellogg Biological Station, Michigan, USA - KBS S3-3 metaG (SPAdes) (version 2) | ecosystem: Host-associated > Plants > Roots > Rhizosphere >...
CATTGGCTCGCATCCAATTTCGTCGCGACACCTTTCGAGCGTCGACATCTGGAGTTTTCCTACGCGAATGCCAACTGGGTCGTGCGTAGTACGAAAAGTTACGTAATTAATTGTAAAACGGTCCTTGCCCCAGAATTCCGTGAGCCAGCGACCCGCCCTCGTATCAAGTAGTCCAACCGTCGAGCGGTGCGCCCGATGCTTGGTAGACACACTAGAACTTCGACGCCTGAGACAAGCTCCGCTTCTTGCTTTCAAATCGAAGGGGAAGACGACGAGATGGATTGGAGGTCTTTCGTTCCGGGAAGCCGCGCACGGCGATGAGGTCAAGCCGATGCTCGTCACGGAAGCTCCTCAAACGCTATCTTGATCGACGCGCGAGCGTGCCGCGGTTATCGTTTCACCGTTCCTCCGGATATTCCCTCGCCCAATTCCATGCTTTCGCAGTACTACCGGTTCGGCGCCTATGAGCTGTATCCGCACTCGCGCGAGCTTCGGCGCGGCGGCACCTCGGTGTCGCTGCCACTCAAGTCGTTCGATTGCCTCGTCTATTTGATCGAGCGCAGCCAGCGGGCGGTTGGCCGCGATGAACTGATCAGCGCGGTATGGGGCCGCTCGGACGTCAGCGATGCGCTCCTCGGCCAGACGCTGGCGCGAGCGCGCCGCGCGGTCGGCGACAGCGGCGAGGCGCAGAGCGTCATTCGCACGGTGTCCGGGTTCGGTTACCAATGGGTCGCGCCGGTATCGACGGCCGACGTCCACGCAACCGCAGGCGAAACGCCGGCCCCGACCGAGTCTCCGCCGAGCTGCGACGTTCCGGATCCCATCGTAGTAGGTGCATCGCGCCGCAACGCGCGTCGAACAATCGCGGCAGCAGTTGCGCTGCTCGCTCTCGTCGTCGTGGCGTTCGTGTTCGTTCGGCGCGAAACCGCTGTCGAGGCGAACGCGCCCTCTTCGGCGAATACGTATCTGGTTCTGCCCGTCGCAGTCGTCGAGGATGAACCCGACGCGCGCTGGATCCGTCTGGGCGCGATGGACTTCGTCGCTTCGCGGCTGCGCGAGCGCGCAGGGCTGCCGGTGCTGCCGACCGACCAGACGATCGCTTATCTGGGTGCACGCGGTGATGCCGATCTCGCCGATCCGGCCGAGCGCTGGCGTCTCGCGCAAGCCGCCGGGGCGGCGCACGTGCTCGCCGCGAGCGCGCAGCGCACCGAGAACGGCTGGTCGTTCGAGCTCAATCTGCAGGACGCCGAGCACATCAAGCGTTACGCCGCGACGGCAGCAACGCCCCTCGAAGCCGCCGACCTTGCTATCGGCGAGCTGCTCGTCGCAAGCGGTGTGGACGCCTCGGCCACTGAGCCGCAGTTCCCAAGCGTCGTCGAGCTGCGCCAGCGCATCGACGCGGCGTTCCTCGAAGGGGACTTGCGCCGCGCGAGCGAGCTGATCGAAGCCGCGCCGCTCGAAGCGCAGCGGGATCCAGGCGTCGCCGTGCGCGCTGCGGAGGTCGACGAGCGCGCAGGTCGCATGGAACTCGCCGAGCGCGAGTTCTCGCGGCTCGCTGACGAAGGCGGCGTGTCGACGGCCGTGCACGGCCGCGCGCTCTACGGTCTCTGCGCGATCGCATACCGGCGCAACGATCTCGACGGCGCCGAGCGCCATTGCCGCGATGCGCTCGCCGTGCTCGCCAACGAGCGCGAGCCGATGCTGCTCGGCCGCACTTACATGCTGCGCGCGGTGATCGATGATGATCTCGGCCGCGTCGACGATGCTATGGCAGGTTTCGGCCGCGCGCGGCTCGAATGGCGACGCGCGGGAAACCTGCCGGGCGAGGCCAGCGTCGATGTCAACGAAGGCTTGGCCGATATTCGCAACGGTCGACTCGCCGATGCAGTCGCGGCGTTCGACCGTGCAGGGGCGGTGTTCGCGCGCTTCGGCGTGCAGGATCATCTCGCCTCGGCACGCGCGGCGAAGTCGGATGCGCAACGCATGCTTCTCGACCACGACGGTGCTCTCGCGAGCAGCGCCGAGGCCTGGCAGCTCGCCGCCCACGTGTCGGATATCCGCGCGGTGCGCGCGATCGGTTATTCGCGCGCGTTGGCTCTGGTGTCGGCCGGCCGCTTCGACGAAGCCGAGCGGCTGCTCGAACGCTTCGATGCTGCCGCAGCGGAAAGCCCACCCGAGTTCGCGGTATTGCATCTGGAGATCCTCGCCGAGCGTGGCCGCGCGCCGGAGGCAGCCGATCAGACCGACGCAATGCTCGACCGCGTGCGCAACCCGCCCGATCCGAGCAGCGACGCGCGTCTTTCGTACGCGACGCTGGTGCTTGTCGATGCCGCGCTGCGCGCGAAGCGCCTCGCAGTCGCCGAGCATGTCGTCGAGCGGCTGCGCGAAGCCGGTCTCGAGCCGCAGGACCCCGATCGCGCCTATGCGCTCGATCTCGCCGCGGCCGAAGTCGCTGCGGCGAAGCACGAGGAAGTTTCGGCCGACCGCCAGTACGCATCGGCACTCGACCGCGCCGTGCGGGCGAACCGGCCCGATGAAACCGTACGCGCCGCGTCGAGTTACGTGGGATTCCTGCTCGACCGCGGCCGCATCGACGATGCGAAGCAGATCGCCGGCCGCCTCGCCGTCCACGCCAATAGCGACTTCCGCGCCGCCCGCGCGATGACGCGGCTCTACGCGACGCTCGGCGACACGAAGTCCGCGGAGGAGACTCAGCGCCGCGCCATCGCCCTCGCCGGCCAACGCACGCCGTGATTTAAGGATCGCGGCCGCTCATAACGAGCGTGTCATCGCGATGTCACGCTCCTTTGATGTGCCTGCAGCGCTGAGCGCTATTCTCGCCGAGGGCGCCGCGAGGCGCCGGTCCTCCCATCGAAACAGGCGCTTCTTCTGGTGAACACTCCTGCATATTCATTCCGTGCCGCGCCGCTGGCCGCGGCATTCGCGCTCGCTGCCTTGCTTGCCGTAGGCGACCGCACGGCGTCGGCCGACACGGTCCGTATTGCCGCAAAGACGGCGGTGCTCGGCGGTGATGGCGTCGCATTGACGGTCGGCCTCATGCCGGACGATGGCGATCCGAACGCCTGCGGCACGGCCCAGACACTCGCCGTCCGCGTCGGCGATTCGGTCAATTTCTGCTACACGATCACGAATGCGAGTGGCCTCACGCTCGGCTATCACACGCTGGTCGACAGCGTCGACGGCGAGATCTTCTCGTTGCTGCATCACGACCTCGCGCCGGGCGAGAGCTTCCAGTTCAATCGCACCGTGACCGTGCAAGACGGCGTCGACACGTACGACGCGACCTGGACCGCCCAGGACTATGCGCCCGGCTACCGACCCGTCGAGGCCACGCCCGACTTCGTCGACATCCGCGCAACCGGCACGCCGCTCGGCCTCGCCGACGATGGCGTTGCCGGCATCACGCTGTCGTTCGCATTCTCGCTGTACGGCGTGTCGTCGTCCGATCTTGCGATCGGCAACAACGGCGAGCTCGTGTTCGGAACGCTCGACGCGGTCAGCGCAGCGTTCAATGACACGCTGCCTTCGACGTTCGCCATCTTGGGCCAAGGCGCGCTGATCGCGCCGTTCTGGGACGATTTCGGCGAAGCCGGCGGAGATGTCTATTGGGAGGTCGTCGGCACAGCACCAAACCGGCGTGCGGTGATCCAGTGGGACCGCCCGCATTTCCAATTCGACGACGGTGGACATGCCAACGTTGAGTCAATCCTGGGCGAAGACGGCTCACTCTCGTTCCAGTATGCATCGACCGTTTTCGGCGATCCGTCCAACCCGGACTGGGACAACGGCGGTAGCGCGACGGTTGGCCTCCAGAATGCCGACGCTTCGGTCGGCAATCTCTATTCGTTCGATACGCCCTTGGTGACCTCGCCGCTCGCGATCGACTGGATCGCGACAACTCCGACCGCTTTCATGGCCAGCGCGACGGCGACGCTCGACGTCAGTCCTGCCTTGGTGCCGGCGACGATCAGCGTGACGCCGGCCCCTATCGACGCAAGCGCCGCGTCCGGCGACACGCCGATCACTGTGCCCGTGCAAATCGCCAACGCGGGCGACATGGAGCTTTCGTGGAATCTCCTCGAGGCCCCCGGCGGCACGTCGACGCGTTCCACGATGTTCGCCGATCGCGCGATGTCTTCGCCGGTCGGGCGTAAGGCTGCCGCGAACGATGCGACGCGCGATCGCTTCCGCTCGCGCGCGCTGGAAACGCCGCTCGTGCGTGGGGAGATCACGCCCGGCTGTGGCGAGGCGGTGCCCGGCATGCTCTTGCACGACGACGGCATGCCGGACGACGGTTATCGCGACGGCTCGGGCCTTTTTTCGATCAATGCCTATGTCGATCGCTTCACGCCGAGCGCGTACCCGGCGACGCTGACCACCGCGTGCGTTTCGTTCCTCACGCTCGGTCCGACGACACAAGATTTCGAGCTGATCGTCTATGACGACGCCGGCTTCGATGGCAGCCCCGGCAACCTGATCGCCTCGGTTCCCGCGACCGCGACCGGCATTCCGGATACGGCGATGGCGGCATTCGTCAAGGTCGACCTCAGCGGACTTGGCATCAGCATCCCGAGCGGCAGCGTCTACATCGGTGCGCAGTGGAATCCGCTCGATCCGGGCGACGTTTTCATCGCCTCCGACGTCAACGGCGATCCGAATGCCGGCCACGGTTATCACATGCGCGGATCCGACCTTGGTCTGGGCTCGTGGGATCTTACGATCGAGGAGTTCGCCGACTACCACGCGCTGCTGGTGCGCGCAGTCGAGGCTCCTGACTATTGCGCGTCGCCCGCCGATGTCCCGTGGCTGACGCTGAGCGACACGTCCGGCAACGTCGCTGCGCACGATAGCGGCACGATCATGCTGACGCTCGATCCGTCGGGACTCGCGAATGGCGCCCACACGGCGACGCTCTGCGTCGCGAGCAACGATCCCTCGCATCCGCATGTCGTTGTTCCGATCCGTTTCGAGGTTGGCGACCGCATTTTCGCGAGCGGCTTCGATCCATAGGAAGGATGATTGCGGCAAATGCGCGCCGCATTCGTTTCGGCAAACGAGCTTCGTCGGTTTCGACACGGCAACTTGGAGATCACCAATGCGTAAGCTCGTTCATGCGATAGGAGCATCGGTTGCGGCATTCGCTGCAGCCGCAGCGGTTGCTTCCGCACCAGTAGCGGATGGCGTCGTCGGCACCTCGATCGGGGCCGACCTCGTCATTGACTCGACGTTCGGCGAAGACGGCTTCACGGTCGTCAACTACAACGATGACGTTGGGACGTGGGACGAATCCGTCCGATTGCGCTCAGCCGACGATGGCGGCTACTGGCTCATCGGTTTTCACCGGCCCGACACCGGATCCGACCGCGTCGCGATCTCCAAACTCGATTCCGATGGTCATCTCGACGCATCGTTCGGTAGCGGGGGCAAGATCGCGGTCGACACCGGCCTCACGTGGGTGCGCGACGCCGTTGTCGTCGGCGATCGTCTCTACATCGCCGGCGTCTATCTGCTGACGTCCTCAGGTCCGAGCGTGATGGCGGTCGCCTGCCTGGACACGTCGGGCCAGTATTGTGCCGGCTTCGGCGATGCCCAGGGCACGGTTACGGTCGCCGCGAATGCGCCGGGTATGTCGAGCGAAGTGCTGCGCATCCTCGAACGCAACGGCAGCCTCTACGCTGTCGGCACGACCGATCCGGGCGGTGGCGACTTCGGCCACAGCAGTGCGATCGCAATCGCGAAACTCGACGCCGCGACCGGCGAGCTCGACGAGGCTTTCGGCGGCGGCACCGGTCCCTTGCCGGGTACGGCCGTGTTCAATCCCGATCTTTACCCCGACGGTTTCGACTACGCGTATGCAGCCGCGTTCGCGGCCAATGGCGACGTCCTCATCGGCGGATCGGCGCAGACAGACGCAACGCAAGGAAGCCATGGCTACGTCCTCGCGCTGAATGCGGTGACCGGCGCGCTCGACACCGACTTCGGCACGGACGGCTACGCCTACCTCGCGCTCAGCATCGGCGTTCACTACGATCAGCTCGTCGTTCGCGCCATTCGAGTGCTGGACGACGGCCGCATCATCGTTGCCGGCGACGCCAACCACGACGATGAATTCTTCAATGTCATCGCCGACGTCCTGCTCGCATCGTTCCAGCCGAACGGAGCTCCCACGATGGACTTCGGCGTCAACGGCATGACACATATCAATGTCGGTGCAACGACGACGGTGACGGACATGGTCGTTCGGGCCAATGGCGACATTGTCGTCTCGACACCGTCAAACGGTCTGCTGCCCGATCCGTACACCTCGGATGTTCTCCAGTCGGTCGTGCAGTTCGATGCGGCGGGGAATGGCCCGACTTCTACCATCTCATTCGAGTATCCGTCCCAAGTTCTTCCGCAGGGCTGGCCGACTTCGCTCCTCGTCGATGCAGACGACAGGATTCTCGTTGCGGGATTCCGGCTTTGGGATTTCAACTTCCCGATCCCCGACTCAGATCACAGCGTGGCGCGGCTCATGCGAGACACGATTTTCGCCGGCGACTTCGAGTTGTAGCAACGACCCCGCCGACTTGCATGACTTCGCAACTTTTATTGCTGCCGAATCGGCGCCGACACTCTCGCTTCAATAGCTACAAAAAAGAGCGCATGCCGCGTCGCTCAAGATTGTCCACCGTCCACCGCCCGCGCGGCGCGCAACAGCGGGCGAAGGGGACCGACCAGATCGTGCGATCCCGGCTGAAATAAGAGCGTCTGCTCGTCTGCGCTGAGATGGGCGTCCATCAGGGGTGCGCCTTCGTTCGCGCTGTCATCTGTCGGCGCGGCGTCCACATGAGCCTCGGCGACGCAAGCATGCATCCAGCACGCGCGGGACAAATCCATGCACTGGCCATCCTTATGGACCGTCGAATCCATTGACGAAAATCGTATCGCTGCGATACACGATACAAGCCGAGAATTCCGACGTATTGTTGACACTGTCGGTCGCCGTCGCTGTGATGCCGAGGCCATCGGGAATGTAGCCGATGCCGCCGAAGTCGCCCGGCCCTTCCTGCACGGAGAAGCTAGCGCTGCCGTCGCCTCCGATTGCCGCCAGCGTGATCGAAACGCTTGTGCTGCCGATGAAATACTGCCCTTGTCGGTTGTCGTCCGCAGGACAGCCGCCGTACGTCGCATAAAAATTGATGGTGTAATCGCCCAGCGTCGATTCCAGCGAGCCGGTCAGCGTGGCTGTCGGACCGACCCCGCCGGCCGCGGTCAGCACCGGATAATTGAGGCCGCGATTGGCGTAGTCGGGCGGCAGCGGTGCGCCGTCGTTGTCGTTCGGTAAGACACCGGGATCGACGAGGTCGATGCCGAGGCCGCCATTGGCGATGATGCCGTTGTTGTGGATATTGTTCTCGCGGCCGATCTCGACCCATACGCCTTGCGCCGCGTTCGCCGACAGCACGTTGTATCGGATCGTGTTCGCCGTCGGTGCATCGCCGGCATCGCCGCCGAGATGGATGCCGGCTTGAGCGTTGCCGTGGATGCCGACAGCGTCGGCGAAACCGATGTAGTTGTATTCGATCGTGTTGTTCGATGCGCCGCCGCCGCTGAGTGCAATACCGGATTGGCCGTTGTCGCCGATCCAGTTGCCGCTGATCTCGTTGTTCCCGGCGTTCATGATGATGCCGCGCGTGCCGTTGCCGAGATTCGTGAAATGGCCGGAAGTGCCGCCCGACCAGCCGACGCCGATCAGGTTCTTGATGATGTGATTGTTGGAGGTGCCCGCGACTAGGCCGATTCCGCTGCCGGTCGCGCCGCTGACGATGTTGCGATCGGCATCGTCAGTACCGCCGACGGTCACGTCGTGCGTGCCCGCGCCGATATGGATGTCTTCGTCGTTCGCCAACAGATCGTGCCCGCTGGCGGTGCCGCCGAAGCGGCTCGCGACGATCGAGTGCCCGCTGCCGCCCAAAAGGTTGACCGCCGCATTCGAGAATCCGCTGAATGCGATGCCCCAGACGACGATCGCGACGTTGTCCGCGGCGCTCGACGGCACGGTGAGCCCGTTCGTGACGCTGTCGTTGCCGGCCTCGAGAATGATGCACAGCTGTGCATCGTCGCCCGTGTCCAGATCGTTGGGGACGTAGCCGGGCTGGTTATGGCCGTTGAAGATGATCGGCACCGTGATGCTTGGCAGTGGCGAGTTCAATTCGATCACGCGCGGTCCGCAGCCGTTGCCGATGTCGAACGTGATCAAGCCGCTACCGTGCGAAATCGAAGCTTGGATCGCACTACGCAGCGATCCGCTGCCGGTATCGTTGGTGTTCGTCACCGTCTGCACAAAGCCTTCGGGAGCGGGTCCGCCCGCGGCCTGTTGGCCTGTGAATGCGACACAGAGCAGTAAAGCGCATGCCGCGAGTCCCTTCCTGAATGCGGTCAAACAGCGACCGGATTGCGAAACGATGCGCATGGCGAGTCCTCCATCCGAGGCACAGCGCCTCGCTCTGGAGTGCTACACGCAAATCGGCGGCAAAAGCGGCAGCCCGTCCGCCGGCATCACACGGTCGCGTGGTGTCGAGCGTCTACCGGCTGGCTAGGAGCTGTTCGGCCTGCCGAGATGCATGTCTGTCTCGTCCGTCGGAAGGGTTCCGCGCCGCTTTTGCCGCCGATTTGCGTGTTCCATTTGTATCGCCGCAATCCTCGCGGCGTGACCGATGGATCTATCCGATGAAACGGAACCGGGTAGTGAACGGAGTATCACTCGGCCCCTCCGTCGAAGCCGTCGTCGAAGATATGATCGTCGATGAAGACCAACACGCGTCCGCTGTCGCTGACACCGTTGTTCGGATTCGCGTCGTAGTACGGCGCGCCGACATAGACGCGGCCATCGGCGACCGCGACCGACGCGCCGGCGTACTGGCCGATGGACAGCTGGTCGTGACTGAACAGTTCGGCGACCTCGGACCAGCAATACTCGCCGAGACCGCAAGAGACGTTACGGAACACGGCGGCGACGCCAGTCTGGCCGGTGCCGCCAAAGACATCCTTGACGCGATCCGGCGCTCCGGCAACCAGCCATCCGCGTTCGGCATCGTAGGCGACGGCGGTCCCGAAGCGGTCACCCGACGCGGGACCCGACATGAACACTTCGCTCTGCAATTGCCAGCTACCCGCCCCGTCCGGCTCGAAAGCGAACACCGAACCGACGTCGACAACCGGCGGACTGGCTCCCGGCACGTCGCGACCTGGCGCACCGACGAAGACGCGACCGGGACCAGCCGCGACCGACAAACCGAACATCTCCTGCGCGGCCGGGTCGGGAGCCGTCAGTTCGGCGACCTGAAGCCAGCCGTCTGCCACGTGGGTCGAATTGGCGAAGACATACGCGGCGCCGGAGAAGGGGCCGCCGCTATCGTGGAACGGTGCGCCGACGACCGCGAGATCCGGCTGCAGCGGATCGGGACTGCGGTAGACCGCCACGCTGTGGCCGAAATGATCGCCCTCGTGGGCGTCGCTCAAGGGGTACAGGTTCGCCCACGTGCTCGGATCATCGCCATCGAAAGCGATCATCACTTTACCCGCGCGCGCCGATCCGGAGCCGCACGTCTCGCACGGCCCGGGCGAACCGACCGCCAGGAGCTCGCGATCGTAGGCAATCGACCAGCCAGTGCGATCGCCCTCCGCTCCGCCGATGCCGCCGATCGAAGACCATGGATCGCTTTCGTCCGGGAAATACTGCAGATAGTTCACTAGGCCGCTGTTGGGCAAGTCGCCGGCATCGCCGGCGTACCCGGGAGCGCCGGCGTAGAGACGATCTCCATCGATCGCCACCGCAAAACCGAAGAATGCATCGGCCGCCGGATTTTCGAGCACGACGTTTTCCGCGAAATGCCAGCTCCCGCCATCGCGGCGCCAGACCTCGACCGCGCCGCTGGCAGCGAGCACCCCATCGTTCCGGTACGGCGCACCGACCGCCAACTCGTTTCCGTTGACATAGATGGACGAACCGAAGAGGGAGCCATCCTGCAGCACGCGCGGATACAGTTCGCCTTGGGAGATCCACTCCGGCGACACCGCACGTGCCGCGAGCGCGATCGGAAGCAACACTGCCACGGCAAGGGACGTGAACCGAGTTGTTGCCCTTCGCATTGCCATCGCTATTCCCGGAAGTTTCGACAGAGTCCCTAATGCATGACGGCGCGAAAGCGAACGGTTATCCGTCGCAGCGACGAAGCCGCTATGGCAACGCTTCGAAACCACTGTAGAAAATCACGTCGCTTTCGTAAGCCCCAATGTCGATACGCGGCCCCTGCAGACGCAATGCACCGTCGATGTCGAACAAGCCGGCGCCACCGGGCGGCGCATTCGTGCCGGCATTGATCAGTGGTGAACGCGAGGCAGGCCGAAAGTTGAACAAGCCGCCACTAAAGACCGGCTCGAGAGCGAAATTGCCGTTGCTGGCCGGGTCGGGGGCAACGCCACCGAGCACGCCGATGTCGTTGTGGACGAGCGTGGTAACGTCGTTGGCGTTGTACAGATCGTTGCCGTTGTTCGCCCACAAGAGATTGTTGCTCAGCGTGAAGTCAGCGCTGGCACTGTCGGCAAGATAGAGGCCGCCGGTCATCGGTGTCGATGCATGCGTGGCCTGGTTGCCTACGATCGTGTTGCCGGTGACGTACTGCTCACCCGCGTCGGCACCGAGCACGCCGGCGGCGTCGCCGCCTGCCATGTTGTAAGCGATCAGATTGTTGCGCACGATCATGCGACCGGCGCTTCCCTCAACCCCGATCTTGAGGGCGCCGGCGACTGCGTCATCCTGGCTCTGGTTCAGGAAGAACCGGTTCGCCTCGACGCGCACTTCACCGCCGCTGCGAATCGA
>Ga0207658_10003641_pt1 | contig 10879 bp, 7 predicted proteins | sample KBSS33metaG_FD_184322 | JGI IMG/M metagenome (GOLD analysis project Ga0207658, IMG submission 184322) | Switchgrass rhizosphere microbial communities from Kellogg Biological Station, Michigan, USA - KBS S3-3 metaG (SPAdes) (version 2) | ecosystem: Host-associated > Plants > Roots > Rhizosphere >...
AGGACGATGCGCCGTGCGCCCAGGGGAGCGCGTGCGCGATCAGCTGCCCGGTGCCGAGGCTGGTCGAGGTCAGCGGCCGCGGCTTGCCGCCCGGCAGCCGCCGCAGGCCCGAGGCCTCGGCGAGCTCGACCAGCGCGGTGGTTCCGTCCATGGCCAGGCCGGCGTTCACCGGCTGGCCGGTCGGCCCGGACACCTCGACCTCGACCCGCCGCCACCCGGCCGCGACGGCGGCCTCGACGGTGCCGTCGCCGCCCGCCGCGATCGGCATCTCCAGTACGGGCACGTCGGGCCGGGCCCGGCGCAGGCCGGCCGCGAGATGGCGGGCCACCGCGGGCGCGGTCAGACACCCCTTGAACCTGTCCGGCGCGAGCAGGACGTGACCGCGCAGGGGCGGATCGGGGGGAGAGTCCGCGGACACCGCTGTCACGCGCCTTTCAATGCCGGGGGTAAGGCCCTACCTTCTCCTTACGCCATGAAGGCACTATTTGACACCCACAAGTTCCCGCGACGGTTGAAAATCGAAGGACGCGCCCCAGAAAGGTGCGCCTTTCGCGCCCGATCGGCTATTTCACGCCCAGCCAGTCCTCGATCGGCGAGATGGCGAAGAAGATGACGAACAGGGCGACCACGGGCCAGAGCCAGACCGAGACCTCGCGCCACTTGCCCCGCGCGGCCTTGATGACCGCGTAGCTGACCACGCCCATGCCGATGCCGGTCGTGATCGAGTACGTGAACGGCATGAAGACGATGGTCAGGAACGCCGGGATGGCCATGTCCAGGTCGTCCCAGTTCAGCTTGGCGACCTGCGTCATCATCAGCGCGCCGACCAGGACCAGGGCGGGCGCCGCGGCCTGCGCCGGCACGACCGAGGCCAGCGGGGTCAGGAAGAGCGTCACGGCGAACAGGGCGCCGGTGGCCAGGTTGGCCAGGCCCGTGCGGGCGCCCTCGCCGACGCCCGCCGCCGACTCGACGAAGACGGTGTTGGCCGAGGAGCTGGTGATGCCGCCGAGCGCGGCGGAGATGCCGTCCACGGTGAGGATCCGGCCGAGGCGCGGGACCTCGCCGCGCTCGTTGACCAGGCCGGCCTCGTCGCTGATCCCCAGGATCGTGCCCATCGCGTCGAAGAAGCCCGACAGGACCAGGGTGAACAGCACGACCAGGGTGGTGATGACCCCGGCCTTGCCGAACGCGCCGAACAGGTCGACCTCGCCGAACAGGCCGAAGTCGGGGGCCGCGAAGAGCTTGTCGGGCACGTCCGGGGTGACGATGCCCCAGCCGCCCTTGGCGATGTCGGCGTTCGCCTGAATGATCACCGCGACGACGGTGGCGGCCACGATGCTGATCAGGATCGCGCCCGGCACCCTCCGCACGTACAGCACGATCATCAGCAGCAGCGAGAGCGCGAACACCACGGTCGGCCAGGTCTGCAGGTGGCCGCCGGTGCCGAGGGCGAGCGGCGGGCTCTCCTTGCTGGAGGTGACAAAGCCCGAGTCGACCAGGCCGACCAGGGCGATGAAACAGCCGATGCCGACCGCGATCGCGTGCTTCAGCGCCACCGGGATCGAGTTCATGATCCGTTCCCGGACCCCGGAGATGGCCAGCAGCACGATGATGACGCCCTCGAGCACCACCAGGCCCATGGCCTGCGGCCAGGTCATCTGGGGCGCCGCCTGGAACGCGACCACGGCGTTGATGCCCAGGCCCGCGGCCACCGCCAGTGGAGCGTTCCCGACCAGACCCATGATCACCGTCGCGATGGCCGCCGACAGCGCGGTCATCGTGGTGAGCTGCGGCACCGACAGCTGGGCGCCGGTGACGTCCTTCGCCCCGCCGAGGATGATCGGGTTCAGCAGGATGATGTAGGCCATCGCGAAGAACGTGGTGACGCCGCCGCGCAGCTCGCGGGGCACGGTGGTCCCGCGCCCCGTCAGGTCGAAGAAGCGGTCCAGCGGGCCGCGGGGACTCCCGGGCGGGGTGTCCGCCTTCTCTCCGGCGGTGGGATGGGACATGGCGTGCTCCCTGTGCGGGCCAAGGACCTGTGCGGGTCTGTGATCTTGTGAAGCGGGCACTGATCTTGTAAAGCGGACAAAGACTAACTGCCCGTTACTCGTTGCGGTCGAACCGGTACCCCTTCTGGTGCGACGGATCGCGTCCGCTATAGCCTGCCTTGGTGCGAATGCGAGAGTTGGCGGGCGAGGTGGACTCGTATGCGCTGCTCCTGGCCTCCGTGCCCGAGCGGATGCGCTGGTCGTTCCGCGATCGCATGCTGGGCGCCCTGGAGGAGTACGACTCCGACAAGCGCGCCGATCTCGTCCATACTCTCGAGATGTTCCTGGCCTGTTCGGGCTCCTGGAGCCGGACCGCAACCCGATTGCATGTCCATGTGAACACGCTTCGGTACCGGATCAGGCGAATCGAGGAACTTACGGGTCGAGATCTGGGCACACTGGAAGATCGAGTCGATTTCTTCCTCGCCCTGCGCGCGACGCAGCGGTGAGAACGGCGTAGGCGGTGGGTGGTCACACGATGGATCGGGAGACACTGGGGCAGCGGATCAGGGCCCTGCGCATCCGGCAGGGCGTCAGCCAGGCCCAGCTGGCCTTTCCTGAGCTGTCCGACAGCTACATCTCGCTGATCGAGAGCGACAAGCGGGTGCCCGCGCCGAGCGTCATCGAGCTGCTGGCCGCCAAGCTCAGCTGCTCGCCGACCTACCTGGTCAGCGGGGTCAGCGAGGACGTGGTCGACGAGCTGCGCGTCACGCTGGACTACGCCGAGATCGCGCTGCAGAACGGCGCCGCCGCCGAGGCGCGCGCCCGGTTCGCCGACGTGCTGGCCAACGCCGACGCCGTCGCGCTGCCCGACATGCTCCACCAGGCGCGCTGGGGCCACGCCCTGGCCCTGGAGGCGGCCGGCGAGCTGGAGGAGGCGATCGCCGGGCTGCGCGACCTCACCGCCGAGGCCTCCGCCGACGGCGACCTGGACCACTGGTCCAAGGTCCACGTCGCGCTCAGCCGCTGCCTGCGCGAGCGCGGCGACATCAGCGCCAGCGTCCAGGTCGCCGAGGAGGCGCTGCGGCACCTCATCGCGATCGGCGCCGACTCGACCGACGCCGCCGTGCACCTGGGCGCCGCGCTGCTCGCCGCGTTCATCGAACGCGGCGACCTCGTGCGCGCCCGCCAGCTCGCCGACCAGCTCATCGAACGTTCCGAGCGCATCGGCAGCCCGCGTGCCCGCATGGCCGCCTACTGGGAGGCCGCCTACGTGGCCGAGGTGCGCGGCGAGTACGAGGAGGGCGTCGCCCTCGCCGAGCGCGCGCTGGTGCTCGCGGGAGAGGAGGCCGTCGGCCCGGCGACCGACCCGCGCAACGTGCACCGGCTGCGGATCTCCTACGCGGGCCTGCTGATGCGCGCCCGCCCCGACCAGGCCGGCCAGGCCCGCGAGCTGCTCGCCCGCGTCCGCGACGAGATCAACACCAGCGCCGCCGGCGAGATCGACGTCGCCTGGTGCCTCACCGAACTCGCCCGCGCCGAGACCGCCGTCGGCCGCGCCGGCGAGGCGGTGGAGCTGGCCGAGGCCGCCCTGGATCTGCTCGGCGACTCGCCCCGGCGCGCCACCGCGTCCGCGCTGACCGTCCTCGGCGAGGCCTGCGTACGGCTGGGCCGGCGCGACCGTGCCGTGGACGTCCTCACCCGGGCCGCCACCCACCTGGAGGACATGGAGTCCACCCGGGAGGCCGCGCAGGCCTGGTTCGACCTGGCCGAGCTGCTCGCCGAGACCGGCGCCGCCGAAGAGCCCCGCCTGGCCGCCTACCGTCGCGCCCTCACCTGCGCCGGCGTCTGAGGCGCGGGCAGGATGTTCGGTGTCGTACGGCCATGCCGTCATGTCCTGTGCGGGTCGTTGTTCGAGGATTGGCTGGCGCATCTGTGCGGGCTCTGCCTGACGCTGCGTACCGAGCACGGGCATGCGGCGCGCCTGGTGACCAACTACGACGGACTGCTGGTCTCGGTCCTGGTGGAGGCCCAGAGCCCGGAGCTGTCGCCGCGCCGCAAGGCCGGGCCGTGCGCGCTGCGCGGGATGAAGTCGGCGCAGGTCGTCGACGCCCGCGCGCAGGGCGCCCAGCTCGCCGCGGCCGCCTCGCTGCTGCTCGCCGCCGGTAAGACCCGCGACCACGTCTCCGACGGCGACGGACCGTACGGGCGCAGGCTGGTCGCCGCGGCGGCCGGGCGGATGGCCGACCGCTGGGACGCCGCCGGATCCCGTACGGGCGCCAAGGTGGGCTTCGACCCCCGGATCCTGCGCGAGGCGGTGGCGCGCCAGCCGGAGCTGGAGGCCTCGAGCGGGCTCGGCCTGCTGGAGCTGACCGAGCCGACCGAGACCGCCGTCGCGGCCGTCTTCGCCCACACCGCCGTCCTGGCGGCCAAGGAGCAGAACGCCGAGACCCTCGCGGAGGCGGGCCGGTTCTTCGGGCGGCTCGCGCACCTCATCGACGCCGTCGAGGACCTCGCCGAGGACGAGGCCGCCGGGGCGTACAACCCGCTGCTGGCGACCGGAACCTCGCTCACCGACGCCCGCCGTCACTGCGACGACGCGCTGCACGGGCTCCGGCTGGCCGTCGCCGACCTGGACCTGGAGGACCGGCGGCTCGTCCGGGCGCTGCTGGGCCGCGAGGTCCGCCGGTCGGTGGACCACGTGTTCGCCGCGCATCCGGGCGGCCCGCCGCCGCAGGGCCCGTATGGTCCGCAGGGCTCTCAGGGGCAACAGGGACCGTACGGGCCGCCACCGCAAGACGGGGGCGAGTGGGCACTGTCGAGCGGCAAGGACGGCGGCTTCGGCGGGCACAGTGGTCACGGTGGTCATGGGGGCCATGGCGGGCACGGCGGCGGTGGCGGATTCGGTGGCGGATTCGGCGGGCACGGCGGGAACGGGAAGCGGTCTCGTCCGGGTTTCCCACTGCCCTGCGTCGCGGGCGCCTGCGTCTGCGCCACCTGCGGCGTCTACCAGCCCGACTGGAGCGAGCACTACGGGAAGGGTTGCAGCGACCGGTGCTGGTGCACGCGCGCCTGCGACGGAGGCTGTGACGGCTCCTGCTGCGACAGCTCGTGCTGCGACTGCTGCAACTGTTGCGAGAACTGCGACTGCTGCGACTGCGGCTGTGACTGCTGACGGGTCTTGACCAAGCGATCGCTTGGGTGACACCCTCGCGGGGTGGCGAGCGAGACCTTCGCGGGGCTGTTGCTGGAGCGGGCCGACGACGATCACGTGGGCCTGCGGTTCGAGGACGAGTCGTACACCTGGGCCGAGGTCGTCGAGGCGGCCCGGCGGCGGGCCGCGCTGCTCGGTGAAGGGCGGCCGCACGTCGGGGTGCTGCTGGAGAACGTGCCGGAGTTCGTCTTCTGGATCGGGGCGGCGGCGTTCGCGGGCGCGACGATGGTGGGGATCAACCCGACCCGGCGCGGCACCGAGCTGGCCACCGACATCCGGCACACCGACTGCGAGCTGATCGTCACCGACACCGCCCACGCCCCGTTGCTGGACGGCCTGGACCTGGGCGTCGAGCGCGTGCTGCGGGTCGACTCCGACGACTACGCCCTGCCGGCGCCCGCCGATCCCGTGCCGGTGCGGCCCGAGGACCGCCTGCTGCTGCTCTTCACGTCCGGCTCGACGGGCGCTCCCAAGGCCGTGGCCTGCGGGCAGGGACGGCTGGCCTCCATCGCGGTGATGTCGACGATGATGGGCATCGGCCGCGACTCGGTCAACTACATCGCCATGCCCCTCTTTCATGGCAACGCGCTCATGGCCAACCTCTCCTTCGCGGTCCACGCCGGGGCGACCGTGGTGCTGCGCCGCAAGTTCACGGCCTCGGGCTTTCTCCCCGACGTGCGCCGGTACGGCGTGACCTACTTCAACTACGTGGGGCGGGCGCTGGCCTACATCCTCGCCACGCCCCGAGGGGAGGACGACGCTCGCAACACCCTCCAGGCCTGCTTCGGGACGGAGGCGTCCGCACAGGACATGGCCCGGTTCGGCGAGCGCTTCGGCTGCCACATCATCGAGGGGTACGGCTCCAGCGAGGGCGCGATCTCGCTCCGCAAGACGCCCGACACCCCGCCCGACGCCCTCGGCGTCGCCCCGCCGAACGTCGAGATCGCCGTTCTGGACCCCGAGACCGGCGCCGAATGCCCGCGAGTGCGGTTCGACGAGCACGGCGGCCTGGCGAACCCGGACGAGGCCATCGGCGAGATCGTCGGCCTCAACGTGGCCGAGGCGTTCGAGGGCTACTACAACAACCCCGAGGCCGACGCCGAACGGGTCCGCGACGGCAAGTACTGGAGCGGCGACCTCGGATACCGCGACGAGAAGGGCTTCTTCTACTTCGCCGGGCGCGGCACCGACTGGCTGCGGGTCGACAGCGAGAACTTCGCCGCCGCCCCCGTCGAACGCATCCTGGCGCGCTGGGAACCGGTCGTCATGTGCGCCGTCTTCCCGGTGCCCGACCCCCGCACCGGCGATCAGGTGATGGCCGCCCTGGAGCTCGCCGGCGACTTCGACCCAGCCGGTCTGGCCGCCTTCCTGGAAGCACAGCCCGACCTCGGCACCAAGTGGGCCCCGCGCTTCGTCCGGGTCGTTGCGCCGATGCCCCTGACGGCCACCGGCAAGGTCGACAAGAAGCCGCTGCGCCGGGACCGCTGGGAGACCGAAGACCAGGTCTGGTGGCGTCCGAGCCGAGATCTGGCCTACGAACGCCTTGACGCCGCCGCGGCCGAAGCCCTCAGGGCCGAGTTCACCGCGAACGGCCGCGCCCACGTCCTTTATTGACCCGCGGCACGGTCACGCCGGAGCCTCAGTAGGGTGAGAGCGGCCCCGCTGGCACACCCTGGAGAATCCCGGCCCCGAATGATGACCCACTCGATACGCCGTCTCGGCATCGTCACCGCCCTGCTCGTCGCGTTCGGCGCCGTCTTCGCCGCGCCCGCGCTCGCGCACACCCGGCTGATCAGCAGCAATCCGGGCAAGGACGCGACGACGTCCTCGATCGACAAGGTCGAGCTGGTGTTCAGCGACAAGATCAGCTTCGCCCAGGTGAGGGTCGTCGACGACAAGAACCAGGACTTCCAGAAGGGCAAGGCCGAGCACTCGGGCACCAAGGTGACCCAGACGCTGGACGGTGGCCTTCCCGCCGGGAACTACACCGTCAAGTACGCGGTGGTGGGCGAGGACGGTCACCGGATCACCAACGACGACCTGAAGTTCGTCGTCGCCGGCATGGAGGGCCCGTCGAGCCTGCCCTCGAGCACGCCGGACGCGGCCAAGTCCCCGCCCGGACCGGTCGATGCGGTCACCGGGGTCAGGGTCACGCCCGCGGCGGAGAAGTCGTCCTCCTCCAGCGGCGGCGCGACCTGGGTGATCATCGTGATCGGCCTGCTGATCGGGGTCGGCATCGGGCTCGGCATCGTGTGGCGGGCCAAGCGCAAGCACGGGACGGCGTCCGGCGGCAAATGACGGTGACTGAGTGACGGTGAACTGCGGTGAACAGCGGTGACTAAAGGCAAGCTGGCCGTACTGCGCGCGGCGGTGGCCGCCGTCGCGGCGGCGGTCGCCACGCTGGTCGCGGGGCTGGTGCTCGGCGGCGCGGTCGCGGAGAAGGTCATTCCGGGGCTGGGCGACGCCGGTGTGGTGACCCGCTGGGGTCTGCCGATCTCGCGGATGCTGATGGACCTCGGCGGCGCGGTCACGGTCGGCGCCCTGCTCGCCGCCGTCGCGCTGCTGCCCATCGAGGGTGGCAAGAACGACCTCCGGCTCTCCGACGACGCGATCGGCTACCTGCGGGCCGCCTCCTGGTGCGCCGCCGCCTGGGCCGCCGCCGCGGCGGCCACCCTGGTCTACACGGTCGCCGACGTGCTCGGGCAGCCGGTCAGCGAGATCATCACCGGCAGCGAACTGAGCAGCTACGTCGGCCAGCTTCCCCAGGGCACCGCCCTGATGCTGGTCGTCCTGCTCGCCGTCGTGGTCGCCCTGCTCGCCCGTACGACCACGACGCCGGGCGCGGCCTTCGGGCTCATGGTGATGGCGATCATCGGGCTGCTGCCCGCGCCGCTCACCGGCCACTCGGCCTCGGCGGCCAACCACTCCGTCGCGGTCACCGGCGTGGCCCTGCACGTCGCGGCCATCGCGCCGTGGGTCGGCGGCCTCGCCGTGCTGGTCGCGCACGCGCTGCTCGGCAAGGACCGGCTCGACATCATGGCGAGCCGGTTCAGCCGGATGGCGCTGTGGTGCTTCATCACCGTCGGCGTCAGCGGCCTGGTGAACGTGATCGCCCGGCTGCCCGACCCGGCCGAGCTGATCGACACCGACTACGGCCGGCTGGCCCTCGGCAAGATCGTCGCGTTCTGCGTTCTGGGCTGGTTCGGCTGGACGCACCGCGAGCGCACGCTACCGGCCGTCGCCGAGCGCAAGCCGCTGGCCTTCGCCCGGCTGGCGACGGTCGAGGTGGCCGTGATGGCCGCCACGATCGGCCTCGGGGTGGCGCTGGCCAGGACCGCCCCGCCGCCGCCCACCTCCGAGGAATCGCCGATCAAGGCGCTCATCGGCTTCGACCTGCCCGCCAAGGTCACGCCCGCGCGGCTGGCGACGCTGTGGACGTTCGACCTCTTCTTCGCCGCGCTCGTGATCGTGCTCGGCGGCCTCTACATCGCCGGGGTCGTCCGGCTGCGACGGCGCGGCGACGCCTGGCCGGTCGGCCGGACCGCCGCCTGGTTCTTCGGGCTGCTCACCATCGTGGCGGTGACCGAGACCGGCGTCGCCCGCTACGCGCCCATCCTGTTCAGCGTCCACATGGTGCAGCACATGGTGCTGTCCATGCTGACGCCGATCTTCCTGGTGATGGGCGGGCCGGTGACGCTGGCGCTGCGGGCGCTGAAGCCCGCCAAGATCCGCGGCGACCGCGGGCCGCGCGAGTGGCTGACGGCGGCCCTGCACAGCCGGACCCTGGCAGTCATCGCCCATCCGGCGGTCGCCACGATCATCTTCGTGGCCAGCACGTTCACGCTGTACTTCACGCCGCTGTTCGAGTCCGCGATGCGCAACCACCTCGGGCACATCGCGATGATGCTGCACTTCCTGCTCTCCGGGTCTCTGTTCTTCTGGGTGCTGATCGGGGTCGACCCGGCGCCGAAGAAGCTCCCGTACCCCGGCCGGATCCTGCTGCTGTTCGTCACCATGCCGTTCCACGCCTTCTTCGGCATCGCCCTCATGAACATCGGGCAGCCGCTCGCGGAGGGCTGGTACCGGGCCGTGCTGCCGCCCTGGGGGACGTCGATCCTGAAGGACCAGCACACCGGCGGCGCCATCGCCTGGGCGTTCGGCGAGATCCCCACGTTCATCGTGCTGATCGTGCTGGCCTTCCAATGGTTCTTCGACGACCAGCGCCAGGCCAAGCGCGAGGACCGCAAGGCCGACGCCGCCGAGGCCCGGCACGAGGAGGACGAGCTGTCCGCCTACAACAAGCGGCTGGCCAAGCTGGCGGAGAAGGACGAGCAGAGCCGCCGGAGCTGACCTCACCCGTACGGGTGAGAGGGCCCGGACCTGCGAGGGAGCTCTGACCAGGCGAAGTCTGGGATCATCGGGGTGTGCCCAAGATGTTGCGCCTCCTGATCCACAGGACCACCTGGCAGCGGTGGTCCTACCTGGTCGTGGGCGGCGCGCTCCTCATGCCGTACTGGTTCCTGGGCATGGTCACGGTCCCGAACTTCTTCCACGACGGCCTCCTGACCGGCCTCTTCGTCATCGGCCTGCCGATCGTGGGCGCGTTCGTGACCGGTCTCGTCCCGACCGTACGGCCGCTGGAGGGCGCGGCGGCCCGCGAGCTCCTGCGCGGCCCGAGCGGCCGCCTGAACCCCCTCCCGTCGGCCTCCTGGGAGTCCAGGACCCGCACGGGGGCCTGGTTCGCCATCCACCTGCACGCCGGCGTGGTCATCGCCGCGATCAGCCTGGCGATCCCGCCGTTCGCCATCGCCCTGCTGCTTCTCCCGGTCGTGAAATGGAAGGTCTTCTCCGCCCCGGACTCGCCGCTCCGGCCCTGGAAGGAGAGCTGGGCCGCATGGCTGGGCCCGCCCGCGGGCCTCCTGATGCTCATCGTCCTGGTCGGACTGATCATCCTGGCCGGCGAGGGCCTGAGCCGCCTGGCCCCGCGCTTCCTGGGCCCGTCCGCCGACGAGAAGCTCGCCGAACTGGAGAGCAAGGCCGTACGCCTGGCCGAACGCAACCGCCTGGCCCGCGAACTCCACGACTCGGTCGGCCACGCCCTCAGCGTCGTGACACTCCAGGCCGGAGCCGCAGGCCGCGTCCTGGACAGCGACCCCGAGTTCGCGCGCGAAGCCCTGGGCGCGATCGAGGAATCGGCCCGTTCGGCCCTGGAGGACCTGGACCACGTGCTCGGCCTGCTGCGCGAGGACGCCTCCCGTACGGCGCCCCAACCCACCCTCGCCGACCTGGACCGCCTCCTGGAGCAGACCCGGATCGCAGGCGTGAAGCTCGACGCCGAGGTCGGCACCGGCGTAGACGACATGCCCGCGCCCGGCGTCGACCACGTGCCCGCCTCCGTCTCCCGCGAGGCCTACCGCATCATCCAGGAAGCCCTCACCAACGCCCTGCGGCACGCCGGGAAGGTCCCCGTCCGCCTGCGCGTGCACATCCGCGACAACCGGCTGGAGATCAACGTGAGCAACCCACTCGGCGGAGCCTCCGCCGGGCACCGCAGCGGCGGCCGTGGCCTGGGCGGCATCCGCGAGCGCGTCACCGTGCTCAAGGGCACCATGACCGCAGGCCCCGACGACGGCCAGTGGCGCATGGACGTTTCCCTGCCGCTAAGGTCCGGGTCATG
>Ga0207658_10003642_pt1 | contig 10876 bp, 9 predicted proteins | sample KBSS33metaG_FD_184322 | JGI IMG/M metagenome (GOLD analysis project Ga0207658, IMG submission 184322) | Switchgrass rhizosphere microbial communities from Kellogg Biological Station, Michigan, USA - KBS S3-3 metaG (SPAdes) (version 2) | ecosystem: Host-associated > Plants > Roots > Rhizosphere >...
CCTGCACTGTCGGTCCATTGACGTGGCAGATGCCCGACCGGAGCCGCCGCGCAACACGCAGCCCGCGCACGGTGTCGCGGGTAAAGACGGAGGCGGACAGACCGTATTCGCTGTCATTGGCGGCGCGGATGGCTTCTTCTTCGTCGGCGACGCGGATGATGCCGACGACCGGGCCGAAGCTTTCGTCGCGGTAAAGCCGCATCTCGGGGCTGACGCGATCGATGACCGTGGCCGCGCCTGACGCGATCGATTGAGCGCCCTTGGCGAGCGCATCTTCGATCAGGGATTGGACGTTCGTCCCAGCCTCATCATCAACCTGATTGCCAACCGCCGGCGGAGGCATCGACGAAGCCTTGGCCGCGAACAATTGAGCGAACTGATCGGCGACGGTGTCGACGACGATGATGCGCTCGGTCGACATGCAAATCTGTCCCGCGTTCATGAAAGCGCCAAACGCTGCAGCCTTCACGGCTTCGTCGAGATCTGCATCTTCGAGCACGACCAGTGGGGCCTTACCGCCGAGCTCGAGCAGGACAGGTTTCAGGTTTTCCGCGGCGCGGTGCGCGATAATCCTGCCGACCGCGGTTGAGCCGGTGAAGTTGATCCGTCGAACCGCCGGATGGTCGATCAAAGCGCCCACGACTTCGGCGGCCTGATCTTCGCGGTTCGTGACCAAGTTTACGACACTCTCGGGGAAACCAGCAGCCGCGAAGGCCTGTAGAATTAGGCCGTGGGTTCGCGGGCAGCGCTCCGACGCCTTGAGGACGACAGTATTGCCGCAGGCGAGAGGTGTGGCGATCGCTCGGCAACCGAGGATCACCGGAGCGTTCCACGGCGCGATGCCGAGGATCACGCCAACCGGCTCGCGGAGGGCAAGGGACAACAAGCCCGGCTTGTCGGACGGGATCACCTCGCCACTGATTTGCGTGGTCAGGGCCGCGGCCTCGCGGATCATCCCGGCGCCCAGCATCGCATTGAATCGCGCCCACGGCTCCGAGGCGCGTAGCTCTTCGCGCATCGCGGCAACGAATGCATCGGCGTGCGCCTCGAGCGCGTCCGCAGCTGCGTTGAGCAAGGATCTCCTCGCATTTGGACCCAAAGTGGACCACGCGGGAAAGGCGGATGCGGCGGCATCGGCAGCGGCGTTGGCGAGTTCGATGTCACTCATGACGTCCCGCTACAATGGTCCTGCTCCGAGAGCTACAGCCGGATCGATCGCGTCCAGTTCGGATTTAAACTTAAAGGCTTAGCCACGGGGCCGAACCTAGCTGCGAAGCATGTCGTCGCGATCACCCAACAGCAATCACAAGTCCCGTGAGCTTCGCCGCCGAGTCCTGCTCCCGGCGCGCATGCGCACGGGCGCGCAGTGGAGCGATGCCTGCATCCTCAACGTGTCCTCGCGCGGGGCGCTGATTCATTCGAGCCGACCCTTTGCGCGCGGCAGCGTCATCGAATTGCGACATGGCGACCACGTTATCGTCGGGCGGGTCGTTTGGCGCGAGGGGGCAAAGGCGGGGCTGCAGTCCGAGGAGAGGGTGCCGGTCGAGCAGATCTTATCCTTAGCTGACGGCCCGGCCCTTTTTCTCAGTGCGGTTCCTTTCGGTGTGGAGCGTCGCCGACGATCTCGGACTCACGAGCAAAGTCGGCTTCAGTCCCGAGCTCTTGAGTTCGCAAGCGTCGCCGTCATCGCCGTCGCGCTGTCGAGCGTGGCATTTGCGCTTGTCGGGAAGGCGCTTGCGAATCCTCTGGCGAAGGTCAGTGCGGCCTTGGGCGCGAACTGAGACGGCCCGAATCCTGCTGTTCGCCGCGTCTTCTCCCGCTAATGGCGGGGAATGAACCCGCTTTATGAGCAAATGAAGACCAGCGTGTTTGAGCGTATGTCGAACCTTGCGGTCGAACGAGGAGCAGTGAACCTCGGCCAGGGCTTTCCGGATTTTGGCTGGCCCGAGGAAATCCTCGATGCCGCCGCGAAAGCGGTGAAGGAGGGGTCGAACCAATATCCGCCTTCCCGCGGCATTATGCCTCTGCGCGAGGCCGTTGCCGCGCATTACAACCGGCATCAGGGGCTTTCTTTAACTGCCGAGCATGTCTGCGTGACGAGCGGGGCGACCGAGGCAATTGGAGCGACGATCCTCGCCGCCGTTCAGCCAGGCGATGAGGTGATCCTGCTGACACCCGCCTACGACTGCTACGCACCGATGGTCCGAAGCGCGGGTGCAATTGTCCGTGAGGTCGCGCTCCAGCCGCCTGGCTGGCGGATCGATGCCGCGACGATCGAGGCGGCGATAGGTTCGAAGACCCGGGCGATCATCTTCAATAACCCTCACAACCCCGCCGGGCGCATGTTCGAGCGCGAGGAGCTGGAAACCCTGGCGAGCATCGCTCGCGAGCACGACCTGATCGTGATCGCCGACGAGGTGTGGGAGCATATCGTGCTCGGCGGCCAGCCGTTTGTGCCGTTCGCATCGTTGCCGGGAATGGCCAAGCGGACGATCAAGGTCGGGTCGGCGGGCAAGATTTTCTCGCTGACAGGCTGGAAGGTCGGCTGGATAATCGGCCCACCGGAGCTGGCGTCGGTAGTCGCCCGGGCGCACCTGTTCATCAATTTCTCGACCCCTCCAAACCTGCAATCGGCTGTTGCCTTTGGGCTCGAGGCCGGAGAGCCGTGGATCGCCGCGATGCGCCCGCGCTTCACGCGCGCCCGCGACCGCCTGACGACCGGCCTTCGCGAGGCCGGATTTGATGTGATTGGGGGCGAGGCGACCTACTTCCTGTGCGTCGATCTCGCAGCATCGGGGATCGCAATGGACGATGAAAGCTTCGCCGTTGCCGCCGTCGAGCAGGCAGGAATCGCGGTCATTCCGCTATCGGCTTTCGCAGCAGACGACCCGCCGCGACACCTGGTGCGACTCTGCTTCGCCAAGAAGGATGAGACGATCGATGCCGGCGTAGCGGCCATGGCCAGGGCCAAGGAATTGCTCGCGTGACGCCAGCCGAAGAAGCCGCTGGGATGCTCCGCCAATTCGGGGTGCCGAGTGCCGGCGATCTGGTCAGTTATTCGCCGATCGATGGGCGGGAAATCGGGCGAGTGAAGGCGGGCGATCCCGCCTGCGCTTGTGCCAAGGCTGAAGAGGCTTTCCGCGTCTGGAAAGCCGTGCCTGCGCCGCGCCGTGGCGAATTGGTGCGATTGCTCGGCGAGGAACTTCGCACGGCGAAAGAGCCGCTCGCCCGTCTCGTGACGCTCGAAAGCGGGAAGATCGTCCAGGAAGGCCTCGGCGAGGTCCAGGAGATGATCGACATCTGCGACTTCGCGGTCGGCCTGTCGCGTCAGCTCTACGGCCTCACCATCGCCAGCGAGCGCCCTAACCATCGAATGATGGAGCAATGGCACCCGCTCGGCCCGGTGCTGGTCATCAGCGCGTTCAATTTCCCGGTGGCAGTGTGGGCGTGGAATGCCGCGCTCGCTTTGGTGTGTGGCAATCCGGTGATCTGGAAGCCGAGCGAGAAGACGCCCCTTTGCGCCGAACTCGTGACGGTTTTGGTCGGCCGTGCTCTCGAGAAATTCGGAGAGTCGCCGGAGGGCCTCATCCAGCTTGTCCAGGGCGAGCGTGATGTTGGCGAGAAGCTGGTCGACGATGCGCGGATCGCGCTCGTTTCCGCGACCGGATCGACGGCCATGGGCAGAGACGTCGGACCGCGCGTTGCCGGAAGGTTTGGACGCGCCTTGCTTGAGCTCGGAGGCAACAACGCGACGATCGTTTGTCCGACGGCTGACCTCGAGTTGGCGACCCGGGCGATCCTCTTCTCGGCCGCCGGGACTGCTGGGCAACGCTGTACGACGCTCCGGCGTCTGATCGTTCACGAGAACATCGCCGATGAGCTGGTGGCGCGGCTGAAGGAATTGTTCGCATCGGTGAAGGTCGGTGACCCGCGCCAGGCCGATACGCTTGTCGGACCGTTGATCGACGAGTCCGCCTTCAATGCGATGAGCCGCGTGATTGGGGACCAGACAGAGCGCGTCGATGCGGTGGCGGGTGGATATTATGTCCGGCCCGCGATCGTCGAAGTTGCCGCGCAGGAAGGCACGGTTGTCACCGAGACCTTTGCGCCGATCCTCTACGTTCTCCGCTACAATGACTTTGCAAAGGCAATCGAGCTCAACAATGCGGTTCCGCAAGGCCTCAGCTCCTCGATCTTCACCAACGATTTGCGCGAGGCGGAGCTGTTCCTATCGGCTGCCGGATCCGACTGCGGTATCGCCAACGTCAACATTGGCCCGTCGGGCGCTGAAATCGGCGGCGCCTTTGGCGGCGAGAAGGAAACCGGCGGCGGACGCGAAAGCGGATCGGACAGCTGGAAGGCCTATATGCGCCGCCAGACCAACACCGTGAACTACGGCAGCGACTTACCGCTCGCTCAAGGTATCCGCTTCGACGTCGCCCCATAGGGCAAGCTTCTCATCTGCGATCATGGCCGGCCAGGCTCGCCTGAACTTCTGGCGCCAGGCTTTGAGCGCTTGTGGTTCCAACGGTGGCGAAATGAGATAGCCCTGGACCACGTCGCACCCGGCTTCGTGAACAAGACGAAGCTGCTCGATGCGTTCCACGCCCTCCGCGGTGACGCTGAGGCCTAGACCATGCGCCAATTCGGTGATCGACTTAATGATCAGCCGGCAGTCGCGCGAACGCTCGATGTCCGCGACGAAGGCCTGGTCGACCTTCACCTCGGTGAACGGCAATTGCCGAAGCTGCATCAGCGACGAATAGCCCGTTCCGAAATCGTCGATGGCGAGGCCGATCCCCTTGATCCGAAAGCGGGTCAGCGTGTCCATCAGCTTAATGAGCGGCTGGGTCGCTCCTTCGGTAAGCTCCAGGACCAGCCGGTCCGTCGGCACTTCGAGCGCCCGGCACATCCGCTCGACCAGGTCGGGAAAGTCGAGATGCTGGAGGCTCAGCGCCGAAATGTTGAAGGCAATGCAGGTATCGAGGCCTTCCTCACACCAGTCGAGCCACTGGCGAAGGATCGTCCTCAGGCCCCATTGCGTCAATTCGTCGATCAGCCCGTGATTTTCAGCGAGGGGGACGAACCGGGACGGCTCTACCGGGCCAAGACTTGGGTCATCCCAACGCACCAACGCCTCGACCCTGACCAGACCGCCGTCTTTCAGCGCGACCTTGGGTTGATAGACCATGCGCAGCCGATCGTCTTCGAGCGCCCGCTCGAAGCCCTCCAGCAGGATTTGGTCGGCTTTCCTGGCCACTTCAGCCGTCCAGATGGGCCTTCAGGTCATTAAGCAGCGCTTCGAGCCGCTCGAGCCGCACCGGTTTCTCGAGGGGGCCGGCCATGTTCAGGCCCAGCGCTTCGCCAAGGCGGAATGCCGATTCGAGCACCCGGCGGTCGAATCCGCTGACAATCAGGACCGGGGAGCGATAATCTTCACCCGCAAGGAAACGCAGCAATTCGACGCCGTCCATTCCGGGCATGCCGAGGTCCAGAGCCACCATGTCGGGATGATTTACGCGGAATTCGTCGCGAAATTGGCCGTCCTCGGCGGTGATAATGGGATCGAATCCGCACTCACGGGCGGCACTGGCGAGGAACTCGGCCAGGACCGGCTCATCGTCTATCAGCAGCAGGCGCGGCTGATCCAATACGCTCTCCCTCTCTGCCCGACCCCTGCTGCGCACCATCCGAGCGCAAGGTCAAGCAAAGGAAACGCTCTTTTAACCGGAGTGTCCATACAGTCCCGTTTTGGTGCGGTCGCGCGCCCGCTGGAGGCGACAGGATACGATGTTTGGATCGTTGATCCGGAGGAAACCGGGAACAGCAGTAGAAGGCGACGGACGAGATCCGGCGTTCGACTCGACGAGCGTGTCCCTTTCAACCTCTGTGCCGCGGCCGCTTGAGCGCCGCAACGACGAGCGCGTTTCGGCGATGCTTCGCGTCGGTAAGCTCATCTCGGGCACGAGCGAGCAGCTCATCCGAATCAAGAATTTGTCGGCCGGCGGCCTGATGGCTTTCGTGAACCACGCTCCGAACGTCGGTGAGCAGGTGAGCATCGAGCTATCGTCGCAAAAGATCCCGGCAAGGGTGGTGTGGATCCGCAACGACGTCGTCGGATTGAAGTTCGACCAGGACGTCGATCTCGGCGAATTGCTTGCCGGCAGAAAGCCACGCCACGGTTTCCGTCCGCGCCCGCCGCGCCTCGAAATCCGCTGCAAGGCGTCGGTCAAGGTTGGCAAGGTCTATTACACCGTCGACGTTCACGACATTTCGATGGGCGGGATGAAGGTCGAGCCAATCGAGGAATATTGCGTCGGCAAATCGGTCGTCGTCGTGGTCGAAAGCCTCAAGCCGATCAAAGGCGAGGTGCGCTGGTATTCCGAACGCAAGGCCGGAATCGTGTTCGAGCAGCCGCTCGACTTCGACGAGCTCGCCGAATGGGTCGGCAAGCGCCTTGAGCTCGCCAGCCTGAAGGCCGCCTACAAAAACAGCTGAGCCATTCCCGAAAGGCATTTGTCGTCGCGCCAAGCGATACCTATCTCGCACCTGCAATCAGCAGGAGCAGACAAATGGCCGACGAAATCGCAGTGCTGGCGGGCGGATGCTTCTGGTGCACCGAAGCGGTGTTCCTCGACGTCGTCGGGGTGAAGAAGGTCGAAAGCGGCTACACCGGCGGCTCGGTCGCCAATCCCACATACAAGCAGGTCTGCGGCGGCGACACCGGCCATGCCGAGGCGATCCGCATCACCTTCGATAAGGATCAGCTGAGCTACGACGATCTCCTCGATATCTTCTTCGCGACGCACGATCCGACCCAGCTCAACCGGCAGGGCAATGACGTCGGCACGCAATATAGGTCGGCGATCTTCCCGCAGGACGATGAGCAGGAGCGCAAGGCCAGGGCCGCGATCGAGCGGAACGACGAAGATCAGGGCGGCCGGATCGTGACGACCATCGAGCCCAAGGGCGAATGGTACCCGGCCGAGGACTATCACCAGGATTATTGGGCCGGGGAGGGCCAGCGCAATCCGTATTGCCTCGCGGTCATTCCGCCCAAGCTGCAAAAGCTGCGCAAGAGCTTCCAGGCGCGCACTAAGAGCGCGGCCGCGACGGCTTAGGCTGCGGCGCGGCGGAGGCGGTCGTTGATTGCGCCGCCGAGTCCATCATCTGGAATCGGCGCGACGGCAATGCGTGATTTGTCAGAAGCGTCGGCTTGATGGAGTAGATCGAACAGCCGAGCCGCCGCGTCGACGAGGCTGCCGGACAGGCTGAGGCTGACGTCGCCTGTGACCGTTCCAAAGCCGATCAAGAATTCGTCTGGCTCGGCTTCGGCGGCGTTGAGGCGAAGCGGCTTCGATGGCGCGTAATGGCTCGCCATCTGGCCAGGTGCTTCAATCCTTTCGCCGGACGCGATTTCCGCATCGACCTGGATTGGCCCGGGACGCAACAGGCGAAGTGGGCCGCCAGTTGCGGCGATGATCGTAGATTCGAGTCCGCGTTCGGTCGCGCCAGCATCGACGATCAGCTTTATGCGGCCGTTCAGGCTTTTCAGGACATGTTCGGCTCGAGTGGGGCTGATCGATCCACTGGCGTTGGCAGATGGAGCGGCGAGGGGACGACCAGCGGCGCGAAGCAAAGCCTGCATTGCCGGATGGGCGGGTACTCGCAGGCCGATCGTCGGCAACCCTGCGGTGACGATAGACGCGATATTGGTATCGTCGCGAAGCGGAACGACTAGCGTGAGCGGCCCCGGCCAATGCTCCGTCGCCAGCTTGCGAGCTTCATCGTCAAGCGTGCCGATCCGTTCCGCCGCGGCGAAATCGGGCACGTGGACGATCAGTGGATTGAAGCTCGGCCTTCCCTTGGCCTCGTAAATGCGCGCGACGGCGCTCTTGTTGGTCGCATCGGCGGCGAGGCCGTACACCGTCTCGGTGGCGACAGCGACCGGCTCGCCAGCGAGGATCAGCCGCGCAGCTTCGAAAATCGTGTCGTCGTTGAACGGAAGAACCGCCGTATCCATGGGACGCGGCTAGAGGAATTCGGCCCTCGCCGAAATACTAAGCGCGTTCGCGTTCGAGCAGTTCGTTGGCGTCGATGCCGAGACGCTTCATGCGCGCCCGGATCTCCGGCCAATCTTCCTTGAGGAAGCGGGTGCGCTCGGAATCGCTGAGGCGGGCACGAGCGCCGGGAGCGACGAACATGCCGACGCCGCGCTTCACCACGATCAGACCTTCGTCCTGGAATCCCTGGTATGCTTTCGCGACCGTCAGCGGGTTCGCCTGCTCTTCGGCGGCAAGCGCGCGGACCGAGGGAAGCGGGTCGCCGTCAGTGAATTTTCCGGCGAGAATTGCGTCGGCGATCGTCTCGCGAAGGCGGACGTAAACGGGCTTGTCGTGATGGGTGCGAAGCGTCATGCTGTAATAATACAGCGTTGCAGACAAAACACAACCGAAAAATGCTTATTGCTCAGACGGCTGCCAGTTGCGGACTAGCTCGTCGAGTTCTGGGCGTTGCCGTTCTTCCAATGGGCTCGACGGGTGTCCGATGAAGATGAAGCCCGCGATCCGCTCGCCCGGTTTACAAAGGGCGCTTCTCACGGTTTCGGAATAGGTTCGCCAGCCCGTCACCCATCCGCCGACATAACCATGCGCATGGGCCGCCGTGAGCAGATTCATGGCGACCGCTCCGCACGACAATTCCTGCTCCCAAACCGGGATCTTGTGGTCTGGCATCGGAGCCGAAATCAGCACGATCAACTGGCCCGGATAATGGGCGAAATTGACTTCCTTCTCGCGGTGCGCGGCCGTGGCGCCCGGATTATCCGTGGCGAGCGCCTTGAGGAGCAGTCTGGCGAGCGCGTCGCGCTGATCCTCGCCGACCAGCACGAACCGCCACGGAGTCAGCGTTCCGTGATCGGGCACCCGCGCTGCAATCGTCAGGATATGCTGCAATTCTTCGTTCGACGGGCCTGGGCCGGCGAGGTCGCGCGGCTTTCCCGAGCGGCGCGTTTCAAGCAGCGAAAGGATCGATGAACGGTCATTGAGCATCAACGCGGCGGATAGCGGGCGCAGACGGCCGCAACAATCGGCTTCACAAGCGAAATTTGGTCGCTACGAGTGCCATCGCGCTGGCTGCGCATGGGGAGAGTGAAGTTATGGTCGATACACCGGCCGTCGAAGAACCTTTTTCGCCGGCTTCGGGCCGAACCAACGCCGCTGACAAGAAGAGCTGGTTCGGCCACCCGCGTGAGCTTGCGCGGCTGTTCACCACCGAGATGTGGGAGCGCTTCGGCTATTACGGCATGCGGGCGTTGCTGACGCTTTACCTGACCAAGCATTTCCTCTTTTCTGACCAGCAGGCGACCGGCCTCTACGGCGGTTATACCGCGCTCGTTTATTTGACGCCGCTGATCGGCGGCCTGCTTGCCGACCAGTTCCTTGGTTCGAAGCGGGCCGTGAAGTTCGGCGCGATCATCATGGCGCTTGGTTACTTCACCCTGGCCTTCGGCGGGTCGCCCGCGAAACCTTATGCGACGATCGACGGTCAGAAGTACGAAGTCGTCGTCGACAATTTCGTCGACCGGCCCACGAGCGACCCCGCGGAAGCCCGCTACCTGATGGCCGACGGCAAGAAATTGCTGATCAAGGGTAATGAGGACGGCTCGATTTCGCTGCTCGACAATGGCGTCGAAGCGAGGCACCTGGCCAAGGGCGCGATGGAGCCGGGTGGTCAGCGCGATCCGATGACTCTCGCGATCATGCTTGTCGCGCTGTCGCTGATCTCAGTCGGCAACGGCTTCTTCAAGCCGAACATCTCGACCATTGTCGGAACGCTCTACGACCAAGGCGACCGCAGGCGGGATGCCGGCTTCACCATATTCTACATGGGCATCAACATCGGCTCCATCGGCGGCCAGATATTCTGCCCACTGCTTGCAGACTGGTTGGGCTGGTGGGCTGGTCTAAGCCTCGCCGGCGTCGGAATGCTGGTCAGTTATTGCCTGATCCAGTTCGATGGCGGGCGACTGACGGGCTACGGCGAGCGTCCCGAAAAAGCACCAAATCGCGATATCGCAATCTACCTTGGCGCGCTGGTCGCGGTGCCGGTGTTCGTCTTCCTGTTCAGCAATTTGATGAACGCCACCGAGGCCGAACCGGGATCGGGGTTCATCGGGTATCTCATGACCCTGCCGCTGATGGGTAAGCTGCTGTTCGGGACCTTCCTTATCAGCGTGCCGGGAATTCTCATCTGGTCTTACACCAAGGGTTCCCGCCAAGAAGCGCAGATGATGACGGCGGCCATGGTGCTGATCGTCTTCAACGTCTTTTTCTGGACGTTGTTCGAACAGGCCGGATCGTCGCTGACCCTGTTCGCGGACCGCAACACCAACCGCGACATCTTTGGCATCTTTACGATGTCAGCGCCGCAGACTCAGAACTTCAACCCCATCTCGATCGTCATCTTCGCGCCACTGATGAGCATGCTCTGGATCGGGCTTGCGAAACGCGGGCTCGAGCCGTCGATCCCGGTGAAGTTCTCGATTGCGCTGGTCGGCGTTGGACTGGGCTTCCTGTTTCTGGTGTTCGGTTCGACTTTCGCCGGGCCGGGAAGCAACTTCCAGGTCGGTGTGTGGTGGCTTGCTGGCCTTTACCTCATCCACTCGCTAGCTGAGCTTTGCATCTCGCCGGTCGGCCTCAGCATGATCACAAAGCTGTCGATCGCCCGTATCGTCGGAATGATGATGGGAGTCTGGTTCCTGTCGATCTCGGTCGCGCAATATGTCGCGGGCGTTGTCGCCCAGTTCGCCAGCGTCGAGACGGTCGGCGGGCAAGTCACCAACCTCAAGGTCAGCCTCGACACCTACACGCAAACG
>Ga0207658_10003649_pt1 | contig 10863 bp, 22 predicted proteins | sample KBSS33metaG_FD_184322 | JGI IMG/M metagenome (GOLD analysis project Ga0207658, IMG submission 184322) | Switchgrass rhizosphere microbial communities from Kellogg Biological Station, Michigan, USA - KBS S3-3 metaG (SPAdes) (version 2) | ecosystem: Host-associated > Plants > Roots > Rhizosphere...
TGAACGAAACCGGGATTTCACCACAGCGCCCAGGCAAACCCATTCGGACCTTCACGACTGTCAGCGTGCCCGCGTTCTTCGTCTTGTCAGGGCGGTGATAGATGAGGCCGTAGTCAGCCTTATTGGCCCAGTTTGCCGAGCCCGAAATGTCGTACAGGCCAGGCTTGCCAATGCTGCCCTTCTGCGGCTTGGACGGGTGCGCTACGATCCAAAGATTGACGTTGAAGCGACGGGCGAAGCGCTTGAGCATCCGGATTGCGCGCCCGATGTAGTCGGTCTCGGTCTCGTCCCGATTACGCTTGTGCTCCAGTTCGTTCCAAGGGTCGAGAACAACGATCTTTGCCCCGTCGCGGACAACTGCAATGCGGACCAATTCAAGGTATGCCTCAAGATCAATCTCCGCGTCGTCGTCGTGCGCGTTGGAAATGATCGTGACCGTCTGCTCGATATGGGCGAGCGCCTTGGGCCGGTCGGGATGTGACAGGTAATCTTCGTCCGAACACCCGATCAGCGCCTTGGCCAATCCATCACGCATGATCGGCTTGGGCATCGTCTCGAAGCTGGCAAGGCAGATCGGCACGTTGGCGTCGAGCGCATGGGCCAAGATTGTGTTGAGAACCGTCGTCTTGCCCATGTTCGAGTAGCCGGAGAACACGGTCATCGTGCCAAGGGCCAAGCTCATCAGCTCGTCTAGTTCTTCGATGCCGGTATCCATCGACCGGACGGAAACCTCATCCGGAAAGTCCTCGAAGCGATACAGGCCCTTCACCGGGTAGGGTTTGGCAGTGAGCAGAAGATCCACGACTGCCGCCCGCCCATGCTGAACAAGAACCTCATTCAGGTCCTTGCAGCCTTCGGGATAGGTAATGAAGCGGCAACGCTCGGGACCAAGGACGCCTGAAAGATCGCGAGCCAGCATCAAGCCAGGCTCATCTCCATCCAATGCGAGGACGATTTCCCCGACTTCCTTGAGGTCCGCCTCGCTTTCGTAAAGGTAGGCGTAGGCGTTGCCCGAAAGGGGATTGCTACCGGCGCAAGAAGCTCCGTTCGGGACAGACACGACCGCTTTGAAGCCGCAGGCCATCACAGCGAGAGCGTCGAACTCGCCCTCGGTGATCACGATCTTGTCAGGACGAGTTGCCAGAACGTCGGCATTCCACAGGCAGAGCTTTCCGCCCTTGTCCATGCTGTGCTGCTTGGTGCTGGTGAGCCGGTACTTGCGGTTCACGATCTTGCCGTCGAGCATGTACGGGATCGCAAGCCAGTGGCCCCCGTCGCGCTGAACCGACGAAAAGCCCATCTCCTCCGCGACCATGGATAGGTTTCCGCGCTGGTCGAGCCATTCCTTGTGCCGAGGGTGAAGCACTCGTTCCTCCTGAAAATCCGCAGTGAAAACAAAACCAGACGAAGCCATCGTCAGACTTGGAAACATGCAGGCACTTGACGGTCTTTTTCTTCCGCTGGTGGCTGCACTCGGGGCAGGTGAACCGCCCCTCCTGGGTGGGGTGCCAGGTCATAACCCCACCACCGGCTCGGGACCGGCCCGTGTTCGATGTGCCTCCTTGAGTTCGAACAATCCCTGCCACGAGTTCATGGTCGATTGGTTCAGCACCTTGGCAGGATCGTTGCCGTCCGCCCGGAGCTGATCGAGCTTGCCAATCGCCAATCTGCGAGCGTCATCGGTCATGGGCTTGCGGATTGAGCGCCGCATTTTCTCGAATGCCGACCATTCGGAAACCGGAATCCAATCCGGCAGACCTTCCCCCTGGGGGGTAAGGGGGGTTTTATTCTTATCTTCTCTCTTCTTCTCTTCTCTAGGCGTTTCGTGGCGTTTCGTGGCGTTACATGGCGTTACGTCTTCAGTAACGACTTCACGCTTCGCTTCTCGATGCTTTCTAACCCGCTGAGAACTATCGTCATTCTCACGCTCACGCTTAGGCTGACGACGATCCCAACCAGATAGACGGGCGCCTTCCAGCACGCGCCCCTGCATGGCGGCCCGGATCGCAACGATTGCCTCTTCATCCATGTCGAGGGCGGCAGCGGCATCCTCATCGGTAAGGCTCGACACGTCTCCGCGCACTTCTGCAGCGCTGGCGGTGGTCATCAACAGCGTGAACAGAGCAATGACGCAGGGCAGAGGCTGACCGCTCTTACGGGCAATAACACGCCACTTCGGATCGGTGGGCATGTCATGCCAGAGGCGCACCCAGTCCGTCATTCCTGCACCTCGTAAGTCTGGAAATACTGCTGCCGCGCGAACTCGATCACCGCCTCGTAGGCGGCGTTGTCCTGCAGGCTCTGGTCAAGCTGGCGATGCGCCAAGACTGAGACGTAGGCGGCCTCTGCCTCACGCGAGCGCTGTTCGTTGAACAGGATGACTGGGATGTTCACAGGATCACCTCGACACGTCCGGGCTTCTCGGGATCGGCGATGCGATATGTTGTGGCAAAGCGCGCATCATCCACGCCGAGAGCGTCTGCGATGCCGTCACGAAAGTTCTTGATGGCGCCGATCATCCCGTCGTCGTCGCGCTTGCGGAGATCAGGCGGGTAGAAGGTCACAGCTATGGCGATCTTGCCGTCTCCAGAGGCCACAGCGGCCCGCTGCGAGGCGTTCAGGGCTTCGCAGGCCAGTCCCCAGCCAAGCGCGCGGGCATCACGCTCCTGCTGGCGGTATTTGCGCCAGTGGTTTGAGCGCTTGTAGTTGGGGAACAAGCGCGGGTCGGGCCAGGGAAGCACGATCATGCCGCCAGCGCCATGGCTTCGTCGATCACGGCCTGGGGCGCAGTGCCTGCCATGAAGCGACCGACAAGGGGAGGAATGGCCGACGCGACGAACGCCTCGAAACCGGTCTGATCCATCTTGGCAAAGCTGATGCTGCCGGGAATGAAGTGCGTCGTGCCGCGGCTGTCCACCACGACATCACCGATGCCGGCCGCGATCTTGGCGAAGTGCAATGCGGCCTTTGGGCTGATATGCGGATTGCTGTTCTCGCTGATCAGCTTGAGGATGGCGAAGAAAAGCTTGTGATAGCGACCGTTGCGAACCTTCGTCGCCTTCAGCTCGACGATCTCGCCAAACTTGGCACTGGCGAACACGTCGCTAGCCTCATCGTTTACCGGCACAAAGCCGTTGAAGCCTTTTTGAAACAGAGCGCGATCAGCCACGGGCGTTCTCCCGTTCCCATTCGGCACGGCCAGGCCATGCGTGCCAGTAGGCATCGGCAAGAGCGGTTGCAGGCTTGCCGCCAAGACACTCGCTCTCGAAGGTCTGCCAACCGCGATTGTGCTGGCGGGCGTGGTGCCCGGCGCAGAGGGGAATCGCGAAGCGGTCAGATGCCTTGGTGGACATCCCCTTGTCGCCGCCGTGATCGACATGCGCGGCCTGCATCACGCCTTCGCACAAGCCATAGCCGTCAGCAGCGCAGGGACGCCCGCGAAGCCACTGGTGGAAGGACTTGGCGACCTTCCATGCAGGGCGAGGCGCGTTGCGCTTACGCGGGCGAGTGTCCACGCGAAGCATCAGCCGATCTCAGCCTGGATGCTGGCGAGGTTGCGAATGCACCGCTCGCGGCGCTCACCCTTCATCTGGGCAAGGGCACGCGAGCGGAGCTCCGGGTTAGGCTTCAGGGAGAGCTGGAGCCTGCGCCGGATCAGTGCGCGACGAATGGTGGCGATCACCAGGCGCCTCCGCTCGTCATATAGGGTATGCTGTCGTCGAGGTCGTCGGAGTAGCCGCCGTTATCAGCAGGAGCACCGCGTGAACCGTCTGGCTCCCGTGCCGATCCCTTGACCGTCTGAAAGTCGCTCGCCCTGATCTCGTACTGAGGCTTGCCGTTGTACTCGCCGATGGAGAGTTCACCGGTTACGGCGATGAAGTCGCCCTTGCGAAGCTCTCCGGCGAAGTTTGCGCGCTTGCCCCAGACATTCACCCGGAACCAGTTGGTCTGCTCCTTTTCGCCCCAGCCTTGCTTGACGGGGACGTTCAAGGCTGTGACGGTATCGCCGCTCCGGGTGCTGCGCTGTTCTGCGTCTCGGCTCAGGTAGCCCGTGATCGTTAGCTGCTGCATCAGAAATCATCCTTCGCGTCTTCAGGGCGAAGGGCCTCCGCTTTCTCGAAAAGAGCGGCTAGACCGGCAATGACTTCCTCACGAGAAGAAACAAAAACGCGGTCTGTATACGCAGTACGGTAGTCTCCGCTAACCGTTGCATTGCCGCTCAGAAGAAAGCCGTTCGCAATCTGCTCGACATGCAGATTAATATCAGGGTTGCTCATTATGCTGCCTTTCTGTTGTTGCGGAGCCAGGTCTTGGCTTCCTCAAGCTGTTCGTATGTGATGGCCTTGAGGCTGGTGACGTTGAACGCCTTGCAGAAGTCGCCCACGGGCTTGCCCGTCGCGTCGATCTGACCGGCGAGCCAGTCGCGGGTTGCGTCGGTGATCGGACCAGTCGGCAATTGAGAGGAAGGCCGCGCAGTTGCAGCGGTGCCACCCAGCTTGTTCAAGGCCTCGGCGAATGCCTTGTCGGCACCGGCCGCCCACTTCTTCCACTTCTTCTTGCCGTTGAACTCCGAGCTTTCACAGGGTGCCCAGACGTTGCCCAGATCGTAGAGATAGCGGCCTATCCCCCACTTGACGGCAGCGCGCTTCAGAGCATCGCTGATGCTGCCCTTTTCGCCCTCGACATCGGTGTCGCCAGCGCCGTCGCTCTTTGCGATCCACTCGCCATCCACCCGGATTTCGAGCGTGCAAATGGTGCGGCCCTTGAGGGTTTCCACATAGCTGTCCCGCCAGTTGGCCGGACCAACCGCTTGGTCGAGACGGTCCATCACGTCACGAGCATCAAGGTAGGCAAGCGCCAGGGCTTTGGTGCCGTCCTGCGTGACCGTCTGTGCGCGCCAGTGGATGGCCGAGGGGGCGAAGGGTGCGGAAAGTGCGGCGAAGTCCATCAGCGCGTCCTCCCCGTCACGACATCGCGGGCAGGCGTGAGCGTCAGCCAGTTCGGCAGATCAGTCTTGCCTTCGAACGCAGCGTTGATCTCGGTCTTGTTGGGCTCTGACTTCCAGCGGAGGAATTCCTCGGGGACCGCGTCCTTGTCGGTGATTTCCAGCTTGGGCTTGCCGTCGCGCACACTGAGCGTGACTTCGGGAAGCTCCAGCTTGGACAGCTTGGCACGACGCAGCACTTCGCCGATCGCCGCCTTGCCTGCTTCGACGCGGCGCTCTAGGCGTTCCTGGCGCTCCGAGATGGCTGCCTTGCGCTCCTTGATCCCGGCCAGGATTTCGGTGTCGCGGGCAACTTGTTCCCAGATGCGTGCAGCGACACGATCAACCGGGCTCTCCCCCAGCATCATGTCGTGAAAGAGTTGCTCGTCCCCGTCACAATACGGGGCGAGCATCTCGGCAACGCGCTCGATCTCGGCGAGCTTGACCATCTGGTTCATGACAGCCCCCGCGCATTATCGAACGCTTCATCGAACGACTTGCCGCAGCCGAACCGCTCGCACTGACCTTCGTTTGTCATGTAGACGTTGAAGTTGTCGCCATGACGGCCAACGCGCAGGATGCCGTTCGCCACCATGAAGGCGCCGATGTCGAAGCCGTCGTATCCCGTATCGGGGAAGTCGGGCGGACGGAGTGCGGTATGTGCGTTCATGTCAATCTCTCCATTGACGAGGTTGAAAAATCAGACGTGTTGGTGCTTGCAGCCGTGATCGGCGCGGACACCGCAGAAAGGGCAGGCATCGCGTGAGACCTTGGAGGCCTCGATCTGGGCAGCACGGGCGAAGGACAGTTCGGCCAGGCGCCAGCCACGCATCGTAGAGCCACCGAAGCTGCTGCTACCCCACAACAAGCCTTGCGGGCCGTGGCCACTATTCAGCGCAGCCAGAAACACCTTGTTCTGGTTGGCGGCGGCATCGACATCGGCCATGTAATCGTAGGCGAGGTTGGTCATGCCGCCCTCACCGCATCGGCCTCGGAACATATGGCCGAAAGCGCCTTCATCAGCGGGCGGATTGCGTCGGCGAGCTGGCAGGTCTCGCGGTGGTCGCGAACACCATCCTCCAGAGCGGCGGCAAATTGGCCGGCCAGATTGGACAGGCTGGAAATGGTGGCGAGGTCGTTGGCTGCAGATACCTCTATCGGCACGATCTTGACGCCGTAGAGTGAGAACACCTCGTCGAGCGCCGTTGCATCGAATGCCAAGCTGTTCAGCGCAGTGTGCAGCTCTGGCAGACTGTCGCCGGTCAGCGCACGGTTGACAGTGGCGGGGCTGCTATCGATCGCGTCGACGAACTCACCCTTGCGCCCGGCCATGACCCGTGCCCAACCGGCGGCGAGCTTGCCTTGCACATCTGATTTGCTGCGCCTGCGAACTGCGCAGATGCGATTGCCGCGCCGCGTCATAGAATATCCTCATGAACACAGGGCCCCACCCCCGAACCGCCCGCCGCCTCAACGGGGAGGAGGAGCGAGGCGGCGGGCGTACCGACCACAGGGGCGGGCGGTGGGGTGAAGTGGGGCACTTATTCGGCCGCCTTGCAGATGGCCTTGATGGTGTTGTGGTGGACCCCGAACACGCGGGCCAACTCACCGAAGGTCGCCCCTTCAAGCCCGAAGTGGCGCTGACGAATTACGTCCTTGTCATCCTCGGTCAGCGCCTCGGCGGCAGCCCTTTGCCTCTGAGCACGAACCACGGCTTGTGCGTACGGAAGGCGCGTCATAGTGTTGGCATTCAGCAGTGGGCCGTTAGCCAAGTCCTTGACCGCCTGAGGGTCGGTTACGAGCGGGACAAACACTTCGTCGCGAAGTTTGCGCATGGTTTTGGTATCGATACCGGGCAAATCCGTGCGGATGTCCTTCATTGTCCAGCCAGCGAGAAGGCGCTTGCGAACCAGCGCCGCGTTGTCAGGGTGAAGGCTGTCGAAAGTGCTAGCCATCGTCGTGGACCCCACAGTTGCGAAGGATGCGCTGCACATCGGCCACAGGCAGGCCGTAGGAGCGGGAAAGGCTTGTGCTGGACGCCGATGGGCGATCCTGAATGCCAGCGATCAACGCCGCTGACCGGTGCGCGAAGTTCGCCGCCTCTGTGCGAGTGGGCGCCTTCACAACCAGTCCAGTTCCACGATGCGCGGTTCGCCAGCGCGGTTGTTGTTGAGAGCGGTCGGGATCGACAGCGGAGCGATGCTGTGACGGTGCGCAACACGGGTCCGCGTGCGGTCGGTGGCGGAGGCGATGAACGCTTCGGGGGTGGCGACGATCATGCCGCCCTCCGGTTCTTTGCGTCACGCCGGACAGCGATCAGATGACGCTCAAGCTCACGAGCCTTGGCGCGAGGCATCGGCCAGCCACGAAACCATACCGGGTCCGCGAACGGGTTGGCATCGAGTGCGGCGCTGATGTCGCCGAGACTGTCGGACAGACGCTCGCTCATGCTTCGCCTCCCCGCTCGGTGCCGTTGCCAGCACCGAGCGGTTCGGCCATCGTGCGGTTGTCGAGACCAGCACGGAGAGAAGAATGGACGTTGAGACCAGAGAGGCGCGCCACATGGCTTTGCGCTACCTCATCGGTGACATACTGGCTGAAATCTGCCGGATGCACGACAACCCCGGCGCTTATGCCGACGCATGGAAAAAGAGGAACTTGGACGCGCTCGATCACACCTTTGATCGACGCAGCGAGTTGGGAGACGTGTTCAATCACAACGTCCTCCATGAGGTTGAGACGATGTGGAGGAATGTTCGCGGAGTTCTTCCGCCGCCTTCTCAGCCTCAAGCCGAGCAAGGTGGCGGCTAGCCTCGGCGTTCACCGACCTCTGACGAACTTCCGCCATGATGTTTCGAACCGCAGAGTTCAGCGAGTACGCGCGCAGATTACGTACTGCGGCACGGCGCTCACGGCGGCGCTGCACCCATGTGGCCAGCGCTGGTTTCTTGAGGGCGATATGAGCACTCATGCTGCCAGCCCTCCGATGAGGGTCGAAAACAGCATGCCCGCGACGAACCCAGCGCTGGCCCCAATGATAACCGAAATCGTGCGCTCATGGCTGCCAGCAGTATGAGTCCTGACGATCAAGGTTTCGATGCAAAGCAGGATCGTCTGGACGACCAAGAGAGCGATTATGCGCGCGGTCATGCTGCGCGACCTTCCGGTTGTGGGGTTGGCCGGCTGTCCGGCACGTCCTGCGAGCCAGCATCTTGATCAACCCAAGCCTGCATCGGCACCGCGCCGTTGGTCTTAGCTTCGATTAATCCGGCGACATCGAGAGTTGGACGAACCTCTCCACGGCGAAGTCGGTTCACGAGCGAGCGGTCTTTGCCGATCAACAGAGCGAACGCGGCATCCCCGATGCTGTGCTGCTGCATATAGCTTGCGAGGGGTGTAGACATGAAGGCACTATGTGCACAGGATGCACATTCGTCAAGCAGAGAATGTGCATATTATGCGCAAGACTTCGCTGTGCGTGCGATGCACAAGGCCTGCATGGACACAGAATGGCTGAAAGAGCGCAAGAAGTTGCTTGGCGTAACGGACGTTGCACTGGCGCAAGCGCTCGGCGTTGAACGCTCGGTCGCCAATAAGGTCGTCAATGGCAAGGTGCCACTCAATGCGAGACGTGCTGATGAGGTGGCTGGCTTATTGAAGGTTTCGCGCGATGAAATCCTCTATAGAGCTGGGATCAGCAAAGATAAGCCCGCCAGCCTTGATATGACATCCGACTTGCCAGTGGCGCGCTCCGCTGACGGCGGCGAGGCAGTTGAGATCATACAACTCGATTTATCCCTGCCCATGGGCTCCGGCGCAACGGTGGACGACTACATCGAAGAGGAGCCGCGCCTTTTCGACTTAGCCTACATTCGCGGCTTCACGCGCACGGAGCCCTCCCGCTTGCGCCTGGCGCGCGGCGTAGGGGATAGCATGTGGCCGACGCTGCAATCCTACGACCAAGTTTGGATCGATAGCACGCAGCGGACCCTAAATCAGAACGATCGCATATGGGCGGTTTCGATCAACGGGGCCGCAGCGATCAAGCGTTTGCGTAGGCTCAAAGGCGGGCGTGTCCTCATCATCTCGGACAACCCAGGGCCGGGTCATGAGAACTACGAGGTAGGCGAGGACGAGATCATGATCGGCGGCCGGGTGATCCGGTTCGCGCGGGATGTGTGATTAGGCCGTCCGTGGATTTCTCGGATTACATTATCTACGCCGATGAGAGCGGCGACCACGGATTAGAATCCATTAATCCTCAGTTTCCCGTCTTCTCGCTGGTATTCTGCGTGTTTGACAAGGCGGCCTATGCCAATGAGGTAGAGCCAGCGGTTCGACTATTTAAATACAAGTGGTTCGGGCACGACGCCGTAGTTCTGCACGAGCGCGAGATACGTAAGCAGACACCGCCGTTCGACTTCCTGCGTAGCAGTAAGGAGGTTCGCGAGGCGTTCTTCGCTGATCTCAATGAGCTAATGGGATCAATGCCGATGTGGGGCTACGCCTCAGTGATCGACAAGGAAAAGCTTAGGGCGAAATACTCAAATCCGTGGAACCCCTATGAGGTGGCTATGCATTTTTGTATGGAGCGCCTTTGTTCACGTATGCACAGTGAGAAGCAAGCGGGCCGTGTAGTGCATGTCCTTTTTGAAAGTCGCGGCACAAGCGAAGACAGAGCGCTGGAGCTAGAGTTTCGCAGGATTGTCAGCAATCAGGCGCAATGGGGATGGAAGCGCGTCGACTTTTCAGGAATGACCTTTGAGCCTGTGTTTGTGCCGAAGGCCGCAAATCTTGCTGGTCACCAGATCACTGACCTGATTGCGAGGCCGTTAGCACTCCGCGCGCTCAAGCCAGATCAGCCGAATCGTGCCGCTGATGAGGTCCGCAGCAAGATCGTTGCCTTCAAGGTTTTTCCTTAAACGAAAGGGCCCCGGATGTACCCGAAGCCCCAACGTCGATCGAGAAATGCCCGATCCTTGCGGGTGATATATGGATAAACTGATCATCGTTCAATGAGAAGTTGAAGCGGCATGACGGCTCCCGACCTCACCCTAGCCGTTGTCGGCGCGGACTACCTCAACAAACGCGGGCCAACGCGGCGGTCAGAGCTAGCGCTATGCGCTCCCGGAGAGGTGGTTGAACTGGTTCTAGAACCAGAAAACCCCAAGGACGAGAACGCGATTGCGGTCTATTCCTGCCGGGGCATCCAGATCGGCTACGTTACCGCAGAGCGTGCACCGCGCATCCGGCAGCTGATCATTCAAGGGGCGACCGTCAAGGCCATTTTCCAGGAGCACACGCGGTTCGGCGCCTACATCCGCGCGTCGTTCGACGGCAATGAGCCTGACCTGCCACCAGCCTTTGAACCCGATCCAGAGCCCGACTTCTACCCTGACGAGATTTGGCCTGACGAATAAATGTGCACCATGTGCACTTTCTAACTTGACCGAGGTGTGCATGTAGTGCACATATCCTCCATCAGCCCAGCACTGAGCCGCAAGCGCAGACGTGCCGGGCCACAGCAGCCGACGCTGCTCAGAGGAGGAAGACGATGGAATTCGCCTTGACGCTTGCCGATGTGGCGAAGCTTCGGCCTTGCGACACACGGTTCCAGGTTGCGCAGTCCATCCTGCCTGCGCGCAAGAAAATCACTGCCGCCATGGCTCGCGAAGCCGGATGCACGATGGACGATCTTGTATGGTTGGCATCGGCCCTCGCGTGCGACGACAAGGTTATCGAACGTCGCCTACGTCACTGGCTTGCGGATTGTGCTGCGCATGTTCTTCATATCTACGAGCGTGATTATCCGACCGACCTACGTGTTCGTCTAGCCATTCAGGCCGCTCGCGATTTTGCGGATGGGAAAGTGGATGACG
>Ga0207658_10003659_pt1 | contig 10850 bp, 12 predicted proteins | sample KBSS33metaG_FD_184322 | JGI IMG/M metagenome (GOLD analysis project Ga0207658, IMG submission 184322) | Switchgrass rhizosphere microbial communities from Kellogg Biological Station, Michigan, USA - KBS S3-3 metaG (SPAdes) (version 2) | ecosystem: Host-associated > Plants > Roots > Rhizosphere...
CGCAGATCTTCGAAAAGGTCCGGTACCACCCACGCCGGCGGTTGTCCCGCCACGTCGTGCCACAGATAGATCATGCCGTTGCGCTCGCACACGGGCCACGGCTCGATACGGCGTTTGCTCGTCCGTCCTTCTGGCACCGCCACGTTCTGCCCGTCCGGTCCCCAAGTCCAGCCGTGGAACGGGCACACGACGCAGTCATCAACCACCTTGCCGCCGTAGCCCAGATGCGCGCCGAGGTGCTGGCAGGTTGCCTCGAGGCAGCGCAATTCCCCGCTCACCGACCGATAGAGGACGAGCTCCTGGCCAAACACCTTGAGAGGCTTGATATCACCGGATACAAGCTCGTGCGACCAGCCAACCACGAACCAACCGGTCGGGGCCATCCATGCCGGGATCCGCAGCTCCGATTCGGAGTCCGTCACCGTGATCGATTTACGCATAGCAAGCCACCTCTCTGGCTGACGAGATGACCCAAAACTACGATACCTAGACAGCAGTGTCAAGTATTCGTGATGAGGGCCCTGACCATCGTCGTCGCGGTGGCGTGCACTGAATGTCGGCTCACTCCAGGCGCATCCACGGTCGAGGAGAACCACAGCGACTCGAGCATCGCTTCGAACGCCAAGCCTTGGGAGACGGGATCGCCGATCGAACTTCCGCGGATGCGGTCGATGTTTCGGCCGATGCGGGTCGCCCACCGCCGTTGCGCCTTCCAGCCGGATTGCTGCAACGTGGGATCGGCAAACGCCGCCTGCCGCCACACCGTGGCGAATGCACCGAAATCGTCGAAGTACGAAAAGAACTCCTGCACCAGAGACGCGAGGTCACGATCATCAGGCTGCCGGGGTAGCGCATCGAGCGCCTCAAGGACAACGCTCAGCTGCTCGACCGACCGCTCAGCGACCGCCAGAAACGCATCTCGTTTGGTCGCGAAATAGACGTAAAAGGTCGGACGGGAAACCCCTGCTCGCTTCGCGATCTGCTCGACCCGGGCAGTCGCATAACCCAATTCCTGGAAAGTGACGCGAGCCCCTTCCAGGATCTGCTCACGAGTGCGATCGGTCTTGGCTCCGGCCACCCACGGCGGCGTACGTTCGCGCGGCTTCATCGCCCGAGTGAAGCACACACCACGGCAACCCCCAGAGCAGTCCGCACATCCCTGGCAGTACAAGACAATCTAGCCAAACGCGTCTGTACGCGGCTCGTCGCCACAGCGACGATCTTGTGGGCCGCCGCTCCGGTGTGTGGTATCCGATCCGATGATCGCGTCGCCGAGCTCGGCGCGGCTGAGCATCATCGCCTCCTGCACCGCGACCGGCCGCACGAAAAGATCCTGGGTCGTCGTTGCCGATCGCCCGGCTCACTACATTCAGCGACGACAACGGCGGTAGCCCTCGCGAACCTTCCTCAGTTTCATCGAGTACGACCAACACGTCAGTCAGCGGATATGGTATATAGTTATATATTTCTATAGTCCAGGCCTCGGAGGACCAGTGCCGCCAATGATGAGCCCGATCAGCGTCGGGCTGTATTTCGACCTTCGCAATCCACCCGATTGTCGACAGGATCCGGCGCGATTGCATGCGTTCGCACTCGAACTGTGCGAGGAAGCCGAACATCTGGGCGCCCATTCAGTCTGGCTCACCGAGCACCACCAGTTTGACGACGATTACATCGCCGCCCCACTGACGTTCGCGGCCGCGGTAGCCGCGCGGACCAGGCGGGTCCGGATCGGCACCGCGATAGTGATCGCTCCGCTGCACCATCCCGCCGAGATCGCCGAACAGGCCGCGATGGTCGATCTGCTCTCGAACGGACGCTTGGACCTCGGCCTCGGCGCCGGCTACCGGGTACCGGAGTACGACCTGTTCGGCAAGAGCCTCAAGGGCCGCTACGGACAGACCGACGCCTGCGCACGTGAGGTGCGGCGATTATGGGGTCCCGGCGGTATTACGCCCCGACCGGTCCAGTCCCGGCCACCGATCTGGATGGGTTATCAAGGACCCCAAGGGGCGCGGCGGGCCGGCCTACTCGGTGAGGGCCTGCTGAGCGCGGATGGCCGCCTGTGGGAACCGTACCGGACGGGGCTGATCGAAGGCGGACACGAGGCGAGCACCGCGAGGATGACCGGCGCCATACAAGGCTGGGTCAGCGATGATCCGGAGGCGGACTGGCCAGTGATATCCAAAAACCTTGCCTACCAGGTTGATTCATACCGTAGACACATGGTGCAAGGCACCGGCCGTCCACCACCCCGCCGAGTAGATCCCGAACAGCTGCGCGGACGAGATGCCGGGATACTCGACTACTTCTGGTGTGAAACACCGCAATCCATGGCATCGAGGATGCGGGCGATGATCGGCGACTCCCCCACAGAGACAGTGTTCTTCTGGGCATCGCTGGGCGGGATGCCTGAAGAATGGGCACTACGGCATGTGCAGACCATCTGCACGAAACTTGCTCCTTTGCTCAACGACTGAGCGGCGCTCAGACTGCGCCACGTATCAGGAGCAAACGATCACGGTTCAGGCTCGTGCCGGCCGCCGCAGACGGCGGTGCCAATGTGGAGTTGGCTGACCGACTTGAGCTCGATCGCGGCACAATCCGCAAGTGGCGCAACCGGTTTGTTCAGCTGCACCCGGACGGGCTGCTTGATGAGCCCTGCCGGGCCGGCCTCCGCACAAACAGGATTCATGGAAGCGCCCCTATGTGTGCACCAAAACCATCGACCAAATCATCGAACCCATCGCCAACTACTACGGTGTCAGCACGTCTTCGGGTCCGAGACCGGCCAACTGCAGTCGTTGGTCGTCACATGTCAGCTCCAGCGGTCGTGAGGGGCAGTGGTCCGCGCTGGATGACGTCGTGCAACAGACCCAGATCGGTGCCGGCCTCGTGTGCCGCACTCACAGCGACAGCAACGTCCTTGCGGAGAAAGCGTGCCGCAGCCTCGGTGAAGTCCGCGATCCCGCCAAGTCCGCGCGCATAAGCCGCCACCTTGCTGTCCGCACTGCATGCCGCCAGCGCTTCCAGGAACCGGTCCGAGTCGATGCCGAGCTCCACTGCGAGTTCGTTTGCAGCACCGAGCAATTGCGCGTTTGCAGCGAAGAGAACGTTGTTGACGAGCTTGAGGTTCAATGCGGTCCCCAACTCCCCAGTCGAAATCACGGTCGAAGCATAGGCACTGACGACCGACGCCGCGCACTCGACCGCAGCCGAAGGCCCGCCGACCAAGACCGTCAACCGACCATTCTCGATGTCTTCCGCCGTGCCACTGACCGGAGCATCCACCACAGCGAGCTCTCCCCCGGTCGACGCCAGTTCGCGCAACGTTTCCACCGTTCCAGTGGTGTGCGAGACGAAGACAGCGCCCGGCTGAGCATGAGCCAGCACACCGCCCGGCCCGAAAGCCACTTCGCGCAGTTGGGCGTCAGAGAACAAGCAGCTCACGATGACCGGGCGTCCACGAACCGCATCAACGACGGAATCGACCACCGCCGCGCCCGCCTCACGTAAGCGGACCCGAACTTCGTCACGACGCACCATCACCGTGACCGCGTGCCCCGCCTTCAGCAGCCGACGCACCATCGGTTCGCCCAACTGGCCTGCGCCGAGGAATCCGATCTCCATGCTCACCTGCCGGCCAACGTCTGGCCATCGACGTCGACGACCGTGATCGCTTGCTCCGGGCAGGCATCGGCCCCGCGCAGCGCCTGCTCGACCAAGTCGGGCGGCACCCGAGGGTCGGGCGGGATGCAATAGCCATTGTCGTCGAGCTCGAAGACGTCCGGCGCTACCGCCGCACAAAGAGCGTGTCCGGCACAGTGCTTGGCATCGAAGTGGATTTGAACGGTCACTGGTCGTCCTCCAATGAGAGCCTCGGCCCTGGGGTGAATTTTAGCGGGAGATAGCGCATTGCCCAGACCTCGCCGGCATCCTCAAAGCGGAATGGTTCACCTCCCAACCGGAAGTCCGGCATTCGCTGGAGAATTTCGGCAAGCATCTCCTGGAACATCACCCGCGCGAAATGCGATCCGAGGCAACGGTGCATCCCAACCCCGAAGGCCATGTGCTTCTGACTGTTCGGACGATCGAGGTCGACCTTGTCAGGGCTATCGAACACGGCTGGATCGCGGTTCGCTGCCCCAAACATCAAGATGGCCCGGTCGCCCGCTTCCATGTGACTGCCGTGGAAGTCGACGGGACAAGCGACGGTACGGGCCATGCCCAGAGTCGGCGCGAAGCACCGCAGAAGTTCATCGGTCGCCCCCTTGATCTGGGCTGGGTCTTCGGTGAGCCGCTGCTTCAACTCAGGTTGTTGCGTCAGGGCATACAACACGTTGCCGGTCAGACCGCTTGTGGTGTCCATCCCGCCGAGCATCATCAGCAGGGTGTACGACAAGATTTGCATGTCGTCTAGGGGTACGCCGTCGACCTCGCCGGAAACAATGCGACCGAAGAGATCGTCGCCAACGTGGTCAGCCCGGCGACGTGCCGCAAGTTGCTCAGACATTTCGCCGAACATCTCCATGACCGCCGCATTGGCCTTCTCTTCATCGTGTGTCCGGTCGTGCACCATGGTGTGCACCCAGTCCACCCACTCCGCGTACCGCGACTGGTCGAAGTTGAGCATGTGCAGAATCAGCTTCGCCGGCAGCGGCGTTGTCAGTTCCCCGACGATGTCGCACTCGCCGCGCTCGATGAACTCGTTAACTAGCTGCCGTGCCATCTTCCGGGTGAGTGGCCGAACGGCCTCAGCCTGACCGGGCGAGAACGCCTTAACGGTCACGGCCCGAAGTTTCTGCGTCAGAGGCGGGTCGGTTTCGATCGGAAGAATCGGGAAGGGTGATCCGCTAGCCGGTACGCCGACCGAGGGGTACGAATTGAACGCGGCATCGTCGCGCGATGCCTCGAATACGGACGCGTAGTCCAGCAACGCCCAGAAGCCGCCGTGTTCGCTCGAACGCACCACGGGGCAACGTGATCGCATGTCGGCCATCATCTCGTGCGGCGCATCGCGAAACGCCGGCGAATGGTGGTCGAATTTCTCCACAATCTGGGTATCCGTTGGCGACGACACAGCTATTCCTCCTCGATTGGCTCGCACGGCGAATCGGTCACCGTTCCGTCAGTCCAGGGCACACTGCCCTCGCCTCCACACGGGGGCAATATAGTTAGACAGTTATATGCTTTGCCTCACACGTTAGCGTCCGATGTGCGCTGGGTCAACAATCGCCAGGCCGCGATTAGCCCCGCTCCACCAGCAGCGAGGTCGTTCAGCTCTTGCGCCGACAGCCGCAGCTCCGAGTCCGCTATCGCCGCGCGGCCAGGGGTGATCAGATGCCGCGATCTCCGGCAGCAGCGAGATACTCACCGGGAAACCGTCCTTTCCTGCGACGCCAGGCTTTCCGCCAGTGTATAGTTTGGCGCCAGATATAGCTATATAGTTATCTGGTTTGGAGATCCGCATCAGGTTGGCGCGGGGCGCGGACGCGCTACAGAACCCAGGAGGAGCGAAGTGGGCAATTCATCGGATATCGCGATCATCGGTGTTGGACTACACCCGTTCGGCCGTTACGAGGACCGCTCGGCCCTGGAGATGGGAGCCACGGCGATTCACCGCGCACTCAAGGATGCCGGGGTCGGCTGGACATCGGTACAGAGTTTGTATGCAGGCAGTCTCGAGATCGCCAACCCCGAGGCCGTGACCGGCCTGGTCGGGATGACCGGTATCCCGGCCCGTGCCACGCTGAGTGGATGCGCGACGGGTAATTCGCTACTAACCTTGGCCGCGCGGGATGTGCAGAACGGCGTCGCTGACATCGCGATAGGCGTCGGGCTCGACAAGCATCCACGTGGCGCTTTCGGTGCCGACCCCAGTGTCAGCGGCCTGCCGCAGTGGTACGGCGATCAGGGCATGTTCCTCACGACACATTATTTCGGAACCAAGATCATGCGCTACATGCACGACCACGGCATCACCGAACAGACGTTGGCGCGCGTCGCCGAGAAGAACATGGCCCACGGATCGATCACCGACCATGCCTGGCGCCGCAAAGCGATGAGCGCTGAGGCCATCCTCGCCTCGCCCATCGTGAATGCCCCGCTGCGCCAATACATGTACTGCAACCCCAACGAAGGCGCAGCCGCCGTGGTCGTGTGCCGTGCCGACAAGGCCAAGCAGTACACGGACACCCCGATCTACCTGCGCGCCAGTGCATTGCGCAGCCGCCGCGAGGGCGCATACGAACTCCTGCGGACCTCAATTGAACTGCCCATCGTGCCGGGGACCACCGCCGCCGCCGCCGCGGCCGCTTACGAAGAGGCCGGTGTCGGCCCGGAGGACATCGACGTCGCGCAGTTGCAAGACACCGACGCCGGCTCCGAGATCATCCACATGGCCGAGACCATGCTGTGCAAAGACGGCGAGCAGGAGGCACTGCTCGCCGACGGTCAAACGCGTATCGGCGGCCGCATCCCGATCAACACCGACGGCGGTCTGATCGCCAACGGCGAACCGGTCGGGGCATCGGGCCTGCGGCAGGTGTACGAGCTCGTGCATCAGCTACGCGGCACCGCAGGAGCGCGCCAGGTACCCAATAACCCGCGCACCGCACTTGCCCAGTTGTACGGCGCCCCCGGCACGGCGGCGGTGGCGATTCTGTCCAGATGAGCGGAACGCTGCCCTCCCTCCCGGCGCGGCTCGACTACCAAGCTGGCCGTTTTCCGATTATGTCCACTACCGCTGGGTCGGAGCGGCTCATCGCCATCGACGAATTCCCCATGATCCCGCCTCGGCAAGATGCCCGTGCCGAAGCTTCCCGACAGATCGGAGTCCAAGCGTGACCAAGTTGTCCAAGGATGACGCCGAGGCGCTTGCCGCCACGGTCCGCGCTGCCTGTAGCCGGATGGCCGACGAGGAGCAAGTCCGGAAAATCGCCTTTGGTGGGGCAGGATTCGATCGCGAACTGTGGTCGGTGTTGTGCCAGCAGATCGGCGTCGCGTCCGTCGGTCTGCCCGAGGCGTACGGAGGGGCTGGCTACGGTGCCAGCGCCCTGGGTGTCGTCGCGCACGAACTCGGCCGCACGTTGGCGCCGGTGCCGTTCTTGGCTACAGCAGTGCTGGCGGTGGGTCTGCTGGCTGACCTCGGGCAAGCCGACCGGGTCGCCAACCTGGTCGAGGGCCAAGTCACCGCCACCGTCGCTGGGACCGGTTCATACACCGAGTTCACAGCTTCCCTGCATGGGGGGCAGTGGGTTCTGAACGGTAGCGCACGGCACGTCCTCCACGGCGGGCACTGCGACGAACTCCTTGTCATCGCCAACGCCGATGAAGGCCGGGCTGTCTTCCTCGTCGATCGCGACGAATCGGGAGTGCTCGTCGAAGCCGAGAACGTCCTCGACGCGACCAGGCCGATGGCCACAGTCGAACTGAAAGGTGCGGTGGCGCTGCAGCTGGGGACGAACACCGACCCGGACGCGGCTATCGATCGAAACCTGTTGCGAACACTCGCGGTGTTGTCCGCAGAGCAGGTCGGTGCCCATGAGCGGGTACTCGAGATGGCCACTGAGTATGCCCGCGACCGGGTCCAGTTCGGACGGCCGATCGGCGGATTCCAGGCCGTCAAACACAAATGTGCCGATGTCTTGACCGCCCTCGAACTGTCCCGGTCGGCGAGTCTGGCGGCGCTCCACGCCGTCGATGACGACAGTACCGACGCGTTCTGGTTGACCAGCATGGCCAAAGCCGTTTGCTCGGAAGGGCTCCGCGACGCTGCCCATGCCAATCTGCAGATCCACGGCGGCATCGGTTTCACCTGGGAGAACGCCGCGCATCTGTACCTCAAGCGGGCCCGAACCGATGAAGTGCTTTTCGGCGGCCCGGGGACGCACTGGGATCGGGTCGCATTGGCCACCGGAATATTCGGCACCTCCCCGGTTGTGTCGGCCGGAGGCACATAATACTGTTTAATATATAACTGTATTATGGTTTACGCGGGACCGTTGAAGCCCCGCCAACAATTGGAAAGTTTTCGCCCATGGGAAATAGCGCAGCAACTCGACGGATGACCATTATCAATCGCGGCAAGGCCAAAGGCGCGGAGGCCTGACTGACATGACGCCATCGATCGACTCCGAGCACCTGTCCCGTGAAACGATTCGAGCGTTTCTGCTGTCGGCGCCCAAACCGGCTGGGCTGCGTAATTACGGGCCGACGCCGACCGTCGACGACGTCGGCCCCGGTCGCATCTGGCATCGCTACCTTGCCGACAATGGGTACGCCTGCTTGCACTGGCCCGCGGAGTATGGCGGAGCCGACGCCTCGGTGCAGGCACAGGCGGTGTTCGCCGAAGAGTGCGCTCGCGTCGGCGTGCCGCGCCAACTCGGAATCACCGCCATCGATCTCGTCGGGCCGGTCCTGATCGCCTATGGCACCGCCGAGCAGAAGGCGGCCCATCTGGAGCCAATCCGACTGGGAACGCATATCTGGACCCAGCTGTTCTCCGAGCCCGGAGCCGGGTCAGATCTCGCCGGCGTGCGGACCCGGGCCGAACGAACCGACACCGGATGGCGTATCCACGGACAGAAGGTCTGGAGTTCGGCCGCAAATTCCGCAGATTACGGGTTGTTGTTGGCCCGCACTGATGCCGACAGTCACCGTGGCTTGAGCATGTTCATTGTGCCGATGGACATCGACGGGGTCACAGTTCGGCCCATTAAGCAGATCGATGGGGAAAGCAAGTTCAACGAGGTGTTCTTCGATGACGTCGACCTCGAACCGGCGTCGATCATCGGCGAACCGGGACAGGGCTGGAAGATCGCTCTGCTCACGCTCGGCCGAGAGCGGTTGACGCTGGGATCGCAAGCCGTCGGCATGTTCCAACTGCACGAACAGATGGTGCGGGCGGCGCACGAGCATCACACCCTGGATCCGACCCTGATGAGGGTGCTGACCAAACTGTGGGCCCGTATCTGGTTGCTCCGTTACACATGGCAGCGCGCCGTCGAAACCGGTGACACCGGGTCATCGGCGTTTTCGGTGCTCAAACTCATGACCTCAGAGACCGACCGCGACCTCGGCGACCTGGCCACCGACGTGCTGGGTACCGATGCCCTCGTCGACCCTGCCGATAACCAGCTGGTCCGCGCAATGCTGGTCGGGCGCGCGCAGACCATTCTTGGTGGGACCAGCGAAATACAACGCAACATCTTGGGTGAGCGCATCCTCGGCCTGCCCAAAGATCCGCGCTGACATGCCCTCATCGACGACCGTGGCTACCGCGGCGACGCTAGACAGCGCGATCAGAGAGGTGGTCTCCCCGGGGGCTACCATCGCGCTCGGCGACGGCGTCGGCACGCTCGATCTGCTCGACGGAGCGCAGTCTGTCGGGTCCGCGCTGACCGCACTAGCGCGCAGCATCGGGGACCTTCGTCTGGTGTTGGGCTGGCTGTCGGGGCCGGTGCACGGTATCGACCCGGAGCCCTTCCGCGACATCGTTGCGCTGATGCCCGGCTGGGGCGTGCGGGCGCTGCTCGACCACGACCGTGGACGGTTTGTACCCACCCGACTCTCAGCCCTCCGATCCGTGCTGTCTGGACCGCTTCGACCCGACGTGTTGGTGACCCGGCTGACTCGCGGCGCCGGCGGGCTCTGTTTCGGCACCGAGGTGTCCTGGCAGCGCGAACTCATCGCCGCCGGCGTCCCGGTGATCGCCGTGGTTGATGTCGCCAGTCCCGCCGCCGACGCCGGCGAGCCGTTGGACCCTCGTTCGGTGCGGGTCGTGGGGTCGTGCACCACCGGGCCGCTGCGAGTCAAGCAGAAGGCACCCGAACCGATTCACCTGGCCCTAGCGGACGCGGTGCTGCGCTTCATCCCCGCCGGAGCCCGGTTGCAGTACGGTCCGGGCCAGCTGGGTACCGCCCTACTCAACCTGACCGAGGTGCCCATCCGGATCGACACCGGCCTTCTCACCGACGCCGTCGTCGACTTGGACGACCGCGGGAAACTGATCGGGACACCCTCGGCGACTTACCTTCTGGGCACCGACAGGCTGTATGACTGGGCACGGGACCGGCCGATCCTGCACGGCATCGATCATTCCCACGACCTAACCCGGCTGGGGTCAGGGGATCCGTTTGTCGCCGTCAACACCGCCATCGAAGTGGATCCGTGGGGACAGATCAACGTCGAAGGCGTCGGCTCGAAGGTCGTCGGCGGTATCGGTGGACATCCCGACTACTGTGCTGCCGCGGCAATGAACCCCCACGGCCTGTCCGTCATCGCCGTTCCGTCTCGGTACGGCGAAGGTGCACAACAGCGTTCACCGTTGGTCGACCATTTGAGTAGGCCCGCGTCGACACCCGCCTACGACGTCGATCTCATCGTTACCGAGCACGGCCATGCCGATCTGCGCGGCGCCGACTGGGATCGCCGTCGGGAAATGATCAACCAGTTGTTCACGAAAGGATCTGCACCACAATGACTTCCAAGGGAGGACTCGCAGGGCGGGTGGTTTTGGTGACCGGGGGCGGGCGCGGTATCGGTCGAGCCCACTGCTTGGCGCTGGCCGCTCAAGGCGCAGCGCTGGTGGTCAACGATCCCGGGGTGAGCCGCACCGGAGACGACGCCGACGCCGGTCCTGCGGCCTCGGTGGTGGCCGAGATCGAAGCTATGGGGGGAAGGGCCATCGCCCACACCGGTTCGGTGACGTCCTGGCAGGATGCCGCCGATATGGTGCAGACCGCGATCGACACGTTCGGCGTACTCACCGGAGTGGTCAACAACGCAGGCATCGTGCGGGATGCGACGTTGACCAACGCCACCGAGGAGGACTGGGATGCGGTCGTCTC